>Ga0081455_10001942_pt1 | contig 24845 bp, 19 predicted proteins | sample TabmetS3T2R1_FD_70207 | JGI IMG/M metagenome (GOLD analysis project Ga0081455, IMG submission 70207) | Tabebuia heterophylla rhizosphere microbial communities from the University of Puerto Rico - S3T2R1 | ecosystem: Host-associated > Plants > Roots > Rhizosphere ...
CGGTCGTCTCAGGTCGAGCCGACGTCGCGAAGTCCCAGTCGACGCCGAGCCGACCGCGGAACGCGTCGCGGACCGTGCCACCCACCAAGACCAGCTCGTGACCTGCCGCCTCGAACCGGTGGGCGAGGTCGTCGACCACCGGCGCCACCGTGAGCAGCTGGCGCACGGCCGCCTGCTGAGCGGTGTTCAACGACGAGCGGCGGACGGACACGGCCCCATACTGTACGCAGCGCGCGTCCGGTGCGTGACTCGGACGCTTTAGCATGGGCCGCGTGATCGACACAGTGATCGCACGGTGAACAAACCGCTTCTCGCCGCTGCCGCGCTCATGCTCGTGCCGCTGGCCATCCCCGTTGCTCCGTCGGCCGACGCGAGTACGGCCGGCCCGCGTCGTTCCGACGAGCCCCAGACCGGCCTCGCGGTCTCGATCGAGCAGATCACACCGGCCTATCTGCAGCCCGGCGAACCGATTCACGTCTCGGGCACGATCACCAACCTCGACCGCGAGACCTGGCGCGACGTCCAGGTCTACATGCTCAGGCCTACCGCCCCGGCGACGACCGCCGAGGAGCTCACGACGGCGGCCGACAGCCCGGCCGGCAGCTACTCCGGCGACCGGATCTGCTGCCGCACCGGCCTGTTTTCCGAGCTCGGGCCGATCGCGCCGAACGAATCCGTCCCCTACGACCTGAACATCCCCTACGCCCAGCTCGATATCCCGTCCGGCCAGGACGGGGTTTACACCTTGGGCGTCCAGGCACTTGGCTTCAACACGCTCGGCGAGCGGCCCATCGCCGGCCGGGCCCGCAGCTTCATCCCCTTGATGCCCAACGATGCGCCCTCGGTCGGCGTCGCGACCATCTGGCCGTTCCGCTCGGACATCATCCGGCGTCCCGACGGCGAGTACGTGAACCGGGCGGATCTGATCGACGACATCTCTCCCGGCGGTCGCCTGTGGACAATGCTCGACATCGCCCAAACGTCGGGCAACACCCCGATCTCGGTGCTGGCCGATCCGGCGCTGCTGGACGCCTTGCAGCGCATCAAAACCGGCAACACGCAACGACCGGGGGACTCGACCCCGCCCGGGGAATCACCGACGGCAGACGACGGAACCGGCTCCGGTTCGCCGGTGCCGCCGACCCCTGAACAACGCGCCGCCAACGACTTTCTCACCGAGTTCACCGCGCTCGCCAAGGAGCATTCGCTGTGGGCCGAGGGCTACGGCGGTCCCGACCTGACCATGCTCGGCGGTGACCACGACAGCACTCGGATGCTGAACACCATCAGGCGGGCCACGGCCACGACCGTGCAAGACCTCGGCCTCGCGGCGGACCGCGCGTACGTACCCACGGGCAACCTCGACGTCGACGCCCTCGCGGACCTCCCCAAGCAGACGACGACCTTCGTCACAAGCGACCAGGTACGTCGCTGGGACGCCTCCGACGGTCCGGTCGGCACCGTACGCTCCGGCGACAGTCGCGCTCAGGTCGTCGTCACCCACGAGGACCTTCTCCAGGGGGCACCGGCGCCCGGCCCGACCGACACCGCGCTGCAGGTCCGGCAACGGCTGCTCGCCGAGACGGCGGTCGTCTCGCTCCACGCCATGGGGCAGCCTCAGAGCACCGCACCGAGCATCGCCGTCCTGGTGAAAGACGACTGGGATCCCGGCACCAGCCCCGCTCAATCCAACTTCTTCGCCGCCTACGACGCCCCATGGGTCCGGCCGACCAACCTCCTCACCGAGTGGGTCGAGGGACCGCGGCGAGGCGCCAAGCGGCTGCGCGCCGTCCACCTGAGCGAACGACAGGCTGATCCCCCGCTGCCAGAGTCCCTGGCTCGAGCAGCCGACCAGATCCGGGGTCGCGGGGTCATCATGTGGGCGATCACCCGCGAAGATCCCCACATCCTGAACTTCTACGACCAGTCCGCCTCGCTCACCGTGTCCGACCAGTGGCGAGCCGATCCCGACACCGCTCAGAACATCGCGGACCGGACCATCGCCGGCCTGGATCGCCAGATCGGCAGCGTCACCATCGCGGCTCCCGAGTTCGTCACCCTGTCCAGCAGCAGCGGCCGCTTCCCGCTGACCATCACCAACGACCTGACCTGGCCGGTCAGAGTCGGCGTCAAGCTCACGGCCAGGGACGGGCTCGACATCCGCATGGACCAGCCGATCGACGTCGAACCGCAGCAAAGCACCACGGTCAACGTCCAAGTGGAGGCCGAGGACGTGGGCGTCACCGAGGTCACCGCTCGGCTGACGACGCCGAATGGTCGGCCCTTCGGCGAACCGGTGACCTTCAGCATGCGCAGCAGCGTGGTCGGCACCGTGATCTGGATCGCCTTCGGCGCCGCCGGCGCGATCGTCTTACTGGCGGTCGGGCGCCGGATCAAACGCTCCCGGACCGCCTCGGCCGACGAGGCTGAGCCGACCGCGAGCGAGACGCGCTGACCGAGCGAAGCGAGCGAGTTCGACGGCACTGCCCATAGGCTCATGGGGCCGACGAGCGACAGCGAGGGAGGGCGGCGCATGGGGCGGCATCGTGCCGAGGGCACCCGATCCGGGATGCTTTCGGCCAGTGCCTGGATGGCCGCCGGCACCATCGTCTCCCGGCTGACCGGCTTCCTGCGGAGCGTGCTGATCGTCGCGGCGATCGGCAAGTCGCTCAACGCCGACCTCTTCACCCAGGCCAACACGATCCCGAACTCGCTCTACATCCTGGTCGCGGGCGGCGTCTTCAACGTGGTCCTGGTGCCGCAGCTCGTACGCACGATGAAGAACGACCCGGACGGCGGCGAGGCGTACGCCCATCGGGTCCTCACGCTCGGCGTCGTCGTGCTCGCCGGCGCGACCGCGGTGCTGCTGATCGCCGTACCGCTGGTCGCTCGGCTCGCGTTCCCCACCGCGCTGTTCGGCCCCGAGCTCGCGGCGCAGCGGGAGTCCGCCTACGACCTGATGCGCTGGTGCATGCCGCAGGTGTTCTTCTACGGCATCTACGTCCTGCTCGGCCAGATGCTGAACGCCCGCGAGCGGTTCGGGCCGATGATGTGGGCGCCGATCGTCAACAACGTGATCGCGTGCGCGATGCTCGGGATCTACATGGCGGCGTACGGCACGTCCAACGCCGCCAACGGCTTCACGACCCAGCAGGAGGTCCTGCTCGGTCTCGGGTCCACCCTCGGCATCGTGCTCCAGGCGCTGGTGCTCGTGCCGTACCTCCACGCGGCCGGTCTCCGGATCCGGCTGCGGTTCGACCTGCGTGGGGTCGGCCTCGGACACACCCTGCGGCTGGGCCTGTGGACCCTGATGTTCGTCCTCGCCAATCAGGTGGCCTACTTCGTCGTCAGCCGACTCGCGGTCAGTGCCACCACACAGGCGGCCGAAGGCGGCAACGGCAATCCGGCCGGCGCCACGGTGTATCAGAACGCCTTCCTGATCACCCAGGTGCCGCACGCCATCATCACGGTCTCGCTGGTCACGGCCACCATGCCGCTGCTGTCCCGGCTGGCGGCCGACGGCGAGCGCGAGGAGATGCGCTCCGAGCTGTCGTCGACGCTGCGCTTCGCGCTGCTCGTGATCGTGCCGCTCGCGGTCGCGCTGGCCTGCCTGGGACAGCCGGTCGCGACCATGTTGTTCTCGCACGGCGCGCTGGTCGGTGACACCGAGGTGATCGGACGCACGATCGCCGCCTTCGCACCCGGCCTGGTGTTCTTCACGGTGCACTACTGCATGCTCCGCGGCTTCTACGCCGACGAGGACACCCGGACGCCGTTCCTCGTGCAGTTGCTCCTCGCCGCCACCAACATCGCCGCCGCGGTCGCATTCACGATCGCGGCGCCCCCGTCCTGGATCGCCGCGCTGCTCGCCCTGGCGTACGGGCTCGCCTACCTGGTCGGCGTCGTCGCCTCGGCGACGGCTCTGTCCCGCCGCGTGGGACCCATCTTCGACGCGACCATGATCCGGTTCAGCCTCCGGCTCGCCGTCGCCGTAGGATGCAGCGCGGTCGTCATGGTCGGCTCGGTCTGGGGGATGCATCAGCTCGGCGTCAGCGGTGACACGGCGGGCAGTGCGACCGTGGTCGCGGCCGTGGCCGGTGCCGCCGGCGCCCTCGGCTACCTGGTCGCGGCGAGGCTGGTCGGGCTGCGCGAGATCAGCAGTCTGCTCAGAGTGGTCCGACGACGCGCGTGACGGTGCGCGGACGACACCGGGCACCACATAGCATGGTGTCCGCACACGTACCATCACACGGAGGCGTCGCATCGACGTGGAGGGACTAGCCATCCAAGCCGGCTCGATCCTGGCCGGACGCTATCGAATCGACGATCTCGTCGGGGAGGCCGCCGGGTCGACGACCTGGCGCGCGTTCGACCAGATTCTCAACCGTTCGGTGAGCATCCGGGCCGTGGCGGCCGACGATCCGCGGCGGGCCGCGTTCCTCGAGGCCGCCCGGCGCTCGACCGCCGTCTCCGACCCGCGATTCCTGCCCGTACTCGACGCCGTGCCGGACGAGGACGGCATCGCCTACGTCGTACGCGAGTGGTCGCGAGGGCTGCCGCTGTCGGTGATCCTGCGCGAAGGACCGCTGCCCAGCCGTCGGGCGGCCACCATCGTGGGCGAGGTCGCCGAGGCGCTCGCGTACGCCCACGAGGCCGGCATGCCACACCGGGCGATCAACCCGTCGACGGTCCTGGTCAAGGACAACGGCGCGATCCGGATCACCGGCCTCGGCACCGAGCACGCCCTGCGGGCCGCCGCCCCGGCGCCGACTCCGGCCGCGGCCGACGACCCGGCTTCCGACGCGGTCGCCCGCCACGCCGGCGAACAGGTCGACGTCCGCGCCCTGGGCCGGATCTTCTACGCCTGCCTGGTCGCCCGCTGGCCCGGTGGCCGCGGCTTCGGGCTGCCGCCGGCTCCGACCGAGCACGGCCGGCTGCTCCGGCCCCGCCAGGTCCGCGCCGGTGTGTCCCGCGACGCCGACCGGGTCTGCGACCGAATCCTCGGCCAGCCGCCTCGACACCACGAGACGCCGCTCACCAGTCCCCGTGAGATCGCCGACGAGCTCGCCCTGGTGACCGAGGACGAGTCAATGCTCGACGACAACACCGAGATCACGCTCGGTGAGATCGGGATACTCCCCGTCGCGGCCGGCAACGGCGTCCCGAACAGCCAGCCGCCGGCGCTGCTCCCGACCCGGCCCCGGCCGGTGCCGCCGCCACAGGAGCAGTCCCGACTCGAGCGGTCGCGGGAGATGGCCCGCCAGGCGACTCAGGGTCACCGCAAGCCCATCTGGCTCGGAATCGTCCTGCTGGTCGTCATCGCCGCCCTGGTGTCCTATCTCGTCGGCCGGCAGTCCGCCGACGAGGAGGCATCGACCCCGGCTCCGGACAGCCGCAGCTCGGGCGGCGGGACCAATGTCGAGCCGCTCGACATTGCCAAGGTCGAAGCCTTCGATCCCCTCAGCGAGGACGGCGAGGAGTATCCCGAGAACGCTCACCTCGCCGCGGATGGCGACCGGGGAACGGCGTGGGAGACGAGCTACTACCTGTCGTCGTCCGACTTCGGCAATCTCAAGGACGGCGTGGGGCTGATCCTCGACCTCGGCAGCCCACAAGAAGTGACCGACATCGACATCCAGTACGGCGCGGCGCCGACGACGTACCAGATCTACACGACGTCAGCCGCATCAGATCCACCGTCGGAGGCTCCGACCGAGACAAACGACTGGACCCGCCAGGGAGAGGCCGTGGAGGCCACCAAGGATCACAGCAAGTACTCGCTGGAGGAGTCCGTGACCACCCGGTACGTCTTGCTCTGGCTGAAGGATCTGCCGCCCGAGTCCGGTTACGAGGGCAGCCGTTGGCGCGGCATCGTCAACGAAGTCCAGGTGGAGGGTCCCACGTCGTGACCGACGACAGGCCGGATGACGCCACTCTCATGGCCCGGCATGTCGACGGTGATCCGGACGCCTTCGCAATCCTGGTGCGCCGCCATCGCGAGCGGTGGTGGGCGGTGGCGATGCGGACGCTCGGCGACCGTGAGGAGGCCGCCGACGCCTTGCAGGACGCACTCGTCTCCGCCTTCCGCCGGGCCGACACCTTCCGCGGTGATGCCGCGGTCACGACCTGGATGCACCGCATCGTCGTCAACGCCTGCCTCGACCGGGTCCGCCGCCGCAAAGCCCGGCCCGCCGAGCCGCTTCCCGAGGACGAGGATCGGATGGAGGAGCTGGGCGAGACGCTCGACGAGGACCCGGCGGCCGCGATCGAGCAACGCAGCGCGGTGCTGCGAGCCCTTCGGACGCTCCCGGAGCCACAGCGGGCCGCCATCGTGCTGGTCGACATGGAGGGCTATTCGGTCGAGGAGGCGGCGCGCATCCTCGAGTGCGCCGTCGGCACCATCAAGAGCCGATGCGCGCGCGGACGCGCCAAGCTGCTGCCGCTGCTTCGGCATCTGCGGACCGGGGACCCGGCCGGGAACCACCACCGTGGGCCAGCCGTCCCACCGGCGACGGTAACCATGCGCGACAAGCAGCCCGGAGGTGACGGCGATGGCTGATCTGACGCGACACCCCGATGTCGTGGACCTCGCCGAGTACGCCGAGGGCACGCTCGACACGAGCCGGCAGGCAGCCGTCGATCAGCACGTACGCGAGTGCGCGGACTGTACCGGGACCCTTGCTGACCTGGCCGGCCTCCCGGAGACGCTCGCCCAAGTGCCGGTCCCCCCGCTGCCGGCTGAGGTCGCCGACCGTCTCGACCGCGCCATCGCCGCCGAAGCATCGGCTCGGACGGCCGGTCCGTCCGCATCGCCCGATTCCACCGTCGTCCCGATGCGCCCGAAGCGGCGCTGGCTGACTCCGGTCCTTGCCGCAGCGGCCGTCGTCGGCGTGATCGGACTCGCCGTCCCGGTGCTCAACAGCGCATCGGACAGCGGCAGCGATGACGCTGGCGGGAGCGTTGCCGAAAGCAGCGACGAATCCGCTCAAGAGTCCGCGCAAGGCGGCGCTCGAGGTGGCGGCACCGAAGACCAGAGCTCCCCTCGGTCCTCGGAGACGGTGCCCAAGTTGCAGCGCGAGGCGGCGGCCCTTTCCAGTGCCACATTCGGCAAGGACGTCGCCAACACCTTCTTCCCCGACCAGAACAAGCGCCCGGTGCCGGGCGGGGAGGCGGCGGTCACCGATCTAGACCCGGGGGCGTACCGCTCCGAGGTCGAAGGACTGTGTCCGACACCAGCTGACGCCGACCTGCCGTACGGCTGGGTCGTCGCGATCACGCTCGACGGCAAGCCCGCAAATCTGCTCATCAGTCAGCCCGTTCCGGACACGAATGCTGTGGCTTTCACCTGCGACGGCTCGGATGCTCGAGTGCTCGCGACCGCCACGCTCAAGGGGCCGTAGGACCTCCTGCCACGATCACGGCATACGTCCCTTAGTCGCGCAATTCGGGTCTAATACCGTCATCGCGACGTGGCCGTCGGACCTCCCCACGGGAATCCAGGACCCGTACGATGCGTTACACGAGACGCTGAGTTCGCCCGCCTCTGAGGGCGGCTCCCATGCATTCGGAAAGGGGACACGTCACGGTGTCACAGGACGTACGGAACGTCATCATCATCGGCTCGGGACCGGCCGGCTACACGGCAGCGCTCTACACCGCGCGGGCCAACCTCGCCCCACTGGTCTTCGAGGGTTCGGTGACGGCGGGTGGTGCCCTGATGACCACCACCGACGTCGAGAACTACCCCGGATTCCCCGAGGGGATCCTGGGTCCGCAGCTGATGGACCACTTCCGCGCCCAGGCCGAGCGGTTCGGCGCCGAGCTGGTGCCCGACGACGTCACGTCGGTCGACCTGACCGGCGAGATCAAGGTCGTCCGTACCTTCGACGGCACCGAGCACCAGGCCCACGCCGTGATCTTGGCGATGGGCTCCGGCTACCGGAAGCTCGAGCTGTCCGGCGAGGACCGACTCTCCGGCCACGGCGTCAGCTGGTGTGCGACCTGTGACGGCTTCTTCTTCCGCGACCAGGACATCGCCGTCGTGGGTGGCGGCGACTCCGCGATGGAGGAGGCCACCTTCCTCACCCGGTTCGCCAAGTCGGTGACGATCATCCATCGCCGCGACGAGCTGCGCGCCAGCAAGATCATGCAGGACCGGGCCTTCGCCAACGACAAGATCAGCTTCGCCTGGAACAGCCAGGTGTCCGCCGTCAACGGCGACGGCTCCCTCGAGAGCGTGACGTTGACCGACACCGAGACCGATGCGACCCGCGAGCTCCCGGTGACCGGACTGTTCATCGCGATCGGCCACGACCCGCGCTCGGAGCTGGTCAAGGGCCAGGTTCGACTCGACGACGAGGGGTACGTACTGGTCGACGGCTCGTCGACCCGGACCAACCTGCCCGGCGTCTTCGCAGCCGGCGACCTGGTGGACCACACCTACCGACAGGCCGTCACGGCGGCCGGAACCGGTTGCGCCGCAGCTCTCGACGCCGAGCGGTTCCTCGCCGATCGTGAGCACGCGGAGGCCTCGGCCGTCACGGCGTAACAGGAGGTCGTCACCCGCTCGCCCGGGCCGGGCCGCCGGCGACGACCGCGCCGGTGCGACGACTGACACATCCGAGGCAGGAATGTCCGCCGGGTGCGGCATTGTTGTCCTAGACGCGGCGATGGGAGCTGCGCCGCGACCGCAGACGCAAGGAGAACTAGTGGCAGACATCAAGGCCGTCACCGACGCCGACTTCGCTCAGACCGTGCTGGGCGCCGACAAGCCCATCCTGGTCGACTTCTGGGCCGAGTGGTGTGGCCCTTGCCGCCAGGTCTCGCCGATCCTCGAGGAGATCTACCGCGAGAACAGCGACAAGATCGATCTCGTGAAGATGAACGTCGACGAGAACCCGCAAACGCCCGCGCAGTATCGGGTCACCGGCATTCCCACCATGAACGTCTACAAAGGCGGTGAGGTCGTCAAGTCGATCGTCGGCGCCAAGCCGAAGGCCGCGCTCTTGAGCGACCTCGAAGAGTTCATCGCCTGACGACTTCTCACTGACCAAACGCACCGGCACGTGTTCCGTGCCGGTGCGTTCGTCTGTCTGCGCCTCACACCAGCTGCTCCGGCCGTTCGCTGGGCGGCGCCTGGCTCGACGCCGCCCAGCGAGGATCCGTGAGCTCGAATCAGCCGGCCGGGTTGGTCACGTCCACCGTCAGGAAGCCGCCGTCGTCAGCGGTGACCGTCGCGGTGACGCCGACTCCGGCGACCTTGACCGAGTTCTGCGGGTTGCCGGCGTTCCAGTACGCGTCCACGTCGGAGTCGTCGAAGGTCGGCATGGCGTCACTCGGCTCCGCGCAGGCCGCCTGGGTCTCGACGTGCTGGCTCTGGCCCTTGCCGACCAGCACCTCCCTGTGCAGGCACACCCGGTCGGTCGTCTCCAGACCGAACGTCGCGTCGAACGGCTCCCGACGGTTGGTCGGGCTGGTCCCGTCGGGGTAGGTCAGCGAGTCCGGCCGCGCGTCCACCGGCATCGCGTATCCGAAGCCCGGGTGCTCACTGGTGTTGTTGTCGGCGACACCCTGGTCGACCATCCAGACCAGCATCCCGTTCTGGAACGGGAAGCGCTCCACCCAGTCCGGCCGCGAGATGCCCTCGGAGAACTGGTACGGGCCACTCTGGAGCGTCGCGTCGTATCCGACGTACTGGCGGCTCTCCAGCAGGTAGTAGCGCTCGCCGATCGCGGTCTCGGTCCCGGTCGAGATCTTCCAGCCGTCCGCGGTCCAGCCGTTGTCGCCGCTCTCGGCACCGTCGGCGAACGTGGTCTTGTCGGCCTTGATCGCGATGTTGTCGAGGAACGCGCCGGCCTCGTTGACCCCACCGTCGGTCGAGTAGCGGAACCGGAACAGCGACGCCTGTCCACCCGGCTTGTAGGAGTAGCGGATGCCGCCCCACTTGGTGTGCGCGCCGGTCAGGCCCTTGCCGATCTTGGTCCAGGTGGCACCGCCGTCGAGCGAGTACTCGGCGTAGAGGAAGTCGAAGGCCTCCTCGATGTCGTACCACGCGTCGGCGGTGATCGTGACCGAGTCGGCCGCCGACACCTCGCGGGTCAGGGTGTTGTCGAGGTCGTCGCCGCGCCCGGTGTACCACGCGTGGGTGCCCTCCGGAGGCGTCGTGTACGACTGCGTGCGCTCCGAGTCGGGCAGGTCGACCTTGACCGCCTGGTCGGCGTTCTCGTAGGTGTGCTGCGACGGGCCGAGCTTGTAGGTGCCGCTCTGACCGGCAGCCACCTCGGAGTAGTCGAGCCAGCCGAGGAAGAGCTTCTCCTCCGGGCCCATCACGCCAGGCGTGGTGCCGATGTCGTCGCCACCATGGTTGAGCCACGAGCCGGACGACATCAGAGTCCAGAACGCGGTCCCGTTCTCACCGCCGTTGGTGTCGTAGAAGTCCGGCAGGCCGAGGTCGTGGCCGAACTCGTGCGCGAAGACGCCGAGACCGCCGTTCTCCGGCTCCACGGTGTAGTCACCGATGAAGTACTTCGAGTCGCCGACCTGAGTGCCTCCGGCGAGGTTCGGCGCACCCCCCACGGTCGGGCCGACCGAGCCGGCGAGGTCCTGGTTGACGAACCAGCGGTGCGACCAGATCGCGTCCTCGCCCGCACCGGCCTCCTCGCCACCGCCCGCGTGGACGGCCTGGAAGTGGTCGATGTAGCCGTCTGGCTCGTTGAAGTCACCGTCGTTGTCGAAGTCGTCGCGGTCCCAGACGTCGAACTGGGACAGGTAGTCGTCGACCTCGGCCGGAGTCTTCCCGGCCTCGAGCTGCGACTGGTACCAGGCGTCCGCGCTGTCGGCGATGAAGGCCCAGGAGCCGCCGAAGTCCTCGATCGCGTTGTCGCCGTACGACGAGGCGTTGCCCGGCACCTGGACCCAGTCGCTCACGGTGTTGGTCGCCGTGTAGCGGCCGGAGGACAGGTTGCGGTAGTAGTCCTTGAACGACTCACCGTCGCCGTTGAACATCTCCTCGTAGTGCGCCCGATTGAAGTCAGGCACCCAGTACGTCGAGTTGTCCTGGTTCCGGTCGGGCTCCGGAATCTGGTTGTGCACAGGTCCCGGTGCGGTGCCGTAGCGGCCTGATCCCTCGGTTCCGAAGTCGGTCAGGATCGTGAAGACCTTGTCCTCCTTCTCGATCGGGAACTCGACGAAGGTGCCGTCGGCGAGCTTGACCGTCGAGCCGCCGTCGGCGCGGGGCCGGAGCGTGGCCGCGTCGTTCTGCAGCATCGCCACTGCCTTGGCGCGCAGCGCGGCGCGCTGCTTGGCCAGCGGGAAGGGCTTGTTATCGCGTCGATGAGTCGAGTCGGCGACGGGGCCGGCGGAGTCATCGTTTCGAACTGGCGCCGCCTGCGCGGTCGGGAGCGTTGTCGCGCCCAACGCGAGGACAGCCGTGCCTGCGAGGAGGCCCGGTGCCAATCTTTTCATGCAGAAATCCCCTTTGGATTGGGAAATGAGTCGTTGTCACCGGGTTTCTGTAGCCCGAGCCGGTTCCAACGGAGAACTTCACCCGATGCGTCCGGCAAACTCAAGACCTCAGCGCAACTTTTTTCTGTGACGTCAACAAGCGCGGCGGGTCGGAGGCGGTCACACCCGGACACCTCGGCCCTGGATCAACGCCGTCTCATCGCGCGGCCAACCGGCAGGACCTGCCGCGGATGAGGCATGGTAGGACGCGATGCCTTCCGGCGACCGTCCCGCGCAACCCGGCCCGCCCGCCGGCCGTCCGGCCACGCCGTCTGGTCCTGCTTCCACGCCCGCCGGCCGGCAGACCCGGCTCGACATCTATGTCGATCGCTACGCCGCCCGCACCAAGGGCATGTCGGCATCGGAGATCCGCGCCCTGTTCGCGGTGGCGAGCCGTCCCGAGGTCGTCTCGCTGGCCGGTGGGATGCCGAACATCTCCGGGCTGCCGCTCGACGTCGTCGGCTCTGCCCTGCACGAGCTCGTGCTCGCCCGCGGAGCCGTGGCGATGCAGTACGGACCCGGCCAAGGCGATCCGGGCCTTCGCGAGCAGATCTGCGAGGTCATGCGGCCGGAGGGGATCGCGGCGCATCCCGACGACGTCGTCGTCACCGTCGGGAGCCAGCAGGCGGTCGACCTCGTGACCCGCGTCTTCTGCGACCCCGGCGACGTCGTGCTGTGCGAAGCGCCGAGTTACGTCGGCGCCCTCGGCGTCTTCCGCGCGTACGAGTGCGAGGTCGTCCATGTCGAGATGGACGACGACGGGCTCGTACCCGACGCGCTGCGGCAGGCCATCGCGGTCACCCGTTCGGCCGGCAGGTCGATCAAGTACCTCTACACGATTCCGAACTACCACAACCCGGCCGGCGTCACGCTGTCCGCCAGCCGCCGGCCCGAGATCCTCGACATCTGCGCCGAGGCCGATCTGCTGATCCTCGAGGACAATCCGTACGGGCTGCTGGGCTTTCAGGCCGAGCCCCATCGCGCCCTGCGGGCCGACGAGGCCGACCGGATCGTCTATCTCGGCTCGTTCTCGAAGACCTTCGCTCCCGGGTTCCGGGTCGGCTGGGCGTTGGCACCCCATGCGGTGCGGGAGAAGCTCGTACTCGCGCAGGAGTCGGCCACGCTGTGCCCGCCGGTGTTCTCGCAGTTCGCCGTGTCGACCTATCTCGCGACCCATGACTGGCAGGGGCAGATCAAGCAGTTCCAGGAGACCTATCGCGAGCGGCGCGACGCGATGCTCGACGCCCTCGCCGATCACATGCCGTCCGCGGCGACCTGGACCCGGCCGGACGGCGGTTTCTACGTCTGGCTGACGCTGCCCGAGGGCCTCGACGCCAAGGCGATGCTGCCGCGGGCCGTGACCGAGCGCGTCGCGTACGTCCCGGGCACGGCCTTCTACGCCGACGGCTTCGGCAGCCGGTGCATGCGGCTGTCGTACTGCCATCCGAGTCCGGAGCGGATCCGGGAGGGCGTACGCCGGTTGGCCGCGGTGGTCCAAGCCGAGATGGAGCTCCGGGAGACCTTCGGTGCGGCGCTCCCCCGGCATCCGCGCGGCTACGAGGCGCCCAATCCCGACCTGTCCTGACGGCTCTGGAGGGCCCATGAGCGTGCAGTCCGATCGCGTCATCGTCTTGGCGGGCGGGCTGTCGCATGAGCGCGACGTGTCCCTGCGATCCGGACGCCGGGTCGCCGACGCGTTGCGGCAGGCCGACTTCGAGGTCGAGCAACGCGATCTCGACATGCACCTGGTTCCGCACCTGCACGCCGATCCGCCGGCCTGTGTGGTGCCGCTGCTCCACGGTGAGGACGGGGAGGACGGTTCGTTGCAGGAGGTGCTCGCGCTGCTCGGCGTGCCGCATGTCGGCTCGACGGCGCCGGCCTGCCGGCTCGCCTTCGACAAGGCGGTGGCGAAGTCGGTCGTCGCCAGTGCCGGACTGTCGACACCGGACGCACTAGCGTTGCCGGCCGAGACGTTCCGCGAGCTCGGCGCGGCTTCGATGATGGACGCTCTGGTGAGTCAGCTCGGGCTTCCGCTGGTCGTGAAGCCCACTCGAGGCGGTTCGGCGCTGGGTGTGCACGTGGTGAATCAGCGCGAAGACCTGCCGAGTGCCATGGTGGGCTGCTTCTCTTACGGACCTATCGCCCTGGTTGAGCGGTTTGTCGGGGGCACCGAGGTGGCCGTGACCGTCGTCGGGGACGGCTCGGACGCGACGGCGCTCCCGGTCGTGGAGATCCGGCCGGACGGTGGCGTCTACGACTACAGCGCCCGCTACACCGCCGGCGCGACGGAATTCGTGGTCCCGGCGCAGCTGTCCGAGGCGGCATCGGAGGCCTGCGCCGCGTCGGCGATCGCAGCGCACCGGGCCCTGGGGCTGCGGGACCTCTCGCGATCGGACCTGATCGTCGCCGACGACGGGTCGGTCTGGTTCATCGAGGTCAATGTCTCGCCCGGGATGACCGAGACGTCTTTGGTGCCGCTGGCGGTGGAGGCCGCCGGGACCACACTCAGCGCCGTGTGCGGCGACCTGGTACGGCGGGCCATCGACCGCAAGGGCTGACCGCGCAGTCGCGGGCTAGTCGAGAATTGTCGACATATCGCTATTCGCCGTCGGTCGGCGGTGGCGGCTTCGCGTTCGGATCCATCAGAGCGACGATCCGCTCGAGATCCTCGATCGTGGCGTACTCCACGACGATCTTGCCCTTCCGCTTGCCGAGGTCGACCCGGACTCGGGTGTCGAACCGCTCGGAGAGACGGTTGGCGAGGTCGGCCAGCCGGGGCGCGACGACCGTGCCGGGTCTGCGGCGCTGTCCGCGCCCCTTGCGCTTGTCACCGCCGCCGACCGCCACGATCTCCTCGACCGCACGGACCGACAGCCCCTCGGCGACGATCCGGCGCGACAGCACCTCCTGCTCCGCAGGGCTGGACATGGCGAGGAGAGCGCGGGCGTGGCCGGCGCTCAACAGCCCGGCGGCCACCCGGCGCTGCACGGCGCCCGGCAACCGCAGCAGCCGAAGCGTGTTGGAGATCTGCGGTCGGGACCGGCCTAGTCGACGTGAGAGCTCCTCCTGGGTGCAGGAGAAGTCGTCGAGCAACTGCTGATAGGCAGCGGCCTCCTCCAGCGGATTCAGCTGCGCACGGTGCAGGTTCTCGAGGAGTGCGTCCCGCAACAGATCCTGCTCGGAGGTCTCCCGGAGGATCGCCGGGATCGTCGCGAGACCGGCCTTCTGGACGGCCCGCCAGCGACGCTCCCCCATGACCAGTTCGTAGTTGCCGTCGCCGACGGATCGGACCACGACCGGCTGCAGCAGGCCGACCTCACGAATCGAGTCGACCAACTCGGCCATCGGTTCCTCGTCGAACACCTGGCGCGGCTGGCGTGGGTTCGGACTGATGCGGTCGGTCTCGATCTCGACGAAGCTCGCCCCGTCGACCGGCGCCAGCCGTTTGTCCGTCCCGGGCGCGGCCGACGACGACGGTTCGGCGTGCTCGATCGTCGGCGTACCGGTCGGGATCAGGGCCCCCAAGCCGCGGCCCAAACCTCGGCGCGTCGTCGTCACGAGCTCTCCCCGCTCTGGTCCGTCGGTGCGTCGTCAGTCGATACCCCGCTCGGCGTGGAGGAGTTCGCCGCATCGCGTCGATGAGCTCCGTGCATGTCCGGCGGCGCTGCTGTCGTGGTCGGCGCCTTGGGGATCGGCCGGCTCGCGAGCTCACGCGCAGCTTCCAGATAGGACAGCGCGCCGGGAGACGTGGGGTCGTACGTCATCACCGTTTGTTGATAGCTCGGCGCCTCGGAGATCCGGACCGAACGTGGCACCGCGGTGTTGAGCACCTTGCCGCCGAAGTGGCTCCGCACCTCGTCGGCGACTCCGGCCGACAGCCGCGTCCGGGCATCGTGCATCGTGAGCATGATGGTCGCGATGTCGAGGTCGGGGTTGAGATGCGACTGGATGAGTTCGACGTTGCGCAGCAGCTGGCCCAGGCCCTCCAGTGCGTAGTACTCGCACTGGATCGGGATCAGCATCTCGCGGCCGGCGACCAAGGCGTTGACCGTCAGCAGACCGAGGGACGGTGGGCAGTCGATCAGGATGTAGTCCACCCGATCCGGCGTGTCCTGGACCTCGTCGAGGTACTCGTTGACGACGCGCCGAAGTCGCGACTCGCGGGCCACCAGCGAGACGAGTTCGATCTCCGCACCGGCGAGGTCGATCGTCGCCGGAACGACGATCAGACCGTCGACGTCGGGACATGGCTGTACGAGCTCTCGCAACCGCCTCGCATCGACGAGCGCGTCATAGGTGCCGGGCGTCCCTTCGGTGTGGTCCACCCGCAACGCCGTCGACGCATTGCCCTGCGGATCGAGGTCGATCACCAGAATCCGAAGCCCGTGTTGGGCAAGCGCGGCCGCGACATTGACGGTCGTCGTCGTCTTGCCGACACCGCCCTTCTGGTTCGCCACGACAATCACGCGTGGAGAATCTGGCCGTGGCAGGTGCCTGATCTCCCGGCTGCGCTGGAGAGCGCGTAGCTGCTCGTCGGTCTCGATCGCCAATGGCGTCGATGCGTCATCCCGCATGAGGTCGTGCCCCGTAGCTTCTGGATAGCGAGCCGTCCCCGGAGCTGGCGCCGGACCGAATCCGTGCTCGACCTCCGGCTCGACGCGAAACCGATCAGGGTGTCGGTTCTGCGTTTCGATCATGGGATCAACCTCGTCCTGTTCCGCCGTCGCTGCATGCCGCCCGAGACTTTGTTTCACGTGAAACACGGTGCTCCTCACATGATTGACCGGTCGGCCACCCGAGACCGGCAACGACCCGCCACGGCTGATCCTTGGGCACTACTTTGCCTGATGATCCCGGCCAGCCGAGACCCGAAACGACCGATGTCTCATTCACCGGAGCCACCCTGGGCATCCGGCGCTGGTCGTCGAGCCGACTCGCGCGGGCCGATCGTGACCACGACGGCCCGCGTGGGAACACTCAACACTCCCTCACCGTATTGCTCGACCCGAGCTTCTGTCGCGCCGAGCTTGCGCAGTGTGGAAAATGCGGCGTCGAGCTCCTGACTAGCCGACTCGCCCTTGAGCGCGAGCAGTATGCCGCCCGGCCGGATCAGCGGAACGCACCACTGCGCCAATCGATCGAGTGGGGCAACCGCCCGCGCCGTCACGGTGTCGTAGCGGACATCGTCGGGAAGCTCGCCGGCTCTGGCCCGTACGATCCGGACCTGCCCGAGGCCGAGTGTCTCGATCGCCTCTTCGAGGAACCGGACCCGCCGCAGCATCGGCTCGATGAGGGTAACCCGGAGGTCCGGACGACCGAGCGCCCAGACCAGGCCGGGAAGACCCGCGCCGCTGCCCACGTCGGCCACTGTGCACTCCGGAGCGAGCGCCGGGGCGACCACCGCGCAGTTCAAGAGATGTCGCTCCCACAGCCGTGGCACCTCTCGAGGGCCAATCAGGCCGCGTTCGACTCCAGCCGAAGCGAGAAGGTCTGCGTACGCCACCGCGCGGTCAAGCGCCGCGCCGAAGATGGACCGGGCGACTGCCGGAGGCGGCGGTGTTTCACGTGAAACCGCGGGCGTCACGACCGATGCACGACGACCTGCCGGTGCGGCTCCTCGCCCTCGGACTCACTGCGCAAACCCGCCGCGGCAACCGCGTCGTGGACGACCTTGCGCTCAAACGGATTCATCGGATCGAGCCGAACCGGGTCGCCGGAATCTTGGACTTCCTTGACGGTCCGCTCGGCGAGCGACACCAGCTCCTGCCGACGAGCTGCGCGGTGCCCGGCGATGTCGAGCATCAGGCGGCTGCGCTGACCGGTCTCGCGGTAGACCGCCAACCGAGTCAGCTCCTGCAAGGACTCGAGCACCTCGCCGTCGCGACCGACGAGGGACTGCAGATCTCCACCGACAACGGACACCGCTGCCCGATCGCCTTCGACATCCATGTCGATGTCGCCGTCCAGATCGGCGATGTCGAGGAGCTCCTCGAGGAAGTCCGCAGCGATGTCGCCCTCGCGCTCGAGGTCGGCCATCCGACCGGTGCCGGACTCTGCTTTGGATTCAGACTCCTCAGGTTTGGATTCAGACTCCTCGGCGCTGTCCACTGCCTCGTCGACGTCCGGCGTTGCCTCCGTCATCCCGTAACTCCTCGCTTCAATCGGACCGCAGTCGGCCGTCAGCCGCTGCGTGGCTTCTTGCCCGAGCTCTTACGCTGCGAACGCGACTGCCGCTTCGGCTGCTGTCTCGGCTTGGACTGTGCGGGGCTGGCCGGATTGGAGCCAGAGCCGGAGCTGGAGCCGGACTTTGCCTTCCCCTTGCTCTTGCCCTTGCCCTTGCCCTTCGGCGGGACCGCCTTGGCGACGGCCGCCAGCGGATCCTCGGCCACCTCACGGCCGTGCGCCCGGTCGCGATCCTGCTTCGCCTTGAACGCCGGCGTGCCGGGCGCCGGGTTGTTACGGATCACGTAGAACTGCTGGCCCATGGTCCATAGGTTCGACGTCGTCCAGTACAGCAAGACGCCGATCGGGAACGCGATGCCGCCGACCGCGAAGACGACCGGCAGCACGTAGAGCAGCAGCTTCTGCTGCTGGGCGTACGGACCGGTCAACGCCGACTCGGGCATGTTCTTGCGCATCAACTGGCGCTGCGTCGTGAAGGTCGTCGCCGTCATCGACAGCACCAAAACGATGGTGACGACACCTACGTGCCAGGACGCGTTGCCCTGCCAGAAGTCGATGAACCGGTCGGCGATCCGGGCACCGAAAATCGTCGCCTGGGACAGCGAGTCGGCCTGCTCCTGTGTCAGCAGACCCTTCGCCCGCTCATGCGCGGCGTTGTCGAGCAGCCGGAACAGCGAGAGGAAGACCGGAGCCTGCAGGATCAGCGGCAGGCAGGAGGCGAACGGGTTCGTGCCCGACTCCTGGTAGAGCTTCATCGTCTCTTGGGACAGCCGCTGCCGGTCGTGGCCGTACTTCTTCTGCAGCTCCTTGACCTTGGGCTGCAGCAACTGCATGTTGCGGCTGGCCTTGATCTGCCGAACGAACAGCGGGATGAGCATCGCCCGGATGGTCGCGGTCAGGCCGATGATCGCCAGCGCCCAGGTCCAGCCCGAGTCGTACGGGAGCACCAGGTCGAAGAGCCAGTGCCATGCGATCAGGATCGCCGACGTGGCGTAGTACAGCGGCGTGATGATCGCCGTACCGACGGCGATGAAGAAGTCGATCATGGCCTTCCTTGGTGCGCGGTCGCGGTCGCCTCATCCGAGGACGAACGAACGGGAGGGACCGGATCCAATCCGCCGGCCGCCCACGGGTGACATCGGGCCAGCCGTCGTACGGTGAGGACGGTACCCCTCATCGCTCCGTGCTTGGTCACTGCCTCCAGCGCGTAGGCCGAACAGGACGGGTAATAGCGGCACACCTGGCCGTAGAGCGGACTGATCACGGCGCGGTAGGCCTTGAGGAGGCCGATGAGTACGTACTTCACCGGGCCGGACCTATCAACCTGGCGAGACAGCCGTCGAGATCGTCGCCGAGCCGGCCGGTCGACGCGGCGGCGGCCGGGGCGAGGGCCCGCACGACGAGGAGCGGAGTGCCCGGGATCGAGACCAGGCGCTCGCGAATCAGATGGCGAAGCCGGCGGCGGACTCGATTGCGCGTCACGGCGCCACCGACCGTACGGCCGACGATGAAACCGACTCGAGGAAAGTCACCCGGCGGGCCGGCCCGATGAACGAGGGCATGCACGACCACGGTCGCACTGCCGGCTCGTCGACCGCTCCGCATGACGGCCGAGAACTCCTCGCGCGACCGCATCCTGGCTCCGGCGGGCAACACAACGGCGGGCTCCGTCGGGCTCAGGCAGCCAGGCGCTGGCGACCCTTCCGCCGCCGGTTCGACAGCACCGATCGACCGGCGCGAGTGCGCATCCGCAGGCGGAAGCCGTGCGTCTTGTGCCGGCGCCGGTTGTTGGGCTGAAACGTACGCTTGCTCACTTCGGACAGCTCCAGATCGAATGAATCGTTCGTGTCTCAGGGGTCGTCGCCACGACGACAGTCACGACACGATTTCACCCGGTGGCCCAGGCGAGGGCAGGCACACGACAGCCGTCGAACGCAGTCCGACCTCAAAACGATACGGTCCGCCTCCCGGCATCGTCAAACGCGCGCGATGCCCGCTTCGTGCGAAATCGCCCGCGGAACCTGTGGACAACCGCTTGCTGTCGGCCCCGAATCGTTGTTACCGTCCCGCGATCAGCTTGGTTTTCCACAAGCCGGCAGGCGCCATACCGTACACATCTTGTGGAAAACCGTGTGGAAGCTTCGTGGATTCCGCCGACACTCTCGGGACGCGGACGAACCATGATCCGCCCGTCGTGCCGACGAAACACGAGCGACGAGCGGACGGGGAGGTCAAACGGTGACCGACCACACCACGGGGATCGACACTCCGGGCGGAGCCGAAGCCAGCGTGAACACCGACGAACTCACCAATTCCTGGCAGGTACTCATCGACGACCTGCCGTCCAGCCAGCGCGCCTGGATCAGCGCGTCGCAACCGGTGACCCTGCACGGCAACACGGTCATCGTCGCGGTGAAGGACGACTTCACCCGCGGTCAGCTCGAGACCCGGTTGCGACCGCGCCTGGAGGAGTCGCTGAGCACGGCACTCGGCCGCGAGGTACGACTCGCCGTCACCGTCGATCCGGAGCTCGACGTACCGGGCGAGACCGAGGCCGCAGCGCATAGCGACATGTCGACAAATCGCCAATTCGTCGCGGATGAGACCGTGTCTGCGGTTCGGCCCGCGACCAACGACCACATCGACCCGCGACCCGGCTCCCCGCTCTCCCCGATCGACGAGCCGGTCGCCGGCGGTGCGACGCAACCCGCCGCCAGCGTCACCGAGGCGCGGCTCAATCCGAAGTACGTCTTCGAGACCTTCGTCATCGGCTCGTCGAACCGGTTCGCCCACGCCGCGGCCGTCGCGGTCGCCGAGGCACCGGGCAAGGCCTACAACCCGCTGCTCATCTACGGCGACTCGGGATTGGGCAAGACCCACCTGCTCCACGCGATCGGCCACTACGTACGCAGCCTCTACAGCGGAGCCCGGGTCCGCTATGTCTCGAGCGAAGAGTTCACCAACGACTTCATCAACGCGATTCGTGACGACCGGGCCGCGTCGTTCCAGCGGCGTTATCGCGACGTCGACGTCCTGCTGATCGACGACATCCAGTTCCTGGAAGGCAAGATCCAGACGCAGGAGGAGTTCTTCCACACCTTCAACACGCTGCACAATGCCAACAAGCAACTGGTGATCACCTCCGATCGACCGCCCAAGCGACTCGAGGCGTTGGAAGACCGGCTGCGCAACCGATTCGAGTGGGGCCTCATCACCGACGTTCAGCCGCCCGACCTGGAGACCCGGATCGCGATCCTCCGCAAGAAGGCCGCGACCGAGAAGCTCACTGCGCCGCCGGACGTCCTCGAGTTCATCGCCAGCAAGATTCACACCAACATCCGCGAGCTCGAAGGAGCCCTGATCCGGGCCACCGCGTTCGCCAGCCTCAACCGGCAGCCGGTCGACCTGACCCTGGCCGAGATCGTCCTGAAGGATCTGCTGCCCGAGGGCGGCGAGCCGGAGATCACCTCGGCGCTGATCATCGCCCAGACCGCGGCCTACTTCGGACTCACGATCGACGACCTCTGCGGATCCAGCCGGAGCCGGGTGCTGGTGACCGCCCGCCAGATCGCCATGTACTTGTGCCGCGAGCTGACCGACCTGTCCCTGCCGAAGATCGGCCAGCAGTTCGGCGGCCGCGACCACACGACCGTGATGCACGCCGACCGCAAGATCCGGCAGCTCATGGCCGAGCGACGCAGCGTCTTCAACCAGGTCACCGAGCTGACCAACCGGATCAAGCAGCAGGCCCGGCAGACCTAGCGCTGTGCGCGCACCCGTTCACGCAGTGCACAGTCTGGGGATGAAGGTGTTGACGACGGGGTATTCGCTCGGGACGGCATGTGAACAACGAGCCACAACCTGACGGCCATCGAGCGACCAGACCCGTTGTCACCAAGGCGATTGGGCCACCGTCCACAGCCTGTCCACGAGCCTTCGTACGGCCTCACCTGCGGCAACGTACGAAATCCACAGTTTGCACAGGTGCGATGGCCCTGACGGAAGATCTACCTAGAGAAAGTTCCACCAAACTCACCTGCTCGACCGGCCTGGGGATAGAGCCGAATCGCCAATCCAGGCATTCCCTCACTCGGCTCCTACCGCTCTGTCTCCCGTATCCCAGGCGTGGCAGGATTTCCCAAAGCTGACCAGCAGTCTTGCTGTCGGCGGATCGGGCCATCGTGGGTGGCACATGCCACGATGTTCCGCACACCCTCTGGGAGGCTGTAACCCGTGAAGTTCCGCATCGAACGTGACGTCTTCGCCGATGCCGTCGCGTGGACCGCGCGCAGCCTGCCCAACCGCCCGAGTGTCCCGGTGCTGGCCGGACTGATGATCGAGGCCGACGCCGACGGGCTGTCCCTGTCCGGTTTCGACTACGAGACGTCGACCCAGGCGACCCTGACCGCGGACGTCGCCGACGAGGGCAAGGCCCTCGTCTCGGGCCGGCTGCTCTCCGACATCTGTCGCAGCCTCCCCGACAAGCCGGTCGATGTCGCCCTCGACGGGCCGCGGGCGTCGCTGGCGTGTGGGAGCGCCCGATTCACCCTGCAGACCATGCCGGTCGAGGACTACCCGACGCTGCCGCCGATGCCGACGAGCTCGGGCACGGTGAGTTCCGATCTGTTCAGCGAGGCCGTGCACCAGGCCGTCTCGGCGGCCGGCCGCGACGACATGCTGCCGCTGCTCACCGGAGTACGGATGGAGATCGACGGCAGCACGATCACCCTGCTGGCCACCGACCGATTCCGCGCCAGCATGCGCGAGGTCGAGTGGTATCCCGCCGCCAGTGATGCCTCGGGCCAGGCACTGGTGCCGGCGAAGGTGCTCGCCGAGACCGCCAAGGCGTTGGTCCCTGGCACCGATGTCACGATCGCCCTGTCGACGAGTGACGGTGGGGACGGCGTCATCGGGTTCGAAGGTGTCGTCGGCAACGGCACCCGGCGTACGACCACGCGGCTGCTCGACGGCGAGTTCCCCCGGATCCGGCAGCTCTTCGCGGCCGAGTCCCCCACCATCGCCTGGGTCGACACCGCCGTCCTGCTCGAGGCAGTCAAGCGCGTGTCGTTGGTCGCCGAGCGCAACACGCCGGTGCGGCTGACGTACTCCGATCAGCAGGTGCTGCTGGAGGCCGGGAGCAGTGACGAGGCCCAGGCGTCCGAGTCGGTGCCGGCGCGGATCGACGGGCCGGACATCTCGATCGGGTTCAACCACCAGTACCTGCTCGACGGCCTGAGCGTGATTCCCTCGCCGTCGGTCCACATGGCGTTCACGCAGCCGACCCGGCCGGCGGCGATGGCCGGCGCGAAGGAGACCGGCGCCGACCCCGACCTGGATTTCCGTTATCTGCTGATGCCGTTGCGACTCCAGAGCTAGCGACCCCACTTGGCTCGGGAGCCAGCGCGCACGAGAGGAGCCGCAGGTGCACATCGGTCTCGTCGGTCTAGGCCGCATGGGCGGCAACATGCGAGAGCGGCTGCGGCGTGGCGGCCACGAGGTCACCGGCTACGACCGGGACCCGGACGTCAGCGATGCCGGCTCGCTGTCGGAGCTGGTGGAAGCACTGCCCGGCCCCAAGGTGGTGTGGGTGATGGTGCCGGCCGGCGAGCCCACGGACCAGACCATCCACGAGCTCGCGACGCTGCTGGACGACGGCGATCTCATCATCGACGGTGGCAACTCGCGCTGGACCGATGACCAGAAGCACGCCGCGGACCTCGCCGAGCGAGGCATCGGGTTCGTCGACTGCGGTGTCTCCGGGGGCGTGTGGGGTCTGGAAGACGGCTACGGCCTGATGGCCGGCGGCCCCGCCGAATACGTCGCGCTCGCGCAGCCGATCTTCGACACGCTCAAGCCGCCGGGTGAGTCGGGGTACGTCCATGCGGGCGGCGTCGGAGCCGGTCACTTCGCCAAGATGGTGCACAACGGCATCGAGTACGGCGTGATGCAGGCGTACGCGGAGGGCTACGAGCTCCTCGACGCAGCCGACGTGGTCGACAACGTCGCCGATGTGCTCGCGTCGTGGCGCGAGGGCACGGTCATCCGGTCCTGGCTGCTCGACCTGCTCGTCGACGCCGTGCGGTCCGACGAAGGGCTGTCCACGATCGCCGGCTGGGCCGACGATTCGGGCGAGGGCCGGTGGACTCTCGAGGCGGCGATCGACCATGCCGTGCCCCTCAACGCCATCGCGGCCTCCCTGTTCGCGCGATTCGGCTCGCGCCAGGAGGAGTCGCCGGCGATGAAGGCGGTGGCGGCGATGCGGCAGCAGTTCGGCGGCCACGCGGTGCATGCGGGGTCATCGGTGCATTCCGGGTCGCCGGGCGACACGAGCCCGGGGTGACCTCGACCCGTGCATGTCGCCCACCTGTCCCTGCATGACTTCCGGTCCTACGAGCGGCTCGACCTGGCGCTCGCGCCGGGCGGCAACGTCTTCGTGGGACCGAACGGGCAGGGCAAGACCAACCTGGTCGAGGCGGTCGACTACCTGTCGACGCTGGCGTCGCATCGGGTCGCGACGGATGCGCCCCTCGTACGGTCCGGTGCCGACCGGGCGGTGGTACGAGCCGATGTCGTACGCGACGGCCGCAGCGCCCTGCTCGAGGTCGAGATCGTGCCAGGCGGGTCCAACCGAGCGCGGATCAACAAGTCGCCACTCCCCCGGGCTCGTGAACTGATCGGCCTGCTGCGGACCGTCGTCTTCTCGCCGGAGGATCTCGCCTTGGTGAAGGGCGACCCGTCTGACCGGCGGCGGTTTCTCGACACGTTGCTCGTCACGCGGACGCCGCGGCTGGCGGGCGTGCGGTCCGACTACGACCGGATCCTGCGGCAGCGCAACTCTCTGCTGAAGACAGCGGGGGCTGCGCGTCGCTCCGGGCGAGGTGATGGGAATGCGCTCGCGACCCTCGACGTGTGGGACGAGCACCTGGCCAAGGCCGGAGCCGCGCTGCTGGCGGCTCGACTCGAGCTGGTCGAGGCGCTGCGGCCGTACGTCGCCAGCGGCTACGGCAAGATCGCCGCGGAGGCCACCGGTACTCGCCTCGACGTGGGACTCACCTACCGGTCCTCGTTCGAGCTGCCCACCGGTGCGCCGGACCGTGAGGTGCTCGCGCCCGCGCTCCTGGCCGCGGCGGCCGCCCGGCGCAACGACGAGTTGGAGCGCG
>Ga0081455_10001943_pt1 | contig 24845 bp, 23 predicted proteins | sample TabmetS3T2R1_FD_70207 | JGI IMG/M metagenome (GOLD analysis project Ga0081455, IMG submission 70207) | Tabebuia heterophylla rhizosphere microbial communities from the University of Puerto Rico - S3T2R1 | ecosystem: Host-associated > Plants > Roots > Rhizosphere ...
GATCCGCCTCCACCAGCTCCGCAAAGCGCAGCGGACCAGGGGATGACATTTTCACGGATCACTAACCATGACATTCTTACTGATCACCGACACCGACCAGTCCCCGCTCCGTCATCCGCGCCTTCGCGGGCGCGACCCGGACCGGCGGCCGGATGGGACGCGTGATGCGCTGTGGTATCGTGAGGCCATCGTGACCGACTACCTGCGCACGTTGTTTCTCCACCCGCCCGCAGTGGCCGGCTTCGATGGCGGGGCCGGGTCTCGCTACCAGGCCCGGCGCGAGATCCGCTCGTTCTGGTACCCGACCTGGCTGGCCCAGCCCGCCGCGCTGGTGCCCGGCTCGCGGCTGGTGGACGCGCCCCCCGACGGGCTCACCCTGGACGACGTGCGGCCCCTCGCGCGGGGCTACGACCTCTGCGTGATGCACACCAGCACGCCGTCGTTGGCCTCGGACGTGCGGGTGGCCGAGGCGCTCAAGGCCGAGAACCCCGAGCTGATCGTGGGCCTGGTGGGCGCCGCGGTGGCGGTGGCCCCGGAGGCCTCGCTGCGGCGGAGCCGCGCGGTCTCGTTCGTGGCGCGCAGCGAGTTCGACTTCACCATCCAGGAGGTGGCCCAGGGCCGGCCCTTCGCCGACGTGCGCGGGCTGTCCTATCGGGTGAACGGCCACGTGGCGCACACGCCGGAGCGTCCGACGCTCGAGAACATGGACGCGCTACCCTTCGTGACCCCGGTCTACAAGCGCGACCTGACGGTCGAGCACTACGCGATCGGCTATCTCCGCCATCCCTACGTCTCGCTCTACACCGGCCGGGGTTGCCGCTCCAAGTGCACGTTCTGCCTCTGGCCCCAGACGGTCGGCGGGCAGCGCTACCGTACGCGGAGCCCCGAGCACGTGGCCGAGGAGATGGCGCTGGCCGCGAGGCTGTTCCCGCAGGTGCGCGAGTTCTTCTTCGACGACGACACCTTCACCGATGACCTGCCCCGGGCCGAGGCCATCGCCCGCCGCCTCGGACGGCTCGGCATCACCTGGTCGGTGAACGCCAAGGCGAACGTGCCGTACGCGACGCTGAAGGTGCTGAAGGACAACGGGCTGCGGCTGCTGCTGGTCGGCTACGAGTCGGGCAGCCAGGCCATTCTCAACAACGTGAAGAAAGGCGTGCGGCTCGACGGGGCGCGCCGGTTCACCCGCGACGCCAAGGCGCTCGGCATCGCCATCCACGGGACCTTCATCCTGGGCCTGCCCGGCGAGACGCGCGAGACCATCGCGGAGACCATCCGGTTCGCCAGCGAGATCGATCCCGACACCGTCCAGGTCTCGCTGGCCGCGCCCTATCCGGGCACCGCGCTGCACGAGGAGGCACAGCGCAACGGCTGGCTCGAGTCGGACACCCTGGTGGACGGCGACGGCGTGCAGGTGAGCGCGCTCGGCTACCCGCATCTGTCGCGCACCGAGATCTTCCGCTCGGTGGACGATTTCTACCGCCGCTTCTATTTCCGGCCCCGCAAGATGCTCTCCCTGGCGTCCGAGATGGTGCGGGACCGCCACGTGCTGAGCCGTCGCCTCGCGGAGGGCCGCGAGTTCCTGAAGTTCCTCCGCAGCCACCGGTAGGATCCGGAAGCGCTGACCGAGCGTGGCGCGGATTGGGGGAACGCGGGGCCATGTCTGGGCCCCCGCAGATGAAGAGAAGTCACCGTGTCCAGGCGCAACGCTCCGTCAGCGCCACCGTGTTCGCGCGCCGCGCCCGCCGCCGCGCCGGTCCGTCTCGTCTCCGCGTGCTAGCATGATCTCGTGAACGTCCTGGTCATCGATACGATCGCGGCCGAGGGTGTCGCCTATCTCACCGAGCGCGGATTCACGGTGGACCAGGTGTCGAGCACGGTGCCCCGGGAGGAACTGCTGGCGCGGGTGGGCGAGTACGAGGCGATCGTCACCCGGTCCTCGACCGCGGTGACCGCCGAATTCCTGGCGCGGGCGCGACGGCTCCGCATCCTGGGCCGGGCCGGCGTGGGCGTGGACAATATCGACGTGGACGCGTGCTCGCGGCGCGGCGTAGTGGTGGTGAACGCGCCCTACGGCAACGTGGTGTCGGCGGCCGAGCACACGGTGGGGATGCTGCTGGCCCTCGTGCGCGAGATCCCGGCGGCCCACGAATCGCTCAAGCACCTGGAGTGGGACCGGGGCATCTATGGCTCCGAGCTGTTCCGCAAGACCGCGGGAGTCCTCGGGCTCGGCAAGGTGGGCTCGCGGGTGGCCGCGCGTCTGCGCGCGTTCGACATGGAGGTCCTGGTCTACGACCCGTTCATCCCGGAGAGCCGCGCGCGCGACCTGGGCGTGCGCCTCACCGATCTCCAGACGGTGCTGAGCCGCGCCGACATCCTCACCGTGCACGTCCCGCTGAGCGACGATACCGAGAACATGATCGGCGCGCGCGAGCTCCAGACCCTGAAGCGCGGGGCCCGCATCGTCAACTGCGCCCGGGGCGGGATCGTGAACGAGCCGGCGCTTCTGGCCGCGATCGAGTCGGGGCACGTGGCCGGCGCGGCGGTGGACGTGTGGAGCGAGGAGCCGCCCCGGTCGCCGGTGCTCGAGCGACTCATCCAGCACCCCCGCGTGGTGGTCACCCCGCATCTGGGCGCCAACACCCAGGAGGCGCAGGTCAACGTGGCCGTCGACGTGGCCCGCCAGCTGGTGGCCTTTCGCGACGGTGAGCTGGTGGAGCACGCGGTGAACATCCCGGTCGGGGACCGCGAGACGATGGCCGAGCAGCGCCCGTACCTGCACCTGGCCGAGCTGCTGGGGCGCTTCTGCGTGCAGCTCGAACCCGAGAACGTCGAGCGGGTGGAGATCGAGCTGGCGGGCCAGGTCGCACGCTGGGACCCCGCGCTGGTGGGCCGCGCGGTGCTGAAGGGGCTGCTGGGGCGGGTGACCGCGCAGGCGGTGAACCTGGTCAACGCGCACCTGATCGCCGAGGAGCGCGGCCTCACCATGGAGATCCGCACCGATCCCGAGTCGGTCTCCGGCTACACCAACCTGATGACCGTCACCACCCAGGCCGGCGCCGGCCGCAAGATCATCGCGGGCACCGTGTTCGACGGCGTGCCCCGCGTCGTGCGGCTGCGCGACCTGCACATCGAGTTCATCCCGGAGGGCCACATCCTCGTGCTAGCGTACGAGGACCGACCCGGCATGGTCGGTCGCATCGGGTCGATCCTGGGCCGCCACAACGTCAACATCGCATCGATGCACGTGGGGCGGCGCACGCGCCGGGGCCGGGCCATCGTGGTGCTGCTGCTGGACGACGACGTGCCGGGCGAGGTGCTGGACGAGGTGACCAAGAGCGTGGAGGCGGACTTCGCGAGGATGATTCGACTATGAGCCCGATGCGCCGGGGCCGGCCGCCCGCTGGCTTCGAGACCCGCCCCTGGGGGGGCTTCCAGACGATCGAGGAGGGACGCGGCTACAAGGTCAAGCGGCTGCTCGTGCGGCCGGGCCAGCGCCTGAGCCTGCAGCGCCACCGCTACCGGGCCGAGCACTGGGTGGTGGTGACCGGATCACCCGCCGTGATCATCTCTGGCCGCCGACGGCAGCTCAAGGCGCGCGGCTCGGTCGACGTGCCGCGCGGGGCGTGGCACCGGATCGAGAACCCCGGCCGCCTCCCGGTGGTCCTGATCGAGGTCCAGCACGGCCCGTACCTGGGCGAGGACGACATCATCCGTCGCCACGACGACTACGGCCGCGCCGGAGGGACGAAGGCCAAGCCGAGAAAGCGCTAGCCCCGAAACCCACGAAAGGAACGCCTCATGCCCATCCAGACCCGGTACCTCTTCAGCGCGGCCATGGACGTCGACCCGGCGCAGGAGCGCCTGTTCAACGAGGTGTACGACCGCGAGCACGTGCCGAGCCTGCTCACGGTGGCGGGGGTGGTGGCGGTGTCCCGCTACGAGCTTCAGCCGCTGACGATGAGCATCGGCGGCCAGCTCAAGACCATCGTCATCGAGCATGCCCCAAAGTACGGCGCGCTCTACGAGATCGAGAGCCCGGAGGTGCTGATCAGCGACGGGTGGGCCAAGGCGGTGGAGCAGGGGCGCTGGCCGGCGCAGGTGCGCCCGCACACGCGCAACCGCCAGCACACGCTCTACAAGCGCATCAGCGCCTGAGGCGCTCCGCCGGCCGAGCCGGCTCAGCGCATCAGGGAGGAGAGGTGCAGGTAGACCGCGAGGAGGCCCAGGTATTCGTGCAGCACCGCCTCGCTGCAGCGCCGGCGCGTCCACCACGTGCGGTCGGCCGAGCACTCGTCGTCGACCACCGCGAGGCCGGCCTCGATGTCGGGGCCGGCCTCGCGATGCCAGATGAGCCGCACCCGCCGGGAGTGATGGGAGGTCGTCACCAGCAGCACCCGGCGCCACCCGCGTCCGCGGGCTTCGGCCGCCACCCCCCGTAGCTCCAGCTCGGTGATCTCCACCGGCTGGGAGAGGGTCACGATGGCCGCGCGGGGCACTCCGTGCTTCTCCAGCGCGGCCACCGATTCGCCCTGGAAGTCGAGCGGCCGGATGCCCAGGTCGATCAGCTGCTGCACGCGGACCGGCATCGTCGAGCGCGAGACCACCACCACCGGCGCTCGGCCCTCGCGGAACAGCGCGGCGGCGAGGACCTCCCGGGTCGGCGTGTTTCCCGCCAGTACCACGATGGCGTCGGCGCGGCTCTCGGAGGCCGGGACGACCAGCACGCGGCCGGCCGCACGGAGCAGGGGGCGATGGGCGAGCGTCGCGACCACGGCCAGGACCAGCAGCGCCACCCCCGCCGTCACCCACGGCCGCCTCATGCGCGCGCGGGCGCGTCCAAAAACTTTGGTGGGTCACCCCACGGACGGTAGGATGGCCGCCAGGAGGTACTACCCATGCAACGCTTGCTCGTCCTGTCGGCCACCGTGCTCGCTCTCACCGCGTGCGCATCGACGCCGCCGAGAGCGCAGCGCAGCGAGTTCGAGGACATCCCGGTGCCGAAGGGCCTGGCGGTGGACCTGGACCGCTCCACCATCATCGAGTCGCCGACCGTGAAGGCGGCGCGGCTCTTCTACAAGGGACGCATCGAGCCGGACAGCCTGTCGATCGCGTTCCGCACCACGCTCGAGGCGAACGGCTGGAAGCACCTCTCCTCGACCACCGCATCCGGCAAGGGCACGACCCAGATCTACGAGAAGTCGGGCAGCTCGCTGCAGGTGATGATCTACGAGAGCTGGTACTACACGTGGGTCGAGATGTCGGCGACCCGGATGGTGGGCGCAGCGTCGGCGCAGCTCAAGCCGTAGATCGCGCGTCACGGCGGCGGCGCCCTCAGGGGCGCCGCCAGCGCCGTCCGCTGCGCTCGATGAGGGTGTCGGCCTCCGACGGCCCCCAGGTGCCGGCCTCGTAGTTCGGGAACTTGCGCGGATCCCCGCTCGTCCACGTGTCCAGGATGGGCTGCAGCAGCTCCCACGCCATCATGACCCAGTCGCCGCGCGCGTAGAGTGTGGCGTCGCCCTTCATGGCGTCCAGCAGCAGCCGCTCGTAGGCCTCGGGCGGCTCGCCCCCGAAGGCCTGCCCGTAGTCGAACTCCATCTCCACCGGCTTGATGCGCAACTCCTGCCCCGGCAGCTTCGCCCCGAACGACAGCGACATGCCCTCGTCGGGCTGGATGCGCAGCACGAGGCGGTTGGGCTCGGCCAGGATCTCCGGATTGCGCCGGAACACGAGGTGGGGTGTCTGCTTGAACTGCACCGCGATCTCGCTCGCGCGCTTGGGCAGGCGCTTGCCGGTGCGCAGGTAGAAGGGCACGCCGGCCCAGCGCCAGTTCTCGATCTCGAGCCGCAGGGCCGCGAAGGTCTCGGTGATCGATTCCGACGACACGCCCTTCTCCTCGCGATAGCCCACCACGCGCTGGCCGCCCACGAAGCCGGGCCCGTACTGGCCGCGCACCGCGACCCGGTCCACCTCGTCGGCGGCGACCGGACGGATCGCGCGCATCACCTTGGTCTTCTCGTCGCGCACCGGATCGGCGTCGAAGGTGACCGGCGGCTCCATGGCCACCAGGCAGAGGAGCTGGAGGATGTGGTTCTGGATCATGTCGCGCAGCGCGCCCGACTCCTCGTAGTACGCCCCGCGGCCCTCCACCCCGATCGACTCGCCCACCGTGATCTGCACGTGGTCGACGTGATTGCGGTTCCACAGGGGCTCGAAGATGCCGTTGGCCCACCGGAACACGAGGATGTTCTGGACCGTCTCCTTGCCCAGGTAGTGGTCGATGCGGTAGACCTGCTCCTCGCTGAACACGGAGGCGACCACCTGGTTCAGCGCGCTCGCCGAGTCCCGATCGCGGCCGAAGGGCTTCTCGATGACGATGCGCACCCAGCCCCCGGCGTCCTCGGGCGGGCGATTGAGTCCCGCCTCGCCGAGCCGGGTCACCAGGTGCGAGTACACCGACGGCGGCGTCGACAGGTAGAAGAGCCGGTTGCCGCCGGTTCCACGCTCGTGCTCCACCTGGCGGATGTAGGCGCTCAACCCGGGATAGGTCGTGTCGTCGGCCGGATCGGCCGCGTAGTAGAAGAGGGCCTGGGCGAAGCGGTCCCACACCCGCGCCGAGGGCGGCTGCACGCGCGCGAAGTCGCTGATCGCCTCCCGCATGCGGGCTCGGAACTGCTCGTTGTTCATCTCGGAGCGGGCCACCCCGACCACCGCGAACGGCTCGGGTAGCACGCGGCTCTGGAACATGGACCAGAGCGCGGGGATGAGCTTGCGCCGCGCGAGGTCGCCCGAGGCGCCGAAGATCACGAGGGTGCAGGATTCGTCGCCGGCCAGGACCGTCATGCTCAATGCCTCTTGGTCAGCCCGGAGACCATCTGCAGCAGCTGCTGCAAGGTCTGCGACTGCTTGCCAGTCAGATGGAGGCGGATGATCCGGCGCGCGCCGTCGCGCAGGCTCTGGAGGTCGCCCAGGGCCTGGGCCGCCTTCATGGTCGAGAATCCGTAGCCGGCTCCGGGAATCGGCAGGTCCTCGCGATCGTCGCCGGTGATCTGGATGAACAGGCCGCCGGTCGGGCCACCCTTGTGCAGCTGCCCGGTCGAGTGCAGGTAGCGCGGCCCCCAGCCGACGGTGGTGGCCACGCGCAGCCGGTCGCGCAGCGCCACCCGCATCTCGTGCAGCGCGCGGCCGGCGTCGGCGGTCGGCGTGAGATACGCCTGGATCGCGAGGTAGTCGCCGGGGCCGGCCATGGCCAGGTGCGCGGCGAGGCCGCGGCTCACCGAGCCCGGCTTCTTGTTCGACTTGGTCATGAGCACGATGCCGTCTTCCTCGACGTCGGCGGGCCACTCCGGGAGCCGGTGCGAGCGCCGCCACTCGGTGAGCAGGGCGCCCGCGCTCTCCTTGGCGCGCGCCACGTCGGGCTCGTCGAACGGATTGACCCCGAGGACCGCGCCGGCGGTGGCGGTGGCCAGCACCCAGCGGAAGAACTCGGCGCCGATGTCCATGGGGTCCCGCAGCTGAAGGCGCACCACCGGGTGGCCCGCGTCGGCCAGCTTGGCCAGGGCGGCGTCGTGCGTGTCGTCGCCTTCGAGCACGAGGGCCACGAACACCCGGTCGTCGCCGTAGACGGTCGGCGGCCCGAGCGGCTCGTCCACCACCGGCACCAGCCCGGTGCCGTCCTTGCCGAGCGACTCGGCGAGCAATTGCTCGATCCAGCGGCCGAGGCCGCGGATCTTCTCGGACAGCACCAGGGTCACCTTGTCGCGGCCGGCTCGCGCCAGTCCGGCCAGCACCGCGCCCAGCTGGACCGCCGGATTGCCGCGCACGCCGACCTCGTTGCCGCAAGTCTCCACCATGGTGTTGGCGCGCTCGAGCAGCACCTTGATGTCGACGCCGATCAACGCCGCGGGCACCAGGCCGAAGAAGGACAACGCCGAGTAGCGCCCGCCGATGGAGGCGGGGTTGAGAAACGTGCGGCGGAAGCCGGTCTCGGTGGCGAGTTTGTCGAGCGGCCGGCCGGGATCGGTGATGGCCACGAACTGCATGCCGGGCCGGGGCGAGGAGGCGGCCTCCACCTGGCCGCGGAAGAACGCGTAGGCGGCCATGGTCTCGGCGGAGGTGCCCGACTTGCTCGCGACCACGAACAGGGTGCGGCTGAGATTGATCGACTCGAGCACGTGCTTGACCGCGCCCGGATCGGTCGAATCGAGGATCAGCATGTCCGGGAAGCCCATCTTCGAGCCGAAGATCTCGTTGAAGACCTCGCCGGTCGACGAGGAGCCGCCCATGCCGAGCAGGACCACGTGGGAGTACTGCAGGCGGCGCACCTCGTCCGCGAAGCCGCGGATGTCCTCGGAGTGACCGCGCATGATCGTCGGCGAGGTGAGCCAGCCGAGCCGGTTGCGCACGGTGGCGGGATCGCCCTTCCAGAGGGTGGCGTCCTTGACCCACAGCCGGTCGAGGAACTCGTGCGCTTCCAGGAACCGCAGCGCCTCCTCCACCGCGGGCAGCTTGAGCGGATCCGGCAGGACGAGCGGCGGCGCGATGACCGCCGGCGGCGCGGCCGGGGCGGGGTCAGGTTCGGGAGCGGCGACGCGGATCGGCGGCTCCGGCCGGGCCGCCTCCCGGCGGGGCGGGGCTCCGCGCGGCATCCCGGGCTCCGGCCGCGCGTCGGCCGCCCCCGGCTTGAGCGGAGCCTTGTCGGCGCCGAGCAGGCCCGCCTCCAGCTGCCCGATCTTGCTCAGCTGACGCGTCTGCTGATCGCTCGGCTCGTAGGGCGTGGTGACGAAGGTCTGGGCGATGTCGACCGCGGTCTTGGAGTCCAGGTCGGCCGCGGCCAGGCACAGCACGTTGGCGTCGATTTCCTCGCGGCTCCGGCGCGCGGAGGCCGCGTCGTGGCACAGGGCGGCGCGGATGCCGCGCATCTTGTTGGCCGCGATCACCCCGCCCGTGCCCGAGCCGCAGAGCAGCACGCTCGCGTCCACGAAGCCGCGCAGCACCGCCTGGCCGACCGCGCGGGCGTAGTCGGGATAGTCCACCGGCTCGGAGGAGAACGTGCCCAGGTCGAGGACGTCGTGCCCTTCGGCCTCGAGGGCGGTGACCAGGGGTTCTTTGAGCGGAAAGCCGGTGTCGTCGCAGCCGATCGCGATTCGCATGGGCCCGCGACGCCTATTCTCTCAGGAGTCCGGAAAGCCGACAATCTTGTCGTAGAGGGATGACTGTCGCCGACGGGCCTCGCGATACCGCGCGTGGCGGGTGGGGTCCGGGCGCAAGATCCGGACCGGATCGGCCGGCGGCGGGGCCTCGGCTCCGAGCGCCTGCAGCGTCAGCAGGGCGGCCCCCCGGGCGGACGCCTGCCGCTCGCCGCTCAGGCCGATGGGCGCGCCGACCGCATCCGCGATGATCTGCGCCCAGGTGGGGGAGTGCGCGAGGGCACCCCCCGAGCCGACCACCCGGTGGTCCGAGTCGGCGAGCGGCCGCAGCCGATCGTAGATGTCGGCCAGCCGGAGGGCGACGGCCTCCAGCAGAGCTCGCGTGATCTCCGCCGCGTTCGAGTCGAGCGACAGGCCGACCAGGGCCGCGCGCGCCTCGGGGCGCCAGCCGGGGCTCCGCTCGCCGGCGAAGAATGGCAGGGCGGTGAGGTCGTGGCCGTCGGGGGGCACCGCCGCCAATGCCCGTTCCAGCGCGTCGTCGCCATCGGTGGGCAGCGCGAGCGTCTTGCGACACCACGCGAGCACGTTGCCGCCTTCGGAGGTCGCGCCACCCACCACCGCGCGCCGGTCGTCCACGCGATAGCGCCAGAGCCCGTCGGGGATCGCCGGATGCGGACCCGGGCGATCGGGCCGGACCACGCGCAGCGCGGCCGAGGTGCCGACGTTCAGGGCGATCCGGTCGGGCCCCACGCAGTCCGAGCCCAGGTTGGAGCAGGCGCCGTCGCCGTGGGCTGGATACCAGGGCACGCGCGCGAGCGCGGGCCAGCGCGCGGCCCACGGCGCGACCAGCCCGCGCCGCGGCTCGTCGTCGATGGGCGGCAGCGCCTCGGCCGCGATGCCGGCGGCGTCCAGCATCGCGGCGTCCCAGCCGCCCCGGTCCTGATCGAGCAGGCCCGTGCCCGAGGCCATCGAGAGACTGCACTGCATCGTGCCGGTGAGCCGGGCCTGGAGGAATTCCGCGAAGCCGCACCACCGCGCCCCGCGCCGGAACACCTCCGGCCGCGCCTCGTGCAGCCACCGCAGCTTGGCCGGGAAGAAGGTGGAATGGATCGGCGCGCCGGTCCGCTGGTGGACCGCGTGCGCGTCCAGCGTCTCGCGCAGAGCCCGCGCGGCCGCCGCGCTGCGCGTGTCGGCCCAGGTCAGCACCGGGGTGAGCGGCTGCCCGGATGCGTCGAGCGCGAGCAGGCTGTGCCAGAAGACCGAGGCGCCCACCGCCGCCATCTCGCTCGCGCGCGCGCCGCAGCCGGCCAGGCACGCGTCGATGGCCTGCGCGACCGCGTCGAGCAGGACGCCGGCGTCCAGCTCGACGCCGCCGTCGGGCGTGGTGCGCGGCTCGTACGCCACGTGACCGGTCGCGTCCGGCTGGGGGCGGCCGCGCTCGTCGAAGGCGATGGCGCGGGCCGAGCTGGTGCCGACGTCGAGCGCGAGGACGAGCATGTGGGGTACTATACGCGGCGATGGACTCGGAGTGGGCGCGACCGATGCCATACATCCGCTGAACGCAGGAGAGCCATCCATGTCCCTCATCACGGTGCTGAGCCCGGTGGGCGAGCTCCGGACGGCGACCACGGCGATTCCGCCGATGCCCGCCGATCTCCGGGGGCTCACACTCGGGTTCCTCGACAACACCAAGCACAACTTCGATCGGCTGGTGACCGGCATCGGCGAGATGCTGAAGGAGCGCCACGGCGTCGCCCGGGTGGTGATCCGCCGCAAGGCCAACGCGGCCACCGGCGCCGCCCACGACATCGTGGAGGCCCTCTCCAAGGAGTGCGATCTCGTTTTCGCGGGCTCCGCGGACTGAGGCTCCTGCACGTCGTGGAGTCTCCACGACTCGCTGGAGCTGGCGAAGGCGGGAACGCCGGCGGGGCTCATCACCACCACCGTGTTCCAGCGCCTGGCGCTGGGTGAGATGGCCGCGCTCGGCGCCACCGGGCTGCCGCTGCTCGTGATCCAGCACCCGCTCGGGGGCGAGGCGCCCGAGGGCCTGAGCCGCCGCGTGCAGCAGGCGGTCGAGCAGCTCGACGCGATGCTCGGGAGCCGCTGAGCGGTCATGAGCGAGGCGGCCGAGGCGACGCTCACCCTGCCGGAAGAGGACGTCTACGCGGAGTTCTGCAAGCGGGAGTGGTGCGACGGGCTGCCGTTCGTGGCCCCGACCGCCGAGCGGGTGCGCGCGATGCTGGCGGGGGCGCGGGGCAAGCTCGCCGACAGCCTGGGAGTCATGCCCCCGCTCTGGCGCGACTGCACGCCGGAGAAGCTCGCGATCAACGCGGTGATGGCGGGCTGCGAGCCCGCGTGCTTCCCGGTGGTGGTGGCCGCGGTCCAGGCCATGCTCGATCCCGCCTTCAACCTCTACGGGGTGCAGGCCACCACGCACCCGGTGGCGCCGCTGGTGGTGGTCGGCGGGCCGTACGCGCAGACGATCGGCATGCACAGCGGCTCCGGCCTCTTCGGCCCCGGCTTCCGCGCCAACGCCACCATCGGTCGCGCGATCCGGCTGATTCTCATGAACGTGGGCGGCGGCTGGCCGGGACGTGGCGACATGGCGACACAAGGTAGCCCGGCCAAGTTCGCCTACGCGATCGCCGAGCGCGACGACTCGCCGTGGGAGCCGCTGCACGTGGCGCTCGGGTTCCGGGCGGACCAGAGCGTGGTGACCGTCTTCGGTGGCGAAGGTCCCCACAACGTCAACGACCACGTCTCGACCACGGCCGCCGGCATCCTGAACAACGTGGCCGACGTGGCCACCAGCCTGGGCTCGAACGTGGGCTGGTATCTCTCGCAGAGCCAGCTGCTGGTCGTGCTGGGGCCCGAGCACGCCGGCACCGTCGCGGCGGACGGCTTCACGCGCGCCGACGTGCAGCGCTTCGTGTTCGAGCACGCGCGCATGCCGCTCGGGCGGATGAAGCTCGGCGGCATGTGGGGCATGCACGACTGGCCGCAGTGGATGAGCGCGGTCACCGACGACTCGGCCCGGCTGCCGCGCGTGCCGAGCGCGGACGACGTCTACGTGATGGTCGGCGGCGGCTCGGGCAAGCACTCCTGCGTGGTGCCCAACTGCACCTTCAGCCGCGCCGTCTCCCGCCCCCTCTGATCCGGGGTCAGGTCTTACATTGCGACATTTCTCCACCTGAGACCTGACCTGCGCCGGGGACCGCAGGGCCGTCACCCGGGTCAGGTCTTACGTTGCGACATTTGCCTCGTGGCGGACCTGACCGCGCGTGAGGATGACGAGCGCGGCGAGCAGGAGCACCGCGCCGAGCGCGCCGACGGCGCCCAGGCGCTCGCCGAAGAGCCATAGCCCGAGGGTGGTGGCGGTGAGCGGCTCGAGCAGCGAGACGATGCCCGCCGCGGTCGCGGGCACGCGCCCGAGCCCCGCGGTGAACAGCGCGTAGGCGATCGCGGTCGGTCCCACCCCCAGGTAGAGCAGCAGCGGCCACCCCGCGCTCACCGCGCGCGCGGGCGCCGACTCCGCGAGCAGCGCGGGCGCCAGCAGTAGAGCGGCGAGCGTGAAGGTGACCGCGGCCACCGCGAGCGGCGCCACGCGCGCCAGAAGCCCCTTGGCGGCCACCGCGTACACGGCGTAAGATACGCCCGCGCCGAGCGCCAGCAGTGTCCCCAGCCCGAAGTGGCCCGCGATATCGTCGAGCCCGCGCGGGCCGACCACCAGCAGCGCGGTCCCGGCCACCGCCAGTGCGAGCGACAGTCTCACCATCGGGGTGAGTCGCTCGCGGAGGAAGGCGGCGGCCAGCACTGCGATGAGGAGCGGGGCGGAGCAGATGGCGAGCAGCGCGGCCACCGCGACGCCGACCAGGGTCACCGCCCGGAAATAGCACACCTGGTACGCGGCCATGGCGAGACCGAGCGCGACGCAGAGCGGCAGATCGGCGACGGAGGGCCAGGGCCGTCGCCGCGCGGGGCCCGAGCCGACGCGCGCGACGAGAGCGGCGGCCACGACCAGGAACGGGGCAGCCACCGCGAGCCGGCACCAGCCGACCAGGAGAGGCGAGGCGGCGGCCTCGCGCGAGAGCAGCGTCATGGTGGCCCCGGTGGTTCCCCACGAGGCGGCTGCGATGGCGATGAGCAGCAAGCCCAACAGCATGCGAGGAGTAGACCACACATGAGCGAGATGATCGGTTTCATCGGGCTGGGGAACATGGGCGCCCCGATGGCGGCGCGCCTGCTGGATGGCGGATACGGGCTGACCGTGCACGACGTGCGGGAGTCGGCGGCGCGGCCACTGCTGACGCGGGGGGCACGGTGGGCCGCCTCGCCCGCGGAGGCGGCGGCGGCGACGCAGACCATCATCACGATCCTGCCCACCTCGCGCGAGGTGCGTCAGGTGCTGATGGGGACCAAGGGCGTGCTGGACGCGCTGCGCCCCGGCAGCCTCGTGCTCGAGATGACGTCGGCCGATCCGTCGGCCACGCGCGAGCTGGCCCCGGAGGTGGCCGCGCGCGGCTCTGCCCTGATCGATGCGCCGGTGTCGGGCGGCGTGCGCGGGGCGACCGAGGGCACGCTCGCCATCATGGTGGGCGGCGATCCCGCGCTGCTGGAGCGGGCGCGTCCGGTGCTCTCGCGGATGGGCCGGCACATCTTCCACGCCGGCCCGGTCGGCGCGGGCCACGCGATCAAGCTGGTCAACAACATGTGCTCGGGCGGCATCCTGGCGCTCACCATCGAGGCGGTGGCGGTGGCGGCCCGCGCCGGCGTCGATCCGGCCCGCGCGGTCGAGATCATCCAGGCCTCGAGCGGTCGCTCCAACGCGAGCGACTACAAATTTCCGCGCTTCATCCTGAGCGGCGGCTTCGACGCCGGCTTCGCGATCCGGCTGATGATGAAAGATCTCGACGGCTACGGGCGGCTCGCGCAGGAGGCGGGCGTCCCGTCACCGGTGGCCCGCGCCGCGGCGGAGGTGTACCGTCTCGCCATGGCGCGCGGCATGGGAGAAGAGGACCACACCGCCATCGCGCGCCTCGTGGAGGAGGCGGCCGGCGTCGCCCTGCGGGCCGAGGAGGGCCGGGCATGACTCGCATCGGCTTCATCGGCGTTGGCACCATGGGGCTGCCCATGGCGAAGAACCTCTTGAAGAAGGGCTTCACGGTCACCGCGTTCGACGCCAATCCGGAGGCGGTCGAGGCGGCGGCCGCGGCGGGCATGGCCGCGGCGGCCAGCGCGGCGGAGGCGGTGGCCACCGCAGACATCGTGATCACCATGCTGCCCTCGTCACCGCACGTCGAGTCGGTGTACACCGGCGACGGGGGCGTCCTGGTCGCGGCCCGCGAGGGGACGCTGTGCGTCGACATGTCCACCATCGATCCCGCGGTCTCCCAGCGGGTGGCGCGGGCCGCGCAGGAGCGGGGCGTGCGCTTCATGGACGCGCCGGTCTCGGGCGGCACGCCGCGCGCCAGCGACGGCTCGCTCGCCATCATGGTGGGCGGAGCCGCCAAGGACTTCGAGGCGGCCCGGCCCGCCCTGTCCGCGATGGGCGCCAACGTCATCCACGTGGGCCCGGTGGGCAGCGGGGAAGTGGTCAAGCTCTGCAACAACCTGATCGCGGGCGTGTGCGGGGTGGCGGTGAGCGAGGCGTTCCGGATCGCGGAAGGCTTCGGCATGGACCCGCGGGTCGTCACCGACGTGATCTCGAAGTCCTCCGGCAACACGTTCCTGATGGGCTTCATGCACCCGGTGCCCGGGGTCATGCCGAGCGCGGCCTCCAGCAACGATTACGCGCCCGGCTTCATGACCGATCTCATGTGCAAGGACCTGGGCCTGGCGGTGGACGCGGCGCGCAATCTGCGCGTGCCGCTGTTCGTGACGCCGGCCGCCCAGCAGGTGTACCGCCTCGCGTCCTCGCACGGCCTCGGCCGGCGCGACTTCACGAGCGTGTACGCCTTCCTCAAGCCCTCCTCGGGTCAGGCGCCCGTGTAGGCTCGCCCCGCCGCCGCTCGTGAGCCGCCGGCTGAAGCGCGCGCTGATCGTCCTGGCCGCCCTGCTGGTGGTGGGTGTGGCCTTCGTCTGGGCGCTACCCGAGCTGATCAAGTGGCAGGCGGTGAAGCAGATCGCGGCGGTCACCGGCCGGCAGGTCGACATCGAGGACATCGACGTCAATCTCTTCACGGGGCGGGTGGCGATCAAGAGCTTCCGCCTCGCCGAGCAGGACCCGTCGCAGACCTTCGTGGGTTTCGAGCGTCTCGACGTCCGCGTGATCCCGTGGGCGGTGGTGCGGCGCACGTTCCGGTTCGCCGAGCTGCGTCTGACCGCGCCGACCGTGAACCTGGTGCGCCTGTCCCCGACCGAGTTCAACTTCTCGGACATCTTGCAGCGCCTGGCCGCCGCGCCGGAAGCGCCGAAGGGACGCCCGACCGAACCGGATGCGAAATCGCGCTGGGTCGTGGCCCTCGACCGGTTCGCGCTGATCCGGGCCAACATCTCGGCCACCGACCGCGCGGTCACCCCGGCCAGCGAGTGGAAGATCCGAGATCTGACGATCGAGGCGGGCAACCTGACCACCGCGCCCTCGGGACCGCACGGCACGCTGGACGTCCGCGCCGCGCTCAACGAGTCACCGGTGGAATTCTCCGCGCAGGACATCGACCTCACCCCGACCTCGTTTGCCGGGAAGTTCTCCATCAAAAATTTCAACCTGCTCCAGGTGCGACCCTACCTGCCGCCGCTGCCCGTCGTCCTCGAGTCGGGTAGCGCGGGCGTCGACATGGCGGTCAAGCTCGAGCTGGGCCAGGGGCCGGGCGGCCTCGCGGTGGGTCTGGTGAGCGGCGACGTGGCGGTGACCTCGCTGGCGCTCAGCCAGCCCGGCAAGGACAAGCCCTTCCTGACCGTGCCCCGCATCGGGGTCGGGCTCCAGGAAGTCAATCTGGTCTCCCACGTGGTGAAGCTGTCCGCCGTCGACGTCGAGGGCCTGGACCTGCTTGCGGTCCGCGACAAGCAGGAGCAGATCGATCTGCTGGACCTGGCGAAAAAACCCGAGGAGGCCAAGGGCGCGAGTCCACCCGCGCCGGCGCGCAAGACGACCGCGGCGCCCGCGCCCGCCGCTTCGAAGGCGGCGGACGAGGCGGCCGCGAAGAGCGAATCGCCCGACTACAAGATCACGATCGACAAGATCGGGGTGAAGGGCGCGGTCACCTTCACCGACGAGTCGGTCTCCACGCCCGCGACCGTGCTGAAGGTGCCGGATCTGGCCGTGCAGCTCGACGACGTGACCTGGCCGGCGGTGCGCCCGCTGCGGCTGGCGCTGACCATGAGCTTGCCGGGCGGCGGGAAGTTCGGGGCCAAGGGCCCGGTGCGGATCGAGCCGCTCGACGTCACGCTCGCGGTCACGACGCGCGATGCGCCGATCGAGCCCTATCGCGCGTACTTTCCCTTCCCGGCCAGCTTCTCGGGCAAGTTCAACGCCGACAGCCAGAACCGCATCCGCGTGGTCAACGGCAAGTTCACCGCGCAGTCGCGCGGCAACAGCTGGGCCACGAACCTGGCCGTGAAAGGTCCCGACGACAAGGAAGCGCCGCTTCGGCTCGAGCGGATGGAGATCAGCGGCATCGACTTCGGCTGGCCCACCCACGCCCGGGTCGCTCGGGTGCTCCTGCGCAAGCCGTCCAACGAGATCGCCCGCGCGGCGGACGGCTCCCTGAACGTGCAGAAGCTGTTCACCCCGGTGCCCAAGCCGGGGGCGACCGGCTCGACGGGGCCCGCGAAGGCGCCGGCTCCCCCCGCCAAGCCGGCGGCCACCGGGCCGCCCGAGCCGGACCTGCTCAAGACGATGGACCTCTCGTTCAAGGAGATCGTGATCGAGGACGGCTACATCCGCTTCCTCGACCACACGACCCAGCCGCCGTTCTCGAACGACATCTCGAAGCTCAATCTCTCCGTGAAGAACCTCTCCAACAAGGCCGGCCAGCGGGCGGCGGTGAACCTCAAGGCCGTCATCGGTGGCGACTCGACGCTCGGCGTGCGCGGCCAGCTCTCGGCGATCGGGGCGCCGACCTACGTCAGCATGGCCACCGAGCTGGACAAGTTCGCGCTGCCGTCCGCGAACCCGTACGTGGATCAGGCGATCGCATGGATCATCCGGCGCGGTGAGCTGACCGCGAAGCTCGAGACCACCATCGACGGCGAGAAGCTCGACGCCAAGAACGACATCCTCATCGGCAATCTGCGGGTGGCCCGCTCCCGTCCTTCCGAGGAGGTCAAGAACCGGCTCGGGCTCCCGCTCGGGCTCGTGGTGGCCCTCATCAAGGACGGGGACGGCAACATCCACGTCAAGGTGCCGATCACCGGCACCCTGAACGACCAGCAGTTCGACTGGAGCGACGCGATCTGGACCGCGGTCCGCAACGTGATCGTCAACGTGCTGAAGGCGCCGTTCCGGGCCATCGGCGGCCTCCTCACGAGCGGGGACAAGATCGAGGAGCTCAGGGTCGATCCCATCACCTTCGCGCCGGGCGACGGCGCGCTCAGTCCGGAGATGGAGCGGCAGACGGTGCGGGTGGCCGACTTCCTGCGGCGCTCGCCCTACGTGAGCCTCACCCTCACCTCGGTCACCACGCCGGAGGACGTCTCCGCGCTGAAGGCGCGGGAGGTGACCGCCAAGCTCGACCACTTCCAGAAGGAGAAGAAGATCGGCGATCGGGAGCGGGCGATCCGCCGCTACTACGAGGCCAACTTCAAGGACGTGCCGGTCCCGCCCACCGTGGACGAGCAGATCGCGTGGCTGCGGCAGCGCGAGCCCGAGCCGATCGGCCCGCTCGACGAGCTGCGGCGGCAGCGTCTGCAGGTCACCCGCGATCGCCTCTCGACGGTGGAAGGGATTCCGGAGAAGCGGCTGCAGACCGAGACGTCGGCCGCGCCGTCGGCGGCGGGCGCTGCGCCGGCATCCGGCTCCACGGCCTCGCCGGCCCCGACTCCGGGCTCGGGGGCGGCCGGAGCGCCGGCCACGACCACCGGGCCCGGCGCGACGGGCGGTGCGCCCGCACCCGGCACCACCGCTCCCGGCGCCAGCCCGCCCGGCACCGCTCCGGCCCCGGGCGCCGCGTCGGCGTCGGAGAGCGCCATCGCGCCGCGCGCCCCCGGCTCCCCGGCGCCGTCGGACGCAGCGCCGCCGAGCGAATCCGCGGGCTCAGCCACCGCGGCGGCAGAGCCCGCGCCGAAGTCGTCCGCGACCGGCGGCGGACGGGTCGAATTCGGCATCGTCGGCGAGAGCGACTGAGCGCTTTGCTATACTACGCGCGACGTTTGCGCGTACGAGGAGGCGCACACCGTGGCCCACTATGTGATGCTGAGCTCGCTGAGCGAATCCGGTCGGAAAGTCCTGCACGCCCGGCCGGGCTGGATCCGCAAGGTCAACCGGGAGCTGTCGCGACGAGGGGCCAAGGTGCTCGCGCAGTACGCGGTCCTCGGCCCCTACGATTTCGTGACCGTGCTGGAGGCGCCCGACAACGAGACGGTGTCCTCGATCTCGATCGAGATGGGCGCGCGCGGCTCGGTGCAGATGATGACGATGCCGGCCATTCCCCTCGACACCTTCATCAATCGCCTCGGGCGCGGGCGGTCGGCGCCGAGGCGGAAAGGCAAGCGTCGCTGATCCGATGAAAGTTCTCGCGCTCCATCCGGCCAGGTGCACCGGCTGTCTCCGGTGCGAGCTCGCGTGCTCCTACATGCAGACCGGTCAGTTCCAGCCGTCCAAGTCGGTGATCCGGGTGTCGCCGTTCGAGGGCTACACCTCCTACGCGCCCTACACCTGCACGCAGTGCGCGGAGGGCTGGTGCATGACCGCGTGTCCGGTCGGGGCCATCCAGATCAACGTGGCCGGCGCCAAGGACGTGATCGACGACACCTGCGTAGGCTGCAAGCTGTGTACGATCGCGTGCCCCTACGGGACGATGTTCTACGACGGCGATACCCAGAAGGCCTACAAGTGCAACCTCTGCGGCGGCGCGCCCGCGTGCGCGAGCGCCTGCCCGACCCAGGCCATCACCTTCGAGGAGGCGGAGACCGCCGACTGGATCGGCGACTTCGCGGCCGAGCGCACCGCGCGCGTGCTGACGCTGGAGCCCCGCTGATGCCGGCCCGTCACCTGATCGTCGGCGGCGGCACCGCCGGGCTGAACACCATCCGGACCATTCGGGAAGAGGAGCGGATGCGGGGGCTCGACGCCTCGGAGATCACGCTCGTCGCGGCAGAACGCCCGTATTCTCGGATGGTCCTGCCCTACTACCTCTGGGGCACCATCTCCGAGAGCCACGTCTACACGGCGCCGCCGGCCGCGCTGACCGCCTGGAAGGTGAAGGCCCTGGTCGGACGCAAGGCGAAGGCCCTCGACACGGCGGCTCGCACCCTGACCCTAGACGACGACGCCACGGTCGAGTACGACGACTGCCTGATCGCGACCGGCTCGCGGGCCGCGAAGGCGCCGATCCCCGGCGCGGACGGCCCGGGCGTGCACTGCTTCTGGACGCTCGACGAGGCCAAGGAGGTGGTGGCCACCATCGCCCCGGGCAGCCGGGTGGTGATGATCGGCGCCGGCTTCATCGCCTTCACGATCCTGAACGCGATCCTGGCCCGGGGCGCCAGGCTCACCATCGTGGAAGTCGCGCCGCGCATCCTGCCGCGCATGGTGGACGATGCCTGCGCCGGCATCGTGCAGCGGTGGCTCGAGGACCACGACGTCGCGGTGCGCGTGGGTGCGACGGTGACGAAGATCGAGCAGGCGGGCGGCCGGCGGAAGCTCTCGTTCAAGAAGGGTGAGCCGATCACCGCCGATCTGGTCATCATGGCCACCGGCATCCGGACCAATCTCGAGTGGCTCCAGGGCTCGGGCGTCCAGACCGCGTCGGAAGCGCCCGGCGGCATCCCGGTGGACGACCACCTGCGGTCGAACGTCCACAGCGTGTACGCGGCGGGTGACGTGGCGCGCGGGCGCAATCTGATCACCGGGACCGACGAGGTGCACGCCATCGAGCCCACCGCACAGGAGCACGGGCGCGTGGTCGGGGCCAACATGTCGGGCCGCGACGTGGCCTATCGCGGAAGCCTGCTCATGAACATCGTGGAGGTCGCGCACCTGGACGTGGCCTCGTTCGGGCAGTGGGAGGATCCGAAGGCCGAGCTCTACACCGCGCTTCGCGCCGAGCGCTCGGAGTACCGCAAGCTGCTCTTCCACGGCGGCCGCCTCACCGGCGCCGTCATCTGCGGGCCCGCCCAGGCGGTGTGGACCACCAACGACGTCGGCATGCTGAAGGGGCTGGTCTACTCCGGCGTGGATCTCTCGCGGTGGAAGGCGCATCTCCGGGCCAACCCGTTCGACGTCAAGCCCGCGTTCATCGCCTCGCACACCACGGCACGGCTGCTGCCCGAGACGGTGCTCGGCCGGCCGTCTCAATCACCCTCGCTGCCCCAGACGGTGGCCCTATGAGCCCGATGCCGACTCTCACGCGCGGCGCGGCCAAGCCGGCGCCGACGCCGACCTACGCCTACGCCGGCAAGATCCTGCGAGTGAACCTGTCGACCGGCAAGACCTGGACCGAGACGTGGAGCGAGGCCGACCGGCGCGAGTACCTGGGCGGCATCGGCCTCGGGGCCAAGATCCTCTACGACGAGGTCGGTCCCAAGGTGGGCTGGGATCACCCCGACAACCGGCTGATCTTCGCCACCGGGCCGCTCGCGGGCCTGCCGGTCTGGGGCACGGGCGGGCTCACCGTGGTCACGCGCGGGGCGCTCACCGGTGGCGCGACGTCGACCCAGGCCAACGGCTTCTTCGGGGCCGCGCTCAAGTACTCGGGCTACGACGTCATCGTCATGCAGGGGCAGGCCAAGAGGCTCTCCTACCTCTACATCAACGACGACGTGGCCGAGGTGCGGGACGCCGCCCACCTGGCCGGCAAGGACACGTGGGAGACGCAGCAGGCGCTCGAGGCCGAGCACGCCCTCTCCGGCCACCGACTCTCGGTCTACGCGATCGGGCTGGCGGGGGAGAACCTCGTGCGCTTCGCGGCCATCCACGGCGACTACGGCCACGTGGCCTCGAAGAACGGCTGCGGCGCGGTGATGGGCAAGAAGAAGCTGAAGGCGGTGTGCATCGTGCGCGGGACGAAATCGCTGGCCGCGCACGACACCCGCGGCCTCATCCAGGCCGCCGACGACATCGCGCACGATCTCAAGACCGATCCGTCGACCTCGACGCTCTACAACTACGGCACGCTGCCCGGGGTGGTGAACCTCTCGAAGCTCGGCGTGCTGCCGATCAAGAACTACACCACGAACCTCACCGGCGACGTGAACATGAAGGACTGGGAGGCGCCCGCGCTGCGCGGCGGCTTCGACCACCGCGGCCATCAGTGCAACGCCTGCGGCATGCGCCACTGCCACATCCAGGTCATCCCCAAGGGTCGCTACGAGGGCGAGCGGGTGGACGAGCCCGAGTACGAGGGCTGGTCGGGGGCGGGGTGGACCATCGGGCTCACCGACAAGTACTCGGTCTCGTGGCTGAACACGCGCATCGACCGCGCGTGCGTCGACGTCAACGAGTTCGGCTGGGTGTGCGGCTGGGTGATGGAGTGCATGGAGAAGGGCTATCTCACCGAGCAACAGGTAGGCTTCCGCCTGACCTGGGGCGACGTGGAAGGCGCCTACAAGCTCCTGCAGATGATCAGCCATCGCCAGGGCTTCGGCGACATCCTGGCCGAGGGCGTCAAGCGCGCTTCCGAGAAGCTCGGCGGCCCCGCCGCGGAGTGCGCGATCTACACCATGAAGGGGGCCTCTCCCCGGGGACACGATCACCGCGGCCGCTGGGAGGAGATGCTGGACACCTGCACCTCGTCCAACGGCACCATGGAGAGCGCCAATCCCACCTTCCAGACCGAGGTGGGCGCGCCGGCCCGCATCAACCCGTTCGACGGCGAGCAGGTCGCGAAGCTGGTCGGCATGATCCGCGGCCGGCGCCACTTCGAGGACTCGCTCGGGGGCTGCACCTTCACGTTCCGCACGAAGATGGCCAACCTGGCGCGCGCCCTCTCGGCCGCGACCGGTTGGGACTACCGTCTGGAGGACGCGGTGCGCTTCGGGAATCGCACCGCCGCGATCCTGCGCGCCTTCAACCTGCGCTGCGGCATCGGCACCGAGGTCGAGTACCCGTCGGCCCGCTACGGCTCGCAGCCAGTGGACGGCCCCGCCAAGGACCACGACATCCGCAAGCAGTGGGACCACATGCTCGACGTCTGGTACCAGACGGTAGGCTTCGACCGCAAGACCGGCAAGCCGAAGCGGGAGCTGCTGCGCTCGCTCGACCTGGGGTGGCTCGAGAAGGATCTCTACGGGAAGAAGTAGAGGGGAGACCGCAGCAGTTGCTGGGCGAGGCGCAGCCCGCTGGGCGAGGTGCAGCCCGCCGGGCAAGGTGCAGCCGAAGGCGAGCCGAGCGAATTGCCGAGAGCGAGCCGAGCGAATTGCCGACCGCGCGCCTAGCGCATATCGAAGTCACCACGTGGGTCACGAAGCACGTCGGGGGTGACGGCACCGGCTCGCGCATCTTCGACGAGAACATCCGGAGCCGCGACACCCTCCGCACCGTGCTCCGCCGCTTCACCGCGCGCTTTCCCGAGCTGGACGCCGCGCTCTGGACCCCCGACCATGGCGAGCTGGGCTCCCACATCGAGGTGCTGGTCAACGATGCGGTGCTCGGCGTCGCCTACGATCTCGATACCCCGCTCACGGGCGGGGAGAGAATCACGTTGCTCGGGCAGTTCATGGGCGGGTAGGGGAGCGCGGCTCAGCGGGTCACCCCCAGCGTCTCGTCCAGCCAGTCGAGCGCGCGGCGGTTGAGCAGCGAGCGATTGTGCATCTCACAGTGCCCGCCGGCTCCCTCGGCCGCGGTGAATCGGAGGAAGGTCTTCGGGCACCGCAGCCGCTCGAAGAAGGCGGGGGCGGTGGTGCCGAGGATGTCGTTCTCGGCGGAGGTCAGCAGCGTGGGGCAGCGGATGAGCTCGGCGCGCCCCTCCATGGTGAAGGGCTCGAGCGCTCGCATATAGCTCTCGAGATCGTCGACCCCGTGGACCCAGAATCCGCGCTGGACGATCTGCCAGCGCTGCATGCGATTCTTCTCCAGCTGACCCTGGATCTCTCGCAGCACCGACGGCGTCAGGTCGACGCCCGGCATCGCCCGGGTCAGGAAGTCACGGACGCTACTGGCCGGGCCCCAGTGTCCCGGGTCGACTCCGGCCGCTTTCAGCGCATGCCGCTGATCATCGACGAGCGCGACCTGGCTCCGCTGCGCCGGGCGCTGAAGGATGCGCCCAGGCTGCGCCGGCTCCTGGCGCGATTGCTCGCGGGATCGGGAGACGCCTAGCTCTCCCGCAGCACCGCCTCCAGCAATTCCAGCATCTGGTCGATCTCGTCGCGGGTGACGTTCAGCGCCGGCATGAAGCGCAGGGTGTCCGGCCGCGGGGCGTTGATCAACAGGCCGCGGTCGAGCGCGCGGCGGGCGACCTTGCCCGCGTCGGGCCCGTTCAGGGCAAGCGCGAGCAACAGGCCGCGACCGCGCACTTCGCCTTCGCCCAGGGCGGCGGAGAGCTGCCGGAGCCGCTCGGCGAGATAGTCGCCGGTGGCGGTCACCTCGGCGAGGAACTCCGGGCGGGCCACCGTCTCCACCACCGCCGAGCCGATGGCGGTCATGAGGGCGGAGCCGTTGAAGGTGCCGCCCTGGTCGCCGTGCTCGAAGCACGAGGCGGCGTCGGTGGCGAGCAGGGCGGCGAGCGGCACGCCGCCGCCCAGGCCCTTGCCGAGCGTCACGATGTCGGGCTCGATGCCGGCGTGCTCGAAGGCGAACAGACGGCCGGTGCGTCCGATGCCGGTCTGGATCTCGTCGAGGATCAGCAACCGGCCCTCGTCCCGGGTGAGAGAGCGCAGGGCGCGCAGGAAGTCGTCGCCGGCGGGGTACACGCCGGCCTCGCCCTGGATCGGCTCGAGCATGACCCCGACCGTCTGCGGGGTGATCGCGCGCTTCACCGCGTCCAGATCGCCGAGCGGCACCCTGGTGAAGCCCGAGACCTTGGGCGGAAAGAGCGCCTCCCACCCTGGCTTGCCCGAGGCGGCCATCGTGGCCAGGGTGCGGCCGTGGAAGCCGTGGTCCATCGTGACGATGTGGTGCGCCCCGTCGCGGTGGCGGGCGCCCCACTTGCGCGCGAGCTTGATCGCGCCTTCGTTGGCCTCGGCGCCGCTGTTGCAGAAGAATACCTGGGCGAGGCCCGAGGCGTCCGCGAGCAGGCGCGCCAGGCGCGCCATCTCCGCGTTGTAGTACGCGGGGCTGCAGTTGATCAGCCGGGCGGCCTGGAAGGCGATCGTCTCCACGATCACCGACGGGCAGTGGCCGAGGCAATTGACGGCCCAGCCCTGCACGAAATCCAGGTAGGTCTTGCCTTCCTCGTCCTCGAGCCAGGAGCCGTGACCCTCCACCATGACGACGGGTGGCCGGTCCGCCACCTTCATGACCGCGCCCAGATCGGTGCTCATGTCGTGGTCCTTTCGATGGCTTGGCGAGGGGCAGCCGAAGGCGAGCCGAGCGGATACGTGGCTTGGCGAGGGGCAGCCGAAGGCGAGCCGAGCGGATACGTGGCTTGGCGGGGGGCAGCC
>Ga0081455_10001944_pt1 | contig 24827 bp, 23 predicted proteins | sample TabmetS3T2R1_FD_70207 | JGI IMG/M metagenome (GOLD analysis project Ga0081455, IMG submission 70207) | Tabebuia heterophylla rhizosphere microbial communities from the University of Puerto Rico - S3T2R1 | ecosystem: Host-associated > Plants > Roots > Rhizosphere ...
CCGCCAGGTAGCGCAGGATCGTCGCACTCTCGGTGAGGCGGAAGTCGCCATCTTCCAGCATCGGGATCAGGTGATTGGGGTTGAGCTTGCTGTAGGCCGGCTCGTAGTGCTGGCCCTTCAGGATGTCGACGACCTCCATGTCGACGGGAATGTTGTTGTCGGCGATGAACTGCATCACCGGACGGCTCGTCGTCGAGACCGGATGCATGTAGAGCTTCATCGTTTCCTCCCTGTCAGCGGTCGAGCCAGACGTCCTCGAACCGCCAGTGATTGTAGATCGTGTTGACTGCCAGGTTCAGGCCCTTGACCTCCGGGCGCCAGCAGGTGGCAGCCCAGTCATGCTGTATTACGGGACGGGCGCCGTCCTCTTGCAACTTCTTGTCGATCTCCCACACGAGCTTGTGACGTGCCTCATTGTCGGGCATGCGCGACTGCTGCTCGAACAGCTTCTCGATCTCGGGATTGCAGTAGTTGGTGTAGTTGCGCTCTGAGCCGCAGCTGAAGGTCTCGTAGAAGACCACATCGGGATCGTCGATGCCGACGCCCTGGACATTCAGCCCGACGGTATAGTCCTTGCGCGCCATGCGATTGTACCAGACCGCGGTGTCGAGCGGCTCGAGCTCGCCCTCGATATAGACCTGCTTCAGGTGGTCGATGAGGATCACGGCCTGGTCGCGATAGGTCGGGATGTTGCGGGTCGAGACCTTGATCCTGAGCGGCTTCTCGGCGCTGTAGCCGAGCTCGCTCATGATCTTGCGGCCCTCGACCCGCGACTTTTCGTGGTCGGCGCCGTAGCCGGCGACGGTCGCCAGGAAATCAGGCTGCATGCCCCAGCGGCCCTCCGGCGGCGGCAGCATGGTGCCGCCGATGCGGTTGGTGCCCTGACCGATGATATGGGTGAAGGACTCGCGGTCGATCGCCAGCACCATCGCCTTGCGGACACGGGCGTCGTCGAACGGCGGCTTGTCGCGATTGACCAGGAGGTTGGCCTGCGTGTTGGTCGGCAGCATCTCGCAGACGGCCCACGGCGCCTGCGTCTTGAGATCCTTCAATTGCGGCGCGCCGATCTCGGCCGTGAAGGTGAGATCGAACTTGCCGGCAGTGAAGGCCAACAACGATGTGGCGCGGTTGGGAATGATCGTGAACTCGATGGCATCGAGATAGGGACGGCCCGGCTTCCAGTAGTCGGGATTACGCACGACCTTCATCGACTCGTTCTGCTTCAGCTCGACGAACTTGAAGGGGCCGGTGCCGATCGGCTTGGTACGCATCTGCGCCGGCGGGACGTGGCAGGGATAGACCGGCGACATAGCTCCGGCCAGCATAGCGAGCACCGAGGGCTGCGGCCGGCCGAGATGGAAGGTGACCTCGCGGTCGCCGTTCACCGTCACCTCCTTGAGATTGAACCACCACGGCTTGCGTGGGTTCTTGCGCAGCTTGGACTCCGGGCTGATCAGCATGTCCCAGGTGCACTTCACGTCGGCGCTGGTGAAGGGCTTGCCGTCGTGCCACTTCACGCCGTCGCGCAGCTTGAAGGTGAGCTCGGTGCCGTCGGCATTCCATGCCCATTCGGTCGCGAGCTCGGGCACGATGTGGTCCGGGGCGTTCTGCTTGGACTTGGGATCGAAGACCACGAGATTGTTGTAGATCGACGAGAACGGCATGACCGTCGAGATCGTGGCCTCCTCGTGGATCGAGGCGCTTGGCGGATTGTCGCGATGCGTGACCTTGAGTGTCCCGCCGGCCTTCTGGGCAAAGCTCGGTTCGCCATGGGCGGCAACCATCAGAGATATGATTGCGGCAATCGTCCAACGCATTCCGTTTCCTCCTCGTCTTGCATCGACGCTAACACCTCTGCACTGTGCGACGTAGTAGAGGAAACGCATGCGGATACTTGGTTTGCTGCTCGGAATGTCGTTGGCGCTGGCGTCGCCTGTCGTGGCGCAGGATTTTCCGACGAAGCCGATCCGCATCGTGGTGCCGTTCGGTCCGGGAACGGCAACCGATACCGTGGCGCGAGTCGTCGGCGCCGAGATCGGCAACCGCACCGGCCAGGCGGTGGTGATCGACAACAAGCCCGGTGCCGAAGGCCAGATCGGGGCACAGGCTGCGGCCACCACGCCGCCGGACGGCTACACGCTGTTCATTACCACGCAGACCACGCAGGCGATCAACCCGCACGTGTACAGGTCGCTGCCTTACGATCCGGTGAAGAGCTTCGCGCCGATCTGCGGCCTGTCGCTCGGCGCGCAGGTCGTGATGGTGAAGAACGAGCTCGCCGTCAAAAGCGTCGCCGAGCTGATCGACTTGGCGCGCAAGCAGCCGGGCAAGCTTTCCTTCGGCAGCGGCAACGGCTCGAGCCGCGGCGGCGCCGAGCTGTTCCGCATCATGGCCAAGGTCGATCTGCTGGGCGTGCCTTACAAGACGCAGCCGCAAGCCATCAGCGACCTCCTGGGCGGCCGCCTCGATGTGATCTTCTCGGACTTCACGACGGGCCTGCCGCCGGTGCTGGATGGCCGGGCGCGCGGCCTCGCCGTCACCAGCAAGAAGCGCATTCCGGGGCTGGACCAGTTCGCCCCGGTCGACGAGACTGTGCCGGGCTTCGAGATGTGGGCCTGGACGGCGGCCTACGCACCGGCCGGCACGCCGCGGCCGATCATAGACAAGCTCAATGCGCTCATCCGCGAGGCCGTGGCGTCGGAACCCTACCGCACGCTGACGCGCACCACCTACGGCGTGCCATTTCCGGGGTCGCCAGAGGAGCTCGCCGCCTTTCAAGCGAGCGAAACCAAGAAATGGAGCGAGATCGTCACGACGGCCGGGATGAAGGAACCTTAGCCGTCAGGATCTGCCAGAAGGCGGCTACAAGCACACAGCCGGCAACGGCAAAGAAAGCCATACGATAGCTCGCCAGCGAGGCGATCAGGGCGAAGACAGGCGGGCCGAACACAGCGCCGGAGAAAGCGAGCGCGGTCTGCACCGAGGCCACGGCGGCCGCCTCGCCCGGCGGCGACAGATGGGCGAACTCGGCCTGTGAGGTGCCGTTCCAGCTGATGACGATGCCGCCATAGCCGACCACGGCCAGCCCAATCAGCCAGAAAGGCGTCGTCGGCTCGAGCAGGCCGATGGCGATGCAGCCAGCCGTCATGCCGACCCCGGTCCAGCCCAGCAGCTGCATGCGCGGGATGCGATCGCCCATGCCGCCGCTCAGCAGGCGCACGGCGGTGCCGACGATCTGCGAGAGCGACAGCAGGAAGCCGGCGCGCGCGATGCTGAGCCCGCAATGCTCGTAGAGATAGGTCACGAGATAGAAGGTGAAGGTGTGCTGGGCCACGACATAGACGATGGCCGACAGCCCCAGCACGCGCAGCTCGCGATGGGCGAAGACGAAGCGGACCGAACGCCAGATGCTGTTGGCAGGCTTGCCGGCGGCCACCACGGCATCGAGGCTGGAGCGCAGCAGCTCGACCACGAGGGCGGCCAGCACCGCGGCGCCGGCGGCGACCAGGCTGGCGCCGCGCCAGCCCACAAGCTCGAGCAGGAAAGGGAAGACCAGGCCGGCCAGGGCAAAGCCGATCGGCACGCCGGTCTGCTTCAGCGAGAATACCGTGCCGAACCATTCGCGCGGCACGCGCTGGGCGAGCACGTGCGCCGAGGCGGGATTGATCGGTCCCTGCGCGGCGCCGATGAAGAGCACCGCCAGCACGGTGGCGGCGACCGCGGCCACGGCATTCAGCGCAAGGCCGATCGCGGCCATCAACAGCGCGGCTTGGCAGATGCGCACCGCGCCCAGGCGCACGATCGGCTCGGCTGCCGCCAGCGCCGTGACGGCGGCCACGGCATAGATGATCGCCGTGAAGATGCCGACCAGCTTGGGGTCGATCGCAAGGTCGGCCGCGACGACCGGCATCATCACGCCGAGCGACAGCACCGAGAGCGAAATCATCACCTGGATGGCCAGCATGGTGGCCACCGGTACGACCGCGCGGTGCATGGGGCCCTCTACAAGAGGCCGCCGCAGAGCGGCGCTTGCCGGACCGCGGACCTCCAGGTCCGCTTCTTTCGCGTTGTCACGATGCATGAGCGGACCTGGAGGTCCGCGGTCCGGCAAAAGGCGGGCATCGGTGGTACTTCGATGGAGACTACATCCCGTAGAGGTCGGCCTTGTTCAGCACCGTGTTGCGCAGGATGCGGATCGAGGCGACGTCGACCATGACGCCGTCGACGTTGATGGCGCCCAGGCCCTTGGCCTCGGCTTCGGCGTAGGCCTTCTCGAGCTTGCGGGCGCGGGCGACGTCCTCGGCCTTGGGTGAGTAGACGTCGAGCGCGATGTCGATCTGCGACGGATGGATCGCCCATTTGCCGACGCAGCCCAGGATCATCGAGCGCTTGCACTCTTCGCGGTAGGCATCGGGGTTGCGGAAGTCGGCGAACGGCCCGTCGACCGGATCGATGCCGGCGGCGCGGCAGGCCATCACCAGGCGGAAGCGGGCGTAGTGCCAGATGTCGCCGGGATAGCCGTCGGTCTCGCCGACATTCTTGTTGGTGACGCCCATCGACGCCGAGAAATCGCCCATGCCGAATACGAGGCACTCCAGCCGCGGTGTGCACTTGGCGATGGCATCGACATTCTGCAGCCCTTCGACCTCCTCGATCAGCGCCTCCAGGCCGATGCGCCGCTTGAGCTTCAGCTTCTTCTCGAGCTGGTGCAGCAGCTTGTCGGCGAACAGTACGTCGGCCGGCGTCAGCACCTTGGTCATCATGATGGTGTCGAGATGCTCGCCCGCGCCCTCGACCACCTCGATGATGTCCTCGAAAGCGTACTCGGTGGTGAGATCGTTGATGCGCACGCAGCGGGTCTTCTTGCCCCAGTTCAGCGACTTCAGGCCTTCGACGATCTTCTTGCGGGCGTCGCGCTTCTGGCTGGGGGCGACGGCATCCTCGAGGTCGAGGAAGACATGGTCGGCTTTCGACTCGGACGCCTTCTGAATCATCTTTTCGCTCGATCCCGGCGTGGAAAGCTGCACGCGGCGGGCGCGGCGTGGACGGTCGGTCATGGCTGTCTCCAAAGCAAGGCCCATCAGGCAACGATCTTCTCGGCGCGCAGGCGCGCAATTTCCGCGCCACTGAACCCGAGTGAACCCAGATACTGGTCGGTATGCTCGCCGAGCAAGGGGGCGCGATGGCGCACACGGCCGGGCGTCTCGCTCATCTTGATGGCGACGCCGGCAATCTTCGTCTCGTGGTCGAGGCCGGGATGCGGCACCGGCACCACCATGTCGCGGGCGGCGAAGTGCGGATTGGCGAACACGTCGCGCACGTCGTTGACCGGCGCGAAGGGCACCTGGCCGCCGAGATGGTCCAGCAGCTCCTGCTTGGTGCGCTGGCTGGTGAAGGCGGACACGGCGGCAATGATCTCGTCCTGGTGGGCGCGGCGGTCCTGCACCGTGGCGTAGCGCGGATCTGTACCCATGTCCGGCTTGCCGATCAGCCGGCACAGGACGGGGAAGTGAGTGTCGGCATGAGCGGCGATGGTGATGAAGCCGTCCTTGGCCGGGAACATGCCAAACGGGCAGAGCAGGGGATGGTGGTTGCCCTCCGGCGCCGGCACGCCGCCCGTGTAGGAGTGCTGGTGAACGATGCGCTCGCACAACGACAGGATGGCGTCGACCATGCCGACATCGACGAGCTGGCCCTGGCCGGTCTTGTGGGCGCGCAGGATGGCGCTGACGATGCCGACGGCGCACATGGTGGCGGGCATCAGGTCGCCGATGCCGGGGCCGACCTTCATCGGCGTGTGCTTGTCGGGGCCGGTGATGGCCATCACGCCGCCGAAGGCCTGGGCGACGACGTCGTAGGCCGGCCAGTCGGCGTAGGGGCTCTTGCCGGTGCGCCAGTCGCCGAAGCCGCGGATGGTGGCATAGACCAGCCTGGGGAAACGCTCGTGCAGGGTCTCGTATCCCAGGCCCAGGCGATCCATGACGCCGCCGCGATAGTTCTCGACCACGGCATCGGCGCCGTCGCAGAGCCGCAGCACCAGATCGCGGCCCTCGGGACGCTTGAGATCGATGGCGATCGACTTCTTGTTGCGGTTGACCGAGGCGAAGTAGCCGCCGAACGCCTTCAGCTTGTCGTCGGGATGGTAGGGCCCGACGATGCGCGTGTGGTCGCCATCGAGCGGCTCGACCTTGACGACCTCGGCGCCCTGGTCGGCCAGCAGCATGGTGCAGAACGGGCCGGCCAGCATCTGAGTGAGATCGACGATGCGGACCCCGTCGAGGGCGCCGAGGGCCGTCATTTGGAGCGCGGACCTCCAGGTCCGCTCATGAGCATGAGGCGGACCTGGAGGTCCGCGCTCCGGCTCACTTGTCGCCCCAGTGGCTGCGGCGCTTGATCAGCACCGTGCGCTCGCCTTCGAAGACCTGCTTGTCGTCCTGATTCACGCCGTAGTGGCGGAAGCGCACGATGCCGGCGTCGGGACGCTCGCCGTCACTCTTCTCCAATACCTCGGAGTAGCAGTAGAGCGTGTCGCCGTGATGCACCGGCGCCTTCAGCCGGATCTTGTCCAGGCCCAGCTCCATCAGCGCATTCTCGGCCGTGTCCTCGGCGGCCAGGCCGATGCACATGGAGATGGTGACGCCGCCGAAGCCCAGCCGCTGGCCCCACGGGCTCGACTTCATCAGGTGCTCGTTGAAGTGGCCTTCGGCGGTGTTCATGGTGACGTTGGTGATCCAGACTTGCTCGAGCGGCTCGACGGTCTTGCCGCGGGCATGGCGCAGGATCTCGCCGACCGTGAAATCCTCGAAGTAGTTGTGCGTGCCGGTGAGGGCGGACACTTTCATCAGTTCCTCCCGCGGCCCAGCAGGCGATCGGAGATGATGCGCTTCTGGATCTCCGAGGTGCCCTCGAAGATCTTGGTCAGCCGCGCATCGCGCCAGTGGCGCTCGACGGCATGGAGCGTGGTGTAGCCCGCGCCGCCATGGATCTGGATGCCCTCGCTGCACACGCGCTCAGCCATCTCCGAGGCGAACAGCTTGACCATCGACGCTTCCTTGTCGCAGCGCTGGCCGGTGTCGATCTGGTCGCAGACGAAATAGTTGAGCTGGCGCGCCGCCTCGATCTGGGTGGCCATCTCGGCGATCTTGAAGCGGATGGCCTGGAAGTCCGAGATCGAGCGGCCGAACTGCTTGCGGTCGTTGGCATAGGCGATCGAATCGTCGAGCGCACCCTGGGCCAGGCCGATGGCGCGCGCCGCGGTATGAGCGCGCGCCGTCTCCAGGCCCGAGGTGGCATAGTAGAAGGCCTTGCCTTCCTCGCCGATGATGCTCGAGGCGTCGACGCGGAAATTGTCGAAGGCGAGCTCCCAGGTCTTCCAGCCGAAATAGCCGATCTTGGGGATCGGCGCACCGCTGCAGCCGGGGGGCAGCTCACCACGCTTCTTCTCGACGAAGAACATCGACAGGCCGATATGGCGCTTGCCTGGTGGCGGATCGGACGTGCGGGCGATGATGATCAGGAAGTCGGCGCCGTCGGCAAAGGTGCACCAGTACTTGTTGCCCGAGATCAGGTAGCTCGAGCCATCCTTGCGGGCGCGGCAGGAGATGTTGGCGATGTCGGAGCCGGCATTGGGTTCGGACATGGAGAAGGCGCCGAGGAACTCGCCCTTGGCCATGCGCGGCAGGTACCGCGCGCGCTGCTCCTCGCTCATTTCCTGCGAGCCGATCAGGAGGTTGCCGCGCGCGATCAGCGAGGCGACGCTCATCCAGCCGCGCGACAGCTCCTCGGTGACGAGGCAGTATTCGAAGCAGCCCAGCCCCAGGCCGCCGTATTTCTCGGGAATCAGGATGCCGAAGTAGCCCAGCTCGGCCATCTTGTCGCGCAGGCTCATCGGGATGTCGCCCTTCTCGGGATCGAGCTTGTTGGCGACGGGCAGGACTTCGTTCAGCGTGAATTCGCGCGCCTGCTCCTGGATCATGCGGCGCTCTTCTGTGATGTACGACATGGTTACGCGTTCCTGACACGCACGAGGTTGGTGCGCTTGAAGTCGATAGCGAGTTCTTCGCGCTGATTGAAGCCCTTGCTGTGCCAGGTGACGATCCCGAACCCCTTGTGGGAGTCCGACAGGCGCCGGTCGAGCACGGTCGACTCGGCGCGCAGGGAGTCGCCGGGATAGACGGGCTGGTGGAAGGAGAGCTCGCTGACGCCGAGGAAAGGGCCGCCGCCTTCGCTCAGGTCCTCGACGGTGAGGCCGAATACCGTGGTGAAGACCAGCAGCGGGTTTGCAACCACGCCGGGATGGCCGTGGGCGCGCGCGTAGGCGGCGTTGAAGTAGTGCGGGTTGAAATGCAGGGTGAGAGTGGAAAAGAGGGTGCTCTCCGATTCGGTGATGGTCCGGCCCCAGTGATGCCTGAACACGCGCCCCGGCTCGAAATCCTCATAGCGATTGCCCTTCGGGACCAGCCGGGCGCGTGATTTCAAATCTTCGGTCATTCCGTCTCCTTCATCTCATCGGACCGCGGACCTCCAGGTCCGCCTGAGCGGACCTGGAGGTCCGCGGTCCGGCAAGTCAGTCCTTGGCCGATGCCCGCGTCAGCTCGCCGATGTCGCCAAGACTGTCGATGCGCTCGATGGCGTCGTGCAGGCGTTTGGTGCCGGCGGCGCCGAGGACGGGCGCCACGAGGCTCTCGAACTTGGTCTCGAGCGCCTGGCGTTGCTTGCCGAGATCGGCCCACGGAATGCCCGAGTCGTGCGACGCCTCCAGAGTGGTGCCGTCGTCGAGCTGGATGGCCATCTCGGCCAGCGAATGGGTCCAGTTGGGCTTGAGCTCGATCGACATCTTGTCGCGCAGGCTGCGGATGCGCGGCTCCTGGGTGACCGCGTCATTGTAGGACTGGAGATTGGCGGTATCGACACCGCTAAGCGCCATGGCCACGGTCTGGCGCAGCGAGAACTTGGCCTCGAGGCCAGTCCTGGGGCTCTCGATATTGCAGACCTTGTCGGCGCCGGCATCGATGCGGAGCAGGATCTTCTTCACCCGCTCGGGCGGGAAATTGCTCTTCAGACGGATCTCCTTGGCGCACTCGATGGGCGCATGCGTGAGGTAGCAGGCGGCGTGATACTTGAAGAGGTTGTTGCGCAAGTGCCAGCCGGACGGCGGCTCGCCCAGCGCCTGCTCGGCGTTGAGATGGTCGCTCTGTGACGAGGCGAAGCCCTGGTCGCATTCGAGCGAATCGCCGCGCGCGGTAAAGCCCTTGGCGGCAAGCCGGGCGGCACGCAGGCCGTGCTCGGACGCCGTCCCGGCGTGCAGGGGCTTGCACATCGTCCCGAAGTTGGACTTCAAGCCCGCAGCCTGAGTGGCTGCGATGCCGAAGGCGACGGCAAGCTCGGCTTCGCTCAGCCCGAGCATCCGTCCCGCAGCGGCGGCCGCGGCGAAGGAGCCCACCGTGCCGGTGACGTGGAAGCCTTTCTGATAGTGGCTGGGCGCCACCAGGCGGCCGATCCGGCCCGAGGTCTCGTAGCCCGCGACGAAGCTTTCGATGAACAAGCGCCCCGACGCCTTTGTCTGCTCGCCCAGTGCCAGCAGGGCGGGGACGACCGTGACGGTTGGATGGCCACCCATGGCGAAGTTGACGTCGTCGTAGTCCAAGGCGTGGCTCGCCGAGCCGTTGATCAACGCGGCCGTTGAGGGCAGCACCTTCTCGCTGCGGCCGACAACTGTCGCCGGACCTGTGGCGCCGTCCTCCATCGCCTCGCGCACCAGGATGTCCGTCAGCTCCTCCTGCGCGCCGGCAACGGTGACGGCAAACCAGTCGAGCAGGCATTGCTTCGTCCGTTCAATGAGATCGTCAGGCAGGTCGCGCCACGCCAGAGCGGCGGCGCGACGAGCGAGTTCGGCAGTCACGGGAACGGCTTGCATGCGCTGGCTCCTCCAATCGTTCGTTCAAAGTGTCGGGCAAGCGGATGGCCGTTGTCTACCGACGATGCCGCATCGCGAGAGGGCCGCATCGAATAATCAAGCACCGGAGCCGGGGATCGCTCCATTGGTCGTTTCCGTCGGTCAAAGGGCCGGATCCCGAACCGCACAGAGTATATAGCAAAACTGGAGTATATGTCAAGTGTTACTATCGGATGGCCGCGGGGCTCTCAATTCGATAAGTGGGCGCCGCCGGCGCAGAAATTCGTCGCATATGGCAGCGACAGGTGACGGGAGAGATGGGCCGTCGGCTGGGGACATCAGCATGTTGCGCTTCATGATCGGCGCACCTACAAACGCGCAATGAATCCGAGCAAGATAAGAGTGGTCTTCCCGCCGGAGGCAGCCACCCCGGCCGAGATATTGAGACAGGAAGTTGAAGGCGTCAGGACCCATTTCTCGGAGCCTCATGCGCATCTTGTCTTTGCCGCCCCTGAAGCGACGCTCTCGACCTGGCGCTCGCTCTTTCCTGAATTGGACATCATCACCGTGCCGCGCAAATTCTTGGCCGACGAGCATGTCGTGCTGCTCGAAAGCTATCATGACGAGGAGGGCTATTCGGCGCACTGGGAGTCGGGTGATCGCGCCAACCAAGCCGGTGCAACGGCGTCGAGCATCAAGTTCAATGGACGCCTCGTTCCCTACAAGCGTGACTGGTCGTCGAGCGAGCTGCAGAACATGGACGCCAACGTCTTCAACCGGCTCTCGCCGCGCGAACCGTGGGGCTTCTATTACTTCCCCTTTGGTTACCTCTTCCGCTTTCTGGGCATGGGGCCGATCAATTCGTTCGGGTGCCGAATAACGCGATCGCTTGCCGAACTCATCCGACGCGAGAAGAACCACAAGGTGGTGGCCTGCTTCGGCGGCTCCGCTGGCTGGAGCATGTTTTGCCTGCATCACCAGATGTACACCGAGCTTTTGCAGCGGCGTCTCAATGACTACTGCAAGATGCAGAATCTCGACCTGCAGTTCACGGTTCTCAACTTCGGTCAGCACGGTCACGTCGTGATGAACGAGATGCTGAGCTACACGAATTTCTGCTGGGATCTGAAGCCGGATATCGTTGTTGCACATGACGGGTACAATGACGCGGTGTACGGCCAGCTCTGCGATCCGCGCGTGCTCGACGACTGGGACGTGATCTATCAAGAGAATCTGGAGGGCTGGTCCCAGATCCTGCACGAGACGGCCGACATTCCTCGGACGCAGCCGTCGCTGCCGTATCGCCCGGTAAACCAGCCTGTGCGAGTGCTGAAGTCCTACGCCAAGAGAAAGCGTCAATTCGCCCGGATTGTCCGTTCGAACGGCGGGATGTTCGTCTGGGGACTGCAGCCGGCGGCATCCAGCCGCAAGAAACGGCCATCGCTGGAGGCCAGCCTCCTCAAGCGCAATCGCAACCAGGACCATGCGTCAGCGGCTGCGAACGTGGAGGGCATGTTTCGGATCCTGCGGCAGAGCTTGAAGCTCGACGACGACACGCCGTTCGTCGATTGTGACGCAGCGATGTCGACCTGCGGCCCCGATCATTGGATGTTCGGGGATGACGTGCATTTGATGCCGGAGGGCGACATCCTTGTGGCTGACCTCTATGCCGACGCCATCGCCAAGGCCTATATCGACAAGGGCCGCTGGCGCGAGACGTTGACATGAGAGTGCTCGGACTTTCCTTCGGTTTTCACGATTCGGCGGCAGCGCTGTTGATCGACGGTCGTATCGTCGCCGCGGGCCAGGAGGAGCGGTTCACGCGGATCAAGCACGATGCCGATTTCCCGCGCCGCGCCATAGAGTTCTGCCTCAAGAAGGCGGGCATCGCGATCACCGACGTCGACCGCGTCGTCTACTACGAGAATGCCCTGAAGAAATTCGATCGCATCGTCTGGGCCTCGAATGTCCGAGAGCAGCAGAAGTCGAATGGCGGATTGATGGGCAGGGCACGTGCCTTGTGGAACGCGGCTACGAATGCCAACGATGTGCCACCCTATCTCAGGTCGGTGACGCACTCCTGGTTCAAGTGGGAGAAGTTCGACGTCGTCGGCAGGATCAGCGACGAGCTCGCCGTACCCAGGGAGAAAGTGACCTATGTCGATCATCACGATTCCCACCTGGCGGCGGCTTTCTATACGTCACCGTTCGATCATGCGGCGATCGTCACGATGGACGGCGTCGGCGAGTACGAGACGGCCGTCATTGCCGTCGGTCGCGGCTCGGAGATTGAACGCAAGCTGGCAATAAGCCTGCCCCATTCGATTGGCCTGTTCTACAGCGCCTTCACCGCTTTCCTCGGTTTCGAGGTGAATGAAGGCGAGTACAAGGTCATGGGCATGGCCGCCTTCGGGCAGCCCAGATACTACGACCACGTGCGCAAGCTCGTCACACTGCGCGACGACGGCGGTTTTGAGATCGACCAATCCTGCTTCGAGTTCCTTGCACCGGAGACGCTGCCCTACACCGAAGAGTTCTTGCGTCGTTTTGGCGAGCCGCGGGAACCGGAGGCCGACTTCGCTGTGCAACGTTCTGATCTGCCAGAAGACCTCTCGGATGCCCAGGCGGCTTCGATTCTGAACAACAGCAGGCACTACGCCGACCTGGCGGCGAGCGTTCAGCTCTGCACCGAAGAGCTGGTCCTTCATCTCGCGGCCAAGGCGTCGGCGATCGCCGGAACGCGCAACGTCTGTCTCGCCGGCGGGGTCGCGCTGAACTCGCTGGCCAACGGCCGCCTCATCCGCGAAGGCGGTTACAATCTCTTCGTCCATCCGGCGGCCGGCGATGCCGGCAACGCTATCGGCGCTGCAGCGAGCTACTATCATCGCGCTGCCAAGCGGCCGCGCATGCAGGGTTTCACCTCGCCGTATCTCGGCTCGCCGCTCGACACGACAGAAGTCGAGGCCGCTGTCGCCGAGAGCGGCTTCGACGCAGTCACGACGTGCTCAAGCGATGAGGAGCTCGCCGACCATGTCGCCGGCCTTCTCGCGGGTGGTGCCGTCATCGGCTGGGTGCAAGGGCAGGCCGAATGGGGGCCGCGTGCCCTGGGTGCCCGCAGCATCCTGGCCGACGCTACGAATCCTGCCATGAAGCGGATCGTCAACGAACGGGTGAAGTTCCGCGAGCTCTTCCGCCCGTTTGCGCCGGCTGTCACGGCCGAGGCGGCGAGCCAATATTTCGATTTCGAGCCGAACCTCGCGGCAGGCGCGCCTGAGTACTACATGCTGGCGGTTCATCCGGTCAGGGCCGATAAGAAATCGCTTGTGCCGGCGATCACGCATGCCGACGGATCGGCGCGTGTCCAGATCGTTACATCAGATTCGAATCCAACCTTCCATGCGTTGTTGAGGGCCTTCGAGCGACGCAAGGGCGTACCCATGCTGATGAACACGTCTTTCAATCTGCGCGGCGAACCCATGGTGGACTCAGCCCGCGACGCGATCCGGACGTTCAGCGTCAGCGGCATCGACTATCTCGTCCTTGGCCGGACCGTCGTGTCCAGTCGCGTCGAGCTCTAACGTCGGGAAGCATTTCCATGGCAGACAACGCCGACCTGCGCCTCGAGGTCCAAAAGGAGATCGATCGCCTTGCCGCTGAATTCAAGGCGAGGGGATTCGACAATGCTGCGCGCTACCTGGCGGCCAACAGAGCCGCGGTCATTGAAATTGCCGTAAGAGCGCGCTTGGAGCCCAAGAAACGCGATCTGCCATCGCCGTTCGTCTACTCCATGCAATGATGGGTGGCGCTAGCCGTTCCTCCACGCCACGATATGGAAGATGTGCCAGTGCTTCGGATTGCCGCGCGGAGTGACGCTGTCGGCTTCCTCTTCCTCGAACATTTCCGGCTCGAACCCGTCCAGCAACGCCAACGCTTCATCGCGACTCAAGAAGGTGATGCCCGGCCGGCCGACCCAGCTGTCGCGCAGGCCGTACCACTGGCCGCAGAAGCGTCCGCCGGGCGGCAAGGCTTCGCGGATGCGCTGCCACGTGCTGCGGAAGGCATCGGGATCGCAGAGGGGCATGGCGAAGCTTGAATTCACCAAGCTGAGACCAAGGGGCAGCGGCACCTCTTCCAGGCGGCCGATGATCGGCATGACGTCACTGCCCGCGGGCAACGGCCGCGCCTGCAGGCGCCGCAGCGCTTCGGGTTCGGCGTCGACGGCGACGACGCGCCAGCCGCGTCGCAGCATCTCGATGGTGTCGCGGCCATCGCCGCAGCCGAGATCGACCGCGAGCGCGCCCGGTGCCGGGGGGCCGAAATTGTCGAGCGCGGCAACCAGCGTGCGGCGCGGCGGTCTGTCGCGCAGCTTCTCATAGTACGCGGCCCAGTCCGCGGACTTGTCTTCCGTCATGCGCTCGCTTGCTGCGGCCTGCGCTTGTCGCTTGCCATTTGGTGTGATCGTATCCGGCCAACAATAATAAGTCAGCGTAAGGGAGGAATCGATGAAAGGGTTGGCACGTCTTGCCGCGGTTCTCGCGCTCGCCATCGTTCCGGCGGTCGCGCGCGCCGACATCAAGGCGCTCGAAGAGGCCGCCAAGAAGGAAGGCGAGCTGACCTGGTATGTCGCCCACTACACGTCGGAAGGAGCGGAGGAGCTGGGCGCCGAGTTCACCAAGCTCTATGGCGTCAAGGTCAATGTGGTGCGCACGACGGCGCAGGTCGCCTATCAGCGCCTGCTGCAGGACCTCAAGAACAATCAGGCTGTCTGCGACGTGTTCTCGTCGACCGATGTCGGCCACTATGTGCGGCTGAAGGCGGAAGGTAAGTTCGAGAAATATACACCGGAGACGGCTGCCAAGATCCTGCCGGCGTTCCAGAATTTCGATCCCGACGGCTACTATCATACGACGTCGGCCGGCCTGGTGGTGCTGACCTACAACACGTCGAAGGTGAAGGCCGAGGACGCCCCCAAGAAATGGCAGGACTTGCTGGACATCAAGTGGAAGGGCAAGGTCTCCACCGGCCATCCCGGCTTCTCGGGCTATGTCGGCACCTGGGTGCTGATGATGAAGAACCTCTACGGCTGGTCCTATTTCGAGAAGCTGGAGAAGAACAAGCCGCAGATCGGCCGCTCGATCAACGACACGGTGACGGCGCTCAATGCCGGCGAGCGGCAGGTCGCGGCCGGCGCCGACGGCTCGACGCTGTTCAGCGCGGCGCGCGGCAATCCGTTGGCGGTGTCCTATCCCAGCGACGGATCGGTGCTGATCATCGCGCCGTCGGCGATCATGAAGGGCACCAAGCATCCCAGCGCGGCCAAGCTGTTCATGGAGTACCTCGATTCTGTCGAGGCGGCGAAGATCAACGCCAAGCATTTCGCCATCCCGCTGCGGCCAGAGGTGCCACCGCCACCCGGCGCCAAGCCGCTCAGCGAGATCAAGACTGTCCGCCCCAGCGTGGCGGAGATCGATAAGGGCATTCCGGACGTGATCGAGCAATGGCGCGATACGTTCGGGAATTGACGCTCATCGGAGCGCGGACCTCCAGGTCCGCAAAAGGCGCATGTGAATGCGCCGACATGAGCGGACCTGAAGGTCCGCGCTCCGCATGACAGTCGCGGTTTCCTCAGTCGGCACGTCGGCAGCACGTCCGATACGCCTATCGTTCGACTCCACGTGGCTGCTGTGGGTCGGCATCATCGCGGTGCTGCTGTTCCTGGTGGTCAGCCCGTTCGTCTACCTGGTGATCACCAGCTTCTCGGCTCAAGGCACCGGCGAGTTCACGTTCGCCAACTACGCCACGGCCTACGGCCGCGCCCGCTACATCGATGCGTTGCTGAATTCGTTGAAGCTCGGCGCGGCAGCCGCGGCACTTGCCGGCGTCTTCGCCGTTCCGCTCGCCTGGGCCGTCGCCCGCACCGACATGCCGGGCCGCGGCCTCACGCGCATCCTGGTGCTCGCCACCTTCATAACACCGCCCTACACCGGGGCAGTCGCCTGGATCCTGCTGGCCGGGCCCAATGCCGGTTGGCTAAATCGTTTCTTCATGCTGCTGACCGGCGCGGAGGCAGGACCGTTCAATATCTACAGCTTCACGGGCCTGGCGATCGTCATCGCGCTCTATTCGTTTCCGTACATCTTCATCTTCACCACGGCGGCGCTGGAGCTCGTGTCGTCGGAGATGGAGGACGCCGCCAACATCCTGGGCGCCGGCGCCTGGCGCACCATGCGACGCGTCACCCTGCCGCTGGCGCTGCCGGCGATCCTGGGCGGGCTGATCATCTGCTTCCTCGAGGCGATCGCGCTGTTCGGCTCGCCGGCCATGATCGCCATCCCGGCACGCTTCAACGTGGTGACGACGCAGCTCTTCCAGTTCTTCGGCAATCCGGTGCGGGTCGAGGTGGCGGCAGCCTATGCGATGCCACTCCTCGGCGTCACCGTGCTGCTGATCCTGGTGCAGCGCCTGCTGACGCGGCGCAAGGGCTTCGTCGCCTTGACCGGCAAGGGCGGCGAGCGCCGGCCGATCCGGCTGGGCCGCTGGCGCTGGGCAATGTTCGGCTACGCCATGCTCGTGGCGACGCTGTCGGTGTTCCTGCCTTATCTCTTCCTGCTGCAGGCCGCCTTCGCCAAGGCGTGGGGCAGGGGCTTCTCCCTGGACAATCTCTCACTCAGAAATTTCCATTTCGTCTTGTTCGAGCACGCCACCGCGGCGCAGTCGGTGATCAACAGCTTCCTCTATGCCGGCGCCGCCGCGACGGCCGCTGTCATCCTGACGTTGGGCGTCGCCTATATCGTGACGCGCCGGCTGGTGCCGTTCGGCGGCATCCTGGGCTTCCTCTGTGTTGCGCCGTTCGTGATTCCCGGCGTCGTCCTGGCGATCGGCTTCTATGCCGCCTATGCGCCGCCACCTCTGGCGCTCTACGGCACGGCGCTGATCCTGATCCTGGCCTTCACCACGCGCTTCTTGCCGATCGGTTTCGTCAATGCCAGCGCGGCGATACGAAGCCTCAATCCCGAGATGGAGGAGGCCGTGCGCGTGCTGGGCGGTAGCCGGTTGACGGCGCTGCGCCGCGTTGTGGCGCCCCTGCTCAAGCGCAGCCTGCTGGGGGCCTGGCTGCTGATCTTCATCCCGGCGACGCGCGAGCTTTCGGCCGCTATCTTCCTGTACGGGCCCAACACCAAGGTGGCATCGGTCATGATCTTCGACATGAGCGAGGAGGGGAACTTCGAGTATCTCGCCGCTCTTGCGCTGATCCTGCAGGTGCTGACGCTGCCGCTCCTGTGGATCGGCATGAAGGCGCTGGGGCGCGATTTCATGCTACGTCGCAACGCGACATGAGCAAGCTCTCTCTCAGGAACATCGCCCGCCGCTATGGCGCCGTCGACGCGGTGGCCGACTTCTCGCTCGACCTGGCGCCGGGCGAGTTCGTGTCCCTGCTGGGCCCGTCGGGCTGCGGCAAGACGACGACCCTGCGCATGATCGCGGGCTTCGTGCCGCCCTCGGCCGGCACGATCGAGATGGATGGCCGGCAGATCTCCTCGCCCGCGACCGTGGTGCCGCCTGAGAAGCGGCGCATGTCGATGATCTTCCAGAGCTATGCCATCTGGCCGAACATGACGGTCGGCGAGAACGTGGGTTTCGGCCTGCAGGTGCGCAGGCTCAGTCGCGGCGAGATCGACCGCAAGGTCGATGCCATCCTCGATGTCGTGCAGATGCGCGGCCTGAAGGACCGCTATCCGGCCGAGCTGTCGGGCGGCCAGCAGCAGCGCGTGGCGCTGGCGCGCGCCATCGTCGTCGAGCCCGAGGTGCTGCTGCTCGACGAGCCGCTTTCCAACCTCGACGCCAACCTGCGCGAGGAGATGCGCTTCGAGATCCGCCGGCTGCACGACGAGTTCAAGATCACCACGGTCTATGTGACGCACGACCAGGCCGAGGCGATGGTGACCTCCGACCGCATCGTGGTGATGAACAGGGGCCGCGTCGAGCAGATCGACGCGCCGCACGTGCTCTATGCGCGGCCCAGGAGCCGGTTCGTCGCGGGCTTCATCGGGCGCACGAACTTCCTCGAGGGCTCTCTGCAGGGAAGCGACGTGCGGTTCGACGGCTTCTCGGCCGCGGCCTCCGTGCTGGAAGGCTCGAACGCGTCGGGTGCGCTCCTCTATTCACTGAGGCCACAGGCGATCGGCTTGACGACCCAGAAGCCGAATGGCGGACGCCTGGCGGTGGAGGCGGAGATCGCCGGGCGATCCTATCTCGGCGAATATTGGGACTATCAGGCCCGGCCGCTTGGTGCGGCCAAGCCTTTGCGCGTATCCATGGGACCGAATGCCGTCTTCGAGATTGGCAGTCGCGTATGGCTGGAGATCGACCCCGCCGCCATGGTGCGCGTCGAGTAGCCGTCGCGCCTGTCACACCAATGTAGCAGGCGTGACGCAAGTCCTGACGGTGCAACGCAGTTGGAGAAGACATGGTCACCGTCATCGATCTGGACGCCGAGCTCAAGAAGCTGACGATGCTGCGAGGCCGCACGCCGCAGACGACGCGAGCGGAACGGCAGGGATCGTCGGCGCGCCTGGCAACGTACCGCGACGCCGGCATTTTCGGCAGCAAGTCCACCGGCAAGGGGGCGTGGGAACGGCATCCCGAAGGGGACGAATTGGTGCAGGTCGTCGATGGCTCGGCCGCCCTGGAGATCGTAGGTCCTGTCGGGCCGCCGCAATCCATTGCCTTGCGGGCCGGGATGCTGGCGATCGTTCCGCGTGGGGCATGGCATCGATTTCACTATCCGGAGGGTGCGACCGTTCTCGCCGTGACGCCGGGCGCTGGCGAATATGTCAGAGCCGACGTCAACGATCCCCGTACGGTGGAGCCGACGCGGGATTAGAGGTCCGGAAGACTAGAGGTCCCTCCGGTCGGCGTGCTACGGGTGAGGCCATGTTGAAGGCCCACATCAACCCAGAGTGAGACCATGACCGCAGGACCGCTTTCCCGCTTCACCGTGCTCGATCTGACGCGCGTGCGCGCGGGTCCGACCGCGGTGCGATATTTGGCGGACTGGGGTGCCAACTGCATCAAGGTCGAGATGCCACCCTCGGCCGGCGAGATGGACATGGGCGGGCCGCGCCATGGGCCCGACTTCCAGAATCTGCATCGCAACAAGCGGTCGATCACACTCAACCTCAAGGAGCCCGACGGCCGCGCCGTCTTCATGAAGCTGGTCGAGAAGGCCGACGTGGTGGTCGAGAACTACCGCGCCGACGTGAAGTTCCGGCTGGGCATCGACTACGAGAGCCTGAAGAAGGTGAACCCGCGCATCGTGCTGGGCTCGATCTCGGGCTTCGGCCAGGACGGGCCGTATGCCGAGCGCGCCGGCTTCGACCAGATCGCCCAGGGCATGGGCGGCTTGATGTGGGTCACCGGCATGCCCGGGGAAGGGCCAGTACGCGCCGGCATCGCCGTCGCCGACGTGGGTGCAGGTTTGCATTGCGCCATCGGCATCCTGACGGCGTTGCTCGAACGCGAGGTCTCGGGCCAGGGCCAATGGATCTCGACCTCGCTGCTGCAGGCGATGATCTCGATGTGCGACTTCCAGGCGGCGCGCTGGACCATCGCCAAGGATGTGCCTGGCCAGGCCGGCAACAACCATCCGACCTCGATTCCGACCGGCGTGTTCAAGACCAAGGACGGCTTTATCAACATCGCCGCGTCGGGCGCCCACATCTACAAGCGCTTCTGCGAGTGCATCAAGGCGCCGGAGCTGCTGACCGATGAGCGGTTTGCGACCGACAAGGCGCGGCGCACAAATCGCGACGTATTGAACGCCGAGATCGAGAAGCGCGTCGCGGCCTATGACAGCGCCGCACTGGTGGAGACGCTGAACAAGGCGGGCGTGCCGGCGGGGCCGATCTACAAGATGGACGAGATGTTTGACGACGCGCAGGTCAAGCACCTCAAGATGGCGCATCCGGTCAAGTCGCCCAAGCTCGGCGAGATCGAACTGATCGGCCAGGCCATCAACATGAGCCGCACGCCGTTCGAGATGCGCTCCGCGACGCCCGAGCAGGGCGAGCATACCGAGGCCGTGCTCAAGGAGTTCGGCTACGACGATGCCGTCATCGCAAGCTTCCGCCAGCGCGGGGTGATTTAGTCCGGAGCGCGGACCTCCGGGTCCGCAAAAGGCGCATGTGAATGCGCCGACATGAGCGGATCTGGAGGTCCGCGCTCCAAGAGGAGAATTCAATGATCAGTCCGACACCGAACATGATCGCGGAGAAGGATGGGCCGATCGGGCGGCTCGTCTTCAACAAGCCGGCCAAGCACAACGCCACCTCGACCGACATGTGGGAGGCGATCCCCATCATTCTCGACGACTTCGAAAAGGACCCGGCGATCCGCGTCGTCGTGGTCACCGGCGCGGGCGACAAGGCATTCGTGTCGGGCGCCGACATCTCGGAGTTCGAGAAGGCGCGCTCGACGCCGGAGCAGGTCGCCTACTACGACAAGATCGGCGAGATCGCCAATGCGCGGCTTGCTAAGTGTTCTAAACCGACGATCGCCCGCATCCGCGGCTATTGCGTCGGCGGCGGTGTCGCAGTGTCGCTCACCTGCGACCTCCGCATCGCCTCGGACAACTGCAAGTTCGGCGTGCCGGCGGCCAAGCTCGGCCTTGGCTACCGGGCGGCCGGCATCAAGACCTTGATGGACTTGGTGGGGCCGGCTTACGCCAAGGAGATCTTCTTCACGGCGCGGATGTTCAGCGCCCAGGAAGCGCAGGGCATGGGCCTGATCAACCGGGTCGTGCCGGACGCGGAGCTCGATGCCTATGTCGACGACTACTGCAAGCGGATCGCCGAGAACGCTCCGCTCACCATCCACGCCGCCAAGCGTACCATCGAGGAGCTGACGCGGCTCGACGGCAAGCCCGACTTCGACCGCACGACCGGCCTGGTCAAGGAGTGCTTTGGCTCGGAGGACTATATCGAAGGCCGCCGCGCCTTCATGGAAAAGCGCAAGCCGGCGTTCAAGGGGCGTTGACACTTCACGCCCCGGCATCGGCCATCCAGCAGGCGGCGGTGAAGCGGACCTGTTCGCCGTCCACATAGGGATCGAAGGCGGCTCGGGCCGTCTCGATTACCCGCGCCCGGGTCTGGTCGTCCACTTCATGAAGGACCCGGCCGAGTGGACCGAGACGGGTGAGGTAATGGATCAACCCCCTCTCGGGCAGAGTGCAGGCGACGTCGATCGGCCGGATATCGATCTCGGCCCAGCCGCTCTCCTCCAGAATGTTGCAGACGCGGCGCTGGTCTGAGAATGCAAACTGCCCCGGCGCGCCTGGCTGGCGGGCCGGAAGGTTCGGCAGGAGCGGCGCCGCGGCACGCTCGGCCGTGGTCATGAAGGGATTTTCTTCCCCACCTCGCCAGGCAATGAAGCGAAGCCCGGCGTGGTCCCGTGCAGCGCGCCTCAGGTTCGCGAACGCCCGGACGGGGTCGTCGAAAAACATGACGCCGAAGCGCGAGATGATCACGTCGAAGCGCGCAGGCTCGAAGGCGTAGGTCTGGGCGTCGGCGCGGATGAAGCTTGCCGGTGTGCCTTCTCGTTCGGCGCGGGCGCGGGCGGCGGTGAGCATCGGTTCCGAGATGTCGATGCCGACACAGTGGCGCTTCGTGCCGGGCAGCCGAGCAACAGCGAGCGTCGTGCCGCCGGTGCCGCAACCGACGTCGAGCACGCTATCAGCCGATTTGGCGAGAACCGCTTCGGCGAGCAGGGCTTCAAATGGCTTGAACATCTGGTCGAGCAGCTCCTGCGCCTCGACCCAGGCCTCTCCGGCGAGACCGTTCCAAAGCTTCGTCTGGTCGTCATATGTCCGGCCTGCAGCATCCATGGTCGTCTCCTTTGGGTTGCCTTCGAGGGGCGTAAGCTGCAGTCTGCCACTTCAAGTCGACTTGAGGTCAAGAGGGTGAAAGACTTGGATATAGCAGAGGTGGCGCAGCACTCCGGCGTGCCCGCCTCGACGCTGCGCTTCTATGAGGAGAAGGGGCTGATCGCCTCCACCGGCCGGCGGGGCCTGCGCCGCCTGTTCGATCCCGGCGTGCTGGACCGGCTGGCGCTGATTGCGCTCGGCCGCGCCGCCGGGTTCTCGCTCGACGAGATCGCGCTCATGTTCGCGCCGGACGGACGGCCGCGCATCGACCGGCGGATGCTTGCGGCCCAGGCGGACAAGCTGGACAGGACGATCCGCAAGCTCAGCGCCATGCGCGACGGATTGCGACACGCTGCCGTCTGTCCGGCCCCGAGCCACATGGAATGCCCCAACTTCCGCCGCTACCTGCGGGCCGCCGCGTCCGGCCACATCAGCGCGCCGAACAAGAGACTCAACAGCCCCCACTGAACAGGTGCAGTATCGTCGCTTAGCAGGAGGATGACCATGGCCGTTCTGAGCCGCGAGCAGATCGACGCTTTCTGGCGCGACGGCTATCTCGTGGTCGAGGATGCGGTCACGCCGCGACAGCTTGCGGCGCTCAATTCCGAGATCGCGGCCTGGGTCGAGGAGAGCCGCGACCACGCCGCACCGTTCGGCTCGCCGACGGTCGATGGCCGGCCGCGCTTCGACATGGGCGCCGAGCACAGCGCGGAGAAGCCGGCGCTGCGGCGCATCAACAATCCGTCCGACATTTCCGAGGCCTATCGCGAGGTCATGCTCGATGCGCGCACGGTCGACATGGTGGCCGACCTCGTCGGACCGGACGTCAAGTTCCATCACTGCAAGATCAACCTGAAGTTGCCCGGCGCCAAAACCGAGGTCGCCTACCACCAGGACTTCGCCTATACGCCGCACACCAACGACGATATCGTGACGGCGCTGCTGTTCCTCGACGACATCGACGAGCGCAACGGCTGCCTCACCGTGGTGCCGGGATCGCACAAGGGGCCGGTGCTGTCGCTGTTCGAGGGCGAGCGCTTCACCGGCGCGGTCGCGCCCGAGGCCGAGAAGCAGGCGCTGGCCCAGTCGGTGCCTTGCCTGGGCAAGGCGGGCAGCGTCTGCCTGATGCATACCAAGCTGCTGCACGGCTCGGCGGCCAATGGCGCCGACAAATCGCGAGGCCTCTATATCTGCGTCTATACCGCCGCCGATGCGATGCCGATCGCGCGCAACCCGATGCCCAGCCTGAACGAGGGCCGCATCGTGCGCGGCAAGGAAGCGCGTTTTGCGCGCCTGACGGAGGGGCTGGTCGAGCTGCCGAAGCAACCGAAGTCGGCGTCGTTCTTTACCGTGCTGGGCCAGGGCTCGAAACAAGCCGCGGAGTGACGCGAGCGGCGACAACGCCTGGAGTGCATCCATGATCGTGCGTCCCGGTTCTTGCCTGGCCTTGTGCCTTGCCTTGTTCGGCGTAGCTGGTTCCGCGGCCGCCCAGGACTTCGCAACCAAGCGCGGTCCCATCAGGGTCGTGACCGTGGCGAAAGGACTCGACCACCCATGGGCGGTCGCGTTCCTGCCCGACGGGAGAAAGCTCGTGACCGAGAGGCCTGGGCAACTCCGCATCGTCGAGCCCGATGGGCGGCTGTCGGCGCCGCTGGGCAACGTTCCGGCGGTGGCGGCTCGCGGGCAAGGTGGTCTTCTCGACGTCGTGCTTGACCCCGACTTCGCCCGCAACCGCACCCTCTATCTGTCGTATGCGGAGCCGGGCAACGGCGGCGCAAGCACGGCGGTGGCGCGAGCGCGACTGGGCGAGGGGCGTCTCGAAGAGGTCGCCTTGATTTTCCGCCAGGTGCCGAAAGTGTCGGGTAGCAACCATTTCGGCTCACGCCTGGCATTCGCCCGGGATGGAACGCTGTTCGTCACGCTGGGCGAGCGCTACTCCTACCGCGAGCAGGCGCAGGATCTGTCGTCCGATCTGGGAAAGATCGTGCGCATCAACAGCGACGGCTCCGTGCCGCGCGACAACCCCTTCGTCGGTCGGCCGGGCGCGCGTCCGGAGATCTGGTCGTACGGCCATCGCAACGTGCAGGGCGCGGCGATCCATCCGACAACCGGTGCGCTGTGGATCAACGAGCACGGTGCCCAGGGCGGCGACGAGGTCAATATCCCGCGCGCTGGCCTCAACTACGGCTGGCCGGTCATCACGCTCGGCGTCGACTATGACGGCAGCAAGATCGGGGAAGGCAAGGCGAAGGCGGGCATGGAGCAGCCGATCTACTCGTGGACGCCATCGATCGCGCCCAGCGGCATGGCGTTCTACACGGCCGATGCCTTTCCTGGCTGGCGCGGTAACCTTTTCGTGGGATCGTTGAAGTTCGGGTTGCTCGTGCGGCTCGAGCTGGCCGGCGATTCGGTGGCCTTGGAGGAGCGCCTGCTCGAGCCGATCGGCGAACGCATCCGCGACGTGCGCCTCGGACCGGATGGCAAGCTGTACCTTCTCACAGACAGCTCGGACGGTCGCCTTCTGCGCATCGATCCGGGCAGATGACGATCGTTCGGATGGGCGGGCTGTGACTCACTCTGCCGCTGCCCGCATCGTCTGCCTTCTGGCCAGCCATTCGCCCATGGCGGCTTCCATCGTCATGAACACCGCGCCGCCTTCGATCAGCTTCTGGATCAGGCGCTCGAGCATCATCATGCGATGGCCGCGACCGATGACGTGAGGATGGAAAGTATAGGTGAGGATGCCGAAGTCCGGCGCCACGCGCGTCATGTAGGTGAAGTCGTCGACGAAGTTCTCCAGCACGTTCGTCGCGTTCATCAGGCCGGCCTGGATCGAGCCGTTGGGATTGCGCATGTACTCGAAGTGCGGGAAGTCGTCGAGCGACCAGCTGATCGGCATCTCGATCAGCGTCGTCTCGCGGCCGCGGACGAACGGTTTCTTCAGCTCGGCCTCGTCGCCTTGGCGGGCGAAGTAGCAGTCATAGTCGTGGCCCATCAGTGAACTGTCGTATT
>Ga0081455_10001945_pt1 | contig 24827 bp, 29 predicted proteins | sample TabmetS3T2R1_FD_70207 | JGI IMG/M metagenome (GOLD analysis project Ga0081455, IMG submission 70207) | Tabebuia heterophylla rhizosphere microbial communities from the University of Puerto Rico - S3T2R1 | ecosystem: Host-associated > Plants > Roots > Rhizosphere ...
CGCAGCGCCCGCGGCGGATCGGGGTCGAGGGGATCGTCCTCGGCCTTCGCAGCCCCGCCGTCGCGGGCGTAAGGCCAGCCGGCGTAGCTCTGGGCGACGAACCGCCGGGCGCCGACGGCCCGGGCGGCGGCGAGCAGGTGATCCGTGCCCTCAGTGCGCAAGCGGTTCGTGAGCTCGAACTGACCTTCGGCCTTACGAAAGTCAAGGTCGTCGGGCAGAGCCGTCAGCTCGTGCACGACGACGTCGGGCTCCGCCGCGGCAACTGCCTGACCGACCGCGTCGGGGTCCAGTGCGTCGGCAACAGCGGGGGTCGCGCCGAGGTTGCGCAAGAGGTCCTGTTTGGAGGTGCTCCGGGTCATCCCGGTCACCTCGTGGCCCCGGGCCACGAGCTGGGGGACCAGGTGCCCTCCGAGAGCGCCCGTGGCGCCGGCAACGAAGACTTTCATCGTGGGCTCCTTTCTCGTCCTTTACCCACTTTGACGAGACGGGAGCGCCGGCTGTGACAGCTAGGAGCGGGCGACGGCCTCGCGGACGAGGTGAAGGCAGTGAAGGCCGGCTGCGAGAGCGCGACGGTGGCGCAGCACCCGACCAAGATCGGCTCACTCGGCATCGCGACGCTGTACAGCGCGGTGCTCGGCAAGAAGGTGCCGAAGAAGGTCGACACCGGCACCTCGCTGATCACGAAGGCGAACGCCAGGTAGCCCTCCGAATGCGGGTCTCGCGACGACCTCCTCCTCGTCGCGAGGCCCGCACCACCGCCGAGCTCTACGCCTTCAGCCGCAAGATCGCGGGCGTCATGGATCTCTACGACCTCTTGTGGATCGTCGTCAGCCACTTGGCGCGCCTGCTCAATGCCGAGATCGTGGTTCTTATGCCGGAAGAGGGTCGGCTCGAAAGCCGTGCCGCTTTTCCACCGGACAGCGACTTCACCGACGCCGACCTCGCCGCGGCACGGTGGTCGTGGGAGGCCGATCATCCGACCGGCAGGGGAACCGATACGCTGCCCGGTGGCCGCTGGTTGTTCGTGCCGATCCGTACCAGCCGCGGACCGGTCGGCGTGATCGGCGTGCTCTCCCTCAAGGAGGGCGGCGACCTGAACGCAGCGGACCGCCGGCTGCTCGACGCTGTCGGCAATCAGGCTGCCGTCGCCATCGAGCGCATGACCCTGGCGGCGGATATCGACAAAGCCCGTCTCGGCGAGGAGCGCGAGCGCCTGCGCTCCTCCATGCTCACCTCGGTCTCGCATGACCTGCGCACGCCGCTCGCCTCCATCATCGGCGCGCTGTCGAGCCTCAGGAGCTATGCCGACCGCTACGACAAGCCGACCCGGGAGGAGCTTCTGGGCACGGCGCTGAGCGAAGCCGAGCGGCTCAACCGGTTCGTCGGCAATCTGCTGGATATGACCCGCCTGGACGCCGGGGCCATTGCGCCCAAGCTCGAGCCGGTCGATGCCGGAGATCTCGTCTCGACCGCCCTGCGCCGCGCTGCGCCGCTCCTGAAGGACAGGGTGGTGACGACGTCGGTGGCGCCCGGCCTGCCAACCCTCTCGCTCGATTTCGTTCTGGCCGAGCAGGTCTTGTTCAATCTGCTCGACAATGCCGGCAAGTATTCGCCATCCGGCGGCCGCGTCGAGATCGACGTCCGGCAGGTCGGGGACCGGGTCGAATTCATCGTGCGCGACGAAGGTGCCGGCATCCCGGCCGAGGCGCTCGACAAGCTGTTCGACAAGTTCTATCGGGCCGACGGCGACCGCCGGCGCGCCGGCACCGGGCTTGGGCTGGCCATCGCCAAAGGCTTCGTCGAAGCACAGAGTGGTACGATCGCGGTGCGCAATCGATCCGACCGCAGTGGCGCCGAGTTCGTTGTAAGCTACCCGGCATGACAGGCGACGCTGCTACCATCCTGATCGTCGAGGACGAGCCGCCGATCCGCCGTCTGCTGCGGACAACGCTTGGCGCGCACGACTACAAGCCGGTCGAGGCCGCGACGGGCGCCGAAGCCCTGTCGGCCTTGCGTCATCATCGACCGGATCTCGTGCTGCTCGACCTCGGCTTGCCGGACATCGACGGCCAGGACCTGATCGGCCGTATCCGTGCGCTGTCGCCCGTGCCCATCGTCGTGCTGTCGAGCCGGGGCGACGAGGCGGCCAAGGTCGCCGCGCTCGATTCCGGCGCCGACGACTACGTTACCAAGCCGTTCGGCGCCGACGAGTTGATGGCCCGCCTGCGCGCTGCGCTGCGCCACCGCCTCCAGCAGCAGGGCGCCGAGCGGACCTTCAAGAGCGGAGATCTTTCCGTCGATCTGGTGCGCCGCCTGGTGCAGCGCGGCGCCGAGGACGTGAAGCTCTCGCCCAAGGAGTACGACATCCTCGAGCAGCTCGTGATCTACGCCGGCAAGGTGCTGACGCACAAGCACCTGCTGCGCGAAGTGTGGCGCGACGAGTCGGTGGATCCCCAATACCTGCGCGTCTATGTGCGCCAGCTCCGTCAGAAGATCGAAGTCGATCCGTCAACGCCAGCCCATGTGCTGACTGAGCCCGGTGTCGGCTATCGCCTGGTCTAGCCAGCCCTACGCTGCATGCCGACCATGTTTGGCTGCAAAACGGGCGGCCTCCTTCTCCTCTAAGGGCAGCACGGCATCGAGCGCCTGGCTCAGTTTCCTGTCGAGCTCGGGACTGAGCGGCGTGAGCGGCAGGCGCAGGCTATCGCCCATGAGCCCCATGCGGCTGAGCGCCCGCTTCAGCGGGATGGGGTTGGCTTCGAGGAAAAGCGCAGCATGCAAAGGCGCCAGCAGCTGGTGCTGCCATTGGATGTCGCCTTCGAGGCCCTCGTCGCAAGCCCGATGGAGCGCGGTGCAGAGAGCCGGCGTGACGTTGGCGGTGACGGAGATGCACCCGTCGCCGCCAGCCACCCGGAAAGCGGCTTGCGACGCATCGTCTCCGGACAGCAAAAGAAACTGGGGCCCAAGCCGCCGACGCAGGCGGGTGACGCGGGCAATGTCGCCTGTTGCATCCTTCAGGCCGACGACGCGCGGCAGCTCCGCGAGCCGGCGAACGGTGACATCGTCCAGCGCGCAGCCGGTGCGGGCGGGAACGTCGTACAGGATCACCGGGATACCGACGGCGTCATGGATCGAGCGGAAGTGCGCCACGATGCCGGCCTGGCTCGGCTTCAGATAGAACGGCGTGACGGCGAGGATGGCGGCCGCGCCGGCATCTTCGGCCGCGCGCGCCAGCTCGAGCGCCACTTGCGTGTTGTTGCTGCTGGCCCCCGCGATGACCGGCACGCGGCCGGCCGCCGCCGTGACCGTCGTCTCCACGACTTGGCGGTGCTCCTCAGGCGTGAGCAGGGAGCCTTCGCCGGTGGTGCCGCACGGTGCCAAAGCCGCTGTGCCGCGCTCGACCAGGCGATGGCAGAGGGCTTCCAGCGATTGCAGGTCGACTCGTCCAAGTCGATACGGAGTCGGCAAGGCTGCCATCGAGCCGTGGCAGAGGGGAGCGATGTCTTTCATGGTCTGCCTCCTTCGGGCAGTAAGGTTGCTTACGGCACAAGCGTATCGAGCAGGTGCAGCACCACCTCGCGGTCGCCGTGATTGTATTCGAACAGGAGATAGCGTCCGCCCAGGACGGCGACCGAGAAGGCGACGACGCACAGCATCTTCAGCATCTATGCCGCCATTGCCTGGCGCCGCGTCGGCGCCAGGACCACGCGACGCATATGGTGATCGACCGAGATGATATCGAGGCCGGCCGCCAGGGCGTGGTCGCGCAGCCCTGCAAGCGCGTTGCGCCAAGAGCACATGGCTCCTTCCAGGATAATGCGCCCGCGTTCGCCCACCCGTCCGCGTGCCGCGTGGAAGGCGTCGTCGAGCTCGTGCTCGTTCCGAAGGTCGACGATCCAGGCAAGGTCCGTCGGCTCGCAGTCGGGCGCCGGCGCTCCGGGACGCAGGCTGCGCACGGCGGTGCATCCGCGCCGCAGCAACGCGAGAATGAAAGGCAAGGTGTGGTGTCCGATGACGGCGACGTGAGCGTCGGCCGGCAGATGGCTGATCGCCATCACACGCTCGACCACGTACATGCTCGCGCCGTCGCCGGACACGCTAGATGGCGGTTCGTCTTCGGACAGTTCGTCGATGGTGGGAAGAATCATGTTCCTTCTCCTGCTCACTGTTGGACTTGTCCGGCGAACGTCTGCGGCGCCGGTGCGCAGCCGAAGTACATTCGGCAGTGCAAGACAAAGGTCTTGGTCGGCTGGGTTTTGGTGAGGGGGCGGCGATCTGGCTCCGAGGAGGCCGCGCTGCCGATGAGGATGGCGGCGATCGCTGCGGCCTTCGACAGGATGGCGACAGGCGACATTTTTGGTGTTCCGTATCGCCTTCCAACTAGGTGTTACCGCCGTAGGAATTCGAGACGGCTGCCAGCAAACCGCCGTAGGAACCGCATAGGGGAACGACGGCTGCAAAAAACCTGCTACGCTGTCGTCGTTGCCAAGGAGGAAATGATGTCAGGTAGCGAGAATTATCAGAAGGGCACCGAGATCCGCCGCAAGCTGATGGGCGAGAAGTACGCCGATCGCATGAACAAGTCGGTGTACGACGATCCGATGATGCAAAAGTTCGGCGATTATGCCCGCGAAGCGGTGTTCGGCATGCTGTGGACGCGGCCTGGCCTCGACCTCAAGACGCGGGCGCTGATCTGCGTCATCTCCGATACCGCCCAGGCGCGTTGGCCGGAACTTGCCATCCATCTGCGCATGGCCCGCAACCAGGGCTGGACCGAGGACGAATTGTCCGAGGCGCTGATGCATCTCTGCGGCTATATCGGCCTGCCGTCGGTGCGCGAGGCCTTGCTGACGGCCAAGGAAGTGTTCGAAGAGATGCGGCACGAGAAATAGCCGCGGGAGAGCCCATGGTGTTGATGGCGACGAGCGATCTGCCCTTGAAGCGGATCGCCCGCGGCAAGGTACGCGACGTCTACGAGGTCGATGGCGACCGTCTGTTGCTTGTGGCGACCGACCGCGTCAGCGCCTACGACGTCGTCATGGCCGAGCCGATCCCGCTGAAGGGCGCGGTGCTGACGCAGCTCAGCGCCTGGTGGTTCCGCGGGCTCGGCGATGCCGTCAAGCACCACATGCTCTCGTCCGACGCCGACGAGATCGAGGCGGCCGTGCCGCCGCTGAAGGGCTGCCGCGATCAGCTCGCGGGTCGCGCCATGCTCTGCCGGCGCGGAACGGTCTTCCCCATCGAATGCGTGATCCGCGGCTACCTCTCTGGCTCGGCTTGGCGCGAATATGCCAAGAGCGGAACCCTGGCTGGCGAGACGCTGCCGACCGGATTGCAGGAAAGCGATCGTCTCGATCCGCCGATCTTCAGCCCCGCCACCAAGGCCGAAAGCGGTCACGACGAGAACATCACGGTGGCGCGCATGCGCGAGGTGGTCGGCGCCGAGGTCACGGCCGAGCTCGAGCGGCTGACGCGCCTGGTCTACACCACAGGCCGCGATATCGCCCTGAAGCAGGGCATCATCATCGCCGACACCAAGTTCGAGTTCGGCCGAACAAAGGCGGGCGAGATCCTGCTGATCGACGAGGTGATGACGCCCGACAGCTCGCGCTTCTGGCCGGCAGATGGCTACGCACCGGGCCGGCCGCAGCCCAGTTTCGACAAGCAGCCGTTACGCGACTGGCTCGACGTCGAGCGCCATGCCGGCCGCTGGAACGGCGAGGCGCCCGCGCCGCGGCTTCCAGCCGACGTCGTCGACGCAACCAGCAGGCGCTATCTCGAAGCCTATCGCCGCCTGACGGGAACCGACCTCGTCATCGCCTGAGCGGCACGACATTTGCACCGGCGGCAGTGCTAGGATTGGCGGCAGTTGGGGGCAAAGGGGAACGCGGGATGGGCCTTTTCAGTCGTCTACCTGTCGCGGCGCTTGTCGTGACGGGCTTGCTGTCGTCGATCGCCTATGCGGCCGACCCCCTGACTGCGGTCACTCAGCTGGGGTGGCTGCGCATCGGCGAATACGCGCCGATCATGGTCGCCGAGGCCAAGGGATTCTTCAAGGAAGAGGGCATCGACCACAAGACGGTCGATGGCGGCCCGGGCAAGAACCCGATCCCCATCGTCGCGGTCGGCCAAGCGCAGTTCGGTCTGGCCACCAACGGCATGATGATCGTGACGGCGCGCTTGGCGAAAGACCCGGTCGACGTCGTTGCCGTCGGTACGCTCTTCCAGCAGGCACCCTCGGCCTATATCAGCATCGGTGCGCCGGACGCGCCCTCGCCCAAGCCCAAGGACATGGAAGGCAAGGTCGTGGGCGTGCAGCCCGAATCGGAATTCATGTTCCGCGCCTTCGCTGTCAAGAACGGCATCGATCTGTCGAAGGTGAAGATCATGCATGTGAAGGCCACCGTCGAGCCGCTGATGGTCGGCCAGATCGACTTCTTCTCCGGCTGGGTGGTGAACCAGACCTACCAGATCGAGCAGGAATCGGTGAAGCCCGACGCACCGGCAGCGGTGAAGGGCAGGACCTGGAAGGTGATGAAGGTCAGCGACTGGGGCATTCCGGCCTATGCCGACGTGATCTTCACCTCTGGCGATACGCTGAAGAAAAATCCCGAGCTGGTGCGGCGTTATCTCAGGGCGGTGCAGCGCGGCATGCAATATGTCATCGATCATCCCGACGAATCGGTCGAGATCGTCGCCAAGTTCCCGGGTCAGGTCGAGGACGCCAAGAAGCTTGCCTGGCGCTTCAAGCTGCAGAACCCGCTATACCAAAGCGACGATTCCAAGACGAACGGCCTGCTCTGGATGAATACGGCGGTATGGGACCAGATGGTCGGCTACCTGAAAGGCGGCGATCAGATCCCGCGTGCGGTGCCGGCGGCCGAGGTCATGACCAACGACTTCCTGCCCAAGAAATGATGGCCGCGCCGATCTCCGTCCGCAACGTCTCGCGCCGTTTCGGCGAGACCTGGGCGCTGCGGCCGGTCGATCTGGAGATCGCGGCGGGCGAGTTCATCGCCCTTGTCGGCCCGTCGGGTTGCGGCAAGACCACTTTGCTGCGCATCGTCGCCGATCTGCAGGAGCCGTCGAGCGGCGAGGTGCGCATCGGCGAATTGTCGGCCGCCGAGGCGCGGCGCCAGCGCCTGCTCGGCTTGGTGTCGCAGCGGCCGGCCGTGCTGCCCTGGAAGCGCGCCATCGACGACGTGCGCTTCACCCAGAAGATCGCCGGCCGAGTCGGCTTCGATCCGCTCAAGGTGTTGCGCGAGTTCGGCCTGGAAGGCCATGAGAGCAAGCGGCCGCGCCAGCTCTCCGGCGGCATGCTGCAGCGGGTCAATATTGCCAGCGCCATGGCGCACGATCCGGCCGTGCTCTTGATGGACGAGCCGTTCGCCGCCCTCGACGAGATGAAGCGCGAGGAGATCGGCGAGTGGTTCGACCACGAGCTTTCGCTCAGGCCCAAGACGGTTCTGTTCGTCACCCACCATATCGATGAAGCCGTCATGCTGGCCGACCGGCTGCTGGTCTTCTCACCGGCACCTGGCCGTGTGATCGAGGTCGTCAGCGTGCCGGTGCCGCGGCCGCGCGACCCGTCGTTCCGCCAGGATCCGCGCTTCGTCGCGATCGCTGGCCACGTGCGCGACCTCCTGATGCATCGGGTGGCGGCCTGATGCCCGCGGACGTCGCCATGCCGACGAGTCCGGTGCGCGCCGACGGCAACGGCCGCGCCCGCCGCATCCTCGCCTGGGCCGCTCGCATTGCCACGCCGATCCTGTCGGTGATGGCGCTGTGGTACCTCGCCATCTGGTTCTCGGGCCTGCCCGCCTTCGTCATCCCGCTGCCCGAGCGCGTGCTGGAAGTGCTGTGGGTCGAGCGCGCCTTTATCTTCGAGCATTTGCTGGCGACCCTGCAGGTCGCGGCAATCGGCTTCCTGTGGGCCAACCTCGCGGGCATCGGGCTCGCCGTGCTGTTCGACCTGCTGCCGTTCACGCGCCACATGCTGATGCCGGCCGCCATCACCTTGCGCAACGTACCCTACATCGCCCTGATCTCGGTGCTGATGCTGGCGTTCGGCGATTCGATCCTGAGCAAGACCACGATCGTAGCCTTGGCCGGCTTCTTCCCGGTGCTGGTCAACACCTTGGCCGGCCTGCGCTCGGCCGACGAGGTCCAGCTCGACCGCATGCGCATTCTCAATGCCAGCTGGTGGCAGACCTTCAGCCAGGTGCGGCTGCCTTACGCCCTGCCCTCGATCGTGGCAGCGCAGGAGATCACTGGCTCGGGCTCGATCATCGTGGCGATCGCGGCGGAGTGGATGATCTCCTCGACCGGCCTGGGCTATGTCATCAACCACGCCATGCAGAACTATCGGGGCGACAAGGTTTATGCCGTCGCGCTGCTCGCGACCGCCCTGTCTTTTCTGATATACTCCTTCGTCCACTGGCTCGGCGGTCGGCTCGACTGGCGCGCAAATGGCGAACGGCGCGGCTAGAGAGAGTGGAGGCGCGTATGGCAGCAGGTCTTTCGGCGCAGGTTCAGGCCCAGGTTCCGGCAATGCCGGCTCACATTCCTGTGGTCGATATCGGTGGGCTCTATTCGGATGACCCGGCGGCAAAGAAGGCGGTTGCGGCCCGTATCGGCGCAGCGTGCGACGACATCGGTTTCTTCTATGCGGTGAACCACAACGTGCCGGTCGAGCTGATCGATCGTGCCGTCGCCATGGCCGACAAGTTCTTCGCTCTGCCTGAGGCCGAGCGGCTCAAGATCAAGGCCAATGCCAACAATCGCGGCTATCGCGACATCTGGGACAGCGTCCATCGCAACGGCAAGACCAATGCCAAGGACAGTTTCGATCTCGGCTTTCCGGTGGCCGAGGACGATCCCGAGGTGAAGGCCGGCACGCCGTTCTACGCGTCCAACCTGTGGCCCGATATGGCGGGTTTCCGCGAGGCCATCGAGCCTTACTATATGGAGACCTATCGGCTGGGCATGAAGATCCTGGAGGGCTTCGCGATCTATCTCGGCAAGCCGGACGATTTCTTCACCCGGCATTTCAGCAAGCCGGTGGCCGACATGGTCATCAACCATTATCTCGGCAATGCCGGCCTGCATGTCTCCGACCAGGCCTCGGGCCCGCATACCGACCACGGCATCGTCACCATCCTGTGGCAGGACAGCCTGGGCGGGCTGGAAGTCATGGGCAAGGACGGCCAGTGGATCTCGGCGACGCCGCTGCGCGGCAGCTACGTGATCAATGTCGGCGAGCTGATGAAGCGTTGGACAAACGGCCGCTTCCAGGCCACGGTGCACCGTGTCGTGCACCTGCGCGACATGCCGCGCTATTCCATGCCGCTGTTCTGTAATCCCAACTTCCGGACCAAGGTCGATCCGCGCGATCTCGGCGTCAGCGATGCCGAGGCGCAGTACGAGCCGGTGATGTCCGGTGAGTTCCTGATGTCGCGCTTCAAGGCGACTCGCAAGCTGTGGGGTGCTGAGAAAAAATCCACTATTTCCAACGACCCGAACCTGGTTGAGGCCGCGGCCGAATAGGCCGCAAGCGGGCAGGGCGGAAACCGGCGTCGTCCCAGAGCGGGGCGACGCCGGTTTCGTCGTTTTCAGCGTCAGGCGCGTGCGGCAATCATTTCGCGCAGCCACAGGAACGCCGCGGCAAGCGGCAGCCAGCCGAGCCAGCGCAGACCTTCGAGCAGGTATTCACCGCCGTTGGTTGCCATCAGGTAGTCGACCTGCAGTCTCAAGGCGCTGGCAGCGACCTCGAAGCCCAGCAGCCATACGAGGAGCGCCGGTAGCAGCACGACCAGCGGCTTCAGCGGCTCGGAAAGCCGCGCGCTGTACCAGGGTGCCAGCGACAGCGAGAAGATCAGCACCGCGATCACGAACCGGAGCGGCGTGTGCTCGGCCAGCCATCCAGCGAGCAGCGGCTCGCGCACGACCATGGTGTAGCCCGTCCAGGCCAGCACCGCGCCGCCGAGCAGGATCACCGACGGGAAGCGATCGACCAGGCGGATCACCAGATGACTGCCCCACACGATGATCGGCACGCTGATGGCAAGCCCCAGCACGATCAGCAGGATGCTGCCCGAGGCCGCGCCGCCGATGGCGAGCACGTTGTCGATGCCCATGACGGCATCAGCGATGACGATGGTGCGCAAGGCGCTCGCGAACGAGGTCGCCGGCGCGTTGGCAAGATGGTTCCCGGCGTCCTCAGGTTCCGGCGACAGGAGCTTGCGGGCGATCCATACCAGCGCGATGCCGCCGGCCAGCATGAAGCCGGGCACGGCCAGGATGTAGACGACGAGGACGGCCATCAGCGCGCGCACGCCGATGGCGCCGAAGGTGCCCCAGAAGATCACCTTGCGTTGGGTGTGCTTGGGCAGGTTGCGGGCGACCAGGCCGATGATCAGGGCGTTGTCGCCCGCCAGCACGAGGTCGATCAGGACAATGGCAAAGAGGGCCGACAGCGAAGCGGCCGAAAAGAATTCGGGCATGACGATCTCCGACGAAAGAAGGACAGAAGCGAGGGTGTCTTCGTCGGAGCTAGATCGGGACCTTGTCGACGCCTTTGCCAGGGGCTGAGCGCAGCACTTTGACTGCTACGCGACCGCACACCTGAAGCCAGGCGACGCCCGTCGCGAGAAGCGTGCCGGCCAGCAGAAGCTGCAGCACATGCCAGTGACGCGCCGCCAGGACCGAGAGCTCGCCGCCGAGGTCGAACAGGCCGAACTCAAGGCCGGCCTCGCCAAGGAGGGCCGGATCGAGCGCGTCGCCCAGCGAGACCAGGAGCATGCAGGCCACGACCGATCCCACGAACCAGTCGCCGGCTGGCGAGACGGCTCGGACGAAATTCGGATGGTGACGGGATCGGTCGATCAGCCGCATGGCGGCAGTTTACAGCTTGAGCGTCCGCAGGCGCAACGAGTTGCCGATCACGCTTACCGAGGAAAGCGCCATCGCCGCCGCGGCGATGATGGGCGACAGCAGGATACCGAAGCTGGGATAGAGCACGCCCGCCGCGATCGGCACGCCGGCGGCGTTGTAGCAGAAGGCGAAGAACAGGTTCTGCCGGATGTTGCGCATGGTGGCTTGCGACAGCCGGCGCGCCTTGACGATTCCCATGAGGTCGCCTTTGAGCAGCGTGACGCCCGCGCTTTCGATCGCCACGTCGGTGCCGGTGCCCATGGCGATGCCGACCTCTGCGGCGGCGAGCGCCGGCGCGTCGTTCACGCCGTCGCCGGCCATGGCAACGACGCGCCCTTCACGACGCAGCTTTTCGACAACTGCGCTCTTCTGGTCAGGCAGGACCTCCGCTTCGACCTCGGTGATGCCGAGCCGCCGAGCCACTGCTTGCGCTGTCGTGCGGTTGTCGCCAGTCAGCATCACCACCTGCACCTTGTCGCGTGCCAGCGCCTGCAAGGCTGCCGGCGTGGTTTCCTTCACCGGATCGGCGATGGCGAAGATCGCCGCCGCCTTGCCGTCAACCGCGAGGAAGATCGCCGTCGCACCGTCGCGACGCAGCTGTTCCGCCTCGCCTTCGAGCGGCGCCGTGTCGACGCCGCGTTCTCCCAGGAAGCGGGCGTTGCCCAGCGTCAGCTTGCGGCCGTCCACCGTGCCCACGACTCCTTTGCCCGTCGGCGAGTCGAAGTCCGAGACGTCCGCCAGCGAGAGCTTGCGCTCGGCTGCGGCCGCCACGATGGCGAGAGCCAGCGGATGCTCGCTGGCCTTCTCGACGCTGGCGGCGAGCCGCAGGGCGTCGGCTTCGGCAAAGCCCGGTGCCGTCACGATCGACACCAGCCTGGGCTTGCCTTCGGTCAGGGTGCCGGTCTTGTCGACCACCAGCGTGTCGACACGCTCCATGCGCTCCAGCGCCTCGGCGTTCTTGATCAGCACGCCGGCCTGCGCGCCGCGGCCGACACCGACCATGATCGACATCGGCGTGGCGAGACCCAGCGCACAGGGGCACGCGATGATCAGCACCGTCACCGCCGAGACGAGCCCGAAGGCGAGCCGCGGCTCAGGCCCGAAGATCGCCCAGGCACCGAACGCCGCCACGGCGACGGCGATGACCACTGGCACGAAATAGCCCGACACCTGGTCGGCCATGCGCTGGATGGGCGCACGCGAACGCTGCGCCTCCGCCACCATCTGCACGATGCGGGCGAGCATGGTGTCGCGGCCGACCTTCTCGGCGCGCATGATGAAGCTGCCGGTCGTGTTCAGCGTACCGCCGATCAGCTTGGCGCCGGCCTCCTTGGTGACCGGCATGGACTCCCCGGTAACCATCGATTCGTCGAGCGACGAGCGGCCTTCGACCAGTTCGCCGTCGACCGGCACCTTCTCGCCCGGCCGCACGCGCAACCTGTCGCCGGCGGCGATCGTATCGAGCGAGACTTCCTCATCGGTGCCATCGCTGCGCAAGCGTCGCGCCGTCTTGGGAGCGAGATCGAGCAGGGCGCGAATGGCGCCGGATGTCTGCTCGCGCGCCCGCAGCTCCAGCACCTGGCCCAGCAGCACCAGCACCGTGATCACCGCTGCAGCCTCGAAATAGACCGCCACCGTGCCTTCGGGGCCACGGAAGGTCGGCGGGAACAGGCCGGGGATCGCGATCGCCACCACGCTGTAGAGCCAGGCCACGCCGGTGCCCATGGCGATCAGCGTGAACATGTTGAGGTTGCGCGTCTTGAGCGACTGCCAGCCGCGCACGAAGAACGGCCAGCCGGCCCACAGCGCGACAGGCGTTGCCAGGACAAATTGGATCCAGCTCGAGGTCCTGGCGCCCAGCAGCATGTGCAGGTTGGTGAGATGGCCGCCCATCTCGAGCGCCATCACCGGCAGTGCCAGCACCAGGCCGATCCAGAATCGGCGCTTCATGTCGGCGAGTTCGGGATTGGGAGCCGCCTCGGCCGTCACCATTTCCGGTTCCAGCGCCATGCCGCAGATCGGGCAGCTGCCCGGCCCGACCTGGCGGATCTGCGGATGCATGGGGCAGGTGTAGATCGCGCCGGCCGGCATCTCCGGCGCCTTCGTCTCGGCAGGCCTCAGATAACGCTCCGGCTCGGCGGTGAACTTGGCGAGGCAGCGGGGATTGCAGAAATAGTAGGTATGGCCGTCATGGACCGCCGTGTTCCTGGCGCCGGCGATCTTCACCTTCATGCCGCAGACCGGATCGATTGCGGTGTCTTCGGCGCCGGAAGCGTGGGCAGAATGATCGTGGCCGTGTTGGCAGCAGGCGTGTGTCATGGCTTGCTATCTATACCCTACGGGGGTATGGTTCAAGCCATGGACGAGAGAGTGAAGAAGTCACAGCTTGCCCGGCTTGGCCGCATCGAGGGCCAGGTGCGCGGCGTGGCGCGCATGATCGAAGAGGAGCGCTACTGCATCGACGTGCTGACCCAGATCCGCGCGGTGCGGGCCGCCCTCGACAAGGTCGAGCAGGAGGTCCTGGGCAACCATTTGCAGCACTGCGTGGCGCATGCTTTCCATGCCGGCTCCGAGCGCGACCGGCAGATCAAGATCGACGAGCTCCTGGAAGTCCTCGATAGTCGTCGGCGCTGACATGAAGATGGCGCGGCTCCTCGTTTGGCTGGTTTCCCTGGTGGCGCTGATGGTGCCCCCCGGCATGGCCAGCCATGCGATAATGCCGACGCACCAGGCTGCGACCGTCAACTGCCCCGATCACGCGCTGCCGCCTCCTCCTTGCCCAGACCAGGGGACCACAAAGCATGCCGCGGGTGATTGTTGCCCGCTGATGGCGTCGATGGCCGCCCTGTTGCCGTCGGCAGTGGCCATCGATGGCCTGGTCGTCTTCCAGGTGCCGCCGCCGGGACGCGGGGAAGGTCACGCCGGCCGCACCGTCACGAAGGATCCGCCGCCTCCACGGGTTTGAACCGAGATCATTCGGTTCGTTCAAGACTCGAGGAGAAGCTTCATGTTGTTCCGACGTTCGTTCGTCGGCGTCCTGGCGTTGCCATTGGCCGCGCCGGCGCTGGCCCATGGCCCGAAGCCCAGCGGCGGCCGGCCCGGCGATGCTGCCAAGGCGACCCGCACCATCGAGGTGGTCGCCACCGACAACGCCTTTTCGCTGAAGGCGCTCGACGTGCGCGACGGCGAGACCGTGCGCTTCGTCATTCGCAACGAGGGCATGGACCCGCACGAGCTCACCATCGGCACGGTGGCCGAGCATGCCGAGCATCGCAAGGTCATGAAGGCGATGCTGGAGCAGATGAAGAAGGGCGGGCATGCCGGCCATTCGATGGCGGACATGGCGCATGAAGGCGGCGTCTGGGTCGATCCGGGCAAGACCGCGAGCTTCGTCTGGACCTTCGCGCGGACCGACAATCTCGAATTCGCCTGCAACATCCCCGGCCACTACGAGGATGGGATGAAGGGTCCCATCCGCTTCGTGAAGTGAGGGAGACTCTCGATGAGGTTCGTTTCAAGTCGTCTCTTGGCAAGCAGCTCGCTGCTGTTCGTCCTCACAGCGTGCGGCGATCAGCTTGCAACCGCTGCAGCACCGTCGCCGGGCGCCGCTCCCGTAGCGGTCGACCTCGGCGGCTCGTCACGCATTCCGCGGATCGCCGGCTCGTCCGGCGAAGGCGAGGGCTACGGATCGGTCCAGGCTGTTGCGGCGGCGCCGATGGCCAAGGCTTCAATGCCCGCAGCGGACCATAGCGCCATGGATCACAGCAAGATGGACCACGGCTCGATGCCCACCTCGAGCGGTCCCGCAGCTGCCGGCGCACAGGTGGCGCAAGCAGCACATGTGCAGGGCACTGGCACCATCAATTCCGTCGATCCTGCCGGCCACAAGGTCAACCTGAACCACAACGCGATTCCCGCGATCGGCTGGCCGGCCATGACCATGGATTTCACGGTCGCGCCCTCGGTCGATCTGCGTGCGCTGAAACCCGGCGCGCGAGTCACCTTCATGATGGAGCGCGGTGCTGACGGCATGTACGTCATCCATTCCATCACGCCGGCGGGAGGACAGTGATGACCCGCGATCCTTCCAGGCCGGTGGTCGGCCGCCGGCGTTTCGTCCAGGGTGTTGGCGCCGCGGGCGCTGCCAGTGCCCTGCAGCCTTGGAATGCCCTGGCTGGGTCCTCGCCCTCGGTGTTGAGCGGCACGGAGTTCCAGCTCGAGCTCGCGCCGTTGACCGTCAACGTGACCGGGCGGACAAGGAGCGCCACGGCGATCAACGGCCAAATCCCCGGCCCGACGCTGCGCTTTCGCGAAGGCGATACGGTGACGCTCGCTGTCACAAATCGGCTTTCCTTCACCAGCTCGATCCATTGGCATGGGCTGCGGATTCCATCAGCGATGGACGGCGTGCCGGGCTTCAGCTTCGACGGCATCGCACCCGGCCAGACCTTCGTGTACCGCTACTCGCTCAAGCAGAGTGGCACCTACTGGTATCACGCGCATGGCCCTGAAGAGCAGACCGGCGTCTACGGCTCGCTGGTCATCGAGCCCAAGGGCGGCTTCGCCCAGCGCTTCGATCGCGACTATGTCGTCGTGCTGTCGGATTGGAGTGACGAGAGCCCGCTCACCATCATCAGCAACCTGAAATTCCAGAGCGACTACTACAACCATAACCGCCGTACGCTGGGCACGTTCATCCAGGATGCCAAGCGCGACGGGCTGGGGGCGACAGTCGAGGATCGACTCATGTGGGGCGATATGCGCATGAGCCCGACCGACATTCTCGACGTATCGGGTGCGACCTACACCTATCTCATGAACGGCCAGTCCCCGGCCGCCAACTGGACGGCGCTGTTTCGTCCCGGCGAGCGGGTGCGGCTGCGCTTCATCGATGCCGGCAGCATGAGCATCTTCGACGTGCGCATCCCGGGCCTGCCGATGACGGTGGTGCAGACCGACGGCAACGACATCGTGCCGGTGACGGTCGATGAGTTCCGGATCGCTCCCGGTGAGACCTACGATGTGATCGTCGAGCCGCGCGAGGCACAGGCCTACACGATCTTCGCCCAGGTGCAGGACCGTACGGGGTACGCCCGTGGCACCTTGGCGCCACGCCCCAGCATGGCGGCTGCCGTGCCCCCCCTGGACCCGCGGCCGCTGCGCACCATGGCCGATATGGGAATGGAGCACGGTGCGGGCGGGCACGCCGGGCATGGCGGACCAGCCCCCAGCGGTACCAGCTCGAGCCCTTCGAGCGACCCGCATGCAGGGCACGCCATGCACGGGATGGATCACGGCTCGATGGCCGGTCCGCAAGACACGGCCCCTCGGCTCGCGGGCCGGGTCGGCGTCGACAACGTTGCGACGGCTCCGAGGTCGCGTCTTTCCGAAGCCGGCGACGGTCTCGATGGCAACGGCCGCCGCGTGCTGCTGCTCAGCGATCTGCGCAATGCCAAGCGTGGCAACGACCCGCGGCCGGCGACGCGCGAGATCGTGCTGCACCTGACGGGCAACATGGAGCGCTTCATGTGGAGCCTCGACGGCATCAAGTTCTCCGACGCCGCGCCCATCATGCTGAAGCTCGGCGAGCGCGTGCGCTTCACCCTGATCAACGACACCATGATGGATCATCCCATGCACCTGCATGGCGTATGGAGCGAGCTCGAGAACAGCCAGGGCGACTATCGCCCCTACAAGCACACGATCCTGGTCAAGCCGGCAGAGAAGCTGAGCTTCCTGGTGAGCGCCGACGAGCCGGGCCGGTGGGCCTTCCACTGCCATCTCCTCTATCACATGGAGCTCGGCATGATGCGCGAGGTGCGCATATCATGAAAAAGCTCACTGCAGCGTTGTGCGCCGCCGCCATGCTCACGGGCTTCGCAAGCGAGGCCCGTGCCCAGCAGCCTCCCACGCCCGACCAGCCGCAGCCCCACGGCATGCCGCACATGCTGGACAATGCCGTCTTCGCTCATCTGCTGTTCGATCAGCTCGAAGGGCGGTTCGGCTTCAACGAGGGCAACAGCTTCCGCTGGGAGGCGGAAGGGTGGGTCGGCACCGACGTCAATAGGCTTTGGCTGCTGAGCGAAGGCACGCTCAGCAGCGGCGAGCTGGATGATGGTATCCAGCAGCTCTTCTATGGCCGCGCCATCACGACGTATTTCGATGCCCTGGTGGGCACACGATGGGATCTCGATTCCCTGCCAACGCGCGGCTGGGGAGCGATCGGGCTCCAGGGCTTGGCGCCCCAGTTCTTCAAGGTTTCCGCCATAGGTTATGTCAGCGGCGAGGGCCATCTCGCAGCGAGGCTGGAGGCCAGCTACGATCTGCTGATCACGCAGCGCTTGATCCTGCAGCCGCAGGTTGAGCTCAATTTCTACACCAAGGATGACCCGGCACGGCGGGTCGGCGCCGGGCTCTCGGAGCTCGATGCAGGGCTGCGCCTTCGCTATGAGATCACGCGACAGTTCGCGCCGTATATTGGCATCACCTATCTCGGTCAGTACGGTGCGACGGCCCGATATGTCAGCGCCGCCGGCGAATCGACCCAACAAGTGCGCTTCACGGTCGGGTTGCGAACCTGGTTCTAGTCCCCCGTGCGCTTCTGGGCGCATCGCTCTATAATGGTCCCAGATAAAGACTGTCCGGCCGGCGGTCGCCGTCGGCTGAGAATGGGAGGGACCAGCCATGGCACGCACGCTTTTCACCAACGTCACGGTATTGGATGGCTCCGGGGCCGAGCCCTATGTCGGCCAGGTTCTGATCGAGGGCAATCGGATCAAGGCCGTGGCACGGGCGGGGGAAAGCGTCTTGGCGGACGGCGCCGAACGAGTCGATGGCGGCGGCGCAACCCTGATGCCGGGCCTCGTCGAGGCCCATTGCCATATCAGCTTCACCAACAGCGCGGATCTCGAATCGATGGGCGCCTTGCCACCCGAGGAGCACACGCTGCTCGCCGCCCGACACGCCAAGGTGATGCTCGACCAGGGCTTTACCAGCATCAACAGCGCCGCCTCGGCCAAGCCGCGGCTCGACATCGTCATCCGCAACGCCATCAATGCCGGCGACCTGCCGGGACCGCGCATGCTGGCGGCGACACCGGAAATGACGGTCTCGGGCGGCCTGGGTGACGTGCGTCTCTGGCACATGCATCGCGAGACCTTCGCCATTGTCTGCGACGGGCCCGACGAGTTCCGCAGGGTCGCGCGGCAGATGGTGCGCGAGGGCGTCGATACGCTGAAGATCAATCCCTCGGGCGACGAGTTCGTGCCGTGGGCGCGCGCCGAGCAGACGGTCATGAACGACGCCGAGGTCGCGGCGGTGTGCGAGGTGGCGCGCCAAAGGGGCAAGCGCGTCGCCGCGCATGCGCGCTCGGCCGAATCGGTGAAGATGAGCCTGCGCCACGGCGTCGACATCATCTATCACGCGACCTTCGCCGATGCCGAGGCGCTCGACATGCTGGAGGCGCAGAAGGACCGTGTGTTCGTCGCGCCGACGATCGGCATCACCTACGCGACGCTGAACGAGGGCGGCCAGTGGGGATTGACGCCCGAGGTCTGCGAGCAACTCGGCATGAAGCGCGAGCTCGAGACGGCGATCAAGGTGATTCCCGAGATGAAGCGGCGCGGCATCCGCGTGCTGCCAGGCGGCGACTACGGCTTTGCCTGGAACCCGATCGGCACGAACGCTCGCGACCTCGAGCATTTCGTCAAGCTGTTCGGCTATTCGCCGATGGAGGCGATTCTCTCTGCGACAAAGCTCGGCGGCGAGATCATGATGCAGGGCGGCGAGCTAGGACAGCTCAAGCCCGGCTATCTCGCCGATCTCATCCTGGTCGACGGCAACCCTCTCGCCGACATCCGCATCCTGCAGGATCGCGACCGGCTGCTGGCGATCATGAAGGACGGCGCCTTCCACAAGCCGCCACAGCCGCTACGCAGCGCGCTGGCGACGGCAGCGGAGTAGGCTGCCCCGAGCCAGGCTCCTCTTCTCCGAGCGCGTCGTGGTGCTCGCGGCTTGTCCTTTGTTTTGGGCAGCCATATCTTCAAGCCATGTCTGACACATGCGAACTGGACGTTGTGATCGAGCGCGACGAGGACGGCGGCTTCATCGCCAGCGTCCCTGCCCTGCCCTGCCCTGCCCTGCCGGGGTGCCACACCCAGGGCGACACCCTCGATGAACTGCTGGTCAACGTGAAGGAGGCCGTAACGGCTTGTCTGGAAGCAGGATGGAAGCCTGAGACGGAAGCCTGAGCCAGTAACGATCCAGAAAGTTTCCGTGGCGGCGTGACGCGTCTGCGGCCCGTACTAGGTAAGAAGTTGTTGGCGGCGCTGGAACGCAAGGGCTTCAAGATCGTCCGCATCACCGGCAGTCACCATGCTCTGCGCCATCAGGATGGCCGCAGAAGGGTTGTGCCTGTGCATGGCGCCAAGGAAGTCAAATGAGGCCTGCTGAAGGCCATCCTGCATGACTGCCGCCCGAGTGGGAGGAGTTGCAGGACTTTCTTGAGGCCGCACAAGAATGTCGCACTGGGCACGGAGACGCTGCTGACGCTCTGTCTCATCGTCCGCTCCGTCCAATACGGGATTGCGCGTTCTCCAGCTCCGATACCGGTTCGATTTCCGGGCCCACTTCAGTGCCCTGCGGGGTAACCGCCTTGATCCGGTTGCCCTCCACCAGAACCTGGCCCACGAAGGGCGCCGCGCCGGTGCAATCGAGGACATTGACGTTCCTGAACGGAACTCTTGCCATGCTTGGGTCCTCCTTCATCGAACCAGGTTGCCCCCGGTCTGTGTTGCGAAAAACTGGAGCTTTCCCGGATCGACCGCAAACGGGGTCGCGCTGTCGACCTCGATCGCCACGTGCGCCGGCACCGTCGCCTTCAAGGAGTGCTCATCCACCTTCAAGGTGACGATCTTCTCCACCCCATGATTCTCTACCCCGTACACCCGCCCTTCGAGCCCCCCGCCCGGACCCAACACCACGTCTTCCGAGCGCACGCCAAGCGTAATGCGCTCCAAACCGGCGGGCAGCCGGCTTGCGACTTCGGCTGCCACCGGTATCTCGAGCTTTCCCGGAGCGACGACCACCTTGCCGTCCCGTAACACGCCAGACAGCAGATTCATGGCGGGCGAGCCGACGAACGTGGCCACGAAGGTGTCGCGCGGCCGGTTGTAGACCTCGTCGGGGGTTCCGATCTGGACGATGCGTCCGTTATTGAGCACGCCGATCCGGTCGGCCATGCTCATGGCCTCAACCTGATCATGGGTGACGTAGAGGAAGGTGGCCCGGAACTTCAACTGTAGATCCTTGAGCTCGGCGCGCAGGATTTCCCGCAATTTGGCGTCGAGGTTGGACAGCGGCTCGTCCATGAGGAAAGCCCGGGGCTGACGCACGATCGCGCGGCCGATCGAGACGCGCTGCATCTCGCCGCCGGAAAGCCGGTCGGTCTTGCGCTCCAGTAGGTGCTCGATGCGCAACGTCTGTGCCGCCCGTGCCACGCGGTTGGCCACTTCCGCTGCGCTCATGCGACGACGCCTGGACTTGAGCGGAAACTCGAGGTTCTCGCGCACCGTGTAGTGCGGATAGAGCGAGTAGTACTGGAACACGAGCGCCACGTCGCGCTCGGCCGCGCTCCATTGCCCGACGTCATCGCCTTCGATCAGGATCGATCCCGAGTCCGGCGCGTCCAGCCCCGCAATGAGACGCAGCGTGGTCGTCTTGCCGGCGCCGGTGGGTCCCAGCAGGACGAAGAATTCGCCGTCGCCGATGTCCAGACTGAGCTCGTTGAGCGCCGTGTGGCGGCCAAACTTCTTGTTGATGTTGCGCAACTCGACGTGGGCCATGTCCGCCTACAGCCTGATCCCGAGGGATTCACCGGTGCGTTGGTCGAAGAAGTGGGTCTGCTTCTCGTCCAAGCGGGCCCATACCGCGTCTCCCGGCTTCTTCACGTAGCCACTGGCGGTGCGCGAGCGGAAGAGCTGCGCGCCGACCTTGAGATCGACGATATCGTAGGGGCCCAGCCGCTCGATGATGTGCGCCTCCGCCGGGAAATAGCCGTCGGCAGGCCGAAGCGCCACCCGGACCGCCTCGGGACGAACGCCGATGGCAAACTGGTCGTCCTTGCCCTGCCGCTGCTCGACTACCCTTTGGGAGAGCTCGGCGGGGAAGCGCTGGATTGCATCGTCCTCGCCCAGCACCACATCCGTACAGCCATCGCCGGGGCGGACCACTCCTTTGACGACGTTCATGATCGGGCTGCCGACGAACTGCGCCACGAACAGGTTCGCCGGATATTGATAGACGTCGGAGGGCAGCCCGACCTGCTGCAGCACGCCGTCGTTCATGATGGCGATCCGGTCGGCCATGGCCATGGCCTCGACCTGATCGTGGGTGACGTAGACGGTAGTGGCCTCGCTTTCCAGGTGGATATGCTTGAGCTCCGCCCGCATCTCCTCGCGGAGCTTGGCGTCGAGCGCGCCCATCGGCTCGTCCATCAGCAGGGCCTTGGGCCGGCGCACAAGCGCCCGTCCGATGGCGACGCGTTGCATGTCGCCACCAGAGAGGGCCGAGGGCCGTTTGCCGAGCAGGCTATCGATGCGCAGCGCCTTGGCAGTCTCGCGCACGCGCCGATCCACGACGCCCTTCTTCTCGTTCGTAGCGCGCAGCGGAAAGGCGATGTTCTCGTAGGCGGTCAAATGCGGATAGAGGGCGAACAGCTGGAACACGAATGCGATGTCCCGGTCCGCGGCCTGCCGGCTCTGCACCGGCTCCCCGTCAATGAGGATCTCGCCGCTGTCGATTTCCTCCAGACCGGCGATGGCCCGGAGCGTCGTGGTTTTGCCGCAGCCGGATGGCCCCAGCAGAACGAGAAACTCGCGATGGCGGATCTCGAGGTTGAGCTTGCGGACGATGTAGCTCTCGCCGAAATACTTCTCGACGTCCCGGAGTACGATGCTGGCCATCAGAACGAACGCGGCTCCTGGTCATCTTCGGGACGCGGCTTGATCTTGGAGAAGATCGAGAACCCGACCAGCCCGACGAGCGTGACGGTCACGCCGTAGACGTGGAGGAAGCGACTCCAGGGCTGGCACAGAAACACGATGCCCAGCACCATCAACCACATGCAGCCGGGCTCCAGATACCTTGCGCTCAGTTGTCGAAATGGCATTTCCACGTCACTTTCTGATTGCTCCGAAGGTCACGCCGCGCAGCAGGTGTCGGCGCAACACGAAGGTGAAGATGGCGACGGGCAGCAGGAAGAGGACCGTGCCGGCAGCGATCGCGGTCCAGTCCGTGACCCCCGATCCGAGCTGCGAGGGAATGTAGGGCGGGGCGGTCTGCGCGCGACGGTTGGTCATCATCAACGCGAACGCATATTCGTTCCAGGCGGTAATGAAGCAGAACACGGCGGTCGCGGCGATCCCGGTTGCCGACTGCGGCAGCACGATCTTGAAGAACGCTTCGAGGCGCGTGTAGCCGTCGACCAGCGCGGCCTCTTCGTATTCCTTGGGAATCTCGTCGATGAAGCCCTTCATCAGCCATACCGAGAACGACAGATTGAAGGCGGTGTACAGGATGATCAGACCGATGTGCGTGTCCACCAGTCCGACGGCCCGGTACATCAGGAACATCGGGATCGCCACGACCACCGGCGGCAGCATCCTCGTGCTGAGGATGAAGAACAGCCAGTCCTGCTCGCCGGGCATGCGAAAGCGCGAGAAGCCGTAGGCCGTCAGCGTGCCCATGGCGACCGCCAGAAGCGTGCTGCTCGTCGCAACGATCACGCTGTTGATGAAGCGACTGGGGTAGGCCGAGGGTTCGACGTTGCCGGCGGAGTCCTTGATGATGCGTTCGCCGAGGTCGAAGACCCGCTTTTCCCACCAGGGCGCCTCGTCATAGACCTCCGGCTTGACGCGGCCGATCATCTGCACGCGCTTGGTGAACAGCTTGATGAAGGCCGTCACTTCGGGTTCGAAGAGGACGGTCGGCGGCACCGTCGTCGCCAGGCTGCGCGGCTTGAAGGCCGTCGAGGTGATCCAGTAGATCGGCACCAGATAGACCAGCGTGAGCAGCACGACGACCGAGATCGCCGCGCGATTCAAGATCTTCTGGCGAGTGGAGTGGACGGCCGCCATCTTGGTCAGCGATCCTTGGCGCGGTTGAGGTACTTCACGTAGATGTTGGTGATCGCCAGCACCATGATCAGGACCATGTAGGCGAGCGCGCAGGAAGGGCCGGTTTGCCACTCCTGGAACGCCAGGCGGTAAAGCTTGATCGCGATCAACTCGGTCGTTTCCTGGCTGCTCATGATGAAGGCCAAGTCGAAGGTCTTGAAGGCCTCCATCGTGCGGAAGATGATGGCGATCAGCAGCAGCGGCGCCACCAGCGGCAGCGTGATCCGCCTGAAAGTGAACCAGCGGCCAGCACGATCGATCGCAGCGGCCTCGTACAGGTGCTGCGGAATGGCTGACAAGCCGGCCAGGCACAGCAGCATCACGAACGGTGACCACATCCAGATGTCGGTGATGGCGATGGCGTACAGCGCCACGTCAGGATCGGACAGCCAGGCGAAGTCACCGAGCCCCAGGGCATAGTTGATGATGCCCCACGACGGGCTGTAGAGCAGTTCCCAGAACAGGCCCACCACGACCGGCGACATCATCATGGGGACCAGCAGCAGCGTCGTGAACAGGCCCTTGAACGGGATCCGGCGGTTGAGCAGCATGGCCACGCCGAAGCCCAGCAGCACTTGGCCGCCGACCGACAACAGCACGTATCTGGCGGTGACGCTGAAGTTGTTCCAGACATGGTCGTCGTCGAGCAGGTCGCGGTAGTTCTGCAACCCGACAAAGGCCGCGGGCTGATTTGTCGAAGCGCGGAAGTCGGTGAAGGAGTAGGCGAGCGAGTAGATCAGGGGGAATATGTTGAAAACAATGAGAAAGGTGATCGTCGGGACGATGAAAAGATTGCGGATGGTAACGTCACTCCACCCCCTCGCCGCCGCCCGCGTATCGGATTCAAGCCGGGCCAGTACTGCCAACGCCACCTCCTGAGGCACAATCATGCCGACATCGGGAGAGAAGCAATCCTCTCCCGATGTCGTTTTCTCGTCAACCAGACCCTACTTGAGGTAGCCGGCCTTCTTGAACGTCGCCGTCCAGTCCTCGGCCACTCCGTCGAGAGCCGCCTTCGCAGTGCCTTCGCCGCCGACAACAAAGGGGCCGATGCGGTTCTTCATTTGCTCGAGAAGGTCGGCGTATTCCGGCACCGCCCAAAAGTCCTTCACCATGAACATCGTCTGATAGAAGGCTTCGTTATACGGCGTTGCGTTGCGGAATTCCTTAGACTCGAGGACCTTGGCATTACACGTATAACCGCCAAGCGCGGCCCACTTCTTCTGAACATCCTCCTTAATGAACCACTCGAGAAACTTCATCGAAGCTTCCTGTTTCTTCGAGTAGGAAACGATGGAGATGCCCTGACCACCGAGAGCGGCGTGCTGCTTGCCGGTCGGCCCCGCCGGATTGGCGAAGAAACCGGTGCTCTTGGCGTAGGGATTGGTGGCCTCGTTGGCCAGCGCCGGGAAGAACGCGAAGTAGTTCATGCTCATCGCTGCCAGGCCTTCGGTGATCGCCTGGTTGTCTTCCATGAAGAACGCCTGTCCCCAGTTCGGCGGCGTAAACTTGTAGAGCTCGCGATAGGCTTCGAGCGCGGCGACCGCTTCGGGAGAATTGACGATGCCGTCGACGTTGTAGGTCTTGTAGTCGCCGAGCTCGCCACCCCAGCTGAAGAGCACGTTCTCGTAGCCCATCACCAAGGCGTCGTAAGGATTCCAGGTATAGATCGCGATCCCGTAGCGGCCCTGATCCGGGCGGTGGAAGAATTCGGCCAGGTCG
>Ga0081455_10001946_pt1 | contig 24820 bp, 21 predicted proteins | sample TabmetS3T2R1_FD_70207 | JGI IMG/M metagenome (GOLD analysis project Ga0081455, IMG submission 70207) | Tabebuia heterophylla rhizosphere microbial communities from the University of Puerto Rico - S3T2R1 | ecosystem: Host-associated > Plants > Roots > Rhizosphere ...
GGAAGCGTTCGATCCGCCTCCACCAGCTCCGCAAAGCGCAGCGGACCAGGGGATGACATTTTCACGGATCACTAACCATGACATTCTTACTGATCACCGACAGGCTGACGTGGCGAGTCGGGCTCGCCGGCGGCGTCGCGGCCGCGCTGTGCGGGCTGATCGTGTCGCCCGTTCCCGCCGATCCGGCCATCGAGGTCGACCCCGGATATCGCGCTGACGTGGTCGTGGCCGGCGTGCCGCGCCCCGTCCAGGTCGCCCTCGACGCCTCCGGCCGCCTGGTGATCCTGAGTCACGGCTGGCGCGGAGACGCGGCGGCCGAACTCTACCGGCTCGAGCCGGGCGCGCTGCCGCTGGATGTCTCGCGCGCGCCGCGGATGGTGGTGCCCTTCGCGAGCGAGCCGCGACAGGTCGCCTTCGGAAGCCTCGCGGTGGACCCGCGCTCGGGCGACCTCTTCATGGGGGAGGAGAACGGCAATCGCGTCTACCGGCTGAGCTCCCGCGGGCGCCTGACCCTGTTCGGGATCGGTCTCAACCACCTGCTCGGCGGATCGACGCTCACCTTCGACCGGGGCGGGCGGCTGGTGGTGCTGGACTACGCGAGTCCCGAGGTGCAGCAGCGCTCCGAGACGCCCCCGTCGCCGAGCCTGGACGGTCTGGCCGACGGCGCCTATCACGGGCCCGTGGTGCTGCGCGTCGACCCGCACGAGGAGAGCCCGCTGCCCCGGCGCTTCGATCTGATCCCGCCGGTCCTGCCGGGCGGCGCGGGTCCGCCCCGCGGTGCGGAGCCGCTCTACCGCTTCATTTCGGTGGCGGCGATGCCGGCCGGCGATCTTCTGTTCCTCGATTCGGTAGGCCAGCTGCTCCGGCTCACGCCCGAGCACACGCTCCGGCTGCTCGCCCGGCTGCCCTCCGGCCACTACCACCGCACGCACATGGCGGTGGGACCGGACGGCAGCGTCCTCGTCAGCAGCGGGTTCCACATCCGGCAGATCTTCCGCGTGTCGCCGGAAGGGGCGGTGAGCGTCGTTGCGCGCAACCTGGGAGACCCGGAGGGCATCGCGGTGAGCGAGGCCGGCGACGTCTTCGTGGCCGAGAACGCGCTCCACCGCGTCATCCGCATCCGGCCCTCGCTCAGGCTCCTTCCACCATCGCCGCGGTGAGGCCCCGGACGTAGCCGCGCGCGAAGCAGGCCGAGATCACGACGATCGGGATGGCCATCAGGTTGATCCCGGCCACCGCGAGCAGCTCGTCGAGCGCCACCTCCATGGTGCCGAGCCCGGCCGGGATGGTCTGGTTGATGTCGCTCAGGAGAAAGACCGAGGCGATGGTGAAGTCGCTCGCGATGGTGCCGAGCGTGAAGATGCCGGCGGCCACCAGCACCGGCCGGCTCACGGGCAGGATGATCCGGAAGAAGGCGGTGGCCCGGCTCGCTCCTTCGATCAGCGCCGCCTCCTCGATCTCGCGGGGCAGGTGCTGGAAATAGACCGACAGCATCCAGACGCAGAAGGGCAGCGCGGTGGTGGGGTAGACGAGCACCAGGACCAGCAGATTGTCGTCGAGGCCCAGGGCGTTGACCACGTGGTAGAGCGGCACGAACAGGATGGTCTGCGGGATCACGTAGGTCGCGAAGATCACCCGCCGCCACCACCGGAAGCCCGGAGGGCGGAGACGGCCGAGCGCGTACGCGGCGGCCAACGCGACCAGCAACGTGATGACGATGGTGCCGGTGAACACCACGATCGTGTTCTCGAGCCACACGAAGAACGGGTAGTTGCGGCGCAGCACGGTCCCGACGAAGCTGCGCGGCTTGCCGCTCGGCACGAACAGCTCCTCGAAGTTCTCGAAGGTGGGGTGGAGGACGATGAGCGGGTTGCCGAAGATGTCCTCCTCGGCCGTCTTCAGCGACTGTACGAGGACGAAGTAGATCGGGAAGAGGCAGTACACCGTCACCAGGAGCACGAGGCCGCCCCGGCCGAGCCGACGCCACCCTCGGGACGCGCTCACGCGACCTCCCGGTCTGGTGGGTCGAAGAGCCGGAAGAGCACCAGCAGGGCCGCGAGGAGAAAGGGCACCAGCAGCAGCGAGAGGGCCGAGGCGGGCCCGAACTGCCCGGCGCCGATCGCGAGCCAGTAGGCCTGGGTGCCGATGACCGGGAAGATGATCCGCCCCGCGGTCAGCATCCAGACGTTGGCCAGGTCGGCGAAGCCGCTGGTGAGCGAAAGGAAGACGCCGAGCGCCAGGAAGGGCCGGAGCAGGGGGACCGTCACCGCCCAGAAGCGCTGCCACGCGCTCCGGGACTCGAGCGTCGCGTACTCGAACAGCTCGGGCGGGATCGAGTTGATGCCGGCCAGGAGCAGCACGCCGATGAACGAGCTGCCCCGCCAGATGTTGAACAGGGTCACGCTGAGGAAGGCCCACGCGCCGGTCCCGAGCGCGTTGTCGACCGCATACTTCAACGTCCCCATGAACACGCTGTAGGCGGTCGTGATCGGCGGGCTCAGGGTCCAGTACCAGCCGATCACGCTGACGCTGGCCGGGTAGGCCCACGGCAGGAAGACGGCGAGGAAGACCAGGGCCCGGCCCCGGAACGGCCGGGCCAGCAGCAGCGCGAAGCCGAGACCCAGCACGAGCTTCGCCACGGTGGTGACCGCCGCGTGGCCGACCGTGACGGTGGCCGCGAGCCAGAACTCCGGGTTCTCGAGATGCTGACGGTAGTTCTCGAAGCCCACGAAGCTGGGCGAGTCCTGTAGGGGCGACAGGTTGCTGAAGCTGGCCCACACCTCCCAGCCGAGCGGATACGCCAGGACGCAGCCGAGCAGCGCCAGCGTCGGCGCGAGCAGCAGGTAGGCGAGGGCGATCTCGCGCCGCCGGCGGGAAGTCACGCGGCCGCGCTATCCCTTGACGGCGCCAGCGGTCAGGCCGGACACGTAGTAGTCGAGGAACAGGACGTAGATGATCACGATCGGGATGCTGGCGAGCAGGGCCCCGGCCATGAGGGAGCCCCAGAAGTAGATGTCGCCCCGGATGAGGTCCGAGGTGACTCCCACCACCGCGGTCTTGTGGGCGGACTGCGAGATGAACGTCAGGGCGTAGGTGAACTCGTTCCAGCACAGCGTGAAGCTGAACAGCACCGCGCAGATGATCCCCGGCACCGCCATCGGCAGGACTACCTTCCAGAGCGTTTGCATTCGCGTGGCGCCGTCCACCAGGGCGCACTCCTCGACTTCGCGAGGGATGGTGCGGAAGTAGCCCATCAGCAGCCAGGTGCAGAACGGCACCAGGAACGTCGGATAGGTCACCATGAGGGCCAGCGTCGAGTCGGCGAGCCCGAGCCAGACCACCACCTGCGAGAGCGGCAGGAAGAGCAGGGTCGGGGGCACCAGGTAGGTGACGAACACCGCGGTGCCGAAGGAGCCGGCGCCGCGGAAGCGCAGCCGGGCCAGGCTGTAGCCGGCCAGGATCGAAATCACCACCGAGGCGGAGGTGGCCACCACCGCCACCAGCAGGCTGTTCTTCATCCAGGTCACGAAGTCGGTTTTCTGGAAGAGCAGCGCGTAGTGGTCGAGGATGGCGCCGGTCTGGATCCAGAACGGGATCGACTTGAGATTGTAGAGCTCCGCGTTCGACTTGAACGAGGTCACCACCATGAAATAGAAGGGAAACAGCACGAAGAAGACGTAGGGCAGCAGGTTCGCGTAGGCGAAGACGTTCGAGCGGATGCGGGCCCCCCGGCTCCTCGCCGTCGCCATCGCTAGTCCTTCCGGATGTACCGCAGCTGGAAGAACACCACCAGCGCCAGCAGCGGAAAGATGAACAGCGAGATCGCCGCGCCCTGGCCCAGGTTGCCGCCCTGGAGGCCAACCTGGTAGGCGAGGGTGGCGAAGAGGTGGGTGGTGTTGATCGGGCCACCGCGGGTCAGCACCTGCACGATGTTGAAATCGCCGAAAGTGAAGATGGTGGAGAAGAGGATCACCACCGCGAGCACCGGCTTGATCAGAGGCAGCGTCACGTGCCAGAAACGGCCCCACGATCCCGCGCCGTCCACCTCGGCCGCCTCGAGATACTCGCGCGGGACGGCCATCAGCCCTGCCAGCACGGTGATCGCGAAGAAGGGCAATCCGCGCCAGACGTTGACCACGATGACCGCGGCCATCGCGTAGGTGGACTGCCCGAGCCAGTTGGGACCCGGCGGGCTCATCAGGTGTAGCCGGATGGCGGACCAGTTCACCACGCTGTACAGCGAGTCGAACATCCAGAGCCAGGCCAGGGTCGACAGCGCGGTCGGGATGACGAAGGGCAGGAGCACGATGCCCCGGATCACGCGCTTGAGCGGTAGGCTGCGGGCCAGCAGCATGGCGAGCCAGACCCCGAGGACGATCTTCAAGGTGAGCGCGATGCCGGTGAAGACGAACGAGTTCTGCACGGTCTGCCGGAAGGTCTCGTTGGCGAGGATCTCCCGGTAGTTCGCCAGCCCGACGAAGGCGCCGGGCGAGCCGACCCAGTAGTCGGACAGGCTGAAGTAGATTGCCATCCCGAACGGGAAGGCGACGAGGGCGAGCAGCAGCACGACCGCAGGTACGATGAGACCGTAGCCGAAGACGTGCTCCTGCTCCCACCACTCGCGAAGGCGCGAATGGTGACCGGGGCCCCGGGCCCCGGTCACCTCGAGAACGCGCGGACCGACCGCCACGGCTAGCCGACCTTCAACTGCCCCTTCACCGCGAGCGCGACTTGCCCCTGGGCCCAGTCCATCGCGCGCTTGGTCGGCATGCCGTTGACCGCCTTGGCGACCATGTCGGCCATGATGTAGTTGTCGTCGATGCGCTGTACCGCCTCGTTGGGCTTGGCCGGCCAGCCCCGCGGGTGGCCATACTCCGCCTCCTTCGGCAGCATCGCGAACTTCGGGTTCCGCGCCCAGATCGGATGATCGGCGAGGTTCTTCAGCGGCGGATGGTTGAACGCGTTCGACGCCACGATCCACGCGTCGAAGTTCTGCTTCTGGAAGAGGTAGGTGATGAGCTCCTTGGCCAGCTCCTGGTTCTTGGAGAACTTCCAGATGCCGAGGCTCAGGTTCGGGGGCGCGGAGTGCGTGCCCGCCGGCCCGGCCGGGCTGTTGTGATGGTTGATGTCGTCGGCGATCGGCTGTTTGTTGGCCAGGGCCGCGTTGTACGGGCTGACCGGGTTGTGGATCCAGGCGCCCTTGCCGGAGAGGAGGAAGCGGTTGTTGCCGGCGTCGTCCCAGGACAGGACCTCCGGCTCCATCGCCTCCTTGTAGAGCTCCTTGTACCACTCGATGACCTGAGCCGTCTTCTCCGAGCTGATCGCGGGGGTCTTGCCGTCGGCCTCGAGCACCTTGGCCCCAAAGGACCACGAGACCGACCAGTAGGTGGAGTGCGCGTCCGAGCAGTGGCTGATCGGGATGCCGACCGGGTTACCCTGCTTCTTCAGCACCTTGCCCATCTTGAGCAGGTCGTCCCACGTCTTGGGAGGACCCTCGAAGCCCGCTTTCTTGAAATGGGCCATGTTGTAGGTGCCCGGGAACGACACCCAGAACCACGGAATCGCCTTCCAGCCGGACTTGGTCTGGCAGCTCTCGGCGGCGAAGGGATACCAGCCGCCGCCCGCCTTGCCGAGCTTTCCGACGAGATCGTCCAGGTTCACCAGGAGGTTCTCGTAGAGGAACGGGTCGGCGCTCGCGGTGCGGTACATGTCGTGGCCCGACTGCGACTGGGCCTCCGCCGCGATCTTGGCCGGCATCTGCAGGTGCGCCATCGTGTCCACCCGCACCGTGCAGTTGTTGGCCTTGCCGAACGCCTCCGCCTGCTTGCGGAGCTCGTCGTCGGCGGCGGGGACGAAGTGGTTCCAGCTGAGGAAGGTCAGCTCGCGCTTCTGGGCGTATGCGGGCGCCTTGCCGAGAGCGAGCCAGGAGGCCATCCCGGCCGTTGCGCCGGCGGCGGTACGGAGGAATCGACGTCGCGGAATGCTGCGGGGAGCGAACTGGTCCATGGAGGGCCTCCATATCGGTCGGGAGGTCTCGGGCCATTTCGAGAACCCTGGCGCGCTCGTCTCACCCCCTCTGAGCGACGGATCCAGTCGGCAGGTGGCTCACTTCTAGCCGGAGGGTCTCGGCTTGTCAACCCCTCCGGTGGATCGGGACCGGTCGGACGCGTCGACGGCGCGTCCGACCGGCCGGCTCGCGGCGCTACTTGATGACCGATTCGTTCCGCGGATCGAAGAAGTGCATGCGCTCCGGCACGAAGGCGAGCCGGATCTTGTCGTGGGGCCGGGCCTTCACGTTCGGCTCCACGCGGCAGACCACCGACTGGCCGGCCACCGCCACGTCGAGCAGGATCTCGGAGCCGAGCGGCTCCACGACCTCGACCACCGCGTCGAAGGACAGGTCCGACGAATCCGCGCCCGAGCCCACCCGGAGGTCTTCCGGCCGGATCCCGAGGGTGACCGATTGGCCCTTGAAGGCCTTCAGCGGGGCCGCCTTGTCGGCCGGCACCTTGACCCGCAGCCCGGTGGCCTCGACGTATATCGCGCCATTGGTCTCGGTGACGGTGACCGGGATGAAGTTCATGGCCGGGGAGCCGATGAAGCCGGCCACGAACTTGTTGGCGGGCCGGCTGTAGATCTCGAGGGGCTCGCCCACCTGCTGGACCCAGCCGTCCTTCATGACCACGACGCGGCTGCCGAGGGTCATGGCCTCGACCTGGTCGTGGGTGACGTAGATGGCGGTGGTCTCCAGACGCTCGTGCAGGCGCTTCAGCTCCACCCGCATCTGCACGCGCAGCTTGGCGTCCAGGTTGGACAGCGGCTCGTCGAACAGAAACACCTGGGGGTGCCGCACGATCGCCCGGCCCACTGCGACACGTTGCCGCTGGCCGCCGGACAGCTGGCGCGGCTTGCGCTTGAGCAGCTCATGGATGCCGAGGATCTCGGCCGCGTCCTGTACCCGCTTGGCGATCTCCGCCTTCGGGAACTTGCGCATCTTGAGCCCGAACGCCATGTTGTCGTACACGCTCATGTGCGGATAGAGCGCGTAGTTCTGGAACACCATCGCGATGTCCCGATCCTTGGGCGGCAGGTCGTTGACGACCCGGTCGCCGATGGAGATCTCCCCGGCGGTGATCTCCTCGAGACCCGCGACCATGCGGAGGGTCGTGGTCTTGCCGCAGCCCGACGGGCCGACGAAGACCATGAACTCCTTGTCGCGGATCGTGAGGTTCACGTCCTTGACGGCGTGCACCTCGTCGTACTTCTTGTTGAGGTCCTTGAGGACTACCTGTGCCATTGGTCACTCTCCCTCAAATAGGTTCCCCGGAGTCGGGTTGCCCCGGGCGCTTGGCGTCACCCCTTCACGGAGCCGGTGAGGCCGGTGACGTAATACTCCACGAAGAACGAATAGACGATGGCGACCGGGATCGACCCCAGCAGGGCCCCCGCCATGAGCTGCCCCCAGAAGTAGATGTCGCCGCGGATCAGCTCCGAGACGACGCCCACCGGGACCGTCTTCTTCTCCGGCGACGACAGGAACACCAGCGCATAGATGAACTCGTTCCAGGACAGGGTGAAGGCGAAGATCCCCGCCGACAGGATGCCCGGCACCGCGATCGGGAAGATGATGCGGATCATGGCTCCGAAGCGGGTGGCCCCGTCGATGCGCGCGCACTCCTCGAGCTCCTTGGGAATGGTCTTGAAGTAGCCCATCAGGAGCCAGGTGCAGAACGGGATCAGGAAGGTGGGATAGGTGAGGATCAGCGCCCACGGGGTGTCACCCAGCTGGAAGGTGCGGATGATGTTGGCGAGCGGGATGAACAGCAGCGTGGGCGGGACCAGATACGTCACGAAGATACTGGTGCCGAGGGTGCCCGCCATCGGGAACTTGAGCCGCCCGAGCGCGTAGCCGGCGAGCAGGCCGCAGAAAAGCGAGATGAGAGTGGAGATGCAGGCGATGAAGAACGTGTTCCACAGCCACCTCGGGAAGGTGGTCTTCGCCATCAGGTCGCGGAAGTGCTCGAGGGTCGGGGACAGCGTCCAGAACGGCGTGTTGTTGGCGGCCCGCCACGAGCGATACAGCTCCGCGTCCGGCCGGATCGACGTGATCAGCATCCAGTAGAACGGAAAGAGCGTGCCGATCACGAAGAGCGTCAAGGGAATGTAAAAGTACACCCACTTCTTCCACCGCTTTTCTATGAGCATTGATCTGAATGGGGGGGAGCGCACGCGGCCGCTCCTCCCCCGTGCCCCCCCACCAGCTTCGGAATTCGCGGGCTCGAGGTTCGTCCGTTCAGCGCCGCGCGCCCGGTCTTCGGCATGCCTAGGCCCCTTCCAGCCTTCTCAGGTAGCGCAGCTGGAGCCAGACCACGATGAAGAGTACCGGCAGCATGAAGAGCGAGACCGCCGCGCCCTCGCCGAGGAGGCCGGTGGCCACGCCGATCTGGTAGGCGTAGGTGGCAAGCAGATGGGTGGCGTTGGCGGGGCCGCCGCCGGTCAGCACGTAGATCAGCTGGAAATCGGAGAAGGTCTGGATGATGGAGAACACCACCACCACCAGGGTCACCGGCTTGAGCAGCGGCCACGTCACGTGCCAGAAGCGCTGCCAGCCGTTGGCCCCGTCGAGCGAGGCGGCCTCCTGCATGTCGCTGCTGATGGTCTGCAGCCCGGCGAGCAGCGAGATCGCGAAGAACGGCATGCCGCGCCAGGTGTTGACCACGATCGCGCACCACATGCCGTAGGTGCCGTCGGAGAGGAACGGGAGCTTCGTGGTGATGAAGCCGGCCTGGTAGAGGAGCCAGTTCAGCACGCTGAAGGTGGGATCGAACATCCAGCGCCACGCGAAGGTCGAGAGCACGGTGGGCACGATGAAGGGCAGCAGCATGGCCGCGCGCACGATGCGCTTGCCCCGGAAATGGCGGTTGAGCAGCAGGGCCAGCCACATCCCCAGGGCGAGCTTGAAGATCGTCGCCCAGAAGGTGTAGAAGAACGTGTTGTAGAACGCGGTGCGGAAGATCGAGTCGTTCCACGCCTTGATGAAGTTCTTGAGTCCGACGAACTCGCCCGGGTTGCCGACGCTCACGCTGGACAGCGACAGCCACACCCCCATCACGAACGGGTAGGCGATGAACAGGCCGAGCAGCACTACCGTCGGCGCCAGCAGCAGGCAGGCCAGCATCCGCTCGCTCTCGAGAAAGCGCGTGAGCCCGCGGGGCCGCGAGGTGCCCGGATGGGGCAGCGCGACCTCGAGACCGGCCGCGCCGCCCGACCCGCCCGCGATGGGCTTCTTCATCTCATCTCACCCGTGGGCCAACCTCAGGCTTCGTAGATCTTCTTGAGCTCGGCCTCGGCCCAGTGCACCGCGTCTTCCGCCTTCATGCCCTGGACGGCCTTGGCGTACATGTCGGTGACGATGTATTTGGTGAAGGCCTCGGTGGCCTTCGCGGTCGAGGGGCCAGCATACCCGAACAGTCGGGTGTTCCGCGCCGCGGTACGGAACATCTTGAGGGGCTCGTCGAGCTTGCCCCACATCGGATCGTTCTCCCAGACCTTGGTGCCGCCCACGCTGTAGCCTTCCTGGGAGTGGAACCACTTGCCGTAGTTCTCCTTCTTGTGGACCCAGCGCAGGAGATCCTTGGCGAGCTTCTGGTTCTTGCTGTACTTCATGACCGCGTGGGACTGGTTGAGGAAGAGCAGGTAGGCGCCGGCCGGGCCGGCCGGCAGCGGCGCGTGGTCGACGTCCTGGAACAGCGGCTCCCCCTTGTCGTCCTTGATCTTCTCCTTCTGGCGCTTGGCCACGATGTAGATGCTGGCGCCGTTCAGGGTGGCCGAGATCTCGCCGGCGTGGAAGGCGCGGTTGTTGTTGGTGTCGTCCCAGGCCAGCCCGCCCTCGTCGCAGGCGTCCTTCCAGAAGCTCTGCATGAACTTGACCGAGTCCACCGCGCCCTTCGTGTTGATGACAACCTTCTTGCCGCTCTTGTCGGTCTCGGCGCCGCCGTAGGCCCAGAGCATGGTGTAGGTGAAGACCGGAGCGTCGCCGAAGGTGTGGCCCAGGGTCTGCCCGTACGGCTTGCCCTTCTTTTTGAGCCCGGTGAAGAGCTTGTGGGCCTCTTCCCACGTCTTGGGGTACTGGCTGGCGCCCGCCTCCTTGAGCCACGACTTGCGGTACGCCACCGCGTTGCCGACGATGGAGTGGGGGACCGATAGCCACTTGCCGTTGACCTGGCAAGAGGGCGGGTAGATCTCGTAGAAGCCGCCCTCGGCCTTGGCGAGCTCGTTGGCCACGTCGCTGACGTCGACCACCGCGTTCTGGTAGAGGTGCGCCCAGTTGTACTGGAAGTTGAAGATGTCGGCGCCCGCCCCCGACTGGATCGCCGCGGTGATGCGCGGCTGCAGGTCGTTGGCGTTGATGGTTTCGAGCGTCACTTCGGCTCCGAGCGCCTTGGACGCCTCCGGCATCTGGCGCTTCAGCTCGACGTCGGATTCGGGAATGAAATCCACCCAGCGCACCCAGTGCAGCTTGGTGCCCTGCGCGAACGCCGGCGCGCGGCGCGCGGCGAGGATTCCCTCGATGCCGGTGACGGCGACCGCGGCGATGCCGGCGCTCTTGACGAAGGTGCGGCGGTCCAGATCCAGGTTGGGGGCTCCGTTGCGCTCGGGACTGTTCATGCTTGCGTGGTCCTCCTTGACCGGGTGGAGCGGCCTCGTGCGCGCGGGCGCTGCCTGTCGGGGTAGGGAACCCCGCCGCGAGGTCGAGGCCTCGTGAAGGCCGTCACGGGGATGCGGGTTTCGATGGTGAGATGGCGCCCTAAATAGTGGCAGATTCTTAACAAAGAACCCTCGACCTGTCAACGGCAAACGGGTCGTCAGCCCACGGCGGCCCTGCTCGGCCGAGATGCTCGGGCCGCCACCGGCGCCTTCAGTGTCGCCCCCAGCAGGGTGGCCATCAACCCGGCCACAGGGGGAGCGGTCACCGTTTACTTCTGTGAGGCTCTGCATAACTTCTGTGAGCTCTGCATATGCGGGGGCCCAGAAATGGCCCCCGCACTCCCCCCGCGGCGGACAGCCGTCTGGGCCCCCGCACTCCCCCTCCGGGGACCCTCGTCCCGATCCCCGCAGTCGCCTTCCAATCCGGAGAAGAGCCGCCTCATGACCGGCTCATGACCGCGACAGGGTCCGCTCCCGGACCGGCAGCAGCAAGAGCAGGGCGATGAGCATGCTGGCGGCCAGCGCCATCCAGCCCGCCCCGAACCCGCCGTGTCGCTCGACCACGAGCCCGAAGATCGGCGGGCACACCGTGACGCCGAGCGACGAGATCGCCAGACCGAGCCCGACCGCGGTGCCGGCGGCGCGGGGCCCGGCCAGCTCTGCCATCAGCGTATGCTGCACGCCGTTCCAGCCCACCCCGAAGACGCCGATGCAGACGGCGAGCGGCACGAGCCGCCAGGGGCCGGCGCCCGAAGCAATCGCGGACAGGGCGAGTGCGCACGCGATGGAGCCGAGCCCCGCGATGGCGAGCACGATCCGCCGGCGGCCGCCGAAGAGCCGGTCGGAGAGCAGCCCGAAGACGATGCGGCCCAGCGCCCCGCTGCACTGCGCGGCCACGAGGTACTTGGCCGCCGTGACCAGGTCGAGATCGACCGCCTCGTGGAGGTAGAGCACCAGGAAGGCCAGGAACACGGTCTGCACGCCGGCGAAGATCAGCGTGCTCAGGCCCACCAGCCAGAGATCGCGATTGCCGATGACCGCCCAGAAGCCGGCACGCGGCGCGGCGCCGATCGCGCTCGGCGTCTCCGGATCCGGCAGGTCGCGGTAGAGCACCCACGTGGTGAGCGCGAGGGCGCCCACCACCGCGGCCGACACGCCGACCGCTGCGCGCCAGCCCAACGCCAGCGCCAGCGGGGGCATCACGAAGGCGCCGACCGCGCCGCCGAACGGCAGCCCCACCTGCTTGAGGCCGATCACGGTGGCGCGCTGCCGGGGAGGGAACCACGCCATGCCTGCCTTGGTGGTGGTCGGATTGAGCACGCCGTAGCCGGCGCCGGCCAGGACCAGGATCGTCATGATGAATGGGAATGACGGCGCCACCGCGGCTGCGCCGAGCCCGGACGCGATCAGGACCTGGCCCAGGATCATCACGCCGCGCACGCCCCAGCGATCGGCCAGCCAGCCCGCGGGCAGCGACATCAGCACGGGGCCGACGTAGTAGGCGGACAGGAACGAGCCGGCCTGGGTCACCGAGAGCCCGAGGTCGTCGCGGATCAGGGGGGCGATGGACGGCAGCCCGAGCGGCCCGACGTTGGCCATGGTCTGCGCGGCCATGATGAGGGCGAGGACCGCCCAGCGATTGGTCACCGGGCGCGCGACGACAGCAGAGCCTCGACCGCCCGCAGGTCCTCCTCGGTATCCACACCGATGGTGGGCTGATCGGTCTCGAGCACGCGGATCGGGATGCCGGCCTCCAGGAGGCGCAGCTGCTCCAGCTGCTCGGCGCGCTCCAGCGCAGAGGGAGGCAGCGAGTGATACGTCTCGAGCACCGAGCGCCGGTAGGCGTAGAGGCCGATGTGCTTCCAGTAGACGATGCCCCCGCGCCGGTCACGGTCGAAGGGGATGGGCAAACGCGAGAAGTAGAGCGCGTCGCCGTGGACGTTGGTGACCACCTTGTTGGCGGTGCGACTCTCGACCTCCTCCGGGGTGGCCCGGATCTTCAGTGTGGTCACCTGAACCTCGGGCTCGGTGAGGAAGGGCCGGACGAGCCGCTCGATGTGGGCCGGCGCGATGAGGGGCTCGTCACCCTGGATGTTGACGTACACGTCGGCGGCGCGCGCCCGCGACACCTCCCACAGCCGGTCGGTGCCGGAGGCATGCGTGCTCCGCGTCATCACCGCGGGCACGTGATGGTCGTGGCAGGCGGCCACGACCTCCTCGCTGTCGGTGGCCACCAGGACATCCGAGAGCAGCGGCGAGGTGCGCGCCCGACGGAACACCTCCACCACCATCGGCACCCCCCGGATCTCGCGCAGGACCTTGCGGGGCAAGCGCGTGGATTGCAGGCGCGCGGGAATCACCCCCAGGATGATCACGGCCGTTACCCTACCAGAAAACCGCTCGCGCAATCCGCGGGTGGCCGCATCGGGTGTACGGTGAAATGGCCGTGGAGTTGACACGTCGGCCGGCCGGATGGTATAACGCGTCAACCTCGCAGCATCGATCCGCGAGTACCGTCTGCTTGCCTCGCAGATCCGGCCCATCTCGACGGAGAGAAAGGGGAGCTTGAAACAGTTGGGCGCATTGCGTCACCGGCCCCGCCGGTGCGGAGGGACTAGCACGTGAGCAACGGGCGCGAGCTCATCGGGGCCAGGCCCGCCCCGGTCGCCGCGCGGCCCGCCGCCGTCCGCGGCAGCTGGTTCGGCCGGGAGGCGGTGCAGGGCTTCGTCTGGATCGCCCCCGCCTTCCTCTATCTCGCCTTCTTCATCGCCTATCCGTTCTTCATGTCCATCTATCTCTCCGTGTCGAGCGCGCGGGTCGGGTCGCCCGAGTCCCACTTCGTGGGCGTGCAGAACTACACGCGCCTCTTTGCGGATCCGGTGTTCTGGCAGACCGTGCGCAACTCGTTCGTGTTCACCCTGGGCTCGGAGGCGATCCGCCTCATCATCGGCCTGCCGCTGGCCTTCGCCTTGAACCGCTCGTTCAAGGGCAAGCGCATCGTGCAGGGGATCATCCTGATCCCCTTCGTCATTCCGATCGCCCTGTCCTCGCTGGCCTGGAAGTGGATGTTCGACTCGCTCTACAGCGTCGTCAACTGGATGCTGATGCGCGCGCACCTCATCGACTACCCGTGGCAGTGGCTCGGCGAGCCCGGGCTGGCCATGTGGTCGGTGATCATCATGAACGTGTGGCGCGGCTTCCCCTTCTCGGCGGTCATCTTGCTCGCCGGTCTCACCGCGGTTCCCCAGGAGGTCATCGAGGCGGCCAAGATCGATGGGGCCGGCCCGCTGCGCCGCTTCCACTACGTGGTGGTGCCCATCGTGCGGCCCATTCTCCTGGTCGGCCTGCTGTACTCGGTGGTCTTCTCGTTCACCGACTTCTCGGCGGTGTGGCTCTTGACCCAGGGCGGGCCCTACAACACCACCCACGTCTTCGGCACCTACGCCTACAACATCGGCATCAACGCGGGCGACCTCGGCATGGGCGCGGCGATCACCCTGTTCATCTTCCCGTTCCTCGCCCTGATCGTGGTCCTCATGCTGCGGTTCCTGCGGAGAGACTAGGGGATGGACGCTCGCGGCTTCTGGCGGCGGGTCAAGCGCGACTACGGTCCCTACCTGCCGCTCTCCCCATACCTCTTCGTGGTCCTGTTCCCCTTCTACTGGATGGTCATCACCGCGTTCAAGCGCGACCGCGATCTCTACAATCTGGAGACCGCGCCGTTCTGGTTCAAGGAGCCCCCGACCCTCGAGCACGTGAAGCTGCTGCTGGAGGGCACGCTGTTTCCGACCTGGCTCGGCAACAGCCTCATGATCGGCGCGCTGGTGGTCTTCATCACCCTCGTGCTCGCCTTGCCCGCCGCCTACGCCCTGGCGCGGATGCGGTTCCCGGGCGCCCAGCCGCTGTCGACCGCGATGTTCCTCTCCTACCTGATCCCGTCCACGCTGCTCTTCATCCCGCTGTCGCAGGTGGTGCGCGGGCTCGGCTTCACCGACTCGGTGTGGGCGCTGGTGATCGTCTACCCCTCGTTCACCCTGCCGTTCTGCACGTGGCTCTTGATGGGCTTCGTGCGCACGGTGCCGAAGGAAATCGAGGAGAGCGCCCAGATCGACGGCTGCACGCGCTTCCAGGCCTTCCGCATGATCATCGTCCCGGTCATCGTGCCCGGCATCATCACCGCCGGCATCTTCGCGTTCACGCTCACCTACCAGGAGTTCATCTACGCGCTGACCTTCATCTCGGGTTCGGCGAACAAGACGATCTCCTACGGGGTCACCAGCGACCTGATCCGCGGCGACGTCTTCTACTGGGGCTCCCTGATGGCGGGGGCCCTCATCGGCGCGATTCCGGTCGCGGTCGTGTACGCGTTCAGCCTCGACCATTTCATCCACGGCCTCACCGCAGGTGCCCTGAAGTGACCCGAGAACTCTCTCCAGGAGGAAAGACCGCAATGACCAAGGTTTCGCGTCGGCAGTTCCTCGGTACGGCGGCGGGTGCGACCGCCGCCTCCGCCTTCCCGCACGTCTGGATCCGCCCGGCGTGGGCGCAGACGAAAGAGGTCCGGGTGCTCGCCTGGACCCACTTCGTGCCCGCGTACGACAAGTGGTTCGACGCGTTCGCCGAGCAGTGGTCCAGCAAGAGCGGCGTGAAGGTCACCATCGACCACGTGCCGCACCTGCAGATCCCGGCCAAGATCGCGGCCGAGATCGCCACCCAGTCCGGTCACGACATCGTCCAGCTCGTGGGCACCGGCACCGAGAAGTGGGCCTCCGCGCTGGTGGACGTACAGGACACCGCGGACAAGCTCGCCAAGAAGCACGGGGGCTGGACGCCGCTGGCCGAGAACTACTGCAAGGTGCGCTCGGACGGCAAGTTCCACGCGGTCCCCGATTTCTTCATCGACTTCCCGGGGCTCTACCGGAAGGACCTGTGGACCGAGATCGGGATGCCCAACGGCCCCGATACCTGGGAGGACCTGCACAAGGGCGGCCAGAAGCTCAAGGCCAAGGGCTTCCCGATCGGCATCGGGCTCGCCCACCACGACGACTCCCGCGCCTCCTGGCGTGCGGTCATGTGGTCGCATGGCGCCTCCGAGGTGTCCAAGGATGGCAAGACCATCACGTACAACACCAAGGAGATGCGCGAGGCGCTCAAGTTCCACAAGGCGCTCTACAAGGACGCGATGACCCCCGAGGTGCTGGCGTGGGACGACTCGTCCAACAACCGCTTCCTCGCCTCGGGCCGCGGCTCCTGGATCCACAACCCGATCAGCGCCTACCGCACCATCGAGGGCTCGAACAAGGAGCTGGCCGACAAGATCTTCGTGTCGCTGTCGCCCAAGGGGCCCGCGACCCGGCGCTCGTTCGCCAACTGCCGTGCCTACGGGGTCACCAGGTTCAGCAAGAACCAGGACGGGGCCAAGGCCTTCCTGGAGGCCCTGGTGGACAACTACCGCGACGCGGCCAAGGCGAGCACCGGCTACAACATGCCGTTCCTCACCAACTACGCGAAGCCGCCCTTCCCGGTCATCAGCGAGGATCCGAAGCTGAAGCCGCTGGAGCAGGACGCCGAGTACCACTTCACCACCGGCTATCCGGGGCCGCTGACGCCGGCCGCCGACGAGGTCTACCAGCAGTTCGTGATGGTGGACGCGGTCGCTCAGTTCGCGACCGACAAGATGGATCTCGAGCAGACCGTCAAGTGGGGCGAAGAGAAGATCAAGGCCATCTACGCCAAGTTCTAACACGCCGTCGCACCTGATCCCCCTCTCCCCTCAGGGGGAGAGGGCAGGGTGAGGGTGGTTCAAGGGGTGTTCCGGCAGGGGCGGGGGCGGCGGCCATCACCGCTGCCCCCGTGGTGTCTCTAGCTGATCGGCCGCCCGCCGCCTCCGCGCAGCCGGGGGTCCAGCACGTCGCGGAGGGCGTCGCCCAGCATGTTGAAGCCGAACACCGCGAGCGAGATCGCCGCGCCCGGCCAGATCGCCATCCACGGGGCCCGGTACATGAACGAGCGCCCCGAGCCGGAGAGCATGGCGCCCCACGACGGGTAGGGCGGCGGCACCCCGAAGCCGAGGAAGGATAACGCCGACTCGGCGAGGATGGCCGCGCCGAGCCCGATGGTGGCCAGGATGATGATGGTCGCGGCCACATTGGGCAGCACGTAGCGGACCATGATCCGCAGGTGCCCCGCCCCCAGCGCACGCGCCGCTTCCACGTAGCTGTTCTGCATCACGCTGATGGTGGCCCCGCGGATGACCCGCGAGCCGGCGGCGGCCCCCAGGACCCCGAGGGCGAGGATGAGGTTCAGGAGGCCGGGGCCGAGCACCGCCATCATCGAGAGGATCACCACCAGGAACGGAAACGACTGCCAGGCGTCCACCACCCGCTGCACGCAGATGTCGTAGGGCCCGCCGAAGTAGCCGCTGGTGATGCCGACCAGGGCGGCCAGGAAGTTGGCGAGCAGCACCGCCCCGAAGCCCACCGTCACCGACACCGCCGCGCCGTACACCACGCGGCTGTAGACGTCGCGGCCCAGGTTGTCGGTGCCCATCCAGAATTGCGCCCCTGGGGCCTTCATGCGCGCGCCCGGGATCGTCTCGTCGTAGCTGTACGGGGCGATCCAGGGCGCGAAGACGGCCATGGTCAGGAGCAGCAGGACGATGAGCCCGCCGAGCGCGCCGAGCGGCTTGTGGCGGACGAAGCGCCAGAGGGCGAGCAGGCGGCTCGCGCTGCGCGCGCCGGAATCGAGCGTGTCCGTCCCGCCGCCGGCCGTGGTGCGGCCGACCGGGGCCGGGCCGCTAGTAGCGGATGCGGGGGTCGAGGAAGGCATAGAACGCGTCCACGACCAGGTTCATCAGCACGACCACGCTCACGATCAGCAGGTTCACCCCCTGGATCACCGGATAGTCGCGCTGGTTGATCGCATCGAACAGGAACCGACCCATGCCGGGCAGGCCGAAGATGCTCTCGAAGATCACGGTGCCGCCCAGGATCTGGGCCACCTGGATGCCGAGCACGGTGATGACCGGGATGAGCGCGTTCTTGAGACTGTGCTTGAGCACCACCACCCGCTCGCGCAGCCCCTTGGACCAGGCGGTGCGCACGTAGTCCTGCCGCAGCACCTCCAGCAGCGTCCCGCGGGTGAGGCGCATGATCGCGGCCGCGGAGGCGATGCCGAGGATGAAGGCGGGCAGGAGGAACTGCGCGAGGTGGGCCCACGGATCCGCCGAGAACGCGGTGAACTGGATGGGCGGGCTCCAGCCCCACCAGATCGCGGGGAGCAGCACCGCGAGAGTGGCGATCCAGAAGCCGGGCACCGACAGCCCGATGATGGCCAGGCTGCGCATCGCATAGTCGGCCAGCGTGTCCTGGCGGACCGCCGCGAGGATTCCGATGGGCACCGCCATGCTCACCGCGAAGAACAGGGCCAGCACGCCCAGCTCGAGGCTTACCGGCAGGCGGCGCATCAACTCCTCCAGCACCGGCCGGCGCGTCCAGAGCGACTCGCCCAGATTGCCCTGCGCCACCTGGCCGAGCCACTCCACGTACTGGATGTACATGGGGCGGTTCAGGCCGAGTTTCTCGCGCAGGTCGTCGAGGTCCTTGCCGTAGGCTTTTTCCTCGAGCATCAGCTGCACCACGTCGCCCGGGAGCAGCCGCGGCAGGCTGAACACGATGAGGGAGGCAATCAGCAGCGAGGGGATCGCCACCAGCAGGCGGCGCAGAACGTAGCGCTTCATGTCGCTGGCCGGGCGATGCGCGAGATTGGGCGACCCGCTTTGATTTGGGTGGCCCGGGCGAGCCGCGAGATTGGGCGACCCGCTTTGATTTGGGTGGCCCGGGCGATGCGCGAGATTGGGCGACCGGCTTTTGTTTGGGTGGCCCGGGCGAGCCGCGAGATTGGGCGACCCCTAATATTTGATCTTACGGTCGTCGCAAGCGACGACCTCTGTAGGGTGGCTTCGCATCTATCTATGTCGCGTTTACTTGTCTAGCCAGGCGACCATGAGGCGGCCGCCGTAGTCGTGGCCGATGTTCGGGGCGAAGTTCTTGACGTAGGGCATCCAGGCGCCGACCGCACTCACCGACGCGCCGAAGCCGTAGTAGACCTGCTGGGAGGCATAGCGCTGGATGTCGTAGACGATCTCGCGCCGCTTCTTCTCGTCGAAGGTGCGGCGCTGCAGCCTGATCATCTCGGTCATCTTGGGATCGTTCACGCCCGAGGAATTGAGCGGCTCGCCCGGCAGGTACGGGCTGAAGTAGGTGTCGGGGTCGGTGGTGCCCCCGCGGAGGGTGACGATCATCTTCTCGTACTTGCCGAAGATCGCGCTGGAGACGAAAGCGCCGTATTCCTTGAGCTTGAGATCCATCTCGATGCCGGCCTGCTTCCAGTTGCGCAGCGAGACCTGGACCGCGTCCATCCAGTCCGGCCCGTAGCCCGGCGTGGTCTCGAGCGGGATCTTGAGGCCGCTGGCGTGCCCCGCCTCGCTGAGCAGCCGCTTGGCCCCGGCCGGGTCGAACTCGTAGAGCTTGCGGCCCTCCGCGGGCAGCTGGTCGATCGGGATCGACCACTCCTTGAGCGCGGCGGGGATCAGCGGATTGGGCGCGCCCTTGCCCTGCGACCACGCATTGGTCTCGAGCGTCTCCCGCCAGTCCTGGGCCATCGCGAGGGCCCGGCGGACCCGCACGTCCTTGAACGGCTCCTGGTCGATCTTCATCGCGGTGAAGCCGCCGAACACCACGATGTAGTCCTTCATGCCGAGGCCCTTGACGCGCCGAAGGGCGATGTCGAGGTCGCTGCGGCGGATCACCATTCCGTACTCGGGGCCGAAGTCGAACTCGCCGGACAGGAACTGGGCGAAGGCGGCCGCCGGATCGGTGGAGATGGTGATGTCCACCCCGTCCACGTAGGGCAGCCCCGGGACGAAATAGCGGGGATTCCGATCGAAGGTGATCCGGACGCCCGGCTCGTAGCCGCGGAGCATCCACGGGCCGGTACCCACCACGCTCTCCGGCTTCTTCAAGTCCCCGAACTGGTCCACGCACTCCTTGGCCACGACCCACGTCGACGTCGAGGCCATCCGGTCGAGGAACCAGGCGTTGGGCTCCCGAAGGGTGAACTTCACCGTGTACTTGTCCGGGGCCTCGACCTTGTCCACCATCTCGAGGATGTTCTTGTTCGGGTTCCCCTTGATGGTCAGGAAGCGCTCGTAGGAATAGCGGACGTCCTCCGCGGTCAGCTCGCGGCCGTTCAGCGGCGGCTTGTTGTGCCAGCTCACGCCCTTCCGCAGCTTGAACACGTACACGGTGTCGCCCTGCCGCTCCCAGGACTCGGCCAGGTCGCCCTCCACCGGCTGGGTGCCCGGCACCACCGCCGAGCCACCTTTGACCTTGACCAGGCGGCTGTAGGAGAACGACAGCGGGATCATGGTGGAGAACGAGATGGTCTGGTGCGGATCGAAGTGCACCGGCGGGACGTGCGAGCGCAGCCGGAAGCGGCCGCCCCGCTTGCCGGTCTGGGCTTCGGCCGGCCGCGTCGCGGGAAGGCCGGCGGTCGCGCCGAATGCCAGGCCCGCGCCTCCCAGCTTGAGGAGGTCGCGGCGGGTCAGCGAGGAGACGAGCTCATCCATGGGGTTCCTCCCGGCGCTCACGCCGATCAGCGATCGAGCCAGGCGGCCACGAGGCGGCCGCCGTAGTCGTAGCCGAGATTGGGGCCGTAGTTCGCGAGCGCCCCATCCCAGACGGCCACGTACACGCCCGACCAGAGCTGCACGTAGTACTGCTGCTTGGCGATGTGACGCTGCGCCTCGAAGATGATCTCCCGCCGCTTGGCCGCATCCAGGGTCCTGCGTTGCCGGACGAGCATGTCGGCCAGGACGGGGTCGTTGATGTAGCCGTGGTTCTTCACCTCGCCGGGATAGTACTGGCCGTACAGGAAGTTGTCCGGCTCGAGGTACGGGGTCTGCGGGCCGAGGGCCATCGACTCGTACTTGCCGTAGAACGTGCTGGAGATGTACGCCCCGTACTCCTTCGTGTTCAGCTTCGCCTCGATGCCCACGTCCTTGAGGTTCTTCAAGACCAGCTGACAGCTGTCGATCAGCACCTGGGAACCATACGTCGTGAAGTCGATGGTGACCGGGAAGCCCTTGGGATGGCCCGTCTCGGCGAGGAGCTTCCGGGCCGCCGCCGGATCATACTTGAAGTACTGCGCGCCCTCGCCCAGCTGATCGGGAGGGATCGCCCACTCCTTCAGCGCGGCCGGCACCGCCGGGTTCAGCACCCCGACGCCCTCGGCCACCGCGTCGATGATGCCCTTGCGATCGATGGCCATGGACAGCGCCCGGCGCACGCGGAGATCGTTGAAGGGCGCCTTGTCGTTGCGGAAGTAGAGGTGGGTCATGACGTTGGAGGGAAACTCCGCGGTCTTCAGATTGGGACGCCGCTGCTTGAGCGTGTCCTTCATCTGCACCCAATCGACCCGGTTGATGGATCCCGGAAACTCCCAGCCGAGGTCGTACTTGCCCGCGATGAAGGCGGCCATGCGCGAGGCGTTGTCCTCGTCGACGAAGGCTTCGATCTTGTCGATGTGGGGGAGGCCGGGGACGAAGTAGCTGGGATTCCGGACCAGGGTGTATCCCACGTTCGGCCGGTAGCTGTCGAGCATCCACGGGCCGGTGCCGACCACCGCCTCGGGCTTCTTCAGGTCACCGAACTTGTCCACGCACTCCTTCGCGATGATGCAGACCGCGTTCGGGTTGGCCAGCACGTCGAGGAACCAGGCGTACGGCTCCTTCAGGGTGAACTTGACGGTGTACTTGTCCGGGGCCTCGACCCGATCCAGCGCCGCCAGCATGTAGGCGTTGGCGTTGCCCTTGACGGTGCGGAAGCGCTCGACGGTGTACGCGACGTCCTGCGCGGTCAGCTCCCGCCCGTCGAGTGGCGGCTTGTTGTGCCAGCGCACCCCTCGGCGCAGCTTGAAGACGTAGGTGCTCTCGTTGGGCTGCGTCCACGACTCCGCGAGATCGCCCTCGATCGGGAAGGTGCCGGGCGTCACCCCGGGGCCGGCCTTGTGCTTCACGAGGCGGCTGTGGGTGAAGGAGTGGGGGATGTGGGTCTTGTAGGAGACGGTGAGATGCGGGTCGAAGTGCGGCGGATCCCAGAGACGCAGGCTGAGCGTGCCTCCGCGCTTGGGGGTCTGGCCCCGGGCCGGCCACGGGGCGATCGCGGGCGCCAGGGCGGCGGCGCCTGCCGCTTTGAGCAGCGCGCGGCGGCTCACGAGGGCACGGGTGAGGTCCGGCGTCATCTGTTGTCCTCCCAGTCGTCGTTGATATGAGAAGCGGGGCAGCAGAGGGCCAGAATTTGGCGACAAACTTGGAGGCAAACCCCCAGAAAGTCAAGCAGGACTTTCGGTCGGGCCTCCCGGTCAGGCCTTCAGGTGCTTGTCGAAGAAGGCCACGCACCGCTTCCAGGCGTCCTCGGCCGCTTCCTTCTTGTAGACCTGGGGCCGGTCATCCGAGAAGAACGCGTGGGGGGCGCCCGGGTACAGCACGAACTCGACGTTGGGATTGGTCTTCTTGAGCTCGGCCTCGAACCGCTTCACGTCGTCGGCGGGGATGCCGGTGTCCGCCTCGCCGTAGAGCCCGAGCACGGGCGCCTTGATCTTCGACGTCAGGCTGAACGCGTCGACGCCGGGCGCGTCGGGATAGGTCCGCTTGACATGGCCGTACCACGGCACCGCGGCGGTGACACCGGGATACTCGGCCGCGGTGTGCAAGGTGAGGGCCCCACCGCCGCAGAAGCCGGTGACGCCCAGGCGATCGGCGCGCGCCCACGGCTGCTGCTTGGCGTAGTCGGCGGCGGCGCGGATGTCGCCCAGGTACTGAGCGCGGGTGACCTTCGAGGAGATCTGATTCATCTGCGGGAAATCCTTTCCCTGCATGCCCCCCTCGCGGAAATACAGCTCCGGGGCGATCGCGTAGTAGCCGGCATGGGCGAAACGGCGCACCACGTCCTTGTTCTGCTCGGAGTTGCCGGTGAAGCCGGAGATCACCACCACGATCGGGTAGCGCCCTTGCGCCTCCGGCCGCGCGTCGTAGGCCGGGATCATGGTCCCGCCCGACGAGATCTGGATGTCCCGTGCGGTGATGCCCTTGCTGTCCGTCGTGATCGCCTGGGCCAGGACGATCCCCGGTGTGAGCACGCCTCCGACGGTGGTGTAGGCGCCGAACCTGAGCACTTCCCTGCGGCTGAGCGGGTTGGCCATGGCGTTGTCCTCCTTGAGGAGGGCTAACTTGCGGGAGCGGCTCTCGGTTCCCCCGGGTGCGTCCGGCGGTCATTCTCGCCGAAGGCCGCCACCCGGCGTGCGGCCCGCGTCAGCCCGCGCGCCTCGAGCGCGGCCGCTTGCGCGATCGCGTCGGGGCGGGCCGGAGGCGCGGCGGCCCCGGCGCCTTCCACCAGCCCAGCTCACGGCCCGGTCCACGGCCGGGGGCCGCCACCATCAGCGCCTTGGCGTCCACGCGCCCGACGTTCTTGCCCATGTGGGGGATCTCGGCGTTGAAGTACAGGCAGTCACCCGCCTTCAGCGGGATCCGCTCCTCGCCGAGCTGGAAGAGGATCTCGCCCTGCAGCACGTAGGACAGCTCCTCGCCCTCGTGCGCGGTGAGCACGTCGGCCCGGTTCTTCACCGGAAAGGTGAGCACGAAGGCGTCCATGCGCTGGCCCGGCCAGGCGACCGCCATCGGCTGGTAGGTGTAGCCGGTGGCCGGGACCGCCTGGGGCGTGCGGCGCTCGCTCGCCCGGACCAGCGTGTAGTGCTGGGTGGCGGTGGTGCCGGCCGCGTCCTGGAAGAGCTGGCCCAGGTCGATGCCGACGGTGCGGGTGATGAGGATGAGGTTCGCGATCGAGGTGGAGACGCGGCCGCGCTCGAGGCGCGAAAGGAACGGCTCCGACAGCCCGGTCTTCTCGCTGAGCGCGCGCAGGGTGAGCCGGCGGGCCCGCCGCGCCTCGCGCAGGCGCGCCGCCACCGCCTGCACGAGCTGCCGAGTCTCCGGGCTTTCGTCCAAGGCAATGCCTGCTTGCCGCGGAGGAAAGCACTCGGGTATGCTCCCTGTCAAGCCACAACACGCTCGGCCCACGAGGAGGTTCTGCATGCACGCATCCCGTCTCCTGGCTCTCTCCGCGGTCCTCCTGATGCTCGCATCGGGGGCGGGCCCGGTCTCGGCCCAGGCGCCGATCAAGGTCGGCGACATCAACACCTACAGCGGCATCGGCGCCCCGTTCACCGGTCCCTACCGCGCCGGCGTCGAGATGGCCGTCGAGGAGATCAACGCCAAGGGCGGCGTCCTCGGCCGCAAGCTCGAGGTCATCTTCCGCGACGACAAGGGCCAGCCCGCGGAGGCGGTGAAGCACGCCCAGGAGCTGGTCGAGTCCGACAAGGTGGTGATGATCACCGGCACCTTCCTCTCCAACGTCGGGCTCGCCGTCTCGGACTGGGCCAAGCAGAACAAGACCATGTTCCTCGCGGCCGAGGCACTGACCGAGGCGCTCACCTGGTCCAAGGGCCACGACCACGCGGTGCGCCTGCGCCCCAACACCTACGAGCAGGGCCGCATGCTGGCCGACAAGGCCGGCAAGATGAAGTACGTCAAGTGGGCGACCATCGGCCCCAACTACGAGTACGGCAAGCGCGCGTGGGAGACCTTCCGCGACCGCCTGAAGGAGCTGAAGCCCGACGTGCAGATCGTCGGTGAACACTGGCCGACCCTCGGCAAGATCGAGCCGGGCCCGCTGGTCACCGCGATCCTGAACCAGAATCCCGACGCGCTCTACGTCTCGCTCTTCGGCAGCGACTGGCTCGCCTTCGTGCGCGAGGCGCAGAAGCGCGGCCTCTTCCAGAAGATGTTCGTGGTCGGCATCCTGCTCGGCGAGCCCGAGTACATCGATCCGCTCAAGCTCGAGGCGCCGGAGGGGATGCTGGTCACCGGGTACCCGTGGTACGACGTGAAGATCCCCGGCCACGCGGAGTGGGTCGCCCGCTACATCAAGCGCGGCGACAAGACGCCGGTGCTCGGCTCGCTGATCGGCTACGTCACCTACCTCTCGGTGGCGGAGGTGAT
>Ga0081455_10001948_pt1 | contig 24801 bp, 20 predicted proteins | sample TabmetS3T2R1_FD_70207 | JGI IMG/M metagenome (GOLD analysis project Ga0081455, IMG submission 70207) | Tabebuia heterophylla rhizosphere microbial communities from the University of Puerto Rico - S3T2R1 | ecosystem: Host-associated > Plants > Roots > Rhizosphere ...
GTGGGCCTGGCGCATCCCGACTTCCTGATCGAGATCGAAGGCGTGGCCGCAATCATTGCGGAGCTGGGGCGTGAGGCACACGCCGTCCCGGTCGTGACGTGACAACAAGGAGAACGATGATGCGTGCAACTCGCTGGGCCGCGCTGGCGTGCGGAGCCCTGGTCATGAGCCCGGCGTTCGCGGGACCGGAGATCGGGAACTACAACGGGCTTCCGGACGATCTCGCCGCGGCGGCGATTGCATATGACATCGCGCAATTCAAAGCGGATCGCGCCGGGCTCGAACTGCTGCTCGCCGATGACTACGTCCTCGCGGGCACAGACGGTCGAAACTCGACGAAGGCAGAAAGCATTCGCGGGGCTACGTCATCTCACGGCACGGACAAATCGGTCGCGATTTCGCAGCAGGTCACGCGGACCTGGCCGAGCGGAGCCGTGCTCGCCGGCATCGTCGATGCCAGCGAGGTGGTCGACGGCAAGCGAACGTCGATCAAGGCGCGCTTCACCGACGTCTGGGCGAAGCGCAACGGCCGCTGGCAGGTGATCTTCACGCAGATCGACCTCGTCCCCAACAAATGATGGAAACGAACTTGTGGGCGTTCTTCGATCGATACGTCTCGCTCTTCAATCGTGCACTCGACGGCGACACGGACATGGACGGAATCGCGGCGATGTATGCGTCAGAGTTCATAGCGGCATCACCCACCGGGGTCATGGGCGGAAAGAACGACGAGCAACTGCGGTCGCTCATGAGCCGCGGCTACGAACGCTATCGGGCGCTCGGCACGAAGAAGATGCGGCTGCGAAATCTGCGCCTCACCGCCATGGACGCCCCGCATTGCGTCGCCCATGTCGGCTGGACGGCAACGTACGCCCGTGCGGGCCGCGCGGATGTGACGATCGATTTCGACGTCCACTACTTCGTCCAGAAGCTGAACGGAGAACCGCAGATCTTCGGCTGGGTGGCGGGTGATGAGCAGGCACTGCTCAGGAGCCACGGCATCATTTGAGCAGTTCGAGCCTCTGGAGTGTCTGCGACCCGCAGACATCCGAAGGCATCGAAGACCTTCTTGCATCGCATCCCATTCACTCTCGAAGGAAACGCATGTCATCTTTCCGCATTGCTCTCGCCTGTTCTTCGCTGCTGACGGCTTCCGCGGCGGCTTTCGCCCAGTCAGCCGCGCCCGAAAAAACACCGCCCGATTGCGCAGCAGTCGCGACACCAAATCAGAAGAAAGACGAGGACACCATCCGCCGCATCGAGCAAGGCTGGTTGACCGCCGAGCTCCGCGGCAATCCGCAGTTTCTCGAGTGCCTGCTCGAACCCGACTACCGGACTTCCGGGCGGAATGGAAAGGTGCGGTCCCGCAAAGAGGTCATCGACCGTGTCTCCAAGATCGCAGATCCGGCTCGCGAGGTTCCGCAGCTCGAGGTCATCGTGTTCGTGCACGGCGATGCGGCCTCCGCGCATTCGATCATGCGCACGACCGACAAGGCGGGTAACCCTAAAGAGGTCCACTTCGTCGACACGTACACGTTTCACGACGGGCGTTGGCATGCTTTCGGTGGCGCAGACCTCTGATCGCGCGCAGGATCCTATCTGGATAGAAGACTTCGCGGAGCGAGAAGGATGACGAGCGCGATGACTGCAGCCGAAGCGCCGACCGCCACAGGAAACGCGCCCGATCAACGCCGCCGCGTTCTCATGGCCTGGATCGTCGTCGTCAGCCTGATCGCGCTGGCCGGCGTGATCGCGGTCCTCGCGATCGGCGGCCGGCCCGACCCAACCGAACTGCGCGCCGCCGCGCCGCTGCTCGACGGGCCCTGGCGTTTCCACATCGGCGACGATCCGGGTTGGGCCAGCGCGGGTTTCGACGACAGCGGCTGGGAAACGATCGACCTCACCGCACCCGCGAGCAGCAACGACGGCGACGTCGGTCTGCCTAACTACGCGAGCGGCTGGATGGCACACGGCCACCCCGACTATCACGGATACGCATGGTATCGCCGCGGCGTCGACGTGCCGCCCGGCGCGCGGGCCTGGGACATCCTGGGACCGACGGCCGTCGATCATGGCTATGAGCTGTACTGGAACGGCGTGATGCTCGGCGGATCGGGCCGGCTCGGTGAGTCGCCGAGAGTCGTCGGGACGCGGCCGATGATCTTCGCGCTGCCCGCGGCTGCGGCCGGCACTCGAGGAATTCTCGCAATCCGCGTGTTCATGCTGCCGGGATCGGGCGGCGGCGACACGGGCGGTGGCATCCACGTCGCGCCGACGCTCGCGCCGCGACCCGTGAGCGACGCGCTCTATCGCGTCGAATGGTGGCGCACGATCGCGGGCTACGTCGTCGAGGTGGTCGAGCCGCTCGCCATGTTCGCGCTCGTGGGACTCGCATTCGTGCTCCGGCGCCGCAGCAGTCACCCGGCCTTCATCGTGTTCGCGAGCATCGCGCTCGTGCTCTGGTCGGCGAAGCGCCTCGACAACGCGATCGCGTCGTGGAGCGATCTCCTGAGCCTGCCCACCTACTCGTGGCTGACGAGAGTGCTGTGGACGCCGCTGAGCATCACGGCATGGACGCTCGCCTGGAACCGCTGGTGTCTGCGTCCTTCGCGAGCCATCGATGTCGCAACGCTGCTGCTCGGCGCGATCGGCGTGGCGGGTGGTGCGATGAGTATGACGACGATGACTCGCGTCAGCCGGCTCGGACTGCTGGCGTTGCTCGTGCTGATCGTCGTGCGGATGATTCGCGGGAGCCCGATGCGCATCCTGGCGATCACGACGATGATGCTGATCGTCGCTTCCCACTATTCCGGCGAGCTGCGCTCGATCGGCGTGCTCGACATCTGGTTTCCGTTCGGCATCGGCGTGACGCTCGCGCAGTACTCCTATGCGGTCGCGATACCGCTGCTGGCAGCGCTGATCGTGCGAACCGCGTTCCCGGGGCGCGCGCCGGCGCCATGTTAGCCCTACCATCCGGGCCCCGGCCTCTCCACACATATACATAAGAGTCGATCGAGGGGAATGCCGCAGGTAGGCTTGCGGCCCATGAATCGCCAAAAGACGGGTTCGGGCACGAAAACCGCCCTGAATCGCTACTCCGCGCCCGCGCTCGAAAAGGGCATGGACATCATCGAGCGGCTGGCCGCCGCGGAGACCGGCCTCACCGTGTCCGAGATCTCCCAGCAGCTGAAGCGCAACATCAGTGAGCTGTTCCGGATCATCATCGTGATGGAACGCCGTGGCTGGATTCAGAAGGATCCAGAAAGCTCCCGCTACAGCGCGACTTACAACCTGCTGCGGCTTGCCCATCGCGCAACACCCGCGAGAAGTCTGTCGGTGGCCGCGGCGCCCGTGATGGAGGAGCTGGCCGCACGCATCAACCAGTCCTGCCATCTCGTCGTTCGCTCCGGACTCCAGGGCCTGGTCATCCTGCGCCAGGAAAACCCGCGAAGGCATGCGAACCTGACCGTGCGGCTCGGAGCGACGGTCGAGCTCGCCGAGAGCTGCTCGGGCCGCGTACTGCTCGCGCATCTCGAAGACGAGGAACGCAAGACGCTGCTCGGCTCGTTACCGCGACCGCGTGGCGTGTCGCGAAACGCGCTCGACGTCGCGCTCGCGCGCATACGCAAACGCGGCTACGAGCTGCGGCGCAGCCCGATGACGGCGGGCGTGACCGACATCAGCTTTCCGATCCGCGGATTCGATGGCAAGGTCATCGCGGCGCTGACGATCCCCTATCTACACGTATTCGATGAGTCCGTGCCGACGACGGTCGAGGAGACACGCCGGTTGCTCGACCTGGCGACGCGCCGCATTTCGCAGTCGCTCGGTCACATGCGCTGATCGCGGCCGCGGACCGCCCTCTCCTGCCCCGAGGCGCAGTACGCCGACAGCGCGTCGTGGTGCGAAGGCAGCGAGTCCGCATACTCGTTCATCGCCAGCCGCAGTCGTTCGAGCTTTCCTTCGATCTCAGCGAGCGGCACGTGCGCGATGAGCGGATCCGGAATACGCGGAATCACGTTCTGGCCGAGCATGACGGCGACCCAGCTGGCGTTCGGAAAGAGCTCGCCTTCGTTGCGCAGGAAACGCCCGCCTTCCGCGAACAGCGCGAGCCGGCGGCGCAACGTGTCCGGAATCCCGATGTTCCGGCAGTGGCGCCAGAAAGGTTCGTCGCGGCCATTCGCGAAGTAGTGGAATACGAGCAGGTCCCGCACCTGCTCGAAGTCGCGATGCATCCAGCGGTTGTATTCTTCGCGCAGGACCGGCGCCTGCGAGGCATCGGGGAACAACGCGAGAAAGCGGCTGATGCCCTGGCGGATGAGATAGAGCGACGTCGATTCGAGCGGCTCGAGGAACCCCGACGAGAGCCCGATCGCGACGCAGTTGCGATCCCAGAAGCGTTCTCGATGTCCGGTGCCGAAGCGGATGAGCCGCGGCGTGCCCATGGCAGCGCCGTCCAGCCCGTCGATGAGCACCGACGTCGCCTCGTCGTCGTTCATGAACTCGCTGCTGTAAATATGGCCATTGCCGGTGCGATGCTGCGTCGGAATCTTCCACTGCCATCCTGCACGCTTCGCCGTCGAGCGGGTAAACGGACGTGGCGGTCCGTCGTGATGACACGCCACCGCGAGCGCGCGATCGCACGGCAGCCAGTGGCGCCAGTCGATCCATGGGATCTCGAGCGCGTTCATGAGCAGCGCACGAAATCCGGTGCAGTCGAAGAAGAAATCTCCCGCGAGGGTGTCGCCGCTGGCGAGACGCAGGCCGGTCACGTCGCCGCTCTCGGGCGCGCGCGTCACTTCGCTGACTTTTCCCTCGATTCGCATGACGCCGCGCTGCTCGGAATAGCGGCGCAGGTATGCGGCGTACAGGGTCGCATCGAAGTGATACGCGTAACGTAGATAGGACGCCGGCGCGCCGGCGACGCGCGTGTCCGGAAATCCGAAGCGGCCCTTCTGCGCGACGATCTCCGTGAGGCAGTAGTCACCAATCGGGCGTTCGAGACCGGCCGCACGACAGCGCAGCCAGTGCTGGTGAAAATCGACGCCATCGATGTCGACGCCGTGGAAACCGAAAGGATGGAAATATCGTGAGCCGCTACCCGACCAGTCGACGAACTCGATGCCGAGCTTGAAGGTCGCCTGCGTCGCGCGCATCAACTCCGCTTCGGCGATGCCGAGGAAGAGATTGAACTGCAGCATGTCGGGGATGGTGGCCTCCCCGACTCCGATGATGCCGATCTCGTCGGATTCGACGAGCGTGAGCGATACGTCACCCGGTTTCAGGAGCCGGGAGAGGGCCGCCGCGGTCATCCAGCCCGCGGCGCCCCCGCCCACGATGACGATCTGCTTCAACGTCACTCAGAAGCTCGTGCGTACTCCGAGCGTGATCAGACGGCCGATCGGATTCGCGGTGTAATTGTCGTAACCCCACGCGCCGCCCATGAAGCCGCCCTGGTTGCCGTTGAAGAACGGCGGATCCTCATCCAGGGCGTTGCGCACATCGAGCGACAGCAGCATGGAGTTGATCGTCTTGCCACCGTCCATGAGCTTGTACGCCACGTGCAGGTCGAGTGTGTTGGTGGCATCGACGAGGTCACCGCCATCGCTCGGATTGCCATTGGCATCGCGAATGATCGGCGCGATCGTGCTGTTGGTCCAGTTGTGATAGCTGCCTATGTGATTCCAGAACAGATCCGCGGACAGCTTGCCGACATCGGTTCCCACATAGGCTCGCGCCTTGAACTGGATCGACGGGAATACGCCGTTGAAGCCCGACGTGTTGAGCACCGAGAACTCGGGATTCGCACCGAAGTGCTGGTCGTACTTCGTGAAGTACGTTCCGTTCACGCCGAACCTCAGGTTTGCCTTCTCGCCGAGACCGTGCGAGAAGTCGAACTGCGCATCGACGCCTTCGATGGTGAGGTTCAGCCAGTTGCGCGCGTTCTGATCGATCAGGTAGTACACGTTGGTCGGGATCGACCCGGAGATGAACGCTCCGTTCGCGACGTTCGCGAAGTCCATGATCTGCTGCTGCGTACAGCCTGTCGGGCAGATCGTGAGCAGCGGTGAGCCCGATGCGGTGATCGACGACGCCGACGGCGAGTTCACGCCACCGGTGAACTCGTTGTGGAAGAAGGTCGCGGCACTCCGGAAGCCTTCCAGCCACGACGGCGCGTAGTCGATGCCCGCCGACCAGCCCTTGCCGAACTGCGGACCCATTCCCGAGAACGCACCGCCGAGCTGGCGGCGCATGGACGTGCCGTTCTGTCCGATCGTGCACGTCGTCGCCGCGGAGGTGCAGGGCGTGCTCGAGTTCGCGACGACCGCACCCGGCACGTTCACGACCTGCGGATAGAGCGCGACCGGAACGTTGAGCGTCGAGGGATTGGGCACGCCGACACTGCCCGATGCGTACAGGTACCCCTGCGCGGCATCACCCATGACCGCGATCGGCGGCGCCACGAACGACTTCGAGTAGTTGCCCCGGATGCGCAGGCCTTCGGTGATGTTCCAGTTGATGCCGAATTTCGGATTGGTGGTGTCACCGACATCCGAGAAATCGTCGTATCGCGCCGCGATGCTCAGGTCGATCTTGTTCAACCCAGTGATGTCCCACTCGGGGGAAACGAGCGGCACCGCGAGCTCGGCGAATGCCGAGACGATGTTGCGGTCGTAGTTGAACACGCGGTAGCCGGAGCCGGTCGTCGTCGGACCCGTGTTGTTGCCGCCGCTCAGCTTGAACTGCTGCTCCTGCCACATGTGCTCGCCGCCCACGGCGAGCTTGACCGGACCGGCCGGCAGGTTGAACAGGTCGCCCTGCGCGACGAGGCGGAACTGGTTGAACGTGTTGTAGTTGTTGTTCTGCGTGTTGCTCGTATAGAGCGCGTTGACCACGAGAGGATTCGTGAGGTTCGCCGCCCCCGCATGCCACACGTCGAGCGCGTTGCTCGTCGTGAGCGGGAGCTGCAGCACCACTACGTTCTGGCCCGGGATGCTCGTCGCCGTCGTGCTGCCACCCGACTGGGTGGTGCCGTTCAGCGCGAGCGTGGCGCACGCGGCACAGAACTGCTTGAAGCCGTCGAGCGAGGAGCGGTTCCAGCCGATGGAATCGGCCGCGGTCACCGACCACGAGTCGCTGATCTTGTAATCGAGCACCACGTTGCCGTAGATCACGTCCTGCTGCGATTCGGTGAAGCCGTACTTGCCGTCGTCGCGAGTCGCGAGCCAGTTGATGATCTCCGTGTTCGCGGCGGCCGCGCCCGCGGGCGCGGTGAAGAACGGATTCTGCTGACCCGTCGCGCCGGCTCCGGTGCCGAACACCGTCGCGTTGTTGAGCTGGCCGGGGCCCGAGTCCGCATGCGTCTGGTTGCGGTTGTAGACCAGCGAACCGGTGAGCGAGAGCCGGTCGCTGAAGTCGTTCACCACCTTCATCATCGCGTTCGCGCGGTACTGCGAGGGAATGAACGAGTTGTAGACGGACAGGTTGCACACGCCGTTCAGCGCGGCGTTGTTCGCCACCGGTGCCGTCGCGCCCGGTGACAGGAAGATCTGGCCGCCGCCCGGCGCCGTGCCGCTGTTCACGCCCGTGACGCGGATGGTCGCGGGCTCGCACGTGAAGCCGTTGGTGTTGGAGCCGACGGGACGATAGTCGCCGCGGCTCGCCCAGTCGCGATCCTTGACGAACAACTGCGTCGCGTGACTGTACGACGCCGCGACGTACACGCCGCTGGTCTCGCTCCAGGTCGTGCCCCAGATGCCGTTCAGGTCCCAGCTGTCGTAGCTGTCGGCGTTGCCGTACGAGGAATTGAGCTCGGCGCCGTTGAACACGCGCCGCGTGCCGAAGTTGACGACACCGGCCACGGCGTCGGAGCCGTAGACCGAGGAGGCGCCGTCGGCCAGCACGTCGATGCGCTGCATGGCAGAGGTCGGGATGATGTTCGGATCGGTCTGGTTGAACTGCGCGCCGCCGCCCGGCATGCGCATGCCGTCGATGAGGACCAGTGTGGTGTTGGACGAGGAGCCGCCGAGCTGGTGGATCTGGGGGCTGTAGAACGACCAGAGATTCTCGCCCTGCGCGAGCGAGCCGTTGGTCGTGAGCGACGGGATCGTGTTCACGAGCGTCGAAAGATTGGTGGCCGCCGACTTCTCGAGCTCGTCGACGCCGACGGAGACCAGGTTCGAGCCGATCGGCGTGACGCCCTTGATGCTGGTGCCGGTGACGACGATCTCGCCGAGCTCGTCACCGCTCTGCTCGTTCGCCGGGCGCTTGTCGGGCGTCGTTGCCTGCTGGGCGATCGCGAGGCCGCTGAGCAGCGACGTCGCGGAGATGAGCGCTGCGCGCGACGCCGGCCAGCGTAGTGGCTTCTTCATGGACATTTTGCTTCCCTCCTCGTTCGTTTTCGGATCCGGTCGAGGGAGGAATGCGTCGACGCAACAGCTTCGGGCGCGAATGCCGCGTCCGCACCGTCGAAGCCCCTCTCCCCAACGATATCTTGTTGTCTAACTATTGACGGGCCGGACTCTTGCCGCGATGTCCGGCCGCTGGGCACGGACATTGCGCGCGCCGCCCCGGATCTGCAATACCGGTTTTGGCATGCATCAATGCTTCCGGTGAAAGCCGGTTGCTATAGTGAAACTAGCGCGTGTTTGCTCGTTTGCCGCAACTGCAGCAGATGCCGGCCGCAGCAAAACCAGCGGGGATGTCGGCAGAGGGAAAGCCGACATCCCCGCTTTCACGACTTCAACCGGACGTGAGCCCCGGCCGGGTCAGCGGCCGTATGCAGATGCGCTCACGAGAGCTGCGTCGTATCGACCGTTCCCTCACGACGTCCTGTTCGTGCCGCCCGACGCCGCCACGCGGACGCCCGGTGGGCGGCGCGCGTGGCAGCTCGAGCATTGATCGATTCAGTCGCGACACCGGCTGTCCGCGCCACGCACGTTCATGCGGATCGCGGTTACCTGGTCGGCGGGGCCCGTGATGAACAGGGTCCGTCCATCGTGGCCGGCAAAGGTGTTGTTGGTCGCGCCGCCGCCGGTCGGAATCTTGAGGATGTTGTTGCCGTTCGGGTCGAACGCCATCACGCCCTCGCCATTGCTGATGTAGATGTTGCCCTTCTCATCCATCGACATGCCGTCGCCGCCCCAGTCGCTGAACTTGCGCATGTGGGTGAGTGTCCCGTCGCGCTTGATGTCGAAGACCCACGTCCCGCCGTGATTGTCGTAGTACCACTTGTTGACGTAGAGCTTCTTGCCGTCAGGAGTACCGACTACGCCGTTCGGCCATGCGTCGGACTCCCAGCCCAACGCATCGGAGGTCACCCTAACTAGCGGCCGCCCGCCGGGAGGCAGGTAGTAGACGTGGCCGCCCTTGCCCTGCGGCGCCTGTTCGGAACGCGTCGGCTCCCAGGGTTGCTGACGCGGATCGCCGGCGTCCCAGTATCCGCGCGGAAAGATCGGATCCGTGATGTAGATGCCGCCGTTGACCGGGTTGATCCACACGTCGTTCGGCCCGTTGAGCAGCTTGCCCTGGTAGTTGTCGACCAGTACTTCATGGCTGCCGTCCCGATGAATCTTCCACAGCTCGCCGTGCATGTCCGACGCCGCGATGAGATTGCCCTGGCGGTCGAAGATCATTCCGTTGGCTCGCCCGGTTCCCTGAAGGAACAGGGTTATCTGGTTGGTGCGCTCATCCCAGCGGTAAATCCTGTCGTTGGGTTGATCCGTGAAGAACACGTCGCCGTGCCGGTCGGCCGCGGGACCCTCGGTGAAGCTGAAGCCCTTCGCGATGCGGATCAGCTGCCCGCCCCATTCTTTCGACACCAGGCCGAGCGGATCGTAGATCTCGACCGGAATGGCTTCGCCCGGCGGACGGTGCCGCCCTTCCTGATCGTGAGCGGCCGCGACGCTCACGATGGAGATGCAGGTGAATGAACTCAGTAATGCCGCAGCGACACGCGCTCTCGTCCTCATGACGTTTGACCCCCTCGCTTTGACGTCGCGTCCGTGGCGGCGCGACATGGATATTTTTCGAAAGCCGCCACGGAATTTTTCCGGACGGCAGTGACACTACGCCCACGCAGGGTCACGAGCCATCCTAGTACGGGTATCGCGCGATACGCGGGCGCGCATGGCAAGCCGCCGCCGATCAGCTAATGAAAGTTCGTTTCATATGGGCAACTCACTGATTTGCGCTCAACGGGGTACGAAACGGACCTCGTCCGCGGCCAGGAACTCGCCGTTGCGCGGGCCGCTGAAACGGATCGCCGCGATCGCCGGCGCCTTCACGGTGAGCCGCACGAAAGGAATGGGATCGCCCGGCGCCCTGCGGCCCGGCACCCCCGCGAGCGACGCCCGATCGACGACCGCTCCGCTTTCGTCGAGCGCCTCGAGCAATGCCGGGCATCCCGTGGATCCCCACAGCACGAGCGTCACTTCGGAAACGCGGGTGGGAAACGTCGCGAGCACCGGAATCGCCTGCTCGGTCGCCATCGCATTCAGCAGACCTTTGTGATTCGTCGCAAGATGCGGGAAGAACATGACCCGCCCCTGCGCCTTGCTCTGGGTCAGCGGTCCCGCGAGCTCGAACTTCACGCCCTTCTCTGTCCAGGACGCCACGGGCTTGCCGACCTCGGCTTGCTCGAAGTCGATGACGGTCTCCTGCGCGTGGACGGCAGATGCGCCAGCGGCGAACGACAGGAGGAGCGAAGTGGCGGCGTGCAGCTTCACGTCATCTCGAGGCCGCGCATCGTGCCGGTCGACGAGGCGAACTTGTCCTCCTCCAGGCCCAGCCGCTGCAGCATGGAGACGAACAGATTCGGCAGCGGATAGTTCTGCGCGCGGTCGAACACGAGATGCTGTCCGTGGCGGAATCCGCCGCCGGCAAACAAGGTCGGGAGGTTGACGGTCGAATGGGCGTTGGCATCGCCGAGATTCGAGCCGTAGAGGATCATGGTGCGGTCGAGCAGGTGCTCCCCTTCCTCACTCACGGACTTAAGCGCCGCGAACAGGTCCGCGAGCAGCTTCATATGCCACCGGTCCAGCACCTCGAGCTGCGCGAGCTTCTCGTCGGTTTTTCCGTGGTGCGAAAGATTGTGATAGCTGTCGGTGAGCGTCGCGCCCGGGATCACGACGACGGGCGTCCCGACGCTGTTCAGCATGAGCGTGATCGCACGCGTGGAGTCGGTTTCGAACGCGAGGCGCGCTAGGTCGTACATGGCCTTCAGCTTTTCCATGTACTGCGCGGGATCGGTGATGTCCGCGGGCGCGGCCACATTCACCACCGGCTTTGGCTTGCGCTCCCATTCGCGCGACTCCTGGAGCCGGTGTTCGAGATCGCGCACGCTCGTGAAATACTGGTCGAGGCGGCCGCGGTCGCGCGCTCCCACATCGCGCTGCAGGTCCTTCGTCTGGTCCGCGACCGCGTCGAGGATGCTGCGACCCGTATCGAGCCGGTGGATCTGTGCCGCAACCTGCTCGGGAGTGCCCTGCAGGAACAGCTTGTTGAAGACCTCCGTCGCTCGTTCTTCGGGCGGAATCGCGACTCCGGCGCCCGTCCACGACAGGCCACGCGCCGCGCCGTTGACCGAAAGCGTGAGCGACGGGAAGCGCGTCAGATTCCCGATACGCTCGGCAACGTGCTGGTCGAGCGAGATCGTATTGCGGAACGAGCTGCTCGCCGGGTGCGGCGCCGCGGTCAGGAAGCTGATGTCGGAGGGGTGCCCGCCGTCGACGTTCGGATGCGACACGCCGCTGATGACGGTGAAGTCGCCGCGGTGCGCCTCGAGCAGCTTGAGATAAGGAGAGAGCTCGTAGTCACGGCCCGGGCTCGCGGGAAAGAACAGATCGGGCCGCACGCCAAGGTTGTTGCAGATGCCTAACAGGCGGCGTGGCTTCGCGGCGGAGCTGGGCGTCGCGGCGGTCGCACCGTGTGCGGTGCGTCCATGCATCGCATCGAGCAAAGGCAACGACATCGCGACGCCCATCCCGCGCAGAAATCTCCGCCGCGAGAGAGGGCGCCGAGTGGCAACGAACGGGATGGGCAGTTGCTTCTTCATTTGTCCTGGAATAGCTCGCTGCGAACGATTTCCTCGACCAGTGTCCGCACGCCGTATCCGTGCGTGCTCGCGCGCTGCAGGATCCGCTCGAGCTCGGCACGGTCGGTGAAGCGCACGGGCGCACCCGTGGCGTAGACGATGAGCTGACGCGCGAGATTGCGGGCCACCGCGATTTCGTCGGCCATCAGGAGTCGCTTGAACTCCTTGATGTCCGCGAACGGGCGGCCGTCGGACGATTCGCCGGCGGCGTCCACTGGGAGACCATAATGAAACGCGAATGCCTGCCCGTTCAGGCCGTAGCCCGGCTCGGGCTTCACGTTCTCGGCGACCGCGCGGTAACGATCGCGATGCGCACCCATCACGTCGAAGCTCTCGAGCGCGAAGCCCGGCGGATCCATCTTGCTGTGGCACGAAGCGCACGTCGGATTGTCGCGATGCTTCGCGAGCTGCTGGCGGATCGTCACGGCGCCGCGGATGTCCGGATCGACGGCCTTGACGTTCGGCGGCGGCGGGCGTGTCTCGATGCCGAGGATCCGCTCCGTGATCCAGTGGCCGCGCAGCACGGGCGACGTCGTCGTGCCGTTGGCGGTGATCTTGAGCACGCTTGCCATCGTCATGAGGCCGCCGCGCTCGCTTTCGCGCGGGAGTGCGACGCGGCGCATCTGCGCGCCTTTCACGCCGCGAATGCCGTAGTGCCGGGCGAGACGTTCGTTGAGGTACGTGAAATTGGAGCTGATCACGTTGCGCGCGGGCAGATCCGCGCGCAGCAGCTCGGCGAAGAACAGCTGCGGCTCCGCGAGCGCGGCGAGCTTGAGCGGCTCGTCGAGCTCGTAGTCGTTGTAGATGGTCGCCGACGGCGAGGTGTCGTCGATCTTGCGCAGGTCGAGCCAGTAGTCGGTGAAGGCGTCCACGAAGCGACGCGATCTCGGGTCACCGAGCAGTCGCTCGGTCTCGGCGCGCAGCACGCGAGGATCGTGGAGCTCGCCCTTCTCCGCTCTCGCGCGCAGCGTAGCGTCGGGCGTCGAGTTCCAGAGGAACAACGACAGCCGCGTCGCGAGCGCCCAGTCATCGAGCTTGCCGGGTCGCTCTTCGACGAATACGAAACCCGGAGAGACGAGCACGCCGGTGTAGGCCGTGAGCATAGAGCGCGCGAAGCCGGATCCGAGCGCAAACTCGCGTTCGAACAGCGCGAGGAAGCGCTGGACGTCGGCGTCTGCAACGGGCCGCCGGTACGCGCGCTGGACGAAACGGCGCAGCAGCCGCTCGGCGTCCTGGTGCGGAGACGCCGAGATCACTTCGACCGTCTGATTGGCGACATTCGGCGTGCGCGCGAATCCCACGGCGGGGACGCTGACGATCGATGTCACGCGCTCGAGCGGCACTCCACCCTGCTCACCTGCAGTGAGCCGCCGCATTGGCAGATCGCCGAACAACAGCTCGTAGCCACCGGTGAAGTTTGCATCGTCGAGCGGCCCCGTGACTTCGAGCCACTGCACGGCGTAGCCCGGCATGCCTTCTTTCGTCGCGAGTGGATTGACGTATTGCTCGTCGGTGCCGTTGACGCGCGTGCGGAAGAGCCGCATCGCGTCGGTACGGATGCTCTCGCCGAGGGCGAGCTGCACGTCGACCGCGCCTACGGTCGGAGACGGCGTGAAATCCATGACGCCGATGGGACGCGTTTGCCCCGCGCTCTGCGCGTAGATCCCGATCGGTTCATCGTTGCGGCCGCGCCAGATTTCATCTGCGTTGGGGCGGTGCCAGACGGGCAGCCAGTAGACCGGCGCCTTCTCGGCGCCCTGGCCTTCGTAAAACCAGCGTCCGATTCCACCGCCGCTGACCCATACCGAGTAGCCCTTCAGCCGGACGCGGTAGCGGCCGGCGACGGGCGCACTGAACCCCCAGCCGTACCCGCCCGCATCGCTGAAGATGCTCGACACCTTGCCCACTGCCTCGCGCTCGCGTGTCTTCGGATTCGTGTTGGGCGCGCGGCCCGCGCGAACCTCGGGCTGCGCGTGCGAGTCGAGCACGGGAAACATCAGCCGGTCCGACAGCGTGCCATTCTCGCTTGGAAGATAGCGCTGCGAACCGATCGCATCGCGCGCGTAGATTTTCCACGTCGTCCGTGCCGGCCGCTCGAAGGCCGCCGCCATCGCCTGCCGCATCGCGTAGTCGGCCGCGGCGAGATAGCGCTCCATCTGCACGAAGGAGACGTCGAGCGCCGCGCCGCTCTTGTTGAATCGATTCGCTTCACCGTCGAGCGGTAGTTTGTCCTTCACCTGCGCCCACGGCACGTTCAGCAGGTCGCGCAGCGCGTTCTCGTATTCGTAGCGGTTCAGGCGGCGCTGGACCGCGCGACCGTCGCGCGCGGTGCGATCGTTCTCGAACGCGGTGACGGCCGAGGAAATGCTGTGCGTGAATGTCGCGACGTCCGCGGGCGCGGGCCGCTCCTTGCGCTTCTTCGGCGGCATTTCGCCGCCGCTCACGCGGTCGAACAACCGGACCCAGGTGGCGAGGTTGTCCGGATTTTCCGGGTCGAAAGTCAGCTCGCCGAGATCGAGGCCGCCACTCTTGTCTTCGTAGTGACAGTCGCCGCAGTACTGGTCGAAGAATTTTCCGGATCCTGTGACTGCATCGTCGGCGGCGAGCGAAACGCCGCACGCGAACGACGCGGCTAATAGGATACGAAGCCTAGTGGCGCGCGATCCGTGCGGCATTTCCGGAAAGCTCGACGATACCGAAGTGCATGGCGAAGTATGGCGCTTTCACTAAAGCGAGTCACTTTCATAACGCGAGCGATGCGGCGCATCTCTGTATGTGCGACTGTTCTGACGTCGTAGCACGCTGCGCCCACGCGTATCTGGGACGCGGCGGATTCGCCGGGCGCCCGATTGGCCGTCCCGTTCCCGTACGTGTTCACCGCAGACCCAGGCACGGCGGAACTTCGCCGCCCTCTGAATCAGCGTACTGACAAGTTCGCTACGGAGGGCTCGAAGCCCGCTGCGATTTCCGCTCGCGACGATATCTCGCCGGCGGGACTCCAAACTCGCGCCGGAAGGCGCGACTGAACGCCGCTTCCGATTCGTACCCGACGTCGTACGCAACCTGCAGCACCTTTCGATCGGTGGTCGTCAGTCGACGCGCGGCGAGCTGCAACCGCCACCGCGCCAGATAGGCCAGCGGCGTTTCGCCCATGAGCTGCGCGAAGCGTTCGGCGAGGATCGTGCGCGACGCGCCGCTCTCTTTGGCGAGATCGGCCAGGGTCCACGCTCGCGCAGGTTCGCGATGCAGGAGTGCGAGCGCCTGACCCACTTTCGGATCGCGCGCCGTCGCGAGCCAGCCCGTTCGCCCGGACGGCAGGTCTTCCATGTAGCGGCACAGTGTTTCGACGAACAAGGTCTCGGCGAGCTTCGCGAGGACCGCCGACCGGCCCGGGCGCGACGACTCGAGCTCGCTCACACCGCTACGGATCGCGCTCTCGATCCACGCACCGCCGGGGGTGCTGCGCACGTTCACCTTGAATATCGGCGGCAGCCCGCTCAGGAACGACCCGTCGGCGTGACGCTCTGTCCCGAGATAGCCGCAGATGATTCGCGTCACGGCGCCGCTGCCGCCCCACTTCTCCGCGGAGAACTCACCCTTCGCGAGCTTCGGCACGAGGCGCGCGCCGGGAAACAGCCTGGTGGTCCGTCCGCTCCAGATCTCGTGGGCGTCACCTTGCGGAAAGACGACGATATCTCCGGCTGCGAGCGGAACATCGTCGTGACCGGCCGTGCGCGCAGTCGCCTCGCCCTCCGTGATGAGATGGAACAGCACGAGCCGCTCGCTCTCCGGCGAAACGATCGGCGCGAGTTTTTCCTGCGCCGCCGTGACGAAACGCCACGGGGCGGCGAATTCGCCGCTGAAGAAGAGCGCGCTCGTGAGACGCACGGCGCGCATCGCTTCAGTGAGTGCATCCATTCGCCATGAATGTATACAACTCGCGAAATCAAACCAACCCGGCGGCGGGCGGCGCGTAACAGGCCGCACTCACGCGCCCTTGACGTAACCCTGCGCCTCGACGATCCGGCCATTCCGCACGCGCATCAGGTTCACGCCGCGCACGGACTTGTCCTCGCCCTCACCCCAGCGGAGGCGCCAGCGGATCGTCGCCGTCTCGCCGCTGACCTCGACGCCTTCGATGTCGAACCAGATGCCGGAAGTGGTCGCGATCCGCTGCCAGAGCTCGAAGCAGGCGTCGCGTCCCACGTGACGCGAGCCATTCGGCGCGGGATTCGTGTTCTCGATGACGCAGTCCTCGGCAATCAGGTCGCGCAGCCCCGACGCGTCATGCTTCTGGAATACGTCGTTGTAGCGGCGGATGACTTCGGCGGTGGCGTCGCTCGATGCGGCGCTGGTGTTCGTGAATCCGGTTGAATTGCTCATGTTCGCGGCTCCTTGGTTGGTGCGACTTCAGGATGGGCGCCGCGCGTGTGACAAACCTGATCCGGCGTCCGGAATTCTTTGCAGCGATCGATCGGCCCTCCGGCTCGCAGATGCAAAGAAGTCCGGACGGACGGTCAAATCGCGCGCAGCGCGCTTCGCCACACTTTCCTCGGACCGGCGATTCGCGCTCCAACGACTCGCGCCACGCCGGACACACACAACGCATTCAAGACCGAGGTGAATATCATGAACACGAACCCATCCCGCATCCTCGTACTGGCTGCCGCGCTCTCGACGGCATTGCCGTCGCACGCACAACAGCCGGACCGCGACACGCAACCAGTCCTCGTGCAGGTGACGGCGACCGCCGCGCAGACGTCCCGCACCTCTGAAGTCATCGGTCGATTCAATCGCGCATTCGTGCAACACGACGCATCCCTGCTCGACCATCTGGTCGCCGAAGACTGTGTGATGGAGAGCGTCGAGGCCGGGCCGGACAGCCGCGTCGTCGGACGCCTCGCAAATCTCAAGCTGTGGCGGAATCTTGCGAACGACCGCAGCGGAGAATTCAGCGTGGAAGAAGTCGTGGTGTCCGGCGAGCGCGCGAACATTCGCTGGCGCTATCGCTCGGGGCCCGGACTCTCGCAATCCGTCCGTGGCGTGACGCTGATGCGGCTGCGCGATGGGCTGATCGTGGAAGCGCTCGCGTACGCGAAGGCCGGCGCTTCCGACGTCGGCGCGGCCGTGCGCAACGCGGGAGATTCGAAGTGAGGAAGCTCAAGGTCGTCGAACACATCTCGCTGGACGGCGTGATCCAGCTTTCGGGCGACGGGGATTTTCCCTTTGGCACGTGGACCGAGCCCTATCGGACGCCGGCGGGCCGCGATGCGCTGCTCGCGGCATACGGCGAGGGATTCGACCTGCTGCTCGGCCGTCGAACCTACGATGCGTGGTCGGGCTCGTGGGCAAAGGCGCCGAGCAGTCCGATGGCGGATCGGCTCAATGCGGCAACGAAGTACGTCGTGACGCACCGCTCCGAAAGTCTCGAGTGGGGTCCATGCGAGGCCGTCTTACCTGATGTCGTCGAGAGCATTCGCCGCATCAAGTCCCGTAACGGTCCGGATCTCATCCTCGCGGGCAGCATGACCTTGGCATCGACGGTGCTCGAGCACGGTCTCGCGGATGACCTGCTGCTCATCGTCTATCCAGTCGTTCTCGGCGGCGGCAGACGACTGTTTGCCGATGGAACGCCGCCGCGGTCACTGGAGCTCGTCGACACGCGGGCGATGCCGTCGGGTGTCGTGTTCGGTTCGTACAAGATCGCTGAAGCTCCTGTCGGAGGGCGGGCCCAATCGTGGCAGGAGCATCGAGCATCGAACGTTCTACACGCGGGGCGCAGCTAAGATCGAAGCTCGCACCTCGACGTCCACGTCGGTCCAAAGGAGCCCCATGACTGCGTTCGCTCTTTCAACGGATGGAAAACTTGCGATCACGGCCAGCAAGACTTCATCCAGGAACGATTTCGACTACCTGGTGGGCAAATGGAACCTCCGGAACCGCACGTTGAAGAAGCCATTGTCCGGGAGCGACGAGTGGGACGAATTCGACGCGACCCAGGAGCTCCGCCTGCTGTTGCTCGGGCTGGGCAATTCCGACATCTTTCATGCGGAGTTCGACGGAAAGCCGTTCGAAGGCCTCACGGTGCGACTGTTCGATCCGCAGACGCGCCTGTGGACTATCTATTGGGCCGACACCCACACGATGAAGCTCGATGACGGGAAGGTGGGCTCGTTTGACGGCGATTCAGGCGACTTCTTCGGTCGCGAAGTCGTCGACCACAAGAACGTCATCGTGAGGTTTCACTGGGACAAACGGAACCCCAGGGCCCCGATCTACAGCCGCGCGTTTTCTGCCGATGAGGGCCGAACCTGGGAATGGAATTGGTACTCGAACTTCTCTCCCCGGTGAATCACGAAGACCGGGACGCCTGCGCGGCGAATCCGACGATGAGCTCGCTCAATTCCGTCGGCCGATCGAGCGAAAGGAAGTGCCCGCCACGTTCGACTGTCTTTACCGTGACCCCGGGAATCAACGATGCCGTGCGTTGACGCTGTGCGGCCGGGGCCCAGTCCTGATCGCCATATATAAGAAGAGCCGGAACCGCGATTTTCGGATAGAGGTTTCGTGCGTCAGCCCAGTGCCGCTCATGCGAAAGCAGTTTGAGGAATGCCTGGTAGTGGCCCCGCCGCTCACCGACTTCGAAGAACTCCGTCTTGAGCTCCGGCGTGAGTGCTTCTGCGGAAGCGACGCCACCCGCCATGATCGCGTCCGAGACGACCTTGTTCCGCATGCGCATCAGCATTGCGCCCAGTATCGGCACACCGGCCGGCGCCAGGACGAGCCTCGCAACCAGCGAGCTTTTGCGAACACCCCCATCGGGTGGATAGTCGTAAGGATTGATGGCGACTACGCGAGCGACCCGCGGGTTCTGGCGCGCGGCGAGCACGAGCGCGATCGTGCCGCCGATCGAGACGCCGGCCACGGTCGCATCCTTGATGTCGACCGTTTCCAGGAACTTCGCGGTCCAATCGTAGAAATCATCCGGCGCGTATTCGGCCTTCGGGATATCGGACCAGCCGTGGCCCGGATAGTCGACGGCGTACACCGTGAAGCGTTCTGCCAGCTTCGGAATCATTCGCTGGAAGATTTCCATCTGGGTACGCAACGTGTGGAAGAGCACGAGGTTCGGTCCGCGCCCGGCCCTCAGGTACCTCACCCGCGTGCCGCCGAGGTCTACGGAGTCGATCGTGACGCCGGGTCCCCACGACGATGCGGAGGGAGCGGTGGGACGGCGGCGCAGCGCTTCGATCACATAGGAAACCAGCACCGGCGCAGCGGCGGAAGCCAGCACGAGTACGACGATTGTTGTTGTGTTCACTTGAGAGATGTCCTTCCGGCGGCGCGCCGGATCGGTGTTCGAGTGGATTCTGAATAGTCAGGCGGGCACGGCGTCGGCTGGCGCATCCGGATCTGTACGCTCGCTCTTCTCGACCGGCCGGATCCTGAACCAGATCGCGTATAGCGCTGGCAAGAAGACGAGCGTGAGAACCGTGCCGGCGAAGGTGCCACCGATCAGGGTGTAGGCGAGCGTGCCCCAGAAAACGGAATGCGTGAGCGGGATGAACGCCAGCATCGCCGCGAGTGCGGTGAGGATGACGGGCCGCGAACGTTGCACGGTCGCCTCGACGACGGCATCGAATGGCGCCAGGCCTTCGGTCTCGTTGCTGCGAATCTGTCCGATGAGGATCAGCGTGTTGCGCATCAGGATCCCGGACAGCGCAACCAGGCCGACCAGCGCGTTGATGCCGAACGGCTGCTGAAAGATCAGCAGCGTCGGCACCACGCCGATGAGCCCCAGCGGTGCAGTCGCGAACACCATCATCATCAGCGACATCGAGCGCACCTGCAGGATGATCGTGAGCAGCGTGAGCGCGATCATGATCGGGAACAGCGGCGCCAGCGCGCTATTCGCCTTGCCCGATTCTTCGATCGAACCGGCCTCTTCGATGGCGTAACCCGCCGGTAGTTTGGCGATCACGGGCTGCAGCTGCTTCAGGATCGCGGTGGAGACATCCGGCGGCTGCAGGTTCTCGGCGATGTCGCCACGCACCGTGATCGTCGGCGTGCGATCGCGGCGACGCAGGATCGGGTCTTCCATCTGGATTTCCATCGATCCGATCTGCGACAGCGGGATCCGCTGGCCGGCGCTTCCCACCAACGTGAAGTCGGCGATCTTGCCCGGGTCGAGGCGATTGGCGCCGGCGGAACGTGCCGTCACCTGCACGGAGCGGATGTCTTCGCGCACGTCCGTGATCGGAATGCCGCTCAGCAGGAACTGCAGCTGCTGCGCGACGTCGGTGGATGTGAGACCGATGCTCTGCAGCCTGTCCTGGTCGAGTGAGAAACGTACCGCAGGCACTCGATCGCCCCAGTCGGTGTTCACCGTCCGCATCATCGGGCTTGCCTGCATCACGGCTCGCACCTGTGTCGTGATGTCACGAAGCGTGTCCGGGTTCGGACCCATCACGCGGAAAGCCACGGGAAATGGTGACGGCGGACCGAACACGATCTGCGTAACGCGCACGCGAGCCTCGGGCGCGACTCCGTTGGCGACCGCCTTGCGCAGCCGGATCTTGAGCGCCTCGCGTGCCTCTTCGTCCGGCGTGAGAACGACGATCTTCGCGAACGACGGATCGGGCAACTCCGGCGACAAGGCCAGGAAGAAGCGCGGCGCGCCGGCACCGATGTACGCCGTGACTACCTTCGCCTCGGGTTGTTTGGCCAGCCACGCCTCTACCTTGGCGGTGGCCGCGCTCGTCTGTTCGATGGCGGTGCCATACGGCATCTGAACTTCGACGAGGACCTCCGGACGATCCGAGGTCGGAAAGAACTGCTTCTTGACGAGGCCCATGCCGAGCACCGCGATGACGAACGCGCCGATCACGCCTGCCGCGACCGCCCACTTCCGACGGATGACCGTACCGAGCAGCGCACGGAACCGGTTGTAGCGCGGCGTGTCGTAGATTGCCGCGTGGCCGCCTTCCTGTTTCGGGATGTCGGGCAGCAGCTTTACGCCCAGATAGGGCGTGAACGCGACGGCGACGATCCACGATGCGATCAGCGCGATGCCGACGATCCAGAACATGTTGCTGGTGTATTCGCCGGCGGTCGACTTGGCGAAACCATTCGGCATGAAGCCGATGGCAGTGACCAGGGTTCCCGCAAGCATGGGCGCGGCGGTGTGGCTCCAGGCATAAGCCGCAGCCTTGATGCGGTCGTAGCCCTCCTCCATCTTCACGACCATCATCTCGATGGCGATGATCGCATCATCGACCAGGAGCCCGAGCGCGAGGATCAGCGAGCCGAGCGTGATGCGATCGAAATCCTTGCCCGTGGCGGCCATCACGACGAACACGGCGGCCAGCGTCAGCGGCACTGCGGCGGCAACGACGATGCCGACGCGCCACCCCATACTGATGAAGCAGACGAGCATCACGACGGCCAGGGCGACGAAGAACTTGACCATGAACTCGTTGACGGAGGCCCGGATGTTCACGGCCTGATCCGTGACCTTGGACAGCGTCATGCCGAGCGGCATTTCCGCATTGATCGCCGTCACTTCGCGTTCGAGCGCCTTGCCGAGATCGAGGCCGTTCCAGGCTTCGCGCATGACGACGCCTAACAAGACCGTGGGCTCCCCGTTGCTGCGGATGAGGAAGGTCGCCGGATCCTCGTAGCCGCGCTTCACGTCGGCGACGTCTCCGAGCTTGAGCGTGCGCCCGCGCGCGGCGACGGGGGTATTCCGGATGTCCTGCAGATCGTCGATCGCGCCGTCGAGGCGCACGAACACCTGCGGGCCCTTCGATTCGATCGATCCCGCCGGTGTCATCACGTTGCGGCTGTTGAGCGCGGCAAAGATCTGCTGCGGAGTCACGCCGAGCGTTGCCAGACGATCGTAGGAGAATTCGACGAAGATTCTTTCGGCTTGCTCGCCGACGATGTTGACCTTCTTGACGCCCTGCACGTGCAGCAGGCGCTGCCGGAAACCTTCCGCATCGCGCACGAGCTTGCGCGGCGGCTCGCCCTTCGCCTTCAGCGCGTAGAGCGCAAAGGTCACGTCGGAGTATTCGTCGTTCACCAGCGGACCGATGACGCCGCGCGGCAGATTCGCCGCCTCATCCGAGATTTTTTTCCGCGCCTGATAGAACTCTTCGGGGACGTCTTTGGGTGGCGTGCTATCGCGCAGCACGACCATCGTGAATGCCATGCCCGGTCGCGTGAAGGTCTCTGTGCGGTCGTACCAGCGCAGCTCCTGCATGCGCTTCTCCAGGCGTTCGGCCACGAGATCCTGCATCTGCGCCGCCGTCGCGCCGGGCCAGACCGTGACGACCGTCATTTGCTTGATCGTGAACGACGGGTCCTCGGCGCGGCCAAGCTGGAGGAACGCGATGACGCCGGCGACGGCAATCGCCAGCAGCAGGAACAGCGTGACGGACCGCTCGCGTACCGCGAGAGCGGAGAGATTGAATCCGCTCATCGCTGCGTGCCGCTGTCGGTTGCCAAACTACTGGCGCCATCGGTGTCCGCGAGGCGGATCTGCTCGCCCTCGCGCAGCATGTGCGCGCCCAATGCGACGACACGCTCGCCGGCCCGCAGGTCGCCATGCACCGATGCCGCGCCGTCACTGAGGCTCGCGATCTGCACCTTGCGCCACGTGACCCGCGGCGAAGATCCCTGGACCAGCCAGACGCCGGCGCCCTTTCCGGAATCGAAGATCGCGCCAATGGGCACCTGCACCGCAGGAATGGAACGGGGATCGGCGATGTGAACGGAAATCGTCGAGCCGAGCGGCGCGCTCGCGAGCTCTCTGTCCAGTACATATCGCGCTTCGAAGGTCCGCGTCTGCGGATTCGCGGCATCAGACAACTGGCGAAGCTTGGCGGCCCCCGTGAGACCACTGCCATACAACGTGGCGCGGCCCGTCGATCCGATGGCCGGGCGCAGCGTTTCAGGCAACTCGATGACGGCCTCGCGGCTCCCCGCATGCGCGACACGCACGACGACCTGGCCGGCAGCCACCACCTGGCCCGGCTCAACCAGCGTCTCGACGACCACGCCGTCGGCATCGGCAAGCAGGACTGCGTAGTTAGACTCGTTGCGCGCGACCTCGGCCTGCGCTTCGGCGGCGTTGAGCTGCGCCGCGGCGGACTCGGCGGCGGCTTTCACCTTGTCATAGGCGGAGGCGGACACCGCGCCTCCGGCCACGAGATCACGGTAGCGCGCCTCGTCGTCCGCGGTCTGGCGCGCGAGGGCGCGCGCGGCCGCGACCGACTCCGCCTGTGCACGCATCGCGAGATTCAGATCCACGGGATCGATGCGCATGAGCGCCTGCCCCCGTCTGACCGATTGCCCCGCATCCACCAGGCGCTCGAGCACTTTCCCCGGGACTCGAAACCCAAGATCGCTCTGCACGCGCGCGGCGATGGTGCCGGTGAATGAGCGTCCCGACTGGACGTTGCTCTCGACGTTTTCGATCCGAACCAGCGGGGGCTGTGTCCGCGGATCCGTCGATGAATCGGCGTCGCCGCAGGCGGCCAGAACCGCAGTCATCACCCCGACGATGGCGAACAGGACGTAGCGCTGAAACATGGGAGCCTCCGAGATTCGAAGGCTGCAGACTATTACTAGTGACCAAATCTGTCAATGGTCACTACATAATCGCTACGGTGCCAGGCTCCTGAGGACCAGGCTCGAGAGCTGCGCAGGGGCCGCCTCGACCGAGTCGAGATTGTGCTGGAGCAGCAGCGGGTTCGCGTACGGCTGGATGACCAGGTAGATCGCGTGACCCGTCTCATCGAGGGGCGTCTTGCGCTCGAACTCACCGGCTTCGCGCCCCTCGCGGACGATGTCGATCAGAATCTGCTGCAGGCGCTTTGCGTGAGCCCGGGCCGAGGGCCATCCCTCCGCGGCCGCCGAGGCGGCGATGTCGTAGAGCTTCCGGTCGTTGAAAAGCAGAGCCACGCTGGCTGCCGTCAAGGTCTTGAACATCCTGCGGAATTTTTCGGTTGGCGTCGACGCGCCGGCCACGGCTTGTTCGACCTCGACAAAGATTTGATTGACGCACCGCGAACAGATCGCCTCCCCGATGGCCTGCTTCGAATCGAAAAACTTGTAGATGTAGGCCTTCGAATAACCGATGGCCTTGGCCAGGTCCGAGACGGTGGTCTTCTCGTAGCCGTAGCGACTGAAGTGCTTGTGGGCCGCTTCGACGATCTGGTCACGAACATCATGTTCGGCGGGCCCTCGGGAGGGGGCGGTGGGGAGTGCTTGAATCATGGGCGGGACCATACTCGTCGCGCCGCCGCTTGACAACTAGTGACCATTTTGGCTTATAGTCACCTCCAGCCGCCACCTCTGGAAATCCACCCATGCTCGCCCGTCCTCGACTCGCCCCTTTCCTGTTGGGCACCGCCTTGCTCGCAGGCTGCGCAGTCGGCCCCGACTATCGCCGACCCGAGATCGCACTCACCCCCAGTTTTGTGGGTGAGACTCGCATCGCGAATCGACAGCGCGAGGGCTCGACCGACCTTCGTGCCTGGTGGCTGGCCTTCGGAGACCCTCTGTTGACGCGCTACGTCGCGGCGGCGCTCGAACAGAATCTCGACATCGCGCAAGCGGGCGCGAGAGTGGCGCAAGCGCGTGCATCGCTCCGACTATCGACCGCCGCCCTCCTTCCCTCGGTGAGCGGGAGCGCGCAAGGCGCC
>Ga0081455_10001949_pt1 | contig 24788 bp, 18 predicted proteins | sample TabmetS3T2R1_FD_70207 | JGI IMG/M metagenome (GOLD analysis project Ga0081455, IMG submission 70207) | Tabebuia heterophylla rhizosphere microbial communities from the University of Puerto Rico - S3T2R1 | ecosystem: Host-associated > Plants > Roots > Rhizosphere ...
GGGGGGGGGGGGTTTTGGCCCCCCCGCGCCCCCCGCCGGTGGAGGGCAGGGGCGGGCCGGTATGACCGAGGTCACCGGCGGAATCAAGGCAGGGCTGCGTTGACGATCCCGGCTCGACCTGATCCGATGGGGAGTTGCACGCATCTTGCAGGACGGAGAAGGTCCGGGGTCGCCTCAAGAATGGGACGGGAGCAGCCAATGAACGAACGTGAGTTGCGTGGTCTTCTGAAGCGCGTGAAGGCGGGTGGCCTGTCGAGGCGCGCTTTCGTGCGGCGCATGGCGGCGGCAGGGCTGACGGCGCCGATGGCGACGCAGCTCCTGGCCCAAGCAGGCGTGGCCATGGCGCAGTCCAAGCCGTCCTACAAGCCGACCAAGCGCGGCGGCGGTGGTCTGCTCAAGGTTCTGTGGTGGCAGGGGCCGACGCTGCTCAATCCGCACTTCGCCACGGGCACCAAGGACCAGGACGGTTCACGGCTCTTCTACGAGCCATTGGCAGGCTGGGACGCCGACGGAAACCTGCGCCCCATCCTCGCCGAGAGTGTGCCTGGTCGCGAGGACGGCACGCTTGCTGCCGACGGCAAGTCGGTGACCTGGAAGCTGAAGAAGAACGTGCAATGGCATGACGGCCAGCCCTTTACCGCCGATGATGTCGTTTTCACCTGGGAGTACGCGCGCAATCCTGCGACCGCCGCCCTTACCATCGGTTCCTATCGCGACGTCATGGTCGACAAGGTGGACCCGTACACCGTCACAGTGAAGTTCCCGGCACCCACCCCGTTCTGGGCCGACGCCTTCGTCGCGGCTGCCGGCTGCATCATTCCCAAGCACCTTTTCGCCGACTTCATCGGCGACAAGTCGCGCGACGCCCCGACCAACCTCAAGCCGGTCGGCACCGGGCCCTACAAGTTCAAGGACTTTAAGCCGGGCGATCTGGTGGCCGGCGTCATCAACACCAACTACCATCAGGAGAATCGACCCTATTTCGACGCCATCGAGATGAAGGGCGGCGGCGATGCCGTATCTGCCGCGCGCGCGGTGCTGCAGACCGGCGAGTTCGACTTCGGCTGGAACATGCAGGTCGAAGACGAGATTCTTCTCCGCCTGGAGAAAGGCGGCAAGGGTCGCGTCATCATCACCGAGGCTGGCAACATCGAGCACATCCAGCTCAATACCACCGATCCCTGGACGGAGGTCGATGGCGAGCGTGCCAGCATCAAGACCAAGCATCCGACCCTGTCGGATGCTGCAGTACGCCAGGCGTTGGCGCTGCTGGTCGACAAGGACTCGGTCGAAAAATACATCTACGGCCGGACGGGCAGGGCCACCCCCAACTTCATCTACAATCCGGAGCGCTTCCGCTCCAAGAACACCAAGTACGAGTTCAGCATCGACAAGGCCAACGAGATTCTGGAGAAGGCCGGCTGGATCCGCGGCGCCGACGGCATTCGCGCCAAGGACGGCAAGAAATTGAAGTTCGTCTATCAGACCTCGATCAACCAGCCGCGCCAGAAGACCCAGGCGATCGTCAAGCAGGCCTGCCAGAAGGCCGGTATCGATATCGAGGTCAAGGCGGTGACGGCGTCGGTGTTCTTTTCCTCGGATGTCGCCAATCCCGACACCTATCCGCACTTCTATTCGGATCTCCAGATGTACAACAACGGCCCGCAGCAGCCAGATCCGGAAGTGTTCCTGCGCCAGTTCTGTTCCTGGGAAGTGGCGAGCAAGGCCAACAAATGGCAGGGCCGCAATATCACGCGCTGGACGAACCAGGAGTACGACGACATCTTCAAGGCAGCGCAGGTCGGGCTCGATCCCATCAAGCGCGCCGCGATGATGATCAAGCTCAACGACCTTGTGGTGAACAACCATGTCGTGATCCCCGTGGTGGCCCGGCCCGGAGTCGCCGCGATCAACAACAAGCTCGTTGTCGAGCTGACCGGTTGGGACAACAACACCTGGGACTTGGCGAACTGGTACCGGGAGGCGTAAGCGCCTCCTCCGAACGTCGAGTGACCGTCCAGGAATAGTGATATGGTGGCGCCGCCAATGGCGCTACCAGTCGCAGCAGTCAGTACGGTCACAGATCAATGTCCGACAACCCGCCTATCGAATATGCCTTCCCCGAGCTTCGTCGCTGGGAGAAAGGCGTCATGCCTTACGTCCATGTCTTCGAAAGCGGCAAGCCGGGGCCGACGGTCATGGTGGCCGCCCTCACCCACGGCAATGAAGTTTCCGGTGCCGTGGTGGTCGATGCGCTGCTGGCGAGAGGACTCAAGCCACGCCATGGCAGGTTGATCTTCTCCTTCAACAATATCGAGGCCTATCTCAGCTTTGATCCAAAACACCCCTTCAAGTCGCGGATGATCAACGAGGATTTCAACCGCGTCTGGGGCCGGCTCGACCAGCCGCCGACCACGCTCGAGATGAAGCGGGCGCTGGTCGTGAGGCCGTTCGTCGAGCAGGCCGACTTCCTGCTCGACCTGCATTCCATGCACGATGACGGCGTGCCGCTGATGCTGTGCGGGCCGCTCGAGCGCGGGGCGGAGCTGGCCAAGAGGCTCGGCTCGCCGGTCGATATCGTGCGTGATCGAGGGCATGCCGCCGGCATGCGTATGCGCGACTATGGCGCCTTCGGCGACGCCAGGAGCTCCAAGACCGCTCTGCTGATCGAGACCGGGCAACATTGGCGCGCCTCCTCTGTGACAGTGGCCAAGGACGTGACCGCGCGCTTCCTCGTCGCGACTGGAATCGTCGAGGCGGCCGACCTGCCCGCTGACTGGAAGCAGCCCACGCCGCCCAGGCAGCGCGTCGTCCAGGTCACTCATGCGGTCGCAACCAAGCGCGGCAACTATGTTCCGGCCCGTCGCTTCGAGGGCCAGGAGCTGATCGCCAAGGCCGGCACCTTGCTCGGCCATGACGACGGCGAACCGGTGACCACGCCCTACGACGACTGCGTGCTGGTGATGCCCGCTGTGAACCGGCCGTTGCGCGCCGGCGTCACGGTTGTTCGCCTCGGTCGACTGGCCTGAGGCCGGGCTGCCGACGAATCATGAAGCGCAGCTCCGACAGGCGGATCACGCCCAGGAGTGCGCCGAGCAGGCCATAGGCGGCGGCGCCGACGGCACAGATGCCAAGCAAAGCGACGATACCGATGAGATTCGCGTGAGCGAGCCTGAGCGCAAGAAGGCCCAGCGCCAACCACAGGACCACTCCCATGCCCAGCGTCGCCGCCGCCATGCGTGCCGTGCGCGAAACGAGTCGCTGATCAGGAATCCACTGGCCGCGCCGCCACAACACAACAGCGAGCATCATCGCGTTCAGCCAGCCTGAAAGGGAGGAGGCGAGGGCAATACCGACGTGGGCGAGTGTCGTGCCGTAGAGGAAGGCCAAATTTAAGGCGATGTTGGAGCCGATGGCGACGATCGCGATGTAAAGCGGCGTGCGCGTGTCCTCGCGGGCAAAGTAGCCGGGTGTCAGCGCTTTCACCAGGACGAAGGCCGGCAAGCCTACGGCGAAAGCCGCCAGGGCGCCCGCGGTGCGCCAGGTGTCGTCCGGGCCGAAGCGGCCGCGCTCGAACAGCACGCGGATGATCGGATCGGCCAGCAGCCACAGCGCCAGCCCCGCCGGCAGGCTGAACAGCAGGCCGAACTCGATGGCGCGGTTCTGATTGGCCATTGCCGAGGTCGTCTGGCCGGCACGCAGCTGGCGCGCCAACAGGGGCAGCAGCGCCGTGCCGATGGCAATTCCGACCACGCCCAGGGGCAACTGTGCGATTCGGTCGGCATAGTAAATCGCCGAGATGGTGCCGACCGGCAACAGCGATGCCCACACGACGTCGAGCATGGCGCTGATCTGCTGCACGCCGCCACCAATGGCGACCGGTGTGGCGAGCCTGACCAGGCGGGCGAGGCGTTCGGTCCAACGCGGCCTGACCAAGGTCATGCTCACGCCGTCGCGCGCACAAGCGATCAGCAGCCACAGCCATTGCAACAGGCCCGCGATCGCCAGGCCGATCGAGGCGGCATAGCCGCTGTTGGGAAGAAACGGCGTCAGCCCCAGGACCGCTCCGATCAGGGCGAGGTTGAACAGGATCGGTGTCGCCGCGACATGGGCGAAGCGGTCGATGCTGTTCAGCACGCCGCCGTATAGAGAGACGAGAGAAATGAAGAGCAGATAGGGAAAGCCGATGCGGCCAAATTCGACGGCGAGAGCGAAGGTGGGCGGATCATCGCGCATGCCGGGCGCGAGCACGGCGACCACGCCCGGCATGCCCAGGATCAGCAAGGCCGAGAAGGGCACCAGCACGAGCAGGAGGGCTGCATGGGCCTGGCGTGCGAAGACCACCGCTCGATCGCGTCCGTGGGCCTGCAGCTCGCTCGCGAACAGGGGCACGAACGCAGCCGAGAACGCGCCTTCGGCAAACAAGCGGCGGAAGAAGTTGGGCAGCTTGAGCGCGACGAAGAACGCATCCGCCACCGCGCCCGAGCCCAGAACGGCTGAGAAGACGATGTCGCGGATGAAGCCCACGAGGCGGCTCAGCAGCGTGAAGCTGCCGACCGTGGCGACGGCGCGACCGAGGCTCATCTGAATCGCACCACGACTGCCATATTCCTGTCATCGCACGATGGCATAGTCCCTCTCGGTGGCGGCCGGCGACGTAGTGGCCGGTTTAAACCGCTACCACGGCCGGTCCCGGACAGGGGCCGGTTTCGTTTTATGGGCGGCTCGCCATCTTGAGCAAGGTTTCTCGGTCCTGGGCGGCGAGCTTCTTGTAGTCGGCGACGATCTGCTCCAGCTCGTCGGCCGGCAGCACGCTCTCCAGCGTCGAAAATCCCAGCGGCGCGCGCTGCTCGACGATGTCGAGCATGACGTCGATACCTTTGCGTCGATTGCTCTCGACGATGCGCGCCGTCGGCGGCAGCCGGCGTTGTTCATAGCGCTGCAGCGCCGCTTCCGGGCCGTCGCCCTTGGCCAGCTCCTCGGCGATCGTTTCTCCATCGAGAATTGCCTGCGAGGCCCCGTTGGAGCCTATCGGATACATCGGATGTGCAGCATCGCCCAGCAGGGTCACCCGGCCATGTGACCAGCGCGGCAGCGGATCGCGGTCGACCATGGGGAATTCGTAGATGGCGTGGGCGGCCTTGATGACGCCGGGCACGTCCAGCCAGTCGAACTTCCAGCTCTCGAAGCGCGGCAGGAAATCGGCAAGCTTGCCGGGGCGGTTCCAGTCCTCGCGCGGCAGCATGGCGCCTGCGCCCATGTGGAGATCACAGATCCAGTTGATCAGCGCCTCGCCCCTCTCGGCATGTGCGCGGCTGATCGGATAGCAGACGAATTTCTGCGTATGGTGGCCGGCCTGCACCATAGTGGCGCCGCCGAGATACGGCTTGCCTACCGTGACGCCGCGCCACATCAGGATACCCTGCCACTTCGGCGGTCCTTCATCGGGATAGAGCTGTGCCCGTACAGCAGAGTGAATCCCGTCGGCGCCGATCAGGATGTCGGCCTCCGTTTCCTCGGCGTCCTTGCCGTCGCGGTCGATGAAGCGGGCAGTGACCTTGCCCGGTTCTTGCGCGAAGGCTGCGATGCGCCGGTCGAGCTTGATCCTGTCGGCGCCCAGCATCCGTCGGGCAGCATTGAGCAGGATCATCTGCAACTCGCCGCGATGGATGGAGAATTGCGGCCACGGCAGCCCGGCATGCCGGCCGCGTGGATCGGCCCAGATGGTCTGGCCGTGACGGTTGGCGTAGCGCAGCTCGCGGGTCTCGATGCCGGTGGCGGCGAGCGCGGGCTCGAGGCCGAGGCTGGCGAGGATGCGAACCGCGCCGGCCTGGATGTTGATGCCGACACCCAGCGCCCGGAGCTCGGTCACCGCCTCGAAGATCCGGACATCGAAGCCGGCACGGGTCAGGCACATCGCCGCGGTCAGGCCGCCGATCCCGGCTCCGGCAATGACGATCTTCATCGCGGCTCAGCGATCGCGGCTGAGACCGCGTTCGCGCAAGGCGGTCTCATAGGCGGCCCAGCGCTCGGCGTAGCTGTCGCCAAGCTCGCGCAGATAGGACCAGCTGTAGATGCCGGTATCGTGGCCATCGTCGAAGATGATGCGCACGGCATAGTGGCCGACCGGCTCGAGCTCGAGGATCTTCACATGCCGGCGCCCATTCACGATCTTCTTCTGGCTCGGCCCGTGGCCTTGCACTTCGGCCGACGGGCTTTCGACGCGCAGGTATTCGGCAGGCAGTGAATGCATGCGGCCATCCGAGTATTCGATCTCGAGGCGGCCCTCTTCCTTGAACAGGCGCAGCTCCGTCGGCCAGGGAGCCGTGCTCGATTCGTACCCGCCGTCGTCGGGTGCCGACTTGCCGGCCTTGTCCGTGGCGTTCATGGCGTGTCCCTGATCGGCCGTGCCTCGCTCACCAACATGATGGGAATGCCGTCGCGGATGGGATAGGCGAGGCCTGCCTTGCGGCTGATGAGCTCGCCTGCCATGGCATCATATTCCAACGGCCCATGGGTCGCCGGGCAAACCAGGATCTCCAGCAACTTGGGATCGACGCCGGAGCGCTTTGGCGGTGTGGAGGGCTCGTCGGATGGGGGGCTCATGGGCCGGGGTCTGTTCTTGTGGGTCGACTATAGCACGGCCTCAGTTCGCCTTCTTAGGCGTCTCCGATGAAGGACCGAAGGCGTTCATCTCCAGCAGGGCCATCAGCAGATTGGCGCGCGCCGTCGTGTCGACCGCTTCCAGGAGTGCCTGCTTCTCCGCTGGACCGAACGGCAGGATCATCGACAGCGACGTCACGAGATTGGCGTCTGCGGCCTTCTTTACCGCCTCCCAGTCGGTCGAGAGATTGCGGCCGCGGAAGAAGGCAGTGAGGGCCGCCATCAGCCGATCGCGATCGAGCTCGACTTTCTCGTCGGCATGATCGAGGTCTGGACGAAAATGCGAGAAGACGGACGAAACTCGCCGATAGCCGCCGTGTGCCAGGTCGAGCTCGCGTATCGTTTCAAAGCGGCAGACGCCGCTCAAGGCCAGCAGCAGGCGGCCATCTTCGGTCTCGCTGAAACTGACGATACGGCCGGCGCAACCCACGCGGTGGACGGGGGGACGGCCGTCCGGGGTCGGCAGGCCATCGCCCGCAAAGCCGCCGGGTTGCATCGGCTGGACCATGCCGATCAGCCGCGATCCGGCCAGGGCGTCGAATACCATGGCTAGATAACGCGGCTCGAAGACGTTGAGCGGCAGCTTGCCGCCCGGCAGCAGCAGAACCCCCGACAGCGGAAAGATCGGCAGCGTCTCGGGTAGCTGCTCGAAGCTCGGCTCGAAGGGACTGCGGCGTGCCACTCCTGAAAAGAATCCTTCAGGAAAAGAGAATGGTCGACAGCCGCTTGCGCCCGTCGATGGCGAGCGGGTCGGCGAACCCCAGTGCCTCGAAGAACTTCAGAAGCTGCTGGCGCGCGGCCTCGTCGTTCCACTTGCGGTCGGCCTTGATCATGGCCAGGAGCTCGTCGATCGCCTCCTTGCGTTGCTCGCCCGCCCAATAGGCCAGAGCGAGGTCAAGGCGCGCCTGGAAATCCTTGGGATTGGCGGTTGCCTTGGCCTTCAGCTCGCCGAGGGGTCCGGCAGCCTTGGCCTGCTCGGCAAGGTCGACGGCGGCCTGAATGGCGACGACGTCCGGATTGGTCTTTTCCTTGGTCACGACGCGAGCCAGCACCAGCTTGGCCTGGTCGATATTGCCCGCTTGCAGATGGCAGCGCGCAATGCCGGCCAGCGCTGCGGTGTTCTCCGGCTCGACGCCCAGGATCTCGTTGTAGATGCGGGAGGCGAGGCTGAAATCGTTCTGCGCAATCGCCGTCTTGGCATGCTCGAGCAACTCGGCCAGCTCGTCGCCCTGCCCGTCGCCGGCCCCGCCGGTCATCTGAATCAGGCGATCGACGAACTGCTTGACCTGGCTCTCCGGTACCGCGCCCATGAAGCCATCGACGGGCCGGCCGCCGAAAAAGGCGTAGACCGCCGGAATCGACTGGATGCGAAGCTGCTGGGCCAGCATCTGGTTCTGGTCGATGTTGATCTTGACCAGCTTGACGGCGCCTTTGGCGGCCTTCACGACCTTTTCGATAGCCGGCTGGAGCTGCTTGCAGGGCCCACACCAGGGCGCCCAGAAGTCCACGATCACCGGAACCGTGCGGGAAGCCTCCAGCACATCCTTTGCGAACTTGGTCTGGTCGCTGTCCTTGATGAGGTCGGCGGGGGCGGCCTGCGGCGCCGCGCCTTTCAGCATGGTTTCCATGGGTCCTCGATCGGGGGGATTTCCTAGGTCGCCCGCAATGTGGCCCCCGGCCGCCGGGGACGCAAGGGGCCTGGACTGGGCGCCCGACCCGGCCATCCGATTGGCCATCCGATCGGCCATCCGATCGGGGGGCACCCGGTCAGCGGTCGTCCACCTTGGCCACGATACGGTGGACCTCGACGGCGGTGAAGACCGGCACCGAGCAGGCGCCGTTGGCGCAGGCGAAGGCGGCAGCCTGGGGCATCTCCGGATAGTCGATGTCCGCTGCGGGCAGCGGTCCCTCGCGGCGGTCCAGCCATTCGATGCGCAAATAGTGGGTTGGATAAGTGCGCGCCGCTGCATAAAGGGCCTGGGCCTCAGGATCATCCTTGGCGCCAACAACGGTGACGTGGGCCGGCTCGCGCGACAGCTCTCGGTCGGCCAGCAGGGCGCCCGGCACGACAAGATCGTCCTCGGCGACGGCGGCCAGGTAGCGCATGCCGTGCTCGGCGCCGTCGCGGAAGGCGTGATTGCCGGTCTGCCGGGCCAGCAGGTTCAGCAATCGGACGGTGGCGACATTCTCGTCGATCTGTTTGACGGCTACCGCCAGCACACCTTTGTCGGCGGGGTCCGGCCGGCGCACCATGAAGCCGCCCGCAGGATCGCGATGATCGCGCAGGATGACTTCCGCCAGCTCGGCGGCGAGGGCGAGGTAGCGGCGTTCGGCCGTGCTGCGATAGAGCGCCAGCGCGGCTTCGGCAATGGCGAGCGTGTCGCCCAGATGGGTGTCATTGTCGGCGGCACGAGCATGGCCCAAGCCGCCATTGGGCGCGCGCCGGTTGGCAAGGATCCAATCAAGGGCGCCCCTGGCCGCCTCGAGCAAGGAGCGCTCATTCGTGACGTCATGGAGCGCGGCGAGGCTTGCGATCACCCAGCCGTTTTCGCGCGCATAGAGGTGTCGATCGATCGGTGGCTGAGGGCCGGACCGGCGCTCGGCGTCCGGCCGCGCGTAGAAGACGTCGCCGTGCAGTGTCGGTCCGGCATCGGCATCCTGGCTGGTGTAGAAGGCGCCTTCCGGTGAGCGCATGAATTCCATCAGCCAGCGCACGATATTTCGCACCGCGGCAAGGTCGGCCGGATCGTGGTTGATTTGCCAGGCCAGCACATAGCAGCGGATTGCGTCGCGCTGGATATTCAAGAGCTTCTCATAGTGCGGGCCCGACCAGTCGAGCTTGTCGGAATACTGGAACATGCCGCCCCATACCGGATCGATGAGCCGCCTGGCGCCAGCCAGGGTCCTGGCGGCGACGTCGCGCCAGATCGCCGGGTCGGCATTGCGCGCCAGCTTGCGGCTTCGCTCGAGCGTCCATTCGACCGTATCGCCGTGAATGAAGCGGTGCGTCTTGCCGAAGCCGCCGTTGATCTCGTCATGGCTCTCAAGCAGCAGCGCCTCGATCCGCTCGCGGCGTTGGGACGTAAGAGCGATCGCGTTGGGATCGATCGACGCGCCGACCTCGTACGAGGGCAGCGCCGATGGATCCTCGATCACCGCGGCTAGGAGCTTGCCGAACAGCTCGGGCGGGATGTAGCCGCGACGCTTGAAGATCTCGTTGCCGTGCTTGTCCAGCATGACCGTGGCGGGCCAGCCCCAGCTCTCGTAGCGGTAGGAAAGGGCAGGATCGGCATCCTGGTCGACGCGTACCGGGATGAACCGTTCGACGATGCGCTGCTGGATCTCCGGGTCTCGATAGGTCGTGGCTTCCATGACATGGCACCAGTGGCACCAGACGGCCGCCATATGGAGCAGTATGTACTTGTCCTCGCGCGCGGCGCGATCGAACAGGGAGGAATCCCACTTCGCCCAAGGGAGCGACGGTGTCTCGGCAAGGCAGGGGCTGGAAAGCAACAGCAAGAAGGCGAGGAGGCGTCTCATGCCGCCTCTACGTGATGCGGTCAGCCGCGGATCTGGTGCTTCATCAATTCGTGACCGAGGCGGCCGGTCAGGAACAGTCCGCACATGCGGTAGTCGCTGATCAGCGACCACAGTGGCGCGCCGAAGGTCGCCGGTTTGTTCCTCTCGACGAAGAAATGGGCAAACCAGGCAAATGCGTAGCCACAGACCGGGACCGCAAGCAGCCACCACCAGCTTTGCGTTGCCACTGCCCAGATCAACACCATGATCGAGGCGATCGTGCCGACATAGTGCATGGCCCGGGTCTGGGGCTTGCTATGCTCCTTCAGGTAAAAAGACCAGAATTCCTGGTAGCTGCGATAAGGGCTTGCCATGGCACGGCCTCCGCCCTGAAGGTAGGGTGGTTGTACAGGGGCCGCAACCGCTTCGGATCGGTTGACAGGCGCGGATCGGTTGACAGGCGCACGATATTGGTGAATATCTGATATCGTGCACGACCTTAGGTAGCCGTTCGGGGACAACTATGGAGTGGGCAAGATCGAAGACCATTGGTCGAATGACCGAGGTCACACTTTTCACGCCCATCCGCCAGGGCCTCGTCCCTGGTGAAGGGCGGACCTACGAGCAACGGCTCTTCCTTGCGCTGGACTCTGTCCAGCAGCGCGTCCTGGGCCGGATACCGACGCCGATCGGTGTGATGCCGACCATCCACTTCGCCCGCTGGCTGATCCTGCGGCCGGCGCAGTACCTGCAGTATTCGGTGGTCGATCCCGATCCGAAGAAGAACCCATCCTTGCATTCGTGGCTGTTCTTCGAGTCGAATTTCGACGGCGAGTTGAAGGATTACCTTCGCGAGTTCTCGGTCTTCTTGGGCGAGGACGTGAACCGGATCTGGGGCAACTGCGAGGGCTGGCCGGCCGGCGGTTCACGCGATTTCGAGGCCTACTGGGATTACGCCAAGCGTCATCAGATCGTGACTCATGCTTTTTACGCGGCCTACCCCGAGCTGTCGGTCGGCCGCATCCACCAGCTCGAGCGCTTCAAGCGCGCCTTCGACCGGCTCATCGCGCGCACCCGCCAGCCGGACGGCACCAGCGTTCCCGGCATGGGCAAGCTGCTGGACGAATTCCTGGTGGAGAACCTGGTCTACGCGAGCGATTTCCCGATGGAGGGCGGTACCTATGCAGCTGAAAGAGAAGAATAGGACCTCGCCCGTCCTGGACGCGCCCGAGCTGGGCGCGACGGCTGCCGACGCTTCTGCGGCTGAGCGCCTTGCTTTCCTCAAGGTCGGCGATGGCGCAGCGTTCCTGCCGGAAACCGTGCAGTCCAATGTGATTCGCAGCGTCAACCCTCAACAGGCGCGCTACATCTTCTTCCAGATTGCCGATCCGGACGCCTTCCGGCGCTTCATCGGCAATTTGCTGGATCCAACGAAAGGCGATCCGAACGGCGAGGGCGGCGATTTTCTCGACCTGCCGCCCGACATGCGCAAGCTGTGGTCCGAGGGCTGGGCGCACCGCTACGACGAATACAACCAGCGCAGCGTGAAGCCGCTGACATGGAACATCGCTTTCACCTGGACCGGGCTGCAAGCGCTGAAGATCGACGACAATACGCTGGCCAGCTTCCCCGAGGATTTTCGCGACGGCATGGCAGCGCGGGCCACGCGGCTGGGCGATGTCGGGGACTCGGCGCCGGAGGCCTGGGACGGCTGGTTGGGCAACCGCGCCATCCACGGCATGCTGCAGATCAGCATCCAGCATCAGGCTGAGACGCCCTCGAACGACGAACCTGGCCGTGCCGTTGTCGAGTTCCTGGTGCGTGCCTTCAATGTGTTCGGGCTGCGCATCCTGCACACCGAGAGCGGCGAAAGGATCGCGGCGCCCTGGAACAAGGACCATAGGATCGAGCATTTCGGCTTCCGCGACGGTGTCAGTCAGCCGTTCGCCGACGCTGATCTCGGCACGCCGAAGCCGCCACCGCCGGGTGGCGGGACGCCCCGGCCGGGCGACACGTGGGACCCCATTGCGCGCGGCGAGCTGCTGCTGGGCCATCCCGATGAAGACGGCTTGACGCAGGTCAGGCCCGCCAATGCCCAGCTGCGCCTGAACGGCACCTACATGGTGTTCCGCAAGCTCGAGCAGGACGTGGTGGGATTTCGCCGCTATCTGCGCGAGCAGACCGGGCAATACGGGCCCGACTCGCTGCTCGCGGCGCAGATGATGGGGCGTTGGCCGGACGGGACATCGTTGGTCGACGCCACCGTGTGGCCGAGCCAGCAGCGCGACGAACGAGCGCTCAACGATTTCCGCTACAGTGAGGATCCGCGTGGACAGCGCTGCCCCCTGGGCGCGCATGCGCGCCGCGTCAACCCGCGCGACAGCAACAACCGCGACGAAGCTAGGCGGCATCGTATCTGGCGACGGTCGCTGACATACGGTGGCGACTTCCTGCCTTACGATTCACCGGGCGACGGCAAGTCGCGCGGCCTGCTGTTCATTGCGCTTTGCGCCCGCATCGATCAGCAGTTCGAGTTCCTGCAAACGCGCTGGCTGAATGCGGGCGAATTCATCGGCCAGGCCGGCCTTGGTCGCTGCCCCATCACGGGCACCAACCGCGGCGACATCGAGGACAGCTTCGCTGTTCCCGGTCGGCCCGCGCCGTACAGTCGTTTGCCGCGTTTTGTCAAAGTGCGCGGCGGCGACTATTTCTTCGTGCCGTCGCTGCCCGCCCTTGCCGGCATCGCAAGCGGCGAGACGTTCCGCCGAGAAGGCGAGCCCGAGCCTGCAATCAATCCCAGCCTCGACCAGACGCCCAAGCTTGTGGACTCCGAGCGCCTTGTCGAGCTGGGGATCGCGAAGCTCCTCCCCCAGGGCTCCGACGCCTTCCTGTCGGTCGATGGCTTGGTCCTGGTCGGGCGGCAAAAATATGTGCGTCGCGTCCTCGATGATGACCATCGCTTCGCGTTGAGCGACATGGATCGGCGCATGCAGCAGATCTGCGGCGGCGAACGGCTGATGCTGGGCATGCCGAGCGGCTGTCCCGAGCGCGATCTACGGCTTCGATTGTGGCGCGATGCTGCGCACCTCTATGAAGGACCGAAGCCGGCTGCGATTGCCCAGCAGACGATGCAGCGCCTGCTCCAGCGGCACGGATCGAAGGGTTCGTTGGACATCGTGCGCAATGTCTCGCTCGTGGTTCCGTCGGCGCTGGCCCAGCTTTATTTCGGAGTCTCGGGTCCGGACTGGATTTCGCCGTCCTACGTTGCATTCCAGTTCGCCAAGCTGGAGGTCGCCCAGGTACCGGGCGACTGGCTGGCGACCCTGCCGCATGCGCAGCCGCAGGACGTGCCGTTCATCACGCTCCAGTTCTGGGCGCAAACGGCGTTCGCCCATGTGTTCACCAATGTCGTCAACGCCGCCGACCTTGCCGCGACGGCGCAACGCAGCACAGCGGAATTCTTCCGCCATCTCGACGGCCTCGTGGCCCAGGCACGGGCGATGCCCAACAAGGCGACCCTGCTCGGTTGCCTGATGTCGCTAAAGCCCGCCGACTACGGTGTGGCGCCCGATCGCTACGCCATCATCGTCCGCCTGCTGCTGGCCGAGCTGATCGTGGGCTCGTCCGGGACGCTTAGCCAAGCACTGCCGAACTTCATCGACGACGTGCTGCAGCATCCCGGCATCCTCGATCCGGCGCAGCACTATACCGACGATGAGCTCGAGGCGATTATCCGCGAGGCGCTGCGTTTTGAGCCGGTGGCGCCGATCCTTTTCCGCCGCTGCACAACCGACTCGATACTGGGCAGCAAGACGATTCCCGCCAACAGCCCGGTTGCCGTCCTCCTCAAGACGGCGATGTTCGATCCACGCAAGTTCGCCGATCCCGACCGCTTCCTGGTCGACCCGGCCAAGCGTGCCGCAGCGGCCTATCTCGTGTTCGGCGCCGGGCTGCACGAATGCAAAGGCGCAGATATCGGCACCGTGGCTCTGCGCGAGATGGTCCGCGGACTTTTGACGTTGAAGGACCTGCACCGGGCCGCCGGCCCGGCCGCCAGCAATCGCGACCTGCTGGGGCGATGGACGAAGTTCATCGTGCGCTTCGATCCCTGATCTTCCTTCCGTTCGTTCAGCGTAGGGAAGGAAAGGAGGCTATGCAGCCGCCGGCGCAGCCAGGCCCAGCTCTTCGAACAGCAGCCGCGCCTGCTCGCGATGGCGCGTGGCGGCCACCTTGTCGCCGGCGGCTTCGCTGGCTTGCGCCATTTCCACCAAGCAGTGGGCCGCCAACGGGCGCAAGCCGCGCGACTGTCCTAGCTCGATGGCTCGTTGGTAGCAGGCCAAGGCGGCGCGCACATCGGAGCTGGGGTCCGCCCCTTCGATATTGCCGCGGATGCGAAAAATCTCTGCCAGATGCGCATATTCGCCGGCCCGCTCAGCAATTTCCTGCGCCCGGCCGATGGCGGTGCGCGCGAAGGACAGAGCGCCTACGGCAAGGTGGGCCTGGGCAAGCGCCATGTAGTGGTGGATAGCATTGTAGAGCCCGCCGGAGCGGTGGGCAGTCTTATGTTCGGCCTCGAGCAGCAAGGTGAGGGCGTCCCGCGGCCGTCCCCCGTTGGCATAGGCTGCTCCCAGCCACGCCGTCGAGATCGGCAGGACGATCTCGGCCTGCTGTGTGATGCGATAGGCTGCCTCGAACGCTTCGATCGCGGCCTTCGGCTCGCCAATGCCTGACTGGTAGAGGCCCTGGCTCATGTACGCGTAGGCCGTCGAATAGGGTTCGCGGATCCGGCTGACCAGCTCCAGCGCCCGGTCCTTGGTCTGGCGTGCGCGCTCGAATTCGCCAAGCGAGACCAACGACCAGGTAAGAAGGCCGCGGGCGAGAATGCTTGGAATTCCCGGCCAGCCGAACCGTTTCAGCTCGAGATCGCCGGTCAGGCTGTCGAGGAGTGCGCCATAGATGTCGGCCGCTTCCCTCAGCGCGCCGACGGCGTGTAGCAGATTGGCCTGATTGAAGCGCGCCGAAAGGCGCAGCACGAAGTCGTCGAGCTCGTTGGCGAGCCGCACCGCCTCCTCTGCAGAGCGAAGTCCGACCTCGTGCTTGCCGGCGAGCCACAGCGCCGTCGAAAGCTGGCTGGTCGTTGCCGCCAGTCGGCGCTTGTCGCCCAATACGTGGGCCAACGCGTCGGCTTCACGCATGACGTCGACCAGGCGGTCGATCTCGCCCAGGGCCAGCAACGGGCTGAAGGCATGCAGGCGGGCATCGATCGCCAGAGCAACCGACTGCGACTCGGGGAGACGTTCGAGAACCTGAAGGATCCGATCATAGAGACCGATCGCTTCGTGGTTGGCAGAGCTGCGGATGGCCTGGCCGAGCGATCCAATGAGATAGTGGGCGGCCTTGTCCCAGATCTCGCCGCGTTCGGCGTGCGAGGCAAGGACGGCGGCGTCCACGCCGGTCGCCGACCAGTCCTTGTGCTCGAGATGATCGAGCACGGCGGCATGCAGGCGCCGCTTTTCGCTGTTCAGCAGGCTGGCGTAGGCAGCGTCCTGCACCAGGGCGTGCTTGAAGGCCAGGACCGAGTCGTTTCCAAGCTCCGCTTCGTGCAACAACCCGGAGGCCAGCGACCGGTCGACCATCGCCTGGAGGTCCTCGTCGGTGCAGGCAGCGACCGCTTGCAGGTCGGCGATCGAGAACTGGCGTCCAAGAACCGCACCAACCTGCAGCAGAGGCTTGGCATCGGTTATCTTCTCCAGGCGAGCCGCCAGGAGGCCCTGCAGGCTGGTCGGCACTTCGCCCAAGCTGCCCGGCCGTTCCTCTTCGAGCAGCGCCAGCGTCAGCTCCTCGAGATAGAGCGGCACGCCTTCAGCACGCTCGGCGATGCCGGCCTGGATGTCCGGGCCCAGACGGTCATCGGCAATAGCCTGGATGAGACGACGGCTGTCGGCGCCGCTCAGCCGGTCAAGATGCAGCTCGGTTGTATAGCCCGCGACGTGCCAGCGCTGCGCAAAAGCATCGCGATTGGTTGCCAGCACCATGGCCGTGGACTGCCGGATGCTGCGGATGATGTCGACCAGCAGATCCTCGGTGGTGCGATCGATCCATTGCACGTCCTCGACGATCGTGAGCACAGGGCCGCAGGCGGCGAGCTGCAAGTGCTGGCGCAGCAGCAGTGTGACGAGACGCTCGCGGACTTGCTGCGGCGAGGCGTCAGGCAGCCGGTGGTCCGGTGACTTGATCTGCAACAGGTGGCACAGCAAGGCGAGATGATCCCTCGAGTCGAGATCGACCGACTGCAGCCACTGTCGCGTCCTGGAGATCTTGTCCTCGGCGCTCTGGCCGCCCGCCAGGCCGATTGTCCGTGTCAGTTGCTGGACGACCGGAAAGAGCGCCGTGTTCTGATGGAGAGGCGAGCACTGGTAGCTCAGGATCACGGCCTTGGAGCCGATGCGGTCGCGCGTCGACTGCACGAGGCGGGACTTGCCGATGCCGGCGTCGCCGGAGAGCAGCGCGACATGGCCTTCCGAATCGGCAGCTCGCCGCCAGCGGCTGAGCAACAGCTCGACCTCTTCACTGCGTCCGACCAGCGGCGCCGTCGAGCGGGCGCGCAGCGCCTTGAAGCGATTGAGGGCGGAGCGCGTGCCTTTGACCTCGAAGATCTCGATCGGGTTGGTCAGGCCGCGCAGGGCCCGCTTGCCGAGGCTCTTGTAGCGGAAGGAGCGGCCAGCCAGGCGTGCCGTCAGTGGCGAAACGACGAGGCTGTTGGCTCTTGTCTCCGACTGCAGCCGGGCGGCGACATTCGGAGTTTCGCCGGAAATGCCGCCATCGTCGGCCTTTGTCCCATACCCGATCGCGACCAGCCCGGTCGCGACGGCCACGCGCACCGAGAGCGTTTCCCCCGCCAGCACCGGCAGGTGGGAGACCACGTCGATCAGGTCGAGCCCCGCGGCAACGGCGCGCTCGGCATCGTCCTCGCGGCTGGTGGGCCAGCCGAAATAGGCCATCATTCCGTCACCGACGAAACGGGCCACATGACCGCCCAGGTTGCGCACGGTCTCCGATGCAGCTTGGTGATAGCGCTCGGTGATTGGTGCCAGCTCCTCCGGGTCGAGCCGGTGGGCAAGCTCAGTCGAGCCCACGAGATCGCAGAACAGGACGCTCACTTGGCGGCGCTCTGCCTTCGGGCGCCGCCGCGGCGTGGGGGGATGTGGGTCGAGGCCGATGACAAAATTGTCGGCGCGCGACCGTTGGATCTCGGCGATTGCCCCCAGCAGTCGCTTGCGATGGCCCAGAGGTTCCACGCCGAGCTCGATCAGATCGGCATCGGTCAGGGTTGCGGCCAGGTCAAGGTCGATCGCGTTCGCCGCGAACGACGCGGCGTACTGGCCGAGCCCCAGCCTATCGAGCCATGCTTCAAGCTCTGTCGACATATGATCCGTATCGCCCCCTGCAGCAGCATAGCGCATGCGGCTTCAGCGACCTATCATCGTTAGCCCAGGGCGCCCCGTTTGCGAAGCGCCTGGATATCGGCTTCGCCATAGGAAAGCTCGCGCAGGATCTCCTCGCCGTGCTGGCCCACGGTCGGCGGGGGCCCCGCTGTGCGTGGCTTGGCAAAACCCAGTCGAATTGGGTTATTGACTGTGCGCGGCACGTCGGGGTTCGCGGTCGCGGCAAAGATGCCGGCATGCTCGGCCTGCTCGTCCTCGACCACGTCGGCCAGCCGGCCGATCACGCCAAAGGGGATGCCGGTGCCGGCGAAAGTGCGCTCCCATTCGGCGTAAGTGCGGGCGGCAAACACCAGCATCAGCTCCCGCACCAGCTCGAGAGGATGCGCGCGGCGCTCGGCGCGGGTGGCAAAGCGCGGGTCGGCCCTGAGGTCGGGCCGCTCGATGGCGGCACAAAATGCTTCCCACAAACGGTCGTCACGCACCATCAGCAGCTGCAGCAAGCGATCGTCCTTGGTGCGATAGAGATTGGTCAGGGCATTGCGCGGCCGGTCCGGTGCCTGGCGTGGCGGCAGCTTGGCGCCGACCAGGGCACCGGCTGCGGAAGTGCCGTTCGCCCATACGCCATTGGCGTAAAGCGACGTTCCGACCCAGCAGCCTTTGCCGGTACGGTCGCGCTGACGCAGGCCAAGCAGGATGGCCGCCACCAGAGTCATTGCAGTGGCGCGGTCGCCTTGGGCCGGCAGCGACAGGCCGGGCGGACCGTCTTCGTAGCGGGCCGCGTCGAGGATACCGGAACGGCCGAAATAGGCACTGACATCGAACCCCGGGCGGTCGCGGTCGGGACCGGTCTCGCCGTAACCGGTGAGCGAGCAATAGACCAACCTAGGGTTCAGGCGTTCGACATCTTCCCAGCGCAACTGCAACCGTTCGCGCGCCGGTGGCGGGAAGTTGACGATCATGACGTCGGCACGGCCGATCAGCCGTTCGAGGACCGGCCGAGCGTCCTCGTTCTTGAGGTCGAGCGCGATCGAGCGCTTTAGGCGGCCGTCGAGCTGCCAAGGGAAGTTCTTGTCGCTCTGCGGATAGCTGGCGTTGCGATAGCTGTTGCGGTGCGGATCACCCTCGCCCGGCGGCTCGATCTTGATCACATCGGCGCCGAAATCTGCCAGCGCAGCCGCTGCCGCGGGTGCAGCGATGAACGAGCTGATGTCCAGAACGATAAGGCCGCTGAGCGGCAAGGCCTCGCTCATCGCACGGCGCCGCTCTTGCGCAGGCTCGCGATCTCCTCACTCGAGAGGCCGGCCTCGGTCAGGATCTGGTCGCTGTGCTGGCCGAGCGCGGGTGCCGGATTGGCGATGCGCTGCTCGGCGAAGCCGAGTTTGATCGGGTTGGCAAGCGTGTGCGGCATGTCGGGAATGGCGGTGTCGACGACAGCGCCGCAAGCGCGGGCCTGCTCGTCATCTGGAACGTCCTGCGGCCGGCTGATGACGCCGAAGGTGATGCCGTGGGCAGCCAAGGCTTGCCGCCAGTGTTCGTAGGCGCAACTGGCAAAGGCCTCACGCAGGATGGCGGCAAGCTCTGCTGAGCGGTTGCGCCGTTCTTCGATCTCGGCGAAGCGCGGATCGTCCACGAGATCCGGCCGGCCGATCGTCTTGCAGACTCCCGGCCACATCTTGTCCTCACGCACGATCGTGAGCTGAAGCCAGCGGTCGTCGGAGGTGCGGTAGATATTGCCCAGCGCCGAGCGCGGCCGATCGGGCGGCGGGCGATGCGGCAGGTAGGCGCCGACCAGCGCCGCCTGGGCGATCACGCCGCCCGACCACAGGCCATTGCCGAGCAGCGATGTGCCGACCCAGGATCCCTCGCCGGTCTTCAGGCGATGGATCAGCGCCATCAGGATGGCTGAGACCAGGGTCATCGCTGTGGCGCGGTCGCCTTGCGCGGGAACCGGCACGCCGGGTGGACCGCCTTCATAACGTTGGGCATCCAAGATGCCGGATCGCGCGAAGTAGGCGGTAACGTCGAAGCCTGGGCGGTCGCGATCCGGGCCGGTCTCGCCATAGCCTGTCAGCGAGGCGTAGATCAGCTTGGGATTGACTGGCTTGACGTCTTCGTAGGCGAGCTTGAGCTTGTCGCGCACCGGCGGCGGGAAATTGCAGATCAGCACGTCGGACACTGCGATCAGGCGATCGAGGGCGGCGCGCGCCTTGGGATTCTTCAGATCGAGCACCAACGAGCGCTTGTTGCGCGAATCCATGTGCCAGGGGTAGTTGACCTCGCCCTTCGGATAGTTCGACGAGTCGAGCATGATGCGCCGGTTGGGATCGCCTTCCGGGCCTTCAACCTTGATCACGTCGGCGCCCCAGTCTCCAAGCACGACCGCGGCCGCCGGTGCGGCGATGAACGAACTGATATCCAGAACACGCAATCCCGCCAGCGGCAGGCCAGGCTCGCTCATTCCTGTTCCTCGAAAAGCTGTTGGCGACGATATGGGCGCTACCCTCTGGCCTCCGTCAAGAGTGGTCGCTAGCGTGGTTCCGGCACGCGGCGTGCTTGGGGGAATTCATCGTGGCAAGAAAGCGTAAACCGAATTTCATCGTCGTTCTGATCGACGATCTCCGTTTCGACGAGCTCGGCATCTGCGGCCATCCCTACATGCAGACACCGCATATCGACCGTATCGGGCACGAGGGGGCGATGTTCACCTCGGCGTTCCACACAACGCCGCTCTGCTCCCCCAACCGCGCCTCGATCCTCACCAGCCAGTATGCCAGCCGGCACGGCATCATCGACAACGTGGCGCGCGACGCCCATAGCCATCGCCTGCCCAACTATCATGTCATCCTGCAGCGCCTGGGCTATGAAACCGCACATATCGGCAAGTGGCACATGGGCAATTCTGGTGGGCCTCGGCCGGGCTACGACAAATGGGTGAGCTTTCCGGGCCACGGCTCCATCATCGATCCGGTGCTGAACATCGATGGCGATGAACGCCAGCACACGGGCTACATCACCGATCTCTTGAATGGCCACGCCGTCGAGTTCCTTCGCAGGCCGCGGACCAAGCCCTTCGCGCTTTTCTTCGCGCACAAGGCCGTCCATCCCGATGCCTTCCAGGCGGCCGACGGGACGATCGATCTCAGCAAGGGCGGCTATCGGCCGGCGCCGCGCCATGCCGAGCTGTACAAGGGCGCCCAGTTCCCGCGCCGGCCCAATGCGCGGCCGGCGGCCGAGGTGGTAAAGGACAAGCCTGCGTGGACCGAAGCGTTCCAGCTGCGCATCAGCGAGGCCTCGCGCAAGGTGCTCGACGGCATCCAGGCCGGCAGCGATGAGGAGATCCGCCTGCGCGCCGCCATGATGGCGTCGGTCGACGAGGGCATGGGCGAGGTCTTCAAGGTACTGGAAGAGACCGGCCAGCTCGACGATACCTTCATCCTGTTCCTGGGCGATAACGGCTATTTCTTCGGTGAGCACGGGCTGGGGCCGGAGCGGCGTTTTGCCTACGAGGAGGGCATCAGGTCGCCTTTCCTGGTGCGTTATCCGGCCTGGTTCAAGCCGGGCACGGTGAATGACGATCTGGTGCTGGCGCTCGACATCGCGCCCTCGATCGTCGATCTCGCCGCCGGCAAGGCGGCCGACTTCGAGCACATGCAAGGCCTCTCGCTGCGACCGCTGGCGAAAGTCGGCAGGCGCTCCGGCTGGCGCTCTTCGTTCATGTGCGAGTATTTCAGCGAGAACGCCATGCCTTGGCTGATCGGCATGAGCTACAAGGCGATCCGCACCCGACGTCACAAGTACATCCACTGGACGCAGAAATCGCTCGACGGCGTGGAGTGCGACGAGCTCTACGATCTCAAGAGCGACCCGTACGAGATGCACAATCTGATCGGCAAACGGGCTGAGCGTGCGACCGTCGCGCGCTTGCGGCGACAGCTCTCTCAGCTCGTTGCCGAATCGGTCGGCTTGTGAACCCCGCGACGGTCCTTACCAAGAGGGCTTTGCTCGCTACGGCGTTCGCGGCCGTGGCTGGCGCCGCTCGAACCCAGACATGGCCAGCCAAACCAATTCGACTGATCGTGCCTTTGGCGCCCGGCGCTACGGCTGACATCGTGGCCCGGCTCTTTGCCGAAGAGCTCGCCAAATCGCTGGGACAGGCCATCGTCGTCGATAACAAGACAGGTGCGGGTGGCACGATCGCCACCGCGGAAGCAGCGCGTGCCGCGCCCGACGGATACACGCTGGCTCTGGTGTCCCAAGGCACGATGGTCTTCAACATCGGCCTCTACAAGACACCGGGATACGATCCGCTCAAGGATCTCGTTGCTGTCGCCGTGAGCGGCGGGGTGTCGAATGTGCTGATCGTCCATCCGGACAATCCGGCCAGGACGCTGGCCGACGTCCTCGCGCAAGCGCGCGCCAGGCCGGGTGAGCTTACCTATTCGTCAGGCGGCGTCGGGACGAGCCACCACATGTCCGGCGTGCTGCTCGAACTCCGGACCGGCGTCAAGGTGCAGCACGTGCCGTACAGGGCGACCCCCGCGGGCATCCAGGCCGTGGCCAATGGCGAAGTGACCATGGGCCTGTTCAATACACCGACGGTGATCGGCCTCCTGAAGGCCGGCAAGCTCAAGGCCGTCGCTGTGACTAGCGAGACTCGCTCCGAACTCCTGCCCAGCGTGCCGACCATGATCGAGTCGGGGGTCAAGGACTATGTCGTGAACACTTGGATGGGCTTCGCGGTGCCCGCGAGGGTGCCCGAGCCGATCGTGGCCAGGCTCAATGGTGAGCTCAACCGCCTCGGCCAATTGCCGCAGGTGCGCGAAAAGATGATGGCCCAAGGTATCGACATGCTGCCGCCCGGACCACCTGCCGCGGCACAAAAGCTGGTCCGAGACGATCTTGCGCTGTGGCTGCCGGTGATCAAAGCCTCGGGCGCCGCGGCCGAATAGGGGCCGGCGCTTCCTTGCAATAGGTCCTTCGGGCGCGTATCTCCCTGCCTCCTTCAACCACAGGAGAGCGCACCTCAGCGCAATCACTGTCATGGGCTACAGAGTCGCCGTCGTCGGCGCGACCGGCAATGTCGGGCGCGAAATGTTGCAGATCCTGGCCGAGAGAAATTTCCCGGCCGATGATGTCGTTGCCTTGGCCTCCGCCCGGTCGGCCGGCAAACAGACCTCGTTCGGCGACAAATCGACCTTGAAAGTCCAGGACCTGGCAAAATTCGACTTCAAGGGCATCGACATCGTGTTGAGCTCGCCCGGTGCCAAAGTCTCCGCCGAGCACAGCCCGCGCGCCGCCAAGGCCGGCGCCGTGGTGATCGACAATACATCCTATTGGCGCATGGATCCGGACGTGCCGCTGGTCGTGCCCGAAGTCAATGCAAAGGCGATCGGCGGTTACAAAGGACGCGGCATCATCGCCAATCCCAACTGCTCGACCATCCAGATGGTGACGGCCCTGAAGCCGATTCACGAAGCCGCCACCATCAAGCGCATCGTCGTCGCCACGTATCAGTCGACGTCAGGCGCCGGCAAGGAAGCGATGGACGAGCTTCTGAACCAGACCAAGAGTTTCTTCGTCAACCAGACGCTGGAGGCCAAGAAGTTCACCAAGAACATCGCTTTCAACGTCATTCCTCATATCGACGTTTTCATGGAGGACGGTTCGACCAAGGAAGAGTGGAAGATGGTCGTCGAGACCAAGAAGATCCTCGATCCCAGGATCAAGGTTCATGCAACCTGCGTGCGCGTGCCGACTTTCATCGGTCATGCCGAAGCCGTGAATCTCGAGCTCGAGAAGGCGCTCGATGAGGACGAGGCGCGGCGCGTTCTCGCGGCCGCTCCGGGCGTGCTCGTGGTCGATCGCCGCGAGCCGGGCGGCTACATCACGCCGCAGGAAGTCACCGGCCAGGACGGTGTGTTCGTGAGCCGTGTGCGTGTCGATCCGACCATCGAGAATGGCCTCTCCCTGTGGGTGGTGAGCGACAACCTGCGCAAAGGCGCCGCGCTCAACGCCATCCAGATCGCCGAGGAGCTGATCAAAGGCTATCTCTAAGGCTGCGTAAGGCTGGCAAGCGTTCTCGTGCAGGTGCTTGGACGGCTGTGTTGATGTAAGATGAGAAGGTGAACGAGGCACCTTCGATCCACCCTCTTAGACGTGAATCGCACGCGTCATCGCCGACCCCGTTGTTCGGCGGCGATGGTAATGGCTTCGTTCAGCAACTGCGTCTGGCCTCCCAGGCTCAACGTGCCGGCCGGCTCGATGAAGCCATCACCTCGTATCTGCGGTTGCTTGCTGTGCGGCCCGCTCACGCCGAGCTGCACAACAATCTTGGCGTGGCGTTGCGTCTGGCCGGAAAGCTCGAGGCGTCCGTTTCGCATCACCGGCTGTCGCTGGCCGCCGACCCGGGCAATCCGGCACTGCATTCCAACCTGGGCAATGCCTTGCGCGCCGTTAATCGGCTCGACGAGGCCGTCAAGCATCACTTCCAATCGATAGCTCTCAACCGGGACTACGCCGAGGGCTTCTTCAATCTGGCACTCTGCTTACGCGACCTCGGCAGGCTCGATGAGGCGATTGGCTGTTTTGGCCGCGTCCTTGCGCTGTCACCGAACAATCGACGCGCAAGGGTCGAGTTCGCCATTGCGCTTTTGATGCGCGGCGAGCTGGCCGAAGGTTTCGCCGCCTACGAAGCACGCAAGCGGCTGCCGGAAACGCCCGTTCCCGATTTCATCAAGCCTGCCTGGGAGGGCGAGCCGATCTTCGGCAGGCGTATCCTGCTCTACTCCGAGCAAGGGCTGAGCGATGTGCTGCTGTTCGTGCGCTTTGCGCGTGAGCTCAAACGCCGTGGCGCCACGGTGCTCGTGCTGTGCCAGGCGCTGTTGAAAGAGCTTCTCGCGGCCGTCGATTTCATCGACCACGTTGTTGCCGAAGGCGAGGCGCTGCCCGAGTTCGATGTGCATGCCTCCGTGGTGTCGCTGCCGCATCTCTGTCGCACGGACTTCGCGGCCCTGGGGTCGGAACCCGCCTATCTGAGGGCGCCGGCCAGCGGCCGTATCAAGCTTGGTCGCCTCGAAACGGCGCGGCTGCGCATCGGAATCTATTGGGCGGCCATGCCGGGCCAGCCGCAGGATCGACAACGCTCCACGCCTTTCGCCCAGT
>Ga0081455_10001950_pt1 | contig 24784 bp, 23 predicted proteins | sample TabmetS3T2R1_FD_70207 | JGI IMG/M metagenome (GOLD analysis project Ga0081455, IMG submission 70207) | Tabebuia heterophylla rhizosphere microbial communities from the University of Puerto Rico - S3T2R1 | ecosystem: Host-associated > Plants > Roots > Rhizosphere ...
CGCGCGCTATGAACCGCGGCGTGCCGCCGACGGCATGGAACGCACGAACCGGTGAATTCACGCCGCCGGGAATGACTTTCTGCGCGCGATCGAACAACGCGATGGACTGGGTCGGCGCCTCGGCCGGTAACGGATTTCCCCTCGGTGCGGGCATCTACGAGCTCTTTTCGGTGTGGACGGATGATTGCGGAGCGGACTGTGCAGGCTGCAAAGCCGGCGCGGAAGTATGCGCCGGCGCGGGGCGCGCTGCGCGCTGCAGGCGTGCCTCGCGGAAGAACGCGTCGACGGTCTCGGCGCTGGCGTGCGCGGCGGCGGCGCGAATCCCCGCGAGGGGCAGATGGGCGAGGCGCTGCGCGATCGTCATGACCACGCGGCGCACCTGTTCCTGCTGTTCGACGCTGAGCTTTTGCAGCTCTTCGTTGAGCGCGCGGTCCGCTTCGGCGGCAGCGATGCGCACGAATTCACTGCGCAAGTCGGCGAGTTGCTTGCCGATGGCGCGCGTGGCGAGCTGGCTGCGCAACTGCGCGAGACGATCGTCGATGGCGGCACGCATCGGCGCGAGGCGCAGGAGCTGCGCGACGCGCCGATCCTGCGTCGCCTGGATCATCTCGTTCATGCCGATGCGAGAGAAGCCCACATCGCCGGCGGCTTTCGGCTCGATGTTCGGCGGAAGGCCGAAGTCGATTACCAGTACCGGCGATGTCGCGACGCCGGCGAGACGGCGCAGCGCGTCGGCGTTGAGCACGGGCTCGTTGCCGCCCGTGGCGACCACGAGGCCCGCGACGTCGCGCGGCTGCATGCGGAACTCGGCGAGCGAGACGGCCGTGGCTTCGATGGTGCGGGCGAATTCTTCGCCGGTGTCGGCCGTGCGATTCACGACGAGCACGGAGATGCCGGCTTCGTGGAGCAGCTCGCCACAGCGCTTGGTCATCGGCGAGACGCCGATCAGCGCGACAGTGCCGGATTTTTCCGCAACGTGCAGGAGCATGCGGTCGGCCGCGAGATCGGCGAGCGAAGGCGGACGCGAGTCTGCCGCGAGGCGCTGAAGACGGCCGGACAGGCTGAGCGCGTCGCCGATCACGCGATCGAGCATCGGGCCGGAGACGCCCGCCTCGCGCGCGGCGTCCCACGCACCGCGCAGCTGCGCGACGATGTCGCGCTCGCCCGCCAGTGCGGAATCGAGGCCGCAGGCGATCAGGAACAGGTGCTCGACGGCGGCCTCGCCCGTCCACGCACGCAGCGTGGCGCGGGCTTCATTGGGGCGCGGGGCGCGGCCGGTGATCGCTTGAAAGACTTCGGCGCGCAGGTCGCGGGCGTCGTCGCCATCGGTCACGGCGAAGACGACTTCGACGCGATTACAGGTCGCGAGATAGACGATTTCCGCCGTCCCGATTGCCTCACGAAGCGCGGCGAGACGCGCCGCGATTTCGTCCTTGGGGAGCGTGAATCCGGCGATGTCGTCTGCGCTGGCGTGGCGATAGGAGAGGCCTACGACGCCGATTTGGTCCATGGGGCAATGGAACCATGAGCCCCACGGGGAAATGTCACCGAAAGGTCATCGCGAGCGCGCCGACGCGGGGGTGACAAACGCCAGAGGCGCTGAAGCGCCAATGCCTAATATCGTCGAGATCCTTTACAGCGCCAGTCTACGCGTGCTCGAGAAACTCACCGTTCTATCAATCAGTTACGTCTGTGGCACCCCGCTTGCATTGCACCGCGGCAGTGTTCGCGCTCAAGTCAGTCGGGGTGACCAGAAGATGAATCGAAGAATCCACGTCCGCGCGCTCTGGTTGGTGTGTCTGTCGCTCGCGGCCTCCGCAGCCCACGCGGTCGTTATCGACTTCAACACCCAACTCGGCGCCTCTCCCGTCAACGTTGCCACTTACTCGGAAGACGGTTTCATCTTCACGAGCTCTGTTTCGGCATCCAACGCCTTGACCTTCTGGGGCACATCGAACAGCGGCTGGACCGGATCGCCTGCCCTGTTCAGTAACTACACATTCGAGACCGCGAAATTAGCCGCCACCGACGGTTTGGCATTCACGCTGGACAGCATCGACGTTTCCGAGCTGTTCCCGAACCAGGGTGCCAGCGCTCTGAATGTTGTTCTCCGGGGCCTTCATGCCGACGGCACCACGACGACAACGACGCTCGCCATGGACGGAGTGTTCGGCATGCAGACATTCGTCTTGGGTAATGCCATGTCCAACGTCGTTTCGATTTCGTGGCAGACCCTCACCGCGGTGGCGCAATTCGACAATCTCGTTCTGCAGCGAGTCTCGGTGCCGGAACCGTCGTCACTGGCACTGCTTGGGCTCGGGATGGCTGGGCTGGCGCTGGTAAGGTCGAGGCGCCGCGTCCGCTGAGATCGCCGGCGCTCGCGTAGTAAGCCGCACGCAAGTGAATGGGGGCACTCGCCACCTGCCAAGGATAGGCGAGTGCCCAGTTCGACGGACGCCGAGGGCGGCTACGCGCGTTAGCGCCGCCCGCTGCGGGCTAACGCGGTAATCAACACGCCCGCGACGAAACCAACCCCCAACGCCCACGCGGCCGCCTTGTACGGCTCGGCTTCAACGCGGTCCTGCAAGTTCGAATACTGAGATTGCGTCCACGTACGCGCTTGCTGTGTCGTGCTCCGCACGGCGTCGCTCGCGGCGTCCTTCGCGGCCCGGAGGTGGTCCTTCATCTCTTCCGCGCGGCCGCGCGTGCTCGTCGTCGTGCCGCCACCGTTCCCGCCTGTGCCGGTGCCCGTACCACTCCCGGTGTTCTCGTTCATATCGCGCTCCTCAGGTCCAGATCACCACGGATGCAATTCATATAAAGCTGCTCGAACTGCTTTGTATCCATGGGAACGGGATTACCGCCGGTGCACAGATCCGCGAACGCCTGAGGCGCGAACGCGGCCGCGTGCTTCTGCTCCACCCCGATCTCCGCGAGCGTGTTCGGAATGCCGATCGTATGGCGCAGCTCCAGCACCCACTCGAGCACACCGTCGAACGAGTCCTTCGCGAGCCCGAGGTACGCGGCGAGCCGCGCCATCTTCGCGTCGATGGCCTTGCGATTCCAAGCCAGCACGTACGGCATCACGACCGCATTCGTCAGCCCGTGATGCGTGTTGAGATTCGCGCCGCACGGATGGCTCAAGCTGTGCATCGCGCCGAGCCCCTTCTGAAACGCCGTCGCGCCCATTGACGATGCGATGAGCATGTGCGAACGCGCCTCGATGTTGCTTCCCTCGCGCACGGCGACCGGCAGCCACTTCTTGATGAGCCGCGTGCCTTCTACGGCGATGCCTTCCGCCATCGGGTGATAGAACGGCGCGCAGTACGCTTCGAGGCAATGGGACAGCGCGTCCATGCCCGTTGCAGCCGTCACGTTCGGCGGCAGTCCAACCGTGAGCTGCGGATCGCTGATGACGATGCCCGGCATCATGCGCGCGTGAAAGATGATCTTCTTCGTGTGATCACGCGGATCGGTGATCACCGATGAGCGACCGACCTCCGAGCCCGTGCCCGCCGTCGTGGGCACGGCGACGACCGGCGCCATACCGTTCACGTTGACGCGCGTGTACCAATCCTCGCGATCCTCGAAGTCGAAGATCGGCCGCGTCTGCCCCACCATCAACGCGACCGCCTTACCGACGTCGAGCGCGCTACCGCCGCCGAACGCGATCACGCCGTCGTGCGAGCCCTTACGGAACACCTCCACGCCATCACTGACGTTCTTCTCGACCGGATTGCCTTGAATGTCCGAGAAGACCGCGTTCGGCATACCGGCGTCGTTCAGCACCCGCCCGGCATCTGCGATGATCGAGAGTTTCGCGAGGCCCGGGTCGGTGACGATGAGCGGGCGCGTCATGCCGAGCGCCCGGCACGCGTCCGGCAGCTCGCGAATGCGGCCGGCGCCGAAGCGCATCAGCGTCGGATAGTTCCAGTTACTTGTGAGCTTCATGTCCCCGGCCTCAAGTGCGCGTGCGCAGATGGAACGACTTCGGGCGCGTGAGATGTTCGTAGCCGACGCGCGAAAGCGTGCAGCCGCGACCCGAATCCTTCACGCCGACCCACGCGAGCGCGGGGTCGAGATAGTCGCAGCGATTCATGAACCACGTGCCGGTATCGATACGATCGCCGAGCGCGAGCGCGGCATCGGCATCTTCCGTCCAAATGGCGGCCGTCAGACCGAATGCGCTGTCGTTCATGAGACGCACCGCTTCGTCGTCACTGCTCACCTTCATGATGCCCGCGACCGGCCCGAAGATTTCCTCGCGCATCACGCTCATGCGGTGATCGACGTGCAACAAGAGCTGCGGGGCCAGATACGGCGTGCCCGCCCGATTCGCGGCGAACATGCGTTCGTCGATCGCGGGCTGCGCGCCGGCCGCGACGCTCGAGGCGATCTGCTTGCGAATCAGCTCGGCCGCCGCCGTGCGCACGACTGGCCCGAGCGTCGTCGCCTCTTCGGTCGGTTTGCCGAGCGCGTACTGCTTCGTCAGCTCGACGGCGCCTGCGACGAACTTGTCGTACACCGTTTCGTGCACGTAGATGCGCTGAATGCCACAGCACGACTGGCCACTGTTGAAGAACGCGCCGTCGACGATGTTCTCGACCGCGTGCGCAAGATTGGCGTCGTGCCGCACGTACGCAGGATCGCAACCGCCCAGTTCCAACCCCGTCCCGACAAACCGCTCGGCGACGGCTCGCTGAATCGCGTGGCCGCCCGCGACGGAACCGGTGAACGCGACGAACGCGATGCGCGCGTCCTTCACGACGCGCTCGGTGTCTTCGTGCGAGAGGTGCAGAACTTGGCAGACGCCATCCGGCAGCGCCGCTTCGCGGAAGCATTCGGCAAAGCGCTCGGCGCATAGCGGCGTTTGGGCCGAATGCTTCAGCACGACGGCATTGCCCGCCATGATGGCCGGCACCACGCTGTTCACGGCGATGAGATAGGGATAGTTCCAAGCGGCCACGGTGAACACGACGCCGAGCGGCTCGCGTCGCACGAAGCGCAGCAAGTCGTCCTTGGGACCGGCATCGACATCCTCGAGAGCCTCCGGCGCGATGTCGATCATGTACCGCGCACGCTCCAGCATGCCGCGCACTTCGCTCGCGGCGTAGCGGATGGGCCGGCCCATTTGCCACGTGAGCTCGAGTGCGATGGCGTCGCGCTTCGCCTCGAAGGCATCGCAAAATCGCCGGCAGATCGCCGCGCGCTCGGTGACCGGCACGCCCCGCCACTTGCGCTGCGCTTCGACGGCGCGGTTCAGCGCGGCGTCGATCGCGCCAGGATTCGCAAGCTCTCGCTCCACGAAGACCGAACCGTCGACCGGACTGATCGTTTTCTGCATCAGATGATCTCGAAGTACCGCGCGAGCTCCCAATCCGTGATGTGGCGGCGAAACTCGCGCTCTTCCCACTCACGCGAGGCGGCGAAGTGGTAGACGAATTCGTCGCCGAAGCACTCTGCCGCCATCTCGGACCCTTTCAAGCGTTGCGCGGCTTCCCACAGCGTGCGCGGGAGCGCGAGGTGCGCGGGAAACTTGCGCGCGTACGCATTGCCTTCGACCACCGGCTCGGGCTCGATTTTGTGCTCGATGCCCCACAGGCCAGAGCCGAGCGCGGCCGCGAGAATCACGTAGGGATTCGCATCCGCGGCCGCTACGCGATACTCCACGCGCTGTGATTTCGCGCTGCCCGGAATCACGCGCAACGCGCACGTGCGATTGTCGACGCTCCAGGCCGAATCCGTCGGCGCCCAGAAGCCTGGGATCAACCGCGTATACGAGTTCACGGTCGGCGACACCATCGCGAGCAGCTCGGGCATCAGCTTTTGCTGGCCGCCGATGAACCAGCGCATCGTGTCGCTCATCGTGAAGGGCTTGGCGGCATCGTAGAAGACGGGCTTGCCGGTCGCCGTGTCCTTCAGCGAGATGTGAATGTGGCCGCTCTGACCGGGCCAGTCCTTCGACCACTTCGCCATGAACGTCGCCATCAATCCCTGACGTTGGGCATGCACTTTGGCGAAGGTCTTGAACAGCGCCGCCTTGTCCGCCGCACTCAGTGCGCTGTCGACGCCGATTGCGGCTTCGATGACGCCCGCGCCCGTCTCCTCGTGCAACCCTTCGATGGGGAAGTCCATCTTCTCGCCGAGATCGAGCAGCGAGCGATAGAAATCGCTCCACACGCTGTTGCGGATCACGCTGTAGCCGAAATAGTCCGGCGCAATCGGCTGCAGGTCACGGAAGTTCTTCTCGCGCACCGAGTCCGGTGTTTCCTTGAACACGAAGAACTCGTACTCGAACCCCGCATACGCCTCGTAGCCGAGCTTCTTCGCGCGCTCCAAGACACGCCTCAGCACCGCGCGCGGGCACACCTTCTCCGCGCCGCCCGTAAACTCGCCGAGGAAGAACACGACCGGTTCTTCCCACGGCAATGCGCGGCACGTTTCGGGCAGTACCCGGACGTTCGCGTCCGGGTAGCCCGTGTGCCAGCCGGTGTAGCGCGCGTTGTCGTAGAGCTGGTCCTTGCTGTCCCAGCCGAGCACGACATCGCAAAAGCCGAAGCCGCTTTCGAGCGACGATTCGAACTTCGCGCGCGACATGTATTTGCCGCGCAGAATGCCGTCGATGTCGAAGGCACCTACCTTCACGTGCGACAGGCCGCGTTCGGCAACAATCGCCTTGGCGTCCGCGACCGTTCTGACTTTGCGCGGCTCCATGATGCTCCTCAGGCGTGACCCTTCTCACCCTTCGACATCGCGAACTCTTCCTCCGGCGAGAGGATGAGGTGATTGCGACCGACGAGCGCGAAGTACAACAGGCCCAGCACGTAGAACACCGCGACAGCGTAGACGCCGACGCGATACACAGCGTCCTGCAATTGATAATAGAGCGTGACCAGCGCCACCACGATCGTCACGGCCGCCCCGGGAATGCCGAGCGGGCTGCGATACGGCCGCACGATGTTCGGCATGTTCCGCCGCAGAAGGATGAACGAGAGTCCCTGCATCGCGTACGAGATCATGGCGCCGAACACGGCCATGTTGAGCAACGTGCCGCCGATGACCGCGCCGCCCTTCTCCGCGCCGGCGATGAACCATACGGCGAGCATCGTGACGAAGCCGAGCACGGTCCCGGTGTAGAGCGCCATGTGCGGCACCTTACTCGTCGCATGTGTGATGGACATGAAGCCGAGGTAGTACCCCGCGCGCGAGAGCGAGTAGATCTGCCGGCCGTACGCGTAAATGATCGTATGGAAGCTCGCGATCAGGCCGATGACGGCCAAGAATGCGAGCAGCTTCGCAAGCCCCGTGCCGTAGATGACGCGGAAGCCGTCGAGCAGCGGCTCGGCGGACGTTGCGAGCGAAAACGCGCCGTGCATCTTGCCCGCTTCCGCCGAACCGATGCCGGAGTTCAAGAACGTGATGAGCAGCGCCGAGACCATCAGCGTCGCCATGCCGTAGATGAGACCTTTGGGCATGTCGTTCTTCGGATCCGAGGATTCCTCGGCCGCGAGCGGCAATTGCTCGATCGCGAGGAACAGCCACACGGCGAAGGGGAGCGTCGCGAGCACGCCGCCGAGGCCGAACGGTAACCACGCGCCGCCGCCTTCGGGCAGCTCGACTTTCGAGCCCTCCGGGCCGACGCCGATGTTCAGCGCCCAGCGCGTGAGATCGAAATGCGCAAGCGCGCTCACCCAGAACACGGCGAGCACGGCGAGCGCGCCGAGCGTCACGATGACGGATACGCGGAAGGACAACTCGACGCCGAGCAGATTGAGTAATAGGAATATTGCGTACGAGACCGCCCACCACACGGGTTGGAGCTGCGGCGGTGTCTCGAAGATCGCGCTCATGTACGAGCCGATGAAGAACACGATGACGGCGGGCGTGAGGATGTACTCGATGCTCTCCGCGAGCCCGGTCACCATGCCGCCCCAGGGCCCCATCGCGCTGCGCGCGAACGAATAAGCCGCACCCGTGTGCGGCAACGCCGGCGACATTTCTGCCAGGCTGAAAATGAGCCCCCAATACATCGCCGCGATCACGAACAGCGCGATGAGCATCGAGCCGAAGCCGTTCGCCAAGCCGAAGTTCCAACCCGAGTAGTGGCCCGAGATCACCGCGCCCACGCCGAGCGCCCACAGCGACCACACTTTTGCGTAGCGCCTGAGCCCACGCTTCGCGAAATATTCCGCGCCGACCTGTTGATAGGTGACGCCTCCGACGGTGTGCTTATCCGACATGACATCACTCCCTCGTTTGTAGCCCGAAGATTTCTTGTTGATTCATTCGCAAGCGGGTACACGCCGAGTATAGGCCCGAGTCCCGCGGGGACTGCAAACGCCGAAATTTTCAGCGTCGGAGCGTTTCGTTGGGTGAAGCGGACGCCGCGATCGGGCACGGCTGCGCCGGCCGGATAGCTGAAGCGTCACGTATTTCCGATTGTGTGGCCCGCGAGTTGCACGCGGAACCTCATCGCATCCTCCGGATTTAGCATGCGCTCCGCCGCGGCCCGGCCGCGTGCGTGGTCACCTTGCAACATCAGGAGGTTCGATGATCAAGCGACTCACCATGCTCTGCGCATTGACCGCGCCCGTGGTCGCCGCCGCAAGCGATGTGGATCGCGCGTACGTGACGCCGCAAGTCGGCGTGCTGCGCGCGGATACGGATAGACCCACCGACAAGTGGAACGTGCTGGGCGGCGTGACCTTCGGCAAGCACTTCAGTGAAGCATGGTCTGCGGAGATCGCCTTGAATGGCGCCGCCCTCGACGCGACCACCGACGCGAAGGTGGCGGGTATCCCCGATCTTTCCGTGTACGCCGCCTCGGTGGACATCCTGCGCGTATTCGGTCGCGACAGCGTTTTCGCGCCCTACGTCGGTCTGGGCGTCGGCATGCTCGAAAACCAATTCACTCCCGGCCGAGGTAACGATGAGTTCCTCGGGCAGGTGAGCCTCGGCGCGTTCGTGCGCTTGTGGGAAGGCCGCTCGAGCTCGCTCGCACTGCGGCCGGACTTCAAGGCGCGGTACGACGACGCACGCGTGCCCGGGCACTATGTCGATTACATCGGCACCTTGGGGCTGCAGTATTCCTGGGGCGCAGAGCCGCCTCCGCCACCCCCGCCGCCTCCTCCGCCCCCGCCGCCTCCGCCGCAACCGGCCGCACCGCCGCCGCCCATGGATTCAGATGGTGATGGCGTGACGGATGATCGCGACCGCTGCCCCGGCACGCCGCCCGGAGTTGCCGTCGACGCCAACGGCTGCCCGCAGAAGGGCTCGATCACACTCGAAGGCGTGACGTTCGACTACAACTCGGCGACGCTGACCGCCGGCTCGTTGAACGCGCTCGACGATGTTGCGGATGGGCTGAAGAAGCATCCGCGCTTGAAAGTCGAGCTGCAGGGACACACGGACAGCAAGGGTCCTGACGCGTACAACTTGACCCTTTCGCAAAAGCGCGCGGATGCCGTGCGCAATTATCTGCTGAAGGACGGCGTGCCGCCGACACAGATCACCGCGAAGGGGTACGGCGAGGGCCAGCCCATCGCGGACAACGCAACCGAAGACGGACGCGCGAGGAATCGGCGCGTCGTGATGTTCGTGATCTCGAATCCCGGCGAGGTGGACGTCAAGGGTGAGGGCGCCGTGAAGTAACGTCGCGGTGATCGTGGCCCGGCCGCGCGTGCGGCCGGGCCGCTAACGCCGCGGTTTCCGTCTCTTGCCAGACGGCAAGCGCGTGAATGGCAGCCGTGCCGGGTCGGCCATGTTGGGTCCGGGTGCTTCGACGAGCACCACTCGCGAGGCCATCGCGCCGAAGTCCGCGCGAAAGTGCACGGAGCTCTTCAACACCAGCACGCGCGAGTCGCTCGGTTCAGCGCCGACGTGCCGAAACATCGCCGCATCCGCCGCCTGCTGCTTGCGCGACGCCACGACAATTCGCATCGACCCCAGGCGCAGCAACGCCATCGGACCGAGTTCGAAGCGCCCGCCGCGATAGAACGGCCCCGTGCCCACGAAGCGCCCATCGCCGAGTCGCTCGACCGTGAATCGCGCAACGAGCGGCGTCTCGCCGGGAAAACCAGTGTGCGCGCCCAAGGGCATCTCGAGTACCGCGCCTTGTGCTGCTTCGTGCGCACGAGCTGCACACGACGGATCCCAAATCACTCCGGCGAGCACGCCCTCGACATGCTGCGCGAGCAGCGCCTTCAACAGCGACGTCGTATCTGCGTTGCCGCCGGCACCCGGGTTGTCCTGTGTATCCGCCAGCACGAGCGGCCGACCGCGCGGCACATCGGCATCGCGCGCGAGACGCGTCGCCTGTTCGATGCCGAGCAGCTCGAGCGAGCAACCCGGCTCGCTCGCGAGTGTCGACTCGACGAGCTCGGTCACCGCACGCTCCAGCTGCTGCTCCTCGCGCGCATAACCGAACACGCTCGGCCCGCATTCCGGGACGTCGGCCGCCGGAAATCCCGGCGTCAAACACAAGGACGCGATGGGCGGTTGCTCCAAGCGCTGCGCGAGCGCCATCAACGAGCGCAGTGGCTCGATCAAAGTACACTGCGATGTGAGCGGCATTAGGAACGGTAGCGCTCGGTGCCGGCGCGCCGGTGCGCGCTGTTTCAACACGTCATGCAGCAGGGCCGCGGCGCGCGCGCCGGTCTCCGTCATGTCGATGTGCGGATAGCTGCGGAAGCTGACGAGCCCATCCGCCTGCTCCACCATGCGCGCCGACACATTCGCGTGGAAATCGAGGCTCGCGACGATGAGCACGTCCGGCCCCACCGTGCGTCGCACTCGCGCGAGCGTCTCGCCATCCGCATCTTCGATGTGCTCGGCGACCATCGCGCCATGCAAATCCAAGTACACGGCGTCGAGCGCTCGCTGCTCGCTCAGCAATGCGAGCAAGCGCTGCAGAATCGTTTCATACGCGTCGCGCGTGACGTGCGCGGACGGCTGCGCAGAGCACCAGAGCAGGGGCACGAGCTCGTGCCCGAGCGCGCCCGCCTCGTGGATGAATCCCGCAGCCGGGAGATTGATGCCCTTGACCGCATCGAAGAGCGCCGCGCCCGTCGTGAGCCCGGGCCACGCGTCCGCCTGCTCGAAATCCGCGAGCGTCGCGCGCAGCGGCGCGAACGTGTTGGTTTCGTGCTGAAATCCGGCGACGGCGATGCGAGCCATGATGTGAGATGGAGTGGGTGAAGGGATCAGTTCCGCGCGTCGACGCGGGTGCGTCGCTCGGGCGATTTGCCACGCGTTAGTTGGCGACGCTGAACGTGTAGCTGCCGGCCCCCACTGTGTAGACCGCTTGGCTCGCGCTCCTTTGCAGGAGTGTCGGCGTTCCGCCGGCGCCGCTTGCCGCGATCTGCTTGCCGGTGGAAACCGGCACGTGCACGTCGGCGGTGACACCGATCGGGACCGTGACCTCCACGCGCAGCTGCCCATCTTTCCTTTCCCACGCGCTTTCGATCGTGCCTTTGACGGTCACGAGTTTGCCGCGCGCGAAGGACAGGACGCCGATCTGCGCCGGAGTGATTTCGACCTTCTGATACGCGACGGAATCCGGCGCCTGCCGGATACCCGCGACACCATTGATGAGCCAGGCATCCACTTGGCCTAGAAAGTGATGGTTCTGCGAGCCGCCGCCGGCGAAGTCTTCGGGCAGCGTCGTGTAACCCGCGGTGATGAAGTAGCCGTACCCCGGCGACGTGGGATTGACGACCATGTCGTAGAGCACATCGTTCCGCCCAGCGTCTTCGAGCGCGCGGAACAGCGGACCGAGCCCGACCGAGCCGGAGGTGATGTGATTGCCCGCGCGGCGGATCGAGTCGATGAGGCGCGCACGCACTTGCGCGACGTCGGCGGGGGCGACGAGGCCCGCATCGAGCGCCATGGCATTCGAGGTTTCGCTGTCGCTGCCGTAAAAGACGCCATGCGCGTCGACATGGCGGAACCGGCTGTTGAATTCCGTCGACAGATCATCGGCGAGACGCCGGTACTTGGCTTCCTCGTCCTTCTTGCCGAGCGCTTCGGCGATCTTCGCCATGTCGTCGGCGGCTGTGTAATAACCGGCGAGGATCGCAAGCTGCATCGGCGTGGTGTTGTCGTGAGCGGACCAATCGCCGAGACCGGGGATGTCGCCCTTGTTCGCAGCCTTGGTCGCGGCCACGTAATCGAGCCACGCAATCATGTTGTCGTAGTAGCGCGCCATCGTGCGCGTGTCGCCATATTCGCGATAGAGGCGGTACGGGATGCGGACGATGCCGCCGCCCCAGTTCACCTCGTCGAGGAACTCGATCACGCCTTGCGGCCAGTTCAGCTTATCGGGCCGGACGCGATGGAATTCCGGCGCGATATTGGCGATGAGGCCGGGCGAGATGTCTCCGGGCTTGCGCTGCGCCGTCGCCATGTTCCGCACGAGCTGCGGCTCATAGGCGGACATGTCGTAGTCGGTCAGCAGCGCGTCGAGATTGTGCACGTTGTCGCCCGTATAGGGACCTTTCTCCCGATCGGGACAATCCGTGAGCACGGACATCATGTTGCTCTGCATGGCCCGCAACGTGATCTCATGAATCTGTTGCAAAAGCGTGCTCGACGATTCGAACGCGCTGGCCCGCGGGTTCGCGGCGTACAGGGTCATCATGGTGATCGCGCTCTTGTCCGGCGCATGCGCTAGGCCATCCACCTGCAGATATCTGAATCCGTTATAGGTGAATTTCGGCTGCCAGGTTTCCACGCCGGCGCCGGCGAAGGTGTAGCGGTAGGCGATCTTGCGGTCCGGGCGCGCGCCGGTGGAGCCAACGTCCAGCGTCCCATCTGCGTTCAGCAGCTCCGACGGCGTCATCGTGATGGTCGTGCCGGCTTTCCCCGCAAGGTGCACGCTGGGCCAACCGGAACGGTTGGCGCCGAAATCCAAAATATAGGAACCGCCACCGATCGCGCGCACGGACCCGGGCTCGATCGTCTCGGCCACGACGACGGGCGGGCGCGGATCGGCGCGCAGCGGCGTGGTCGCAGTCGGAGTGGTGGTGGCGGAAAGCTGCACGAGCGCCGCGTTTTGCCAACGCGGCTTGGCACGCGCACGGCGCGCGTCGTATTCCTCGCCGCTCCACCAGGACGAGAATGTGGTCGCGCCGAGCGTGGTGCGCCAAGACGCGTCGCTCGCGACGATCTGGCGCCGGCCATCCGCGTAGGTAATTTCGAGCTGCGCGATGATCTTCGGCTCGCCGTAGGTGACGTGCTGTTCCAGGGCGTTGCCAAAGAAATAGCGCCCCGGCGTCGCGACGCGCTGATAGGCACCGCTGCCGGTTTCCACGCGCAATAGATTCCGACCGCGCTCGAGTCGAGCGGTGAGGTCGTAGGTGCGGTAGTTCACCTCCGCGGCGTAAGTCGTTTGCCCCGGCTCGAGAACATGATTGGACACCGCGGCACCGTTGATCGAGGCGGCGTACATCCCGAGGCCGGTCATGTAGAGACGCGCGCGCGCCACCGCGCCAGTGATCGGAATGTCCTTCTCGAATACGGGCAGGGGCGTTTCCGAACCGTCCGGTTGTGTGTAGTTATAAGAGGCGTTTTCGATCCATCGCGCCGTCCAATCGTTCGGGCCGAGCAGGCCCATTTCGAACGTCGCCGGCGCGCTCCACGCCGAGACGTGGCCGGCGTCGTCCCAAACGCGCACTTGCCAGGCGACCGTTTGGCGCGATTGAAGCGCGATGCCCGTGAGCGGAATGCCGCTGTTGTCGGCGGACGCTACTTTGCCGGAGGAGCGGACCTCCGCGCCGCCTCGCTCGAGCGCTTCGACGCTCGCGGCGCTCCGGATTTCATACGCTTGCTGTCCGCGTGCCGTGGGCGCGCCGCTGCTTGCGAGCTTCCAGGCCAGCAGCGGCGTCGCCTCGTCAATGCCAATGGGGTTGACCTGATTCTCGGTGCGCAAGTCCACGACCCGCAGCGCCGGTTCCGCGACAGGCGCCGACGACTCGCTGGCGGCCCAAGACAATCCTGCGGCAAGGGCGCCGAGCAGCACGGGCGCAACCCGAAAGAACTTCATCATGCCTTCCCCACCCTTTGGATCGTTCGGGCCGCGGCGCACCCGTAATTCATGAGGTCATCATCGCCGACCAGGTCTTCCGAACATTGGGATACGGGTCGTTCACGACTTCGCATTGCGCCTTGAGCAGCATCATGGGCCGTGACGTGAGGTCGTAGGCCGGCCAGGCAGGCTGACCCTCGGCATGCGGCACGCCGGTCTTGGCGAAGCCGGCCCAGTAGCGGCTCATATTTTTCGCCGTCGCCTGCAGGGCGGCGCCACCGTCAGGCTCGGCTGCGTTGCGTCCGCCCGAACCGCTCACGCCCGTGGGACCGCGCAAGGCGTTGTCGAATTTGAGGCCAATGTCGAGCGCATGCATGGCGCCGGTCGGGTAGTTCGTGCCTTCCACCGGCACGGTGAGCCCCTGCACCAGCCGATACAAGAACGCCGGCGCGCGTCCCTGCGCGACCTTCTTCTCGGCGATGTAATTGGAGCCGATGCGGGAGAAAGAATCGCTCTGGATCGCGATCGCGATTTGTGACGGCGTCGCCTCGGGCATGTCCTTGTGATACGCGGCCAGCAACGCGCCGCCGTTGGCGTCGCCGTACTGCGTGACGATCCGCTTGCGAAGACCTTCTTCGTCGAGACTGAAAACCGATTTGTCGGGCGCGGTGCGCAGGAAGAACGTGGCTTCATCCTTGTTGCCGCCCACGATCAGCGGCTTGTCCGCCGACATCGCCGGCGCCGTCGGATCGAACGGATGGGCGGCCAGGAATTTGCCGTCGACGACCGAGCCGTAGCTGTTGAGCGCACCTGAACCCATTCCCATCAGCGGCGGGCCATTCGCCGCCGCGCCCGTGGCGGGACGCGGTGCCGGCGCCTCTTGAATGGCCAACAGCTTGTCGGCCGGCACGTCGAGCAGCTTGCGTGCGTCCCTGCGCGAGATGCCGAGCTGATCGAGCACGTAGACCGTCGTCTCAGTCGCCAGCTCGCGCGGTTTCATGCGAATGCCGGGGCCGCTTTCGATCGATGCCTTGTGAAACAGCTTCACCGCCGGACTGAACGCGTAGATCGACGAGGTCTTGGCGCCGCCGCCGCTTTCTCCCCACACCATGACATTGTTGGGATCGCCGCCGAACGCTTCGACATTGCGACGAACCCAGTCGAGCCCCTCGGTGATATCGAACAGACCCTGATTGCCGGAGGTCGCGTATTCCTCGCCCAAGAGATCACCCAGCCAGAGAAAGCCGAGCAGACCCAGCCGATGGTTGGTCTCGATGACGACCACATCGTTGTTGCGCGCCAGATTGGCGCCGTCCTGGCCCTGCGCGTTGCCGGAGCCGATCACGAAACCGCCGCCGTGCAGGTAATACATGACCGCGCGCTTCTTCCCGTCCGGCTTGGTGGCCGGGGTCCAGAGATTGAGGAACAGACAGTCCTCACTCGGCTCCACGCCGCCCACATTGCGGCTCGGCCGCTGAATGGATGGGGCACCGTACTCGAGGGCATCGCGCACGCCTTTCCAGCTCGGCAGCTTCCGAGGTGCCTTGAAGCGATCTTGTGCCGTCAGCGGTGCGGCGTAGCGCACACCTTTGAATATGGATACGCCGTCGACGCGGGCACCCCGCAGGCGACCCTCGGCGGTCGCAATTTGGACGTATTCGGGCTTGGCGGTTTGTGCCGGAAGAATAGAGGGCGCGAGCAGGCTCGCGCCAAGGCCGCCCATGAAGATCCGACGATTGAAAATGAGATCGTTGTTCACTGTGTTGGCTCCGTGCTATGTCCCACGCCGATGCAGACTTGCTGCATTAGACCCCGCGACCCACCCCTTCATCGCGGGGCCTGGCACGCGATGGCCGCACAGTGAGCGCAAAGCGCCGTCGTCTACGACATGGTCGCTCCAATCGGATCGCATCGCGGCCCCAAGTACGTTACGCCGAGTCATGCGGAGAGTCCTCGGGATCGCAGGAAAGAGGCTATTGAGCCGCAAGGGACGCTGCGCAAGCCACGTTGAAGGCCAGCAAGACCCATCAGCAATAGGCACGTCCGAGCGGCAACGTTGCCTCGGAGCTAGGGGCGGCGCATGGAACGGAACGGGCCTCGGCGACGTTCTGACATGCACCGATCCGCCGCGAGGACTGGCCAATGAGCTATTCACGATTTGGCGCAATGATCGCGACCTCGACGGTCGTGATGTTCGGGCTCATGTACCTCAACACCTACGCACTCGACCATATGTGGTTCAGTCAGACGCGTGCCTGGATGGCTCTCGTCATGGGAGCGACCATGGCGATCGTCATGCTGCTCTTCATGCTCGGGATGTACGAGGATCGAAAACGGAATATCGCGATTCTCGTCGGTAGCGCCCTGCTGTTTGGACTCTCGCTATGGCTAGTCCGCAGCCAGGAAACCGTGACGGACGTGTCGTACATGAAGGCGATGATTCCGCATCATTCCATCGCGATCATGACCAGTGAGCGTGCGCACATCCGCGATCCGCGCGTACGCAAGCTCGCGGATGAGATCATCGAGGCGCAGGTCCGGGAAATTGGCGAGATGAAGCAACTCATCAGGGATATCGAGCGGAATGGGACGCCCGCTGGTGCAGCGGACCTGCCCCCGCTCTATGACGACGGGAAATCCAAACTTACCGGGACAGCGCCCGTGGCCCGATAAGGTGCGCTGACGTTAGTAGTCACGAAATGGCTGCGCTTCGGACGAATCGGTGAACGGGGTTTGTGGGCAAGCGATGTAGCGCAATCGCGCGCCGGAGGGCGTCAACTGGTCCGCTCGCGGCCGGCTTGCTTGCCCTGGGCTGATCGTCGCTTCGTAGTAGATGCGTGGCAAGAGTGTGCTATCCCTGCACGGAGGCGGTGGCGGCACTTCTCGCTGGCGCACCCCGCTGCGCGAGGGCTATCAGCGCGGTAACCGCAAACTGGAGAATCGTGAAGCCTGTCTCCAGCATCATGAAATCCGTCACGGAGCTCATTTGATACTTGGCAGCGACGGCCAACGTCGTGAAGGACCACGCTAACGGCGCAAAAACACCCGCAAAACGCAATGCGCTCGCAAGCCAATCCTCACGACGCGTGCTGAAGAGTCGCGGGTACATCCATGCGAAGATGAGTGCCTGTACGACCATGGAATCTAACCCCAACGGGAGGATGACTTCTGCGCGATACACATCGAGCCGCTCGTACGCATGCTTGAACGTGACGAGATGCCAGCCGTATCCGAGCGGAAGGGTGGGAAGAAGGTACGCGAGCGCCGATAGCCAGAAGGATTTTTTCATGTTCTGCTCTCCCTGGAACGCGACGGTCGCAAGGCATCTGCTAGCGTCATCTCATGAAGGCCAAACCACGCGTCTCCCGTCGTTCGGGGTGTCCCATCAGCATTGCGCTCGAGATCTTCGGCGATAGCTGGTCGCTCCTCATCGTCCGAGACCTGATGTTCAAGGGACTGCGTACGTTCAGCGAGTTCTTTTGCTCGGAGGAGAAGATCGCGACCAACATTTTGGCGGACCGGCTCGCACGCCTCGAAAGCGCCGGCATTCTCACGAAAGGAGCCGATCCGGCCGACGCGCGGCGCGTCCACTATCGCCTGACCGAAAAAGGTATCGATCTCGCGCCTGCGATCGTCGAAATCGTGCTCTGGACTACACGCCATGAGCAAACGGATGCGCCACCGAACCTGCTGCGCGCCATGCGCTCGCATCGCGAACAGTTCCTGGCTGACATTCGCAAGCGATGGGCGAGCGGCTAGGCGCGAGCAACCGGCCTCCGGACGCGCATCGCCATCGGATCGACGTCATCGAGCAAGGATTGGCGCGAGGGGTGCCCACTATCGAGCCGCACGATCCATCCACGGTCGAACCATTGCCGCAGGATGCTGGCAGCCCACAGCGCCGGGCCAGCTCTGTCTCGCGGTGCCCACGCGCAGATGTCTGCAAAGGACTCACCGCGAAGCGCGGCTCGTAACGCGCGCTCTTCTCGCAAGCGAAGATCCGCGAAATAGACGTCCAGACCCGAGCGCCAGATTACCCATCGGCTGACGCGTCGCGCCTGCGTGGGCTCGGACGGGATTTGCTCGCGGGTCAGCGCCGACCAGATTGCAGCGACGTTCCAACGAGAGGCCACGAGGCGGATCGCGGTATGGAACTCGAAGCGCAAGAGCGGCCAACGATCTGGCGGCATGTCCGTCAGAGCGTCCACCGCCATAGCCGTTGAGTCCGAGGCATCGAACACTGCCGCCGCGGCCCATTCCCAGCGCGCCAAATCCATGAGCAGCGGCGTCCGCCGATACGGCTCCTGCTGGGCGAGAAATGTGGCCAGGCGATGACCGAAGTAGCGCAATGAATAGTGACGGGACGGATGTGCATCAATATATAGACGCGCAAGCGCTCGAAACTGCTGTTCGCCCAAAAGAGCATGCAACGCCGGATACGTCGTCGTGAGTGCCTCGGTGAGCCGGAGGTAATACGCTTCGCGGTAGATCTGCACTCGTTTTCTGACAGACAGCTGACGCGTGCCGATGACGTAGTCGCGAGCCGCAGGGTTGCCGTCTAGAACGGTTCGCTGAAGTGCGCGTTGTACTCGTGAGAGCTCGTTCATGCCGCACGCGCCTGCACTCTCGTAGCACTGGATTCGGCAATACGCCGCGCATGTGTAAGCTCAGCAATCAGCTCACCTAGCGGCGGAATGTTTGCGTCGCGCTCGATCATCGTGGGGACTGAGCCGAAGAGTGTCGCCGCCTTCTCATAGAGCGCCCAAACGGATTCGGCCACGGGTTCGTCGTGCGTGTCGATCAGGTAGCGCCCGAAGCTGCGGTGGCCGGCGAGATGGATTTGTTTGACACGCTCGGCGGGCACACCGGCGAGATATCGATCAGGATCGAATCCGTGATTGACGCTGCTCACGTACACGTTGTTCACGTCCAGGAGCAGGTCACAATCCGCTCGCCGAGCGACTTCACTCACAAACTCCCACTCACTCATCTCGGAGTGGCGGTAGCTGAGATAGCTCGACACGTTCTCGAGCAGAATGCGCCTTTGTAGAGAATCCTGAACGGCCGATATACGGCGAACGACGTGGCGCACTGTGTCCTCGGTATATGGCAAAGGCAAAAGATCGTGCAGGTTGATCCCGCTGAGACCACTCCACGAAAGGTGATCCGACACCCACGCGGGCTCAATGCGGTCCATGAGCCGCTTAAGGTCCCGTAGGTACCGGTAGTTCAGCGGCGCCGTGCTGCCGATCGAGAGCGATACACCGTGCATCACGAGCGGGAAGCGCGCGCGAACCTGTTCGAGATTGTGCAGTGGGCGGCCGCCCGGCACGAGATAGTTCTCGGTGAGAATCTCGAACCAGTCGACCGCGTGGCGATCCGCCAGAATCGCGGCATAATGCTCGCGACGCAGGCCTAAACCGAATCCTTCAACTTCGTTCATTCTGAATCACGTCCAAGTGAAGAGTGCGACGGCCCTGCGCGCAGCGCCGCCGCACCGCCCGCGTGGGCAGGCTATTTCTTCATCTCTTCCTTCATCTTCGTTTGCGCGGCCGTGCACTCTTTCTGGGTCAGCTCGAGAAAGCCCTGGCCCTTGCAGGAGTTCATGCCCTTGCATTCGTTCTTCGCGGTCTTACACGCGGATTGCCCCTTGCACGAGTTCACACCCGTGCACTGAACCTTGCCGGCTTCTGCCGCGCCGGCGGTCCCGACGAGCGTGGTACTGAACAGCATCGCCGCCGCAGTGGCGATGGCAACACCAGAGTGACTTTTCAATCGCATACCTATCTCCTTTGAGTGAGTGAAGTGAACAGTGAGTCTTCTAGCTCGCGTAACGCCGGCGCCAGCGGTCGAGCGCGAGCGGGCCCGGTCCCGCAGCAAGAAGGGTCACGATGCACGCGAGATACAACAGATCGCATTCGATACCAGGCTTACCGAATTGCGGACCCTGCGCGGTGACCGCCAAAAACTTGATCGAGCTGAATCCGAAAGGCAGGTGCACCGTGAAGATCGCAACGAGGAGCACGATGATCATCGGAATGCTCACCCAGGTGAGGTACGCGCCCGCGAGCACAGCCATCCCGCCCCCGAGCTCGACGATCACCGTCACCCATGCCATGAGATGCGGCTCGGGAATGCCGAGACCCGCCAGCGCCGCCGCAAAGACATCGACACCGCGGCCGAGCTTGAGCAGACCGTGCATCAGGAACCCGTAGCCGACAATCAGGCGCAGCGGCAACGGAGCCCAGCGGGCAAGCAGCGTACGATCCAATCCCATATGTGAGCTCAGTTCGCGGCGATACCATTGAGCCCGGCGCCCGCCGGCAGCCCGCCGAGAGTGCCGAAGTTCGTCAGTCGCCCGTCCTGCTGAATCTGGAAGATGCCGATCGCGCCACTCGCCGCGTTGAGAGAGTAGAGAAAGGCACCATCAGCGCTCACTGCGATATCGAGATTTGTCGAACCCGGAGGGTTCACGCCAACGACCGTACCGGCTAAAGGCGTGAGCGCGCCGTTCTTGGAGATTTCGAATCCCGAAATGGAGGACGTGCCTGCGTTGGATGCGTACACGAAGCGGCCGTCGGGCGTGACGACGTTCCAGCAATTCGCGGCGCCGAGCGTCGGCACGGTCGCGCTGATCGGCAGGAGCTTGCCGTCGGACACGATCGAATACGAGGAAATCGTCGAGCTGTTCGGACCGGAACCGCCAGTCTCGGATACTAGAATCGCGCCGTTCGGCGCGAATACCACAGCAAAGGTGCCGGTACCCACAGCCGGATTCACGGTAATGGGCGAGAGCTTTCCATCTGCTTGCACCCTGAATACATCGATGCTGTTCGTCGCGCGCTCCGTTACGACGAGGTAGCGACCATCTCCGCTGAACGCGAGAGATGCCGAATTCACGAAATTGCCGCTCAGAAAACGCAGCGAATTTGGGATCCGCGTGATCTTGCCGTCCTGCAAGCGAAACCCGACCACACTGCTGCTGCCCGCCGTGTTCAGGACATACACGAGCCTTCCGTGCTGCGCGACTGCATTTGGCTCACTGCCGCCGCTCGGGGCTCGATCGGTCAACAGAAGACGCGCACCGAATACGCGGAACACGGAAACGGTTCCGCTGCCTGCATTCGTGGCGAACAGATAGGAGCCATCGTCACTCGAGGTAAGCGAACCCTGCGAGCCCAGCGGATCGACGGTGCCTCCGCTGCCGCGACCGCCTGTTTGATACTTATGCGGGCTGTGCAGAGCTCCGTATTGCGTGCGCTCATAAGCAATGACCTCGTTCGACTCGGCGTCGTTGGTCATGACGAATACCGCGTGCTGTGCGCCCGCTCCTTCGCGTCCAGGAACCGCATCAGCCGGCAGCTCCGCTCCTCCTGTGAGAGCCGCGAGCACGAGCACCGAGTGGAGAACTTTCATGTCGTGCCTCGTCAATGCAGTGGGATCGTGTTGACATCCCTTCGCACGACGATGTCGAGTCGTTACATCCGCGCCAGAAACGCGCGGCTCTTCCGGTGTACTCAGGGCGACGAATCTCATGTCGGCCACCACGGGCCGTGGGAAGCGCGGGCGCGCGTCGTGTAACGATTCGGCCACCCACAGCGAAGGTCATGTAAGAAGTCGTGAACTCTTCTGAGCGCGAACAGCACTGGACGGACTTGATGGAAAGGTCGTTCCAGGGGGACGCCTGTGCCTATCGCGAGATCCTCGTGCTGCTCACCGGCGCATTGCGTAACGTCGTCCGTCGCCGTGCGCGTTCAGTGAGGAGCTCATTCGTGTGCTTGCGGCCGACGGGTCCCGGCCTGTGATGCCGATCCGGCAGCACTTGATCCGTGCGCTCGGCGTGGGGGTCATCCTGTCGCTGGTACTGTTTCTCGCGGCCTTGCATCCGCGCCCGGACATAGCGCAGGCACTCTTAACAGTGCCGTTCGTCTTCAAGCTCATCTTGGCGGTATCCGTAGTCGCGGGGGCGGCGGTATTGCTCACGGAAGTAGCGCGCCCGGTCTGGCACTATCGGTGGGGCTGGCCCCTGATGCTCGCGCCACTATTGTTGGCCGGTGGCGTCATTGTCGAGTTTGCGACAGCGCCCTCGCCGACATGGGCGAGTCGAATTGTCGGGCACAACGCCTCGCACTGCCTCTCGCTCATTCCATTACTCTCGTTGCCACCGGCCGCGTGCCTTTTTGCGGCACTGCGACGTGGCGCACCCATGAATCCGGCCTTAGCAGGTGCGATCGCCGGCCTCGTGTCGGGTGGGATCGGGGCGCTGCTCTATGCGCCGAGGTGTCCAGATGACAGTCCGTTCTTCGTTGCCACCTGGTATTCCATCGCTATCGCGATCGTTACGACTGCCGCAGCGTGTGCCGGGAGTCGGTTGCTGCGCTGGTAGGCTCTCATTGGCGGGCTGATCGCTCAGATTTGAGCGCCGCCACTTCCGCTTCGAGTGCAGCAATGCGCCGATCGCGCTCCGCGAGCCATTCTTCAACGTCAGCCGCTTCGAATCGCCGCGGAATGTGCTGCGGACAATTACTGTCCCATGCGACAACCGTAAACAGGATGGCCCTTTCCGGTCTCGCTCGGTAACCCTCGGGCATGAGAGTAGCGAGGAGTTCGGCATCGCCTTCCACCGCACGGGCTTCACCCCAAATCTTGGTACGTCGACGGTGTACATAGTCGATGAGGAACAGTTGCGCCTTTGCGTTCTCCGCAAGATTGCCGGTCGTGATGTATTGACGATTGCCTACGAAATCGGCAAAGGCCAACGTGCGATCATCGACCACGCGTAGGAATCCCGGTGGCCCCCCGCGGTGCTGAACGTACGGCTGGCCGTCGCGGCTCGCGGTTGCAAGAAAGATGCTGCGTGTACTCTCAAGCATCGCTCGTAGCGCAGGCGTAATTCGAGTCTCCCACGAGCCGCCCTCCTCCATGCGCGCATAGGCGGTGCGCGATCCGTTGCGCCGCTGTTGTTCCTTCACCGATGGCGTGAAGGCGACGTCGCTCGAGTAGCTGCGTGTCGTATCCATGCGCCTCTCAGTCAGGCCACCTTCCGCGAGTTCACGACACGACGCCGAGTTGCTTCTTCACGGCTTCGAGTAGCGACTGGCTCGCAGGCGGAGCGGCATCGATCGTGGCAGGAGTGGGGATGCGGGACATTACGGCGGCCTCCTAGAGGCGAGAGTGGCATCGCTGCACCATAGTGGTTCCGAAAATCGAAACTAGACGCTATTTTAAAGAACTCCTCTTTCAAGATTTGGAAGTACGGTGGATCGTCTCGATTCGATGTCCGTGTTCGTAAGTGTCGTCTCGCACGGCAGCTTTTCAGCCGCGAGCCGTGAGTTGCGCATGCCCTTGCCGACCGTCAGTCGCAAGGTCGCCGAGCTCGAGTCGCATCTGGGGACAAAACTTCTCGTACGCTCGACACGAAAGCTAGTGCTCACGCAGGCGGGTCAGTCTTACCTGATCGCGAGCAAGCGGATAATCGAGGATGTGGCGGAGGCCGAGCGCACCGCGTCTGGACAATATCGCGCACCCCGCGGCGAGCTCGTCCTGAGCGCTCCCGTCGTCTTCGGGCGTCTGCACGTTCTGCCGGTCGTGACCGAGTTTCTTCGGGTCCACCCCGAAGTCGATGTGAGACTGATACTCGCCGACCGGCCGCTCAATCTGCTCGACGATCACTTGGATATCGCCGTGCGCATCGGGGCGCCCGACGCTCACCTCGTGGCGGTTCGGCTCGGGCAGATCCGGAACGTCATATGCGCAAGTCCCGGTTACCTGAAGGAGCACGGCACGCCCAACTCTCCAGATCAGCTCACTTCGCACCACTGCGTCACGTTCGCCGGAATTGCTGGATCGGACTCATGGACGTTTCGTGCAGGGAAAGCCGTGCGCATTCGCTCCCGCCTCATCGTCAACACGGCTGAGGCCGCGATTGACGGTGCGCTCGCCGGACTCGGGCTGACGCGCGTGCTGTCGTACCAAATTGCGGACGCTGTCAAGGAGAGGAAGCTTGTAACGGTGCTCGAGCAGTATGAGCCGCCGCCCTCACCGGTGAGTGTCATCTACTTGCCCGAGATGCGACTTACCGCGAAGGTTCGCGCGTTTATCGACTTCGCCACGCCGAAGCTGCGGACACGCCTCGGTAGCGTTCACTGAGCGAGATCACGTTTTTGAGCTCTCGAATACGAACGGTACGAGGTCGGCCATGCTTGGTCCAACTCCATCGGCCCGTACGCCGAGCTCTTCGGCCGGCTGCTGCGCACGATTGACCCAGAACGTTCGATACCCAAAGTGCTTGGCCCCAGCGGCGTCCCATCCCGCGGATGCGCAGAACACTATTTCGTCACGGCGCGCACGGAATGCCTTCAGCCCCATCTCGTAGGCGCGGGGATCGGGCTTGAATGCGCGCACGCGGTCCGTGGTGAGATGTTGCTCAAAGAATCCTTGTAGTCCCGAGTTCCGGATTGCGGCATCGAGCATCGCGGCCGTCAAGTTCGAGAGAAACGCCATGCGAATGCCAGCGCCGCGCAAAGCTTCGAGCGCCGCGCGGGCATCATCCCACGCCTTGAGCTCGAGATAGGCCTGCATCAGTGAGTCACGTGCCTCGGCACTCAGAGGCAAGCCGAGCGAAGTCGCCGCGAAGACGAGCGCGTCTTGCGTCGTCTGCCAAAAATCCACGTATGCGCCAGAGAGCGTGCGCAGCCAAGTGTATTCGAACTGCCGCGTGCGCCAGGCGCTCGATAGCGCGTCGCCCTTACCCGGGAACAC
>Ga0081455_10001951_pt1 | contig 24782 bp, 29 predicted proteins | sample TabmetS3T2R1_FD_70207 | JGI IMG/M metagenome (GOLD analysis project Ga0081455, IMG submission 70207) | Tabebuia heterophylla rhizosphere microbial communities from the University of Puerto Rico - S3T2R1 | ecosystem: Host-associated > Plants > Roots > Rhizosphere ...
GGGCCTCTACATCCCGGCGAAAGCGGTTCTCGCGCAGGTTCTGCTCGAACGCGCGTGGGTTCGGACCCTTCACGGTGAGGCGGACGCGAAGCCATGGCCCTGGGCCGACATCGTTCCCGTCGCCGAGATTGCCTTGTCGCGTTTGCACGAGCACGCGATCGTGCTCGGCGGCACGAGCGGACAGGCGATGGCGTTCGGACCGGGGCACATGTCCAACAGTGCGCCGATCGGAGCTGCGGGCACCGCGGTGATCGCCGGACATCGCGACACGCATTTGGCCTTTCTTCAGCACGCGAAGCCGGGCGATCTCGTCGAAGCGACGACGGCGGACGGCCGCACCGCGCGCTACCGCGTCAGCGCGATGCATGTGGTGCGCTGGGACGCGTCGGGGCTCGACCCCAGTGAGGGCGGCCCGACCGGCGCCCGGCTTGCGCTTGTCACATGCTACCCGTTCGGTGCTGTCGGGCACGGGCCGCTGCGCTACGTCGTGATTGCCGACCAGGTTCCTTAAAAACTCCGACCTCATCCTGAGGTGCCCGCCTTTAGGGCGAGCCTCGAAGGATGAAGCGACTGGGCTCGGAGTGCGCGAACATCCTTCGAGGCCCGCTTCGCGGGCACCTCAGGATGAGGCTAGAGAAAAAGGTTTCAAGGCAAAGGGAGTTGCGTCTTCAGCGAGACGAACACGCCGGGCTTGCACACATCGGCGCCGCCGAAGCATTCGCTTCGGCGCGTGTCGGTTCCTCCATAGCGGACATCGAGCGCGAACCTGCGCCACTTCGCCGTCATGCCGATATCGAAGAAGAGCCAGTCGGGCGTGCCCCAGTTGTCGTTGTTGCCCATCCATTGGCGTCCGAAGCGCCCGGAGGCCGTCAGCCAATCGCCGGCGACCGGCACCGAGAACGCGCCGGAAACAGCCACGCCGGATTCGATCCGGTTGGCGACGTCCTTGAAAATGGCGAGACTGCCGCCGAGAGAGAACCCACCGCAATCCCGCCAGACATCGGTCATCAGCGCATAGCCGTCGTAATTCGCCGGCGCCGACGCGGGATACCAATAGTAAATGCCGGTGAGAACGACGGATGTGCGCTCGGACAGGGCGAAGGAATAACCGACCATCCAGTCCGTCTCGACGGGTGTTTCCTGCGCGTCGTTGAAATCGATCGTCGACGCCCAGACGCTGAGGAACAGTCCCGACGGAAAGGTATAGACGATGTCGCCTTGCACGGCGCCGTGACGGGCCGATTGGCTCTGGCCGTAATAGACGTAATCCGAGGTCAAGGTGGTCGATGCCGTGAGCCGCCCGCCCTCCGCATGGGCGGGCCGCGTGGCGTCCTCCAGGGCGACCACCGAGATGAAGGCGGCCGCGGCGGTGGCGTGCTTCAAGGCGTCCCCCCTCGCCAGCCTCGTTCTTTGGGAACGATCATAGCGCCAATAGCTGCCGCGCCAAGCGGCCTTCGGCCCTCTCCACAGCTTCCCCGCCGCACGCTACCTTGACCGGAACGGCAAGGAGGGAGCCATGGGGAGCCAAACATCGATGTCCTTGTACGAGGTGCTCGATCTCTTGGCGCAGAACAGCGACAAGATCGACGTCCTCTGGAACTTCTTCGTCGGCGTGCACCTGGCGGTGCTCGGCGGCCTCATCGTGATGCCGACGCGCGTGCAATGGTTCGAGAAGCTTCTGGCGATCGTCGGCTATTGCGCGTTCAACTATCTCAATCACAACGCCCTGGTCGACACCTATAGCTATCACCTGGCCCTGCTCGACGAGATCCGGCATATGAGCGTATCGGCCTCAGACGTCGGTCACATCGTGACGAACCATCTGAACCAGTTCGACCTCCGGGACCGCATCGTGTTCCTGCACTACACCCATGTCGCCGCGACCGCGGTCGTTGTCGGCGCCATAACCTTCGCCAACCGCTTCGTGCAGACGGAATAGCCCGGACGGGGTTTCTCTCGGGGGCCATATGGGCTAGTTAGGGGGCTTCCCCGCCCTTCGGAGCCCCCCATGAGCGCCGAATTCATCGACACCTTTGTGCGCCGGCTATCGACCCTGCCGGCACTCGATCCCGAAAAGCCGCTCATCAGCTCCGTCACCTCTTTCGGCGAACGCCTCGAGCAATGGCGTCGCGAGATCGATGTCCCCAAGCTCACGGTCGAGCTTGGCATCGCGGTGTGCGTGGGCGTTTTCGTCTACACCGCGCTCTCCTTTTTCCTCAGGTTCGTGAAGAACCGCTTCGCCGAGCCTACGGGCCACGGCGTGCGCCGCGTGGTGGGCAGCATCGGGCAGACGATCGGCGCCACCTCGCCCTTGTTCGTCTTCGTCACCGCGCTCACCGCGGCCAGCGAAATGATTTCGCTGCCGGTGAAGGCGCATGCGTTCTTCCACGGCCTCTTCATCATCACGCTGTTCGTGCAGGCGGCACTCTGGGCCAATGTCGCCGCGAATGGCTGGCTCAGCGACTACACCACGCGCCGGGGCGCAACAGATGCCTCGGTGATGAGCGCGACCGCGATCATCGGAGTCCTGCTGCGCAGCGTGATTTGGGCGATCGCGCTGCTGCTCATGCTGGACAATCTCGGCATCAACGTGACGACGCTGATCGCCGGCCTCGGCATCGGCGGCATCGCCATAGGCCTCGCGGCCCAGAACATCCTGGGCGACCTGTTCGGCTCGCTCTCCATCCTGCTCGACAAGCCCTTTGTGGTGGGTGACTTCATCGTCTCCGGCGATCACATGGGAACGGTCGAGCGCATCGGGCTCAAGACGACGCGCATTCGCAGCCAATCGGGCGAGCAGCTCATCATTTCCAATCACGACCTGCTGACGTCGCGCATCCGAAACTACAAGCTGATGGCGGAGCGGCGCGTCGCGTTCACGGTCCGCGTCATCTACGACACGCCTACCGACAAACTCGCAAAGGTGCCCGACATCATCAAAGCCGCTGTCGAACGTCAGAAGCCGGTCCGCTTCGACCGCAGCCATTTTTCGGGCTATGGCGATTTCGCAGTCATGTTCGAGACGGTCTATTACGTGCTCTCGCAGGACTACAACCTGCACATGGACATCCAGCAGGCGATCTATCTCGAGATTCACAAGCAGTTCGCGGCACAAGACATCTCATTTGCGTTCCCGACGCGCTCAATCATGGCGCAAACGCCGGGGTTCAGCGCGCCGAAGGCGAACGGCGATCAAGCCGCGCCTCGCGCGGATGGGTCTCAACCCCAACCGAGATCCAACAGCTAGCGCTGATGGGCGAGCGGCAGTCCGGGCACCGGGCTCCGCGCCTTCACGACGTAGTCGGAGGCGATGGACCCGAAATAGACGTCGCGCATGTCCGGCCCGCCGAAGGTGATGTTGGTCGGCATGTTCAGGATCCTGCGCTCGGGATCGTCGACGATGACCTTGATCTGGAGCGACGGCGTGATCGCGAAGATGCGATTGGCCATCACCATCGTGACCCAGAGATTGCCTTCCTGGTCGAAAGCGCAGCCGTCGGCGTAGCCCAGACGCCCACGCTGCCGAGGCTCGAGATCCCCCGCGGGTGGCGCGTCCGGAATGATGCCGAAGGTCGGACCATAGGGAAATCCGGGACGAAGCGAGCCGTCGGGCGCGATGTCGAAGCGCATGATGTTGGCGGCGGTGGTCTGCACGACGTAGAGCGACTTGCCCTTAGGGTCGACGCAGCAGCCATTGGGAAAACTCAACCCTTCGGCCACGGTGCGGGCGCGGCCTTGCGCGTCCACGCGATAGATGAAGCCGTCACCCGGCCCCTTGGCCAGTCCGAGCGCGAGCGTCGGCGCCCAGGTCGAATGGGTGCAATAAATCGAGCCGTCCTTCATCACAACGGGATAGTTGCTGCTGGTGAGCGTCCTGCCGCCGACGTCGCTACACAGGGTCTCGATCGTGCCGGTCACGGGATCGAGCCGCTGCAGCGGCCCCGCCGTCTTTGCATGGATGCCGAAATTTGCGATGATGATCCGTCCCTGCAGATCGAAATTGATTCCGTTGGGCGCGCCGCCCGCCTGTCCGACCCGCTTGAGCGTTCCGTCCTTGCGGAGAATGGCGCAGGCGGATTGCTCGTCAGAGGCCCACACGCGGCCGTCGCGGCCGACGGCCACATCTTCCGGGCGCTTGAGGCCCACACCAACTTTCTGGAGTTCCGACAACGGAATTGTGCTGATGGGCATAGCGCGACCAGTCCCTTAGCGCCCCAGCGCCCCGTGCATCTCGGCTCAGGAGCCGGTTTCGGCAATCCCTTTCAGTTTCTCCAGGCCACGCTCAAAATCTCCCCCCACCCACCGATCCATCAGGAGGCCCATATACCGAGATAACGGATTCATCCCGAGATCGGTTTCAAAGCCCCACACGATCTCGGTGCCGTCGTCGACGCGGGTAAGATTGAAGAAACTTTCGGCGCCCTGTTGCCCGTCAAACGAGAGCCGGCTTCGCACATAGGTTGAAGGCTCCGAGGTAATAATCTCCTGCGAGCCCCGGCCGACTTGCGGATTGTTGCTGGACCACGACATTTTCGCGCCGACGCCCGCGACGGGACCATCGAGACTCACGGCCATATTGGGGTCGCGCTCATGCCACGGCGACCACTCGGCCGAGCGTTGGAACGAGTTGACGAGATCGAACACCGTCTCCGGCGGCGCATCGATGGTGATCGACCGCTCGACATGAATCTGTCGCGGCAAGACATAGGCGCCCGCCGCCAGCACGGCGACGAGCACCGCGAGGCCGATCAAAATCCTCTTAATCACAACCGCCCCCCTTTTTCCGTCTAGTGCCTCGCTTGAGGAGCCCTGTTCCCTCATCCCCTGATCGCTCCCGGGATGAAGGAAAAGGGCGGCTCGAACGCCCTGTCCGGATCGCGCTCAAACCTATCTCACAGGACCGGTCTCCGCCAGTGCTCTGTGCCCGGAGCAACCACGACGCCTCAGACCTTCTTGAAGATGAAAGCCGCCGCCAGGACCAAAAGGACAAAGCCAACAAGGTGGTTCCAGGCGAGCTTCTGACCGAGATATAGGACCGAAAAGATGGCAAAAACGATGAGCGTCACGATCTCCTGGATGGTCTTGAGCTCCACCGGTGAGTAGACGGCGGACCCGATCCTGTTGGCGGGAACGGCCAGGCAATATTCGAAAAAGGCGATGCCCCAACTCACCAGAATGGCGAGCAGGATCGGCGAGCTTTTGTAGCGGAGGTGCCCGTACCAGGCGAATGTCATGAAGATGTTCGAGACCGAAAGCATGGCGATCGGTAACAGGGATTTGAGCAGGGCTGGCATGAGACACCTGGGAAAAAGATTCGGTAGGATGAAAAGGGTCGGGTGTCAGGCGCGCGCGGTCAAGACCGCCCACATGTTGTCGTCCGTAGGCAGAGCATCGAGCAGGCCGAAGCGGCAGTCGAACCCGCAAGCGTCCGCGAGCCGCCGCAGCGACGCCGGCGTGAAGTAGTTGAGATGATCGGGATAGCGGAAGCCGCACCAGTTGGCGCCCATCACGCGGCGGTTGAGCGAACCGAAATTGGGCACTTTGACCACGGCGGCGCCGCCCGGCTTGAGCGCATGGCGCAGCGCGTTCATCACGCCTGCGGGATCTGCCTCGTGCTCCAGATAGGAGCGCAGCAGGGCTGCGCTGAAATGCCCTTTCGGGAATTGCCGCAGGCCTTCAATCGAGGCGGCGTGAATCACGGTTCCACCCCGTGCGGCGAGCGTCTCTTGCGCGCGGCGGGCGAGCTCCGCCGAAATCTCGACGCCATGCGGCACATAGCCCGCCGGCAGCGCAAGCAGATGAGCGCCGTCGCCGCAGCCGAGATCGATGACGTTTCCGGGCGCTGCGACCCGCGCAATCATAGTCTCCGCCCGCTTCCTCGGAAACAGCCACAAGCGAAAGCGCGTCGCCTTGCTCAGTCGCCAGGAAAAGGGCCGCGCCTTCTTCCGGCGTTTTTCCTCGAGCTTGGTCGAGCGCTCCCAGGCGAGCGTCTCGCTCATGGCGGCGTAATCCGGTGCATCCGCGATATAGGTGAAGCCGCAGCCGCCGCAGGCGAGAACCGGCCAGGACGGCGTGCCGTAAGCGGTGGGCCGCGCCGACGCGCTGCCCGTGCCGCAGACGGGGCAGGCTCTGTGGCGGACCTTTACGCGACCCAGCGGCGTTTCAACGTCCCGCATCGCGCCGGTCAGGGTTTGGGCCGCTGGCCCCATAATCTTACCCGCCGTTTATCTCGGCCTGCAGTGTGTCACCCGCGAAGGCCGGCCCGCAACGCCCAATATCGGCTTCGTCACGCCGGCAAGCCGACGAGCTTGGCGCTTTCCGCCCACAAGCGCTCGCCCAGGGCGTCGTCCTGGGCACGCTGAGAGATCTGGGCCGGGGCACATTTCTCGTAGAACCCGCCCGACTTGCCCTCGACCTCGGGCGAGGTCGCGAGATAGACGATGGTCTTGGCGCCCTCTTCCGCGCTGATGGTCGCGAACCGGCCGAGCTTCATGAGCAACCCGATCCAGAAGGTGTTGCTGCCGAAGCCCGTGTAGACGAGGCCGGGATGGAGCGCATTGACCGTGACGCCCGTACCCGCAAGGCGGCGCGCCAGCGAACGTGTGAAGTAAATATTGCAGAGCTTCGACGTGCCATAGACGGGAAAGCCCTCATAGCCGCTCGTGGTCTGCAAATCGTCCAGTCTCACCTCGCCCCGGTGATGGGCGGTCGAAGAGACATTCACGATGCGCGCCGACGCCGCGCCCTTCACCGTGTCGAGCAGCAGCAGCGTGAGGAGATACGGCGCCAGATGATTGGCCGCGAAGGTCAGCTCATAGCCGTCGGTGCTCAGCTGCCGCTTGAGATGGATCGCACCCGCATTGTTGATGAGCACATCGAGCTTGCCCGTCTTCGCCTTGATCGCGTCGGCCAGCGTGCGCACTTGCGCGAGCGACGCAAAATCCGCCTGCACGAACGAGACGTTTGGATTGCCCGTCGCCGTGCGGATCGTGTCGACGGTCCGCGCCCCCTTCTCGGCGCTCCGGCCGTGGACCAGCACCTCGGCGCCCATCTCGGCCAGCCGCCGCGCCGCCACCTCGCCGATCCCGTTCGTCGCCCCGGTGACGAGACAGATCTTGCCCCGCATGTCATTGGCCATCACGCTGTCCCAGCCCTGAGAAAACGACGGGTAAGCCTATAGGGGGGACGCGCGCCGCGGGCAAGAGGCCCTCGTTCGCGCCGGCCTCCCGCGATAGGATCGCCGCACCAAACAAGGTCACGGGAGGGAATCCATGGAGTTCACGGGCAAGGTCGCGATCGTCACGGGCGGCACGGGCGGCATCGGGCAAGCAATGGCGCGCGCTTTTGCGGAGAAAGGCGCCACCGTTTGCGTTGCCGATCTCGATGGCGCCGCAGTCGCGGGGGTGGTCAAGGAGCTTCCCAACAAATCCTTCGGGCTCGCGCTGGACGTCCGGCGCCGCGAGTCGATCGACGCTGTGGTGCGCGAGACCGTGGCCAGGGCTGGCGGGATCGATTTCCTCATCAACAATGCCGGCGTCTTCGACAGCACGCCGATGCTGGAAGCGAGCGAACAGACATTCGAGAACGTCTTCAGCGTCAATGTGCGCGGCATGTTCTTCATGATGCAGGCCGTCGCCCGCCAGATGATCGCGCAGAAGCGGGGCCGCGCGATCGTCAACACCGCCTCGATCGCCGGCCGTGTGGGACATGGAATCTCGCCGGTCTACTGTGCGAGCAAGGCCGCGGTGATCAGCTTCACGCAGTCGGCGGCCGGCACGCTCATTCGCTATGGCATCAATGTCAACGCGATCGCGCCTGGGCCGATCAAGACACCCATGTGGGACGAAGTTGAACAGGGATTTCAGAAACAACAAAACCTGTCGGCCGCCGATACGATCGTTGCGTCTCTGCCCGCCAGGCGCCTCGGCACGCCCGCAGACCTCGTGGGGGCCGCGCTGTTCCTCTGCTCTGACGCCGCGAGCTATATCGTCGGCCAGACCTGGAACATCGACGGCGGATCCCGAATGGAATAACCCCCGGGGACCTGGGCACACCGCGACGCCTACCCTATATTCCCGCCATGCCCCGTTCGAAGAAACAGACGGGCTTCTCGGAAGCCCCCGGCGCCGACTTTGTCGGCGCGAAGCCCATTGCCACCGGTGATTTCGTTCCCGGCGCGCTTGGGTTGCTCCGGCCCGAGGAGCCGGGGATGCGCGGGGACGGGTTGCCGCTGTTCATGCCCCATCGCCCGGCGCGGCCGGAAAAATCCGAGGGCGGGCGCACCTTCAAGATCGTATCGGACTTTACCCCGCGCGGCGACCAGCCTCAGGCGATCGCCGAACTGGTCGCGGGCGTGAGCCAGCATGAGCGCGACCAGGTGCTGCTCGGCGTCACGGGCTCAGGTAAGACCTTCACGGCGGCCCAGGTGATCGAGGCGACCCAGCGGCCGGCGCTGATCCTGGCGCCGAACAAGACGCTTGCGGCGCAGCTCTATGGCGAGTTCAAGAGCTTCTTTCCGGACAACGCGGTCGAATATTTCGTCTCCTACTACGACTACTACCAGCCGGAAGCCTATATCCCGCGCACCGACACCTATATCGAGAAGGATTCCTCGATCAACGAACAGATCGACCGCATGCGTCACGCGGCGACCCGCTCGTTGCTTGAGCGCGACGATGTCATCATCGTCGCGTCGGTCTCCTGCATCTACGGTATCGGCTCGGTCGAGACCTATTCCGAGATGACCTTTACGGTGACGGCGGGGAAGCCGCTCGACCGCAACCAGCTGGTGCGCGATCTCGTCGCGCTGCAATACAAGCGCAACGACCAATCCTTTCAGCGCGGCACGTTCCGCGCGCGGGGTGACGTCATCGAGATCTTCCCTGCCCACTACGAGGATCGTGCGTGGCGTGTGTCGCTGTTCGGCGACGAGGTCGAGACAATCTCGGAATTCGACCCGCTGACCGGCCAGAAGACCGACGAGCTGCCGTCCGTGAAGCTTTACGCCAATTCCCACTATGTCACGCCGCGCCCGACGTTGATGCAGGCGATCAAGCGCATCAAGGATGAGCTGCGCGTCCGCCTCGAGGAGTTCAACGCGGCGGGCCGCCTGCTCGAAGCTCAGCGCCTCGAGCAGCGTACGAATTTCGACATCGAGATGATGGAGGCGACCGGCGCTTGCGCCGGCATCGAGAACTATTCGCGCTATCTCACCGGCCGCGCGCCCGGCGAGCCGCCGCCGACCCTGTTCGAATACCTGCCGGACAACGCGCTCGTCTTCGTCGATGAAAGCCACGTCACCGTGCCCCAGATCGGCGGCATGTTCCGCGGCGACTTCCGGCGCAAGGCGACGCTCGCGGAATACGGCTTCCGGCTGCCGTCGTGCATCGACAACCGCCCGCTGCGCTTCGAGGAATGGGACGCCATGCGGCCGCAGACCGTGTGCGTGTCGGCGACGCCGGGCGGCTGGGAGATGGACCGCACCGGCGGCGTGTTCGTCGAGCAGGTCATCCGTCCGACCGGGCTCATCGATCCGCCCGTCGAGATCCGCCCGGTCTCGTCCCAGGTCGACGACCTCATCGCCGAGTGCAAGGCCGTGGCGCAGAAGGGCTATCGCGTGCTCGTCACGACGCTCACCAAGCGCATGGCGGAAGACCTCACCGAATACATGCATGAGCAGGGCGTGCGCGTGCGCTATATGCATTCCGACATCGACACGCTGGAGCGCATCGAGATCATCCGTGACCTCAGGCTCGGCGCGTTCGACGTTCTGATCGGCATCAATCTTCTGCGCGAAGGCCTCGATATTCCGGAATGCGCGCTGGTGGCCATTCTCGACGCCGACAAGGAAGGCTTTCTGCGCTCGGAGACCTCGCTCATCCAGACCATCGGACGCGCTGCGCGCAACGTCGACGGCCGCGTCATTCTGTATGCGGATCATGTCACGCAGTCGATGGAGCGCGCGATCGCCGAGACCGACCGACGGCGCGAGAAGCAGCGCGCTTATAACGAGGAAAACGGCATCACGCCGGAAAGCGTGCGCAAATCCATCGGCGACATCATGCAGTCGGTCTACGAGAAAGACCACGTGACCGTCGACACAGGCTTCGCCGAGGACGCGGAGACGTTCTCCGGTCACAACCTCAAGGCCGTCATCGCCGATCTCGAAGGCCGCATGAAGGCCGCCGCCGCCGATCTCGAATTCGAGGAAGCTGCGCGTCTGCGCGACGAGATCCGCCGGCTCGAGCAGATGGAGCTCGCTATCGCCGACGATCCGCTCGCGCGCCCCGAGGCCATCGAGCGCGCGATGGAAGAAAATATGAAAACGCCGCGCGCTGCTCCTGCGCCCGGCGGCAAGACGCGCTCGACCAAGGGTCGCCCGGGCTCGCGCGCGTTCAAAGGCAAGGGCAAGCGGCCCTGACTTCGACAGAGAAAAGAATGATCCGTCTGCTGAAGGTCCACATGTGTGCGCTTACTCTGGGCCTCGGACTGAGCGCCTCGGCCTCTGCCGCCGAGATGCGTGCGTTCCACACTGGTGAGGTATGGACCGTCAAGGCCAGCCCACCCTCGCCGATGCGCGTCGTCATCGGCAAGGTCGAGTCGTTCCACGGACACGACGTGTGTCACGTCGCTGTGACGGATGTGCCCGTTCCCTCGGACATTCCCCTGCCCGAAAGCTCGACGACCTTCGGCCACATGCCCTTCGACTGCAGCGCTCTCGGTACGTCCGTCGACAAGCTCGAGCAGACAGGCGTTACACCGCCCAAATCCTTCGCCAACGGCTACGCCGCCTGGAGCGAGGCGCCAGAAGGCCTCTTCACGATTCCGGTTTCTCAGGCGATCGACATGATGTTCTCTGCCATCCGGTCGCAACAGAAATCCGCTCCGGCGCCTTGACTCCGCCACCCATTGATCCCGATCGTGACGCCCATGCCCTTCGTGTCGATCACTAGACTCCGCGTGCGGCGCTGGTATTTCATGCCGGCGTTTCTCATCGACGCCTTGCGTTCTTTTCTGCAGGCGAAGAAGGCGCCGGGCAATCTCGACGTCACGCTGATGAACGATTCCCATCGTGCGTTCTGGACGCGCACCCTGTGGACGGACGAGCGGGCCATGCGCGGATTCATGCTGGGGCCGCCCCATCGGCAGATCATGACGAAACTGAGAAATTGGTGCGACGAGGCCTCGGTCGCCCATTGGGTGCAGGACCAACCCGCGCCGCCCTCGTGGCGCGAAGTCTATGAGCGCATGCAGCGCGAGGGGCGCGCTGTTCAGGTCGATCACCCGTCCGAGGACCATCGCGCCTTCCGGGTTCCCACCCCCGTTTTCCTCGAGCCTTGATCCCGCCGCGCGCTTGGCCCATGGTGCCGGCCCCACGCCGCCAATACGAAAGAAAAATGACCGACACCCTCTGCCCCTGCACCTCCGGCCGCGCGCTCGATCAGTGCTGCGGTCCTTATCTCGCCGGCACCGCGACGCCGCCCTCGGCCGAGGCGCTGATGCGCTCGCGCTATTCGGCCTATGCGACCTGCAACATGGATTACCTGCGCGACACACTTTTGCCTGGCACTCAAGGTGATTTCGACCGCGGAAACGCCGAGGAGTGGGCGCGTTCGAGCGAATGGACGGGCCTCGAAATCCGCACGACCGAGAACGGACAGCCCGGTGACACCGAGGGTTATGTCGAGTTCGTCGCACGCTATCGCCAGAAGGAGCAGGATTTGCTCCATCACGAAACCGGGCGCTTCCGCTTTCAAGACGGGCGCTGGTTCTATGTCGACGGAGCCCGCGGCCACCGCCCCGTAAGGGTCGAGAAGATCGGCCGCAACGACCCCTGCCCCTGCGGCTCCGGCAAGAAATACAAGAAGTGCTGCGGCGCGGCGGCGTAGCCCCGTTTCGCCTCCCTCTTCTGTACAGGTCACGCTTCCGTCGCAGACGTGTTAAGCTCGTCTGACAGGATGGTGGGCCGGAGGGGGACGGCATGGCAGACCGGTTGGCGGAAAGCTCGGCTTACGATGAGGGCGGCGGCGTGATCGACGCGCTCAGCCAGTCCTTTCCCACGCGCGTGTTGAGGTTGCTCACGCCTTACGCCTTCATCATCGCCATCGTCACCTTTCTGCTCGACCTGGATTACAAATCGAGCGACCGCGACGCCCAGGCCTGGCAGGTCATCACGACCCAGGCCCCCGGCAATTCGGGCAAGATCGACGCGCTCGAATATCTGAACACGGACCACCCGCTCGCCATCCCGAACCCGCGCCACTGGGGCATCCCGCTCGGCCCGTCGACAACGCCCGTCGAGGCCTGGCTGCGCGGCGACGACGGAACCTCCGCGAAGTCCGAAATTCCGACAGAGTGGATCCTCCTGCGCCGATACGGGCCCTTCAAGACGCGCACGCCGCTGGTCGGCATCGATCTCGGCCAGAAGCGGGATGCGAACGGCACCTGGCTCGGCGCGCCCACCTATCTCGAGGGCGTTGACCTTTCGGGCGCCATCCTCGCGCGGGCGGATTTCACCGCGGCCGATCTCGCCAACGCCAATCTCGAGGGGGCCAGGCTCTATCGGGCGAAGCTGCCCAACGCCAATCTCGAAGGCGCGGACCTTACAAACGCTCGCCTCACGCGCGCCGATCTCAGCAACACCCGCCTCGTCGGCGTGAATTTTGCCGGCGCGAGCTTCAAGGACACGGATATCACCGGCGCCGACCTGCGCGGCGCCCAGCTCGCGGGCGCCCTGAACCTTGTGCAGGCGCAGATCGATCTCACCTGCACCGACGAGCGCACGACGCTGCCCAAGGGCCTCACCGCGCCGGAAAGCTGCGAGGCAACCGAGCGCGGCTATCTCATCCGCGGCGTGAACGGCCTGCCCAACCGCGCGAGCATGAACAAGTCGAAGTGACGTCGCGGATCTCGCATTCGTCCGCCCCCTCTCCCCAAGGGGAGAGGGAACACTGAATCCAGCGCGCACGACTATTCCCTCGCCCCCTGGGGAGAGGATCGGGGTGAGGGGCCGCCCAGAGCACAGAATCTTCTCCCATTTCCGTGAATGCGGTTCCGCTTGCTGCAGGTGCGAAACCGGCTCACAGTAGCGCGTCCTTCACCCCCCGCCGGAGGTCCCCCGCATGGCTTCGTTCTCCCTCAAAGGCAAATCCGCAATCGTGACAGGCTCCACCAGCGGCATCGGGCTCGCCGTTGCCAAGACGCTGGGCGAGACCGGCGCCAATGTCATGTTCAACGGCTTCGGCGATCTGGCCGAGATGGACGCCGCGCGCAAGGAGCTCGACGTCCAGACCGCTTATTGCGACGCCGATCTTTCGAAGCCTGCCGAAGTGCGCCGCCTCGTTGCCGAAGCGAAGAGCGCGTTCGGCGGTGTCGACATCCTGGTCAACAACGCGGGCATTCAGTTCGTCTCGCCGGTCGAGGATTTTCCCGACGAGAAATGGGACGCGATCATCGCGATCAATCTGTCGTCGGCGTTTCATGCCTGCAAGGCGACGTTCGCCGACATGAAGGCGAAGAAATGGGGCCGCATCGTCAACGTCTGCTCGGCGCATGGCCTGCGCGCGTCGCCGTTCAAGGTGGCCTATGTTTCGGCCAAGCATGGCATCATGGGATTGACCAAGACGCTCGCGCTGGAAGGCGCGGAGCACGGCGTGCGGGTCAATTCGATCTGCCCGGGCTATGTCTGGACGCCGCTGGTCGAGAAGCAGATTCCCGACACGATGAAGGCGCGCAACATGACCAAGGAGCAGGTCATCCGCGAGGTGCTGCTCGAGCGTCAGCCGACCAAGGAATTCGCCACCGTCGATGAGATCGCCGGCATCGCTCTCTTCCTGTGCAGCCCATCGGCCGATCAGATCAACGGCGTGGCGATCTCGGCCGATGGCGGCTGGACCGCGCAATGAACGCGCCCGCCAATGTCGCGCGCAAGCGCGTCAATCTCGCGCTGCAGGGTGGCGGATCCCATGGCGCGTTCACCTGGGGCGTCCTCGACAAGTTTCTCGAGGACGGCCGTCTCGACATCGAAGCCATTTCGGGCACGAGCGCCGGCGCGATGAACGCGGTCGTGCTGGCCGATGGCTTTCAGGAAGGCGGCGCAGAGGGCGCACGCAAGCAGCTTGAAGAGTTCTGGTCGGAAGTCAGCCGCTGCGCGGTGTTCAGCCCGATCCGGCGCGGCCCGCTTTCGAGCCTGCTCGGGACCTGGAGTCTCGGCAACTCGCCGGCGGTGCTCTGGTTCGACCTCATGAGCAAAATTTTCTCGCCCTACGATGTCAACCCGTTCGACTACAATCCGCTGCGCGATCTGCTCACCAAGACCGTCGACTTGACGCGCGTTCACGCCTGCAAGGACATCAAGCTGTTCGTGTCGGCGACGAACGTCTATAGCGGGAAAGGCCGCGTGTTCGACAATTTCGACAAGAAGGATCTGACCCTCGACGCGGTCATGGCGTCGGCGTGTATTCCGACGCTGTACAAGGCCGTCGTCATCGACAACGAACCTTATTGGGACGGCGGCTTCATGGGCAATCCTGTCCTGTGGCCGTTCTTCTATGCGACGCATACGAATGATCTCCTTCTGATCGAAGTCAATCCGATCCGGCGGCCGACAACGCCCCACACGGCGCGGGAAATCGAAGACCGCATGAACGAAATCACCTTCAACGCAAGCCTGCAGCACGAGCTGCGCGCCATTCGCTTCGTGTCGCGCCTTTTGCGCGAAGGCAAGCTCGATCTCAAGCGCTACAAGGATATTCGCCTGCATGTCGTCGACAATGCCGACGCGATGATCGCGCTCGGCGCGTCGAGCAAGCTCAACGCGGAATGGGACTTTCTCGTCTATCTGCGCGATCTCGGACGCGACACCGCCGCCCGATGGCTCGACAAGAATTTCGAGAAACTGGGCGAGCAGGCGAGCGCCGATCCGACGCAAATGATCACGTGACGGAACGATGAATGTGATGGTGAACAAAGGGAAACCAGGCTCCTCACGAACCGTTGAAGGCCCGGCCCCGCCCTTGCATTTCAGCCCTGTTTCGCGAATAGTTCGGGCAGTCACGGCTCCCCGGCCGGTTTAGCAGAGCGTTTCCCTCAGGCGCCAGGCTTCCCAAGAGCCCATGCGGCGGTAGCGGTTCTCCTAGATTAGCTCAGAGACTTGACGTCCGATCCGCAGGTGCGCGGACCGGGGTTTCACTTTTTCAGGACAACGTTCAATGACGACAGGTACCGTTAAGTTCTTCGACACCACCCGCGGTTTCGGATTCATCAAGCCCGAGGACGGCTCGAAGGACGTGTTCGTTCACATCTCAGCTGTCGAGCGTTCGGGTCTCGGCACGCTCAACGAAGGCCAGCGGGTCAGCTTCGAGGTGAAGCAGGACACCCGCGGTCCCAAGGCCATCAATCTCGAGGCCGCCTAGGCACATCGCCCCGCACAAATTCGCGCTCTGCGCAGGAAAAGGCCGCCCTTCGGGGGCGGCCTTTTTTCTTACGTGCAGGACTGAAGCCCCCACCCCTGACCCCTCCCCCACAAAGGGGGGGGTTCAGGGGTGGGGGGATCCGCCCTCAGCCGTCGACCTCCTCTTCGCGCCCGACGCTGCGGAATAGGACCGCAAGCTCCGGCTGCTTCGCGACGCGCGCCTGATAGATGCCGCGCACCGCGCCGACGAGCGTCCCTTTTCGCCCGAGGAGATCGTCGCCGAGCTTCATGACACGAAGGTTGGGCCAGGCTTGCGGGCGAATGCGAACGAGCTCGTTCACGAGGGCGTCGGCACCGAGGTCCGGCCGCGCCTGCGCCATGATCAGGAGCATCGAAGCTGTCGAGCGCGAAACACCCATCTGGCAATGCACCAGGAGATGCGCGTCCTTGGGCTCCGCGGTGAGGTCGCGTCCGAATGCGAGCAGGAGATCGACATCGGCGCGCTGCACGAGCACCGAGCCCGGCTCCTCCTTGATGCGATCGCTGAACCGCAGATCGAGGCGCGCATGTGCGGGGTACCGCGAGAATGCATCCGGTGCTGGCGTACCGACATCGAGGATCGACAGCACGTGGGATACGTCGCGCGCGGCGAAGTCCGGCAACTCGTCGACACCGCACACGGTGATGCCGAACGGCACCAAGTCCGATGACCATTCCTTCGCCGTCATAGGTTCGCTCTCGCTTGTTTCATCAGGGTTGGAATAGGCGGTCGCGCCTCTATTGCCAAGAGATCAAATTGCTGCAGCCGCACAAATTCTTCCGCACCGCGCCAACAAAAAGACCATAATTTACGAGCGAAATCAGCCTCGAATGGACTTGCGGGGCGGCCAGGGGCGAGCGCATAGTTAAGGGGTCCAGGCTGCGCTGCACAGGGAGTGAAGGGCAGGCTCCAACGTTTCGCCAAGGCTTTAGGCAAGCCCACGCGCAGCAGCGGAGACCAAAAAAACGCCCGAAACGTCTTAATGGTCAAGTCCAGGAAGTCGCGCATTTCCACAACTTCGTTTGCCTGCGATCCGTGCGGGGGCGCATCCTCCCGCGGCGGTGGACAATTCATGCGATAGGTCTATGCCAAATGATCAACGGCACCGTGAAGTTCTTCAACACCACAAAGGGGTTTGGATTCATTAAGCCGGAAGACGGCTCGCGCGATGTGTTCGTGCACATCTCCGCCGTCGAACGTTCCGGACTCAAGACGCTGCTCGAAGGCCAGAAAGTGCGCTTCGAGATTCAGCCGGACAAGAAGGGACCGAAAGCCGTCAACCTCGAGGTCTCGTAGCGGGTGCCGCGCCGGCCGCGCGCCGAGCTCGTTTTCCTCTACACCACGTTGCCCGATCAGGCCGCAGCCGACGGCCTGGCCCGGCACTTGATTGAAAAAAAGCTCGCGGCCTGCGTGAACATCGTGCCCGGCGTCGTGTCGCATTATGTGTGGGACGGCGCGCTCGAACGGTCGGGCGAAGTCATTGTACTGATCAAAACACGCCGTCAGCTTCTGGCGGCGGCGCGGGCGGAGGTGGTTGCGCGCCACCCCTACGAGACGCCCGCCCTCCTCGTGCTTCCCATCGAAGACGTCAACGACGCCTATCTGCGCTGGGCGCTCGGTGAAACGCGCGAAGCTTGACCCCCGACTTGCGAGGGACCGGCTTGCGGGGGACCCTGGGCGGTCTTAAACAAGGCCCCGAAAGAGGCAGCCTCCCCCCTTGCCTCGGAAAGGCCGAGCATGGGCGCGCCCGACATCGATATCGGTTTCCCGAGCCCCATCGCGAGCGCAGCGCTCGGGACGGCGCATGTCTTTGTCCGCGACCTCGCGCTCGAGGCGGTCATCGGCGTTCATCGCCATGAGCAGCGCCGGGCTCAGCCCATCCGAGTGAACATCGACCTCACGGTGCGCGCGCCGACCAAGCCCCTGCGCGACGGCCTGGCTCAAGTCGTCGACTATGAGCAGGTCGTGGAGGGGGTCCGCGCGCTGGTTGCCGAGCGCCATGTGAGGCTTGTCGAGACGCTGGCCGAGCGGATCGCGGCGCTCTGCCTGGCCGATGCCCGGGTGCTGGCCGCGCGCGTCCGGGTCGAGAAGCTGACGGCCATCGAGGGCGCCGGCAGTGTGGGCGTTGAAATCGAGCGGATCCGGAGCCATGTGGGGTCGCGGTCGGAGCGCTGACCCCGGAGCCCGACACTCCCACGCCTGGGGACAATCCTCGGCATACGAACGATCCATGACGCTGCAGGGAGAACGGTCCGCATACGAACGAACGAAAAGATGTACTCCGTGCGCTTCTTTTCAGCGATTTGTACACAGACAATCGAGGGTCGATGTCGTCCGTCTTCGGACGAAGATCAAACCGTGAACGCCTTAGCGGCCCGGTCGGCGCTGGCGAGAAATAGAGAATCGGTTCAACGCGTTAAATTGTGCAGCGCTCCAATTGCAACGGACTCGTCAAGGGGCGCCAGGTCTCGCCCTGAGGGTTTTCCACAAAGATATCCACAGGCTTTTCCGCAGATTTGACCCCAGATATCGTCATATGACGTCGCAAACGCCCAAAACCGGAACAAACGAGGATCAGGGGTTTGTGGAAACCGCGAGCCTCCCGCTCAGCGGCGCGGCGCTCATTCGCGACCGCCTGGCGCGCCTGCCGGACAAGCCGGGGGTCTACCGCATGCTCGATGCCTTGGGCGAGGTGCTGTATGTCGGCAAGGCGAAGAGCCTGAAAAAGCGCGTCGCGAGCTACATCAAGCTGCCTGGGCACACCCAGCGCATCGCGCGCATGATCCTCGACACGACCGAGCTCGAGGTCATCACGACGGCGTCCGAGACCGAGGCCCTTCTCCTCGAAGCGAACCTCATCAAGCAGCTCAAGCCGCGCTACAACGTGACGCTGCGCGACGACAAGAGCTACCCGTTCATCCTGCTGCGCGGCGATCACGCGTTTCCTCAGATCATCAAATACCGCGGCGCCCAGACGGCACCCGGCGATTATTTCGGCCCGTTCGCCTCGGCCGGTGCCGTGACCCGCGCGCTCAACACCCTGCAGCGCGCGTTTCTGCTCCGCACGTGCTCGGACAGCGTGTTCGAGAGCCGCACGCGGCCGTGTCTGCTCTATCAGATCAAGCGCTGCAGCGGGCCGTGCGTCGGGCTCGTCAGCGCGGAGGACTATCGCGTGCTTGTGAACGAGGCGCATGCCTATCTCAAAGGCCAGAGCGCCGATGTGCGCGCCGAGCTCACCCGCGAGATGGAGGAAGCTTCGGCCGCGCTCGATTTCGAGCGCGCGGGGGCACTGCGCGATCGCCTGCGCGCGCTCGCCCACATCGAGGCCCATCAGGACATCAATTCATCGTCCGTGACCGATGCCGACGTGGTGGCGATCCATGGCGAAGGCGGCATGAGCTGCGTGCAGGTCTTCTTCTTCCGGAACGGCCAGAACTGGGGCAACCGCGCCTATTTCCCCCGCCACGACAAGAGCGAGGAACTGATCGAGATCCTGGAGGCCTTCCTCACGCAGTTCTACACGGACAAGCCCGTGCCACCGCAGATCCTGGTGAGCCACGACCTGCCCGGCCGCGCGCTGATCGAGGAGGCTCTGTCCATCCAGGCCGGCCGCAAGGTGCGCGTGACGGCGCCCGAGCGCGGCGACAAGCGGGCGCTCGTCCAGCACGCGCTCGTCAATGCGCGCGAGGCGCTCGCCCGGCGGCTGTCGGAAAGCCGCACGCAAACGGTGCTGCTCGAAGGCGTGGCCGAGCTGTTCGGCCTGGAGGGCCCGCCCCAGCGCATCGAGGTCTATGACAACAGCCACATCCAGGGCACGAACGCGGTCGGCGCCATGATCGTGGCCGGACCGGACGGCTTCATGAAATCCCAGTACAGGAAGTTCAACATCCGCGACACCGCGCTCACGCCGGGCGACGATTTCGGAATGATGCGTGAGGTGCTGACCCGCCGCTTCGGCAAGCTCGCGACCGAGGCGCCGGACGCCGCCCCCCGGCCCGATCTCGTGCTCATCGACGGCGGCTTGGGCCAACTCAGCGCCGCCCACGCCGTTCTCGAAGGCGTAGGGCTGGAGGACATTCCGATTGTCGGGATTGCCAAGGGGCCGGATCGCAATGCGGGCCGCGAGCGCTTCTTCATGGCCGGCCGATCGGACTTCATGCTCGAGCCGCGCAGCCCGGTCCTTTACTACCTGCAGCGCCTGCGCGACGAGGCCCATCGCTTCGCCATCGGCACCCATCGTGCCCGGCGAGGCAAGGAAACAAGCCGCTCGGCGCTCGACGCCATTCCGGGCATTGGTGCGGCGCGGAAGCGCGCGCTCCTCCACCATTTCGGCTCCGCCCGGGGCGTCGAGCGGGCTTCGCTCACCGATCTCGAAGCCGTGCCCGGCGTGAGCAAGGCCATTGCGAAAAAGATCCACGATCATTTCCGCGGTCCGTGAGCCACGCGCCTCTGCCTACGTATGAGGCAGCCCCCTTCGCCAAGCTGACGTGAACTGGGCTATAATGATGCCGCGCGGCCATGGGCCGCGACAGAGCTTGTCTCCGTGGGCCTTCAAGCCCGGCGGCGGTGAGTTTTGCCACATGGCGCGTCCGGTGCAGAACGCCCGGGCGATGGAGGGAAGAATGAAGGGGTTTCTAGGGTTCCTCGTAGTCCTATTGCTCATCCTGGGCGGCCTTGCCGCCATCGTTCAATGGCCGAACGCCGTTCCGGGCGGCCCGGCCATCGCAGCCGCGGTGACGAACATCGCCATGCAGCTCAATCTGCCCTGGCCCTCCAACTCCGACAAAGTCGAGGGCGATCGCGCCTGGGCGTCGTATCAAAGCTTGAAGGAGCGCACGACCAACGGCAGCGATCTCGACGTGTTGAAGACCGCTGTGACGCATCTGCAGGCGTATGTCGATACGCCGCGCGGCAATCAGGACGTTGGCGCGGTGACGAAACTCGGCGATGCGCTGGTCGAGCAGGGACAACGTCTGAAGGATGTCGACCTCACCCAAGCGATCGAAAGCTTCAGCCGCGCTTATGCGCTCGACAAGACGAACGAGCCGGCCCTCGAAGGCCGCGCCTGGAGCCATCACGACCGCGCCGTCAAGATGCGCGAAGGCAGCATTCCGGCCAGCGCCAATCTTCAGCCCGACGACGATCTCCGCGAGGCTGTCGCGGATTTCAGCCTGGCGCTTCAAATCTCGCTCGACGCCCAGCGCGCCTATGACGCTCAGAAGAACAAGCCGCTCGCCGCCGACGAAGTCGACGCCATGAAGCTCGTGAAGGAGCGCGCCGCGCGCCTGCCCGAGCTTTATATCGGCCGTGGCCGCGCCTATCTCGGTCAAGGCCGCTACGACGAGGCCATCGCGGACTTCACCGAAGCGGTCAAGATCGCACCCTCGAGCGTCGAGGGCTATCAATGGCGCGGCTTCGCCCAGGGCAAGAAGGCGGTCGCGAACAACAACGACAAGCAGCTCTTCACCGCGGCCTACAGTGATTTCGGGCAGGCGCTCGCCAATGCCGGCGATTCTCCCGAAGGTCATCAGCGTGCGGAGGTCCTGCTCTATCGCGCCCAGACCCGGCGTGACGATCCGACGCCCAACATGACGTACAAGACCGCGATGTCGGATCTCGACGATGCGAAGAAGATCGCGCCGAGCCGCGCCGATCTGCATTACGAGGCAAGCCTCACCGCGCTCCAGATCGTGCAGGCGCTCGATACCACCAAGGCAAGCTACAGCTCATGCCGCTCGAGCAAGGCGAAGGATTACTGTCAGCAGGATCCGGCCCAGCTCGACACGACGCGGAAGGGGCTGAAGGAGACGGCGAAGAACGAGTCTCAGCAGGCCCGCGATCTCGAGCCCGCCAACAAGAAATACAACGACCAGTTTTCGGTCGCGACCGCTGCAAGCGGTATCTGAGACGGCGCAAGCGGGTCGGCGTTCAAAGGCGCGGACCCGCCATCGGTCTGACACTTAACGGGCGCATGGTGGCGTCGGTTCAGTTAGAGGGGGGACCCATGTCCGGCAATCTCTTTGCACAAATCTTTTCATCGTGGCGGAGCATCCTCTCCGTCATCCTGGCTTACGCCATCATGGTCGCGCTGTTCTTCTGGAAGCCCGACCTGCTCAACCAGATGTTCGATTTCGCGACCACCTCACAGCTGAAGCTGCGCAACGCCGTCTCTCACCAGGGCGAGCTCGGCAGTCAGGCGTCGTTCCTGTTCGGTGCCATGATCGCGCCGGCCTCGATCTTCGTGACCCTGATGATCCTGTTCGTGCGCGTGGTGGTGGTGTCGGTGGTGCTATGGTTCGCGGCGTTGGTCGTGAACGGGCTGACGGGCAAGCGCGCCCGCTCCCACTAGACCGGGAACGGCTCTGGGCGTACGGACATTCCTGAGGTATGAAGGCCTCATGTCCGCTTCGCCCGAGCCGCCGCGCGCCAGCGGCATGGTTGCGCAGATCCCCAATCTGCTCACGCTGGCGCGCATTGCCGCCATTCCGATCCTCGTCGCGCTGATCGCCTGGGGGACGCCGCACGCGCGGCTCTTGGCGGTTGCCCTTTTCGTGCTGGCGAGCGTAACCGATTTCTTCGACGGCTGGCTCGCGCGCCGGCTCAACGTCCAGTCGCGCTTCGGCAAGATGCTCGATCCCATCGCGGACAAGCTCATCGTGGCCGCGGCGCTCATCATGCTGGTCGCGAATGGCGCGATCGCGGGGGCACATCTGATCGCCGTTCTGCTCATTCTCGGGCGCGAGATTTTCGTCTCGGGCTTGCGGGAATTTCTGGCGCTGGAGCGTGTGACCGTTCCGGTGACCGGGCTTGCCAAATGGAAGACGACGGCGCAGCTTGCGGCGATCACGGCGCTGCTCCTTTGGGCCGCACCCGACGCTCATGGCGCCGGCCCGACCACCGCGGTGGCGCTTCTGTGGCTTGCCACGGCGTTGAGCATCGTTACGGGCTGGGGCTATGCGATGGCGCTGAAGCCGGATCACCAGGGGAAGCCATGAAGCTCCTCTATTTCGCCTGGCTCAGGGAAAAGATTGGCACCGGCGAGGAAGACGTGACGCCACCCGCCAGCGTGCGCGATGTCGCGGATCTCCTGGGCTGGCTCGCCGGGCGAAGCCCGGGACATGCGGCGGCGCTGGCCGACCCGCGCGCCATCCGCGTCGCGGTCAATCAGGTTCATGTCACGAGCCTCGCCACCCCCGTCCGGCCGACCGACGAAGTCGCGCTGTTCCCGCCGGTGACGGGGGGTTAGGCGCACAGCCTCACCGTCTCCGGCGTTTCCACTTCGCAGGCCGTCATCCGATTGACACGATCGGTGGGCACCTGCCACCCTGAATGCCTACGCGTTCCGACATTGGGAGGAGCCTGTGGCAATCGAATTCAAGAAGAATTTCTTTAGAAGCAAAGACGACGTTCTCAGGGACATGATCAAGGAGAACACTTGGCCTTGGATGTATGTCTCAGGCCCGTCCGAGGGTCTCCCGCTTCATATGCATCCAGTTGTGCTGCAGACCTATGTCCTGGAAGGCACGACCGATTTTTGGGATGAGGAGACGCAGACGCACACCAAGGTTGGGCCCGGCGACAAATTCATCATACCGCCGGGGTCGGTTCACGCCGAAGGCGTCGTCAAGGACAGGGTCGTCTATCTGGTCGGCCTACCCGCCGCGATGCCGCCTGAGGAAGCAACTCAGCTAATTCCACCTGCATAATTGGCCCCTCCATGATCCGCTTGCAGCTCGAGGATTTCGACATCGGCGCCGAGATCGACGTGGTGGTCGGCGGCCGCACGGATATCGGCGCGGTCGTGACCTTCACCGGCCTCGTGCGCGACATGGCGGCCGGGCGGCCCGTCGCCGCCATCACGCTCGAGCATTATCCGGAGATGGCGATGCGCGAGCTCGGCCAGATCGAGCGCGAGGCCGAGACGCGCTGGTCGCTGCAGGGCAGCCTGATCATTCACCGTTACGGCCGGCTGTCAGCCGGCGAGCGCATCGTGCTCGTCGTCACGGCGTCACCCCATCGCGCCGAGGCTTTCGAAGCCGCCGAGTTTCTGATGGACTATCTCAAGACCCGCGCGCCGTTCTGGAAAAGCGAGACGACACCGGACGGCGAGCTGTGGGTCCAGGCCGCGGCCAAGGACAACGACGCGCTGAAGCGCTGGCGGTAGTTTTTGTTCGCCGCGCTTCTTATCCGAAAGCCGCCCCGGGGCGCGAATGCGCCCTATCTAAAAGTGATAGGCGGCTCCGCCGCCGCGCACCTTTCGGAAAGCGCTCTAGCCATTCCGTTTGAAGAAATGCGCGAGCGCCGGCGTGTGCTTGGGCCAGCGCTTGTCGAGCGTGAAGCCGAAGCGCGCGAACAGGGCGGACGCCGCGGCTTCCGTGAAGATCTGGAGATGCTCCGGCGGCGCGATCTGATCCCAGCTCGGAAGATCGGCGGGCACGGCGGGATGGCCGATATCGGGTGTCGCCACGAACACCGAGCCGCCGGGCCGCACCACGTCGCGCAGGAAGGGCATCACCTCCCCTACGCCGCGCAGATGCTCGAACAGCTCGGTCGTGAACACGAAATCGAAGGTGATGCCACGCTTCGCGAAACTCTCCATCGCCTCGCAATAAAACGTGCAACCGGGGAAATGCGCCTTCGCATAAGCGATGCCCCCGGACGAGATGTCGAGGCCCGAGGCGCGAGCGCCCCAGAAGCGGAAAGAGTCCGCCATGAAGCCACCGCCGCAGCCGAGATCGAGCACATCCTTGCCGCGGATGCGCGGCAAAAGACGAAGCGCCTTCACCCGCGCGCGCCGAAGCCGCGAGCGGGCCTTCGGATAGAAGTCGGCATTGGCGCTGCGATAGTTCTCCGCGTAATAGGCATCGACCACCGCTTCGCTCGGCATGGGATCGGCGAACAGGAACCCGCACGCCGCACAGCGCGAGAAGCCGAAGCCGTTCTTGACAAGGTGCGGAGCGGTTTCGGTCGAGAGGCATGCCGCGCAAGCGGGCGCCTGCCGCGCGGCGGCGCCGCGAGAAGGAAGCTCGGTCGTGTCCATGGTCGATGCCCCGTTCAACCCCAGGGTCTTTCCTAGCGCTTACGGAGCCTAAGAACAATCAGCCCACGCGACCCTTGAGAAGATCGCGGATCTCCGTGAGCAGAGATTCGGTCGGCGTCGGGCCGGGAGGGGGCGCCGCTTCTTCCTTGCGCTTCAGCTTGTTCATGCCTTTGACGAGCAGGAACAGCACCCAGGCCACGATGGCGAAGCTGATGCAGGCGTTCAGAAACTTGCCATAGTTGATGGTGACGGCCGGCGCGTCGGGGGCGGCCGTGAGGCTCGGCGGCAAG
>Ga0081455_10001952_pt1 | contig 24770 bp, 10 predicted proteins | sample TabmetS3T2R1_FD_70207 | JGI IMG/M metagenome (GOLD analysis project Ga0081455, IMG submission 70207) | Tabebuia heterophylla rhizosphere microbial communities from the University of Puerto Rico - S3T2R1 | ecosystem: Host-associated > Plants > Roots > Rhizosphere ...
CCTGGCGGAAGTGTGCCGCCGCCACGGCGCCCGCCTGCACGTCGACGCCTCCTACGGCGGCCTCGCCCTGTGCAGCGCGAAGCTGAAGCCACTGCTGGACGGGCTCGACGAGGCGGACTCGGTGGCGCTCGACGCCCACAAGTTCGGCTGGCAGCCGATCTCCGCGGGCCTGCTCGCCGTGCGCGATGCGGCGGACCTGGCCGCCCTGTCGGTGCGCGCCGAGTACCTCAACGCCGACGACGACACCGAGGCCGGGCTGCCCGACCTGCTGGGGCGCTCCATCCGCACCTCCCGTCGCCCGGACGCGTTCCGGATGGCCGTCACCCTGCGGGCGCTGGGCATCGAGGGCATGGGAGCGCTCATCGAGCACTGCTGTGCCACCGCGTCCGCGGTCGCCGCGATGATCGAGGCCCACCCGGCATTGCGGCTGTGGGGTATGCCGACGCTGTCCACCGTGTTGTTCAAGCCGGTCGGCGCCGACGACGAACTGGTCGCCCGCGTGCGCCGCACGCTGCTCGAGGCGGGGACGGCGATCATCGGCCGGGCCACCATGGCTGAGGGCGTGTGGCTCAAGCTGACGCTGCTGCATCCGCAGGCGAGTGCCGAGCACTACCGGCCGCTGCTGGACTCGGTGGTGGCGCTGGCCGCCGAGGTGACCGAGAGCGCGGTTTTGCGGTGAATCCGGTCGATCTGGCCGGGGTCGGGATCGGCCCGGCCAACCTGTCCCTGGCTGCGCTCGCCGAGCCGGTGCCCGGCCTCACGGCCGCGCTGTACGAGCGCAGGCCGGAGTTCCGCTGGCATCCCGGCCTGCTGCTCGACGGCGTGACCCTGCAGGTGCCGTTCCTCGCCGATCTGGTGTCGCTGGCCGACCCGACCAGCGAACTGTCCTTTTTGAACTATCTGCGCGCGCAGGACCGGCTCTTCCCGTTCTACTTCGCGGAACGGTTCCACATCCCGCGGGCGGAGTACGACGACTACTGCCGCTGGGTCAGCCGCCGACTGGACAGCTGTGTCTTCGGCACCGCCATCACCGAGATCGAGTGGAGCGACGGGCTGTTCCGGCTGCACTCGGCATCCTCGGTGATCAGCGCGCACAACGTCGTGCTCGGCATCGGCACCGCGCCGCGGGTGCCGGAACCGTTGCGCGCGCTGGCGAACGACCCGGACGTGCCGGTGATCCACTCGGCCGGGTACCTGTCCGAACGCGAACGGCTGCTGGCGCTGCCCGCCGTGACGGTCGTGGGTTCCGGCCAGTCCGGCGCGGAGGTGTTCCTGGACCTGCTGCGGCATCGCGAGAAGCCCGAGGGCCTGCGCTGGGTGACGCGCACCGTGTCGTTCGCGCCGATGGAGTATTCCAAGCTGGGGCTCGAGCAGTTCACACCCGACTACACGCGCTTCTTCCACCGGCTGCCCGAAGCCGAGCGCGACCGGTTGCTGCCCGCGCAGTGGCAGCTGTACAAGGGCATCGACGCCGAGACCATCGCCGACATCCACGACGAGCTGTACCGCCGCACGGTGGGCGGCGACTGGCCGGGCGTCACGCTGACGCCGGGCGTGGAGGTCGTTTCGGCGCGGCGCGACGGTGAGCGGATCGCCCTCGGCCTGCGGCACCGCCAGGAGGGCAGCACCGCGACCTGGGTGACCGACGCGGTCGTCGCCGCGACCGGCTACCGCGAACGCCCGCTCGACGGGCTGCTCGGGCCGTTGGCGGACGCGGTGGCGCGGGACGCGGGCGGACGCCCGGTCGTCGAGCACGACTACCGGCTGCGGCTCGCGCCGGAGATCGGCGGCGCGATCTTCGTGCAGAACGCCGAACGGCACACACACGGCGTGGGTGCACCGGATCTCGGGCTGGCGGCGTGGCGGGCCGCCTCGATCATCAACGCGGTGTGCGGCCGCACCGTCTACCGGTTGCCGTCGCGGACGGCATTCACGCGGTTCGGGTTGGAGGAGTGAGCGTGGAACCAGCTCAGGCGTGGCACGCGGCAGGCACGCTGATCGTGGACAAGATGCTCGGCGAGCTGTCCTACGAGAGGCTGTTCGACCCCTCGCCGGCAGGCGACGAGCAGCCCGGTGAACACCGGCTCTGGCGTCTGGAGTTGCCGGAGGTGAGCTACGAGTTCCGGGCCCGGCGTGGTGCCTTCGAGTCGTGGACCGTCGAGCCCGGCTCGGCCACTCGTGACGGCGAGCCGGCTACCGACCCGCGGGTTCTGGTCGTGGACGCGCGGAAGGAGCTGGGGCTGTCCGGGCTCCGGCTCGCCGATGTGCTGGCCGAGCTGACCGCCACCGTGACCAACGAGGCCGCCCGGCTGCGCCGCGCGCCCACCGCCGCCGAACTGTCCACGATGGACTACAACCGGGCCGACGGTCACCTCACCGGGCATCCGCGCCTGGTGCTGAACAAGGGGCGAGTCGGGTTCTCCGCGGACGACCGCGCCCGGTACGCACCCGAGGCCGGGGTGGACGTGCGGCTGCGGTGGTTCGCAGTGCACCGCGACCACGCGCGGTTCCGGTGTGTCGACGAGCTGTCGGCTTCGCGGCTCCTCGAGGAGGAACTGGACGACGAGCAGCGCGAGGCGTTCGCCAGGCTCGCCGATCCGGACGAGTACGTGTGGCTACCGGTGCACCCCTGGCAGGCCGACGAGATTCTCGGCACCCTCTACGCCGGGGAACTCGCCACCGGAGCCGTGATCGACCTCGGCGAGTCCCGCGACGCCTACCGTCCACACCAGACGGTCCGGACGCTGGCCAACGTGTCCCGGCCGGACCGGAGTGACGTCAAGACGGCGGTGTCGGTGCGCAACACCCTCGTCTACCGCGGTCTCGCCGCCGGGGCGACCCTGGCCGGGCCCGCGGTGACGAGCTGGCTCAAGCGGGTCGGGGCCGGTGATCCGCTGCTCACCGGGAAATACCGGTTCGAGCTGCTCGGTGAGGTCGCGAGCGTGTCGGTCGAGCACCCGCTGTTCGGCACGATCGAGGAACTGCCCTACCGGTTCCACGAAACACTCGGCGCGCTGTGGCGGGAGCCGCTGCTGTCCCGGCTGGACGCGGGCGAGCAGGCGATCTCGTTCGCCGCGTTGCCTTACCGTGATCCGTCCGGTGCCGCGGTCGTCACCGGGTTGATCGAACGGTCCGGGTGGGACGCGGAACGTTGGTGTGGCACGGTGTTCGACCTGCTGCTCACCCCGCTGCTGCAGTGGCTGCTGCGCTACGGCGTCGGGTTCTGCCCGCACGGCCAGAACCTCATCCTGATCGTCGACGAGCACGGGCGGCCGCTGCGGGTGGCGATCAAGGACTTCGCGCAGGGCGTCGACCTGCTGGACGAGGACCTGGACTGCTACCGGCTGCTGGCGCCCGAGGCCGCCGACGAGATGCTGCGGTGGCCGGCGCACCTGCTCGCGCAGTCGCTGTTCAGCTCGGTGTTCTCCGGGCAGCTGCGGTTCTGGGCGGAGATCCTGCTCGACGACCTGGCCTTCCCCCGCGCGCGGTTCTGGGAGCTGGTGCGGGAGGTCGTCGCCCGCTACCGCAGGGACAACCCGGATGTCGCGGAGCGGTTCGACTCCTGCCTGCTGTTCGCGCCGGACGTCGAGCGGGTCACGCTCAACCGCGAGCACCTGGCGGGCCAGGGTTTCGACAAGGTCGACCGCGACGACGAGTTCGACGTGCGGTGGGGCCGGGTGCCGAACCCGCTGCACGCTCCCGATCCGGCGGGAGCGTGGTGAGATCGCCCCGCCCGGTCGGGCCGCGCACGCTCGCCGAACGGGCGGAGGTCGCGCGGGGGATGCGCGCGGCGCTCGCTCGTGAGGACTCGTCGCGGGTGTTGCTGCTGGTGCCGGACCCGCACGCCCGGTTCGCGGCGGTCGAGCTGTCCGGGCGGTTCGTGGCCGAGGAGGTGGTCTCCGGCGGGTACGGGGTCTGCGCCTACGTGTTCGCGTGGGACGTGGAGCGGGAGGCGTTGCCGGTTGCGCCGGACAGCCCACTTGCGCCCTACGTCCGCGGATTCGGCGATCTGCGGATGCGGCCGGACCTGGCGACGATCACGGCGTTGCCGGACGGGTTGTGCGGCATCGTGTGCGACGTCGAATGGCCCAGCGGCGAGCCGGCCCGGGCCGCGCCACGCCGCGTTTTGACCGAGCAGCTGATCGCGCTGGAATCGCTCGGGTACGTGCCCTCGGCCGGGATCGAGCACGAGGTCGTCTTCACCGATGCCGACGGCCCGTTGACCGCGCACGGCGTGGACTACGCGGTCGGCGGGACGGAGCGGATGCGGCCGGTGCTGCGGGATCTGCGGGTGGCGCTGGATCGCTCCGGTCTGGGGGTGGAGTCGGCGCGGGCCGAGTGCCATCCGGGGCAGTACGAGATCGTGCTGCGACACCGCGACGCGCTGGCCGCGTGTGACGACGCCCTGCTGCAGCAACTGATCGTGCGGTCGGTGGCCGCTGAGCACGGAGTGCGGGCGAGCTACCTGGCCGCGCCCGGGCCGGGGCAGGGCAGCTCGTGCCACGTGCACCTGTCGCTGGCCACGGTGTCCGGCGAGCCCGTTTCGCTGGATGGCGGGACGGCGGGGACGGCGCTGTCGCCGGTGATGGCGTCGTTCCTGGCCGGGGTGCTGCGGGACGCGGCGGCCCTGACCCCGATCTGGGCGCCGACGTGGAACAGCTACGTCCGGCTGCGGACCGCGCCGTTCTCCCCGCGTGACCTGCGGTGGGGCGTCGACGACCGGACTTCGTCGGTGCGGGTCGCGGGTCGGGACGGCTCGGTTCGGCTGGAGTTCCGTTTCGCCGGTGCTGATGCGCAGCCGCACCTGGTGGTGGCCGCGTTGCTGGCGGCGGGCCGGGCCGGGATCGAGGAGGGGCTCACGCCGCCCGCGCCCGGCGAGGTGGTGGGCCGGTTGCCGTCGGCGCCGTGGGAGGCGCTGACCGGGGTGGATCGTCTGGCGAAGCTGCTCGGTGACGAGGTTGCGGCGCAGCAGGAGGCGTTGCTGCGGGCCGAGCTGGACGCCGGCTGCGAGGCGGTCACGGACTGGCAGCGCCGGCGGGGGTCCGTGCGGGCATGAGCGGCTCCAGCGGGGGTTGCGGGGAGCGCTGCCGGGGGATCGCGAAGGCCAGCAGCAGGGCGACGCCGACCAGCACGTAGGTCGCGGCGGAGAGCTGTTCCGGGAACGACCAGTCGCGGTGGACGACGGGGAAGTCGGTGTCCGGCAGGTTGTGGAACGGCGCCAGCACGAAGAACACCGCGGTCAGCACGCCCCAGCCGAACCAGGCGGCGGAGAGCCACGAGCGGTCTTCGGCGCGGCGGATGGTGATGCCCAGGACGACCACGAGCGCCGGGACCACCCACACGTAGTAGTGCGACCACGAGGTGGGGGAGACGAGCAGCGCGAGCCCGGCGTTGGCGATCAGTGCCAGCGCCGGTTCGGCCCGCCGCATCGCGTTCCCGACCAGCGCCAGCAATGCGAGCACCACGATGATCCACAGGGCCTTCTCCACCGTGCCGGTCAGGCCGGTGCGCACGAGAACGGCCTCGAGGGCCTGGTTCGTGGCGAACGCGGTGCCGCTGACGCCGCCGCCGCTCATGCCGCCGTGGAACCAGTACGTGATGGACCCGCCGAAGTCGGTGATCAGCCCGATCACGGAGGCGATTCCGAACGTGATCGCGGAGGTCGTCGCGGACCGGAAGTCCCGGCGGATCAGGAAGAACAGGATGAACGCGGCCGGCGTCAGCTTGATCGCCGCGGCCAGCCCGATGCCGAACCCGCGCGGCCAGACGGTGCGGCCGGCCAGGCAGTCGACCGTCACCAGGGCCATCATGATGATGCTGACCTGCCCGAAGCCGAACGTCTGGCTCACCGGCTCGAGGAACACGGTGAGCGGCAGGGCGACCGAGGCCACGGCGACGCCACCATCTCGGCCGAGCGACGGCCGGACCGTGCGCGCGACCAGGTAGACGGTGACGAACATGCTCAGGCCGTTGAGGATGTACAGGGTGACCACCGAGGCGTCCCAGGGAAGCATCGCCAGGGGCGACAAGAGCACCGCGGCGAACGGCGGGTAGACGAACGGCAGTTGCGCGCCGTTGGAGACCGCGGGCATCGTGCCGTACATGTCCTGGCCGTCCCACCAGGCCTGGACGCCGTAGCGATATACCTGGAGATCGATCTGGGGGCGGGTGGGCAGGTAGTGCATCATGCCCTGCACCGCGAAGAAGAGCCAGATCGCACACGGCACCGGGACCAGCCACAGGTATTTGCGCATCGCGCCCTACTGTAGAGACGCCCCAGGCGCAGCTCGCGTGGCGGGCTCCGCTTCGCGATCAAGGTGTCCCGAGGCCTGCCGCGACGGTGACGGCCTGCCGAGTTGCTGTCGGCGGCGCGTTCCCGGCCGCCGCTTCCGTGAGCGAGGCCCGTGATCGTCCGGCTTGGGCTGGTCTCGCCGTTCCCGCAGGCCAGGGGCTTGCGGGCACCCGGCTATCGCGCTGTGCGCGGTCCGTAATAAGCTATGTCCCGTCGCCGCCGCTGCGGTGGTGATGGCCGGGCTGTGGCGCAGTTTGGTAGCGCACTTGACTGGGGGTCAAGGGGTCGCAGGTTCAAATCCTGTCAGCCCGACGGTGTGATGTCTCGGGACATCGGAATGGCTCGGACCTGCGGTGTGCAGGTTCGGGCTATTTCTTTTTTGGTGCGGGGCCGGGTGGTCGGCTGGTGGGCTGGTGGGCTGGTAGTCGCGGCGGGGGTCGATGATGAGGTCGCGGGGTAGTTCTCCGGTCGCGGCATCGATGGTGCGGACGTGCAGGTCGTGGGCGAGCAGGATGATGTCGGTTCGGGTGTAGGTTCGTCCGACGCCGATGTGGCGGAGTCGGCCGGCGACGCGCAGTGTGACGCTGCCGGCTTTGTCGATCTTGTCGTGGCGGACTCGGTCATGGGTGTCGATGCTGCGGTCGCTGGTGGGCGCGGCTTTGGGGCGGGTGGTGTAGGCGGTTTCCGGGGTGGCTCGCTGCGGTAGGGACCGGTGGGGCGGTGCCGGTTGTACTCGTTTCGGAAGACCTCGAGCAGGGTTTGCAGTTCGGTGATCGTGGGTGGCTGGGCGGGCTGGGTGCGTAGCCATTTCTTCATCGTCTGCTGGAATTGTTCGATCTTGCCCTGGGTCTGCGGGTGGTTGGGCTTGCCGTTCTTCTGGGTGATGTGCGGATTGCGTAGTTCGTGCTCGAGGTGGTTGCGGCCGCCTTTGCCGCCGGAGAACCGGGTGGTGAACACCATCGCGTTGTCGGTCAACGTCGAGGCGGGAACACCATGGGCGGGAACCGCCGTGCGGAATGTGGCGAGCACGACCGGGCCGGTGACGCGGTGGTGGGCGGTGACCGGCAGCGCGTATCGGGAGTGGTCATCCAGCCAGGTCAAGATCTCCGCGTCGGCGCCGCCGTCGAGCCGGTAGTGGGTGAAGTCGGACTGCCAGGTCTCAGTCGGCAACTCGGCTTGGAACCGGATGTAGGAGCTCTTGGGTCGTTTCGACGGTTCCGGGGACACGGTGCCGGCCCGAACCAGGATCCGGTTGATGGTGGCTCGCGACACGCGGATGCCGTGGCGGTGCTGCACGTGCCAGCCGATCGTGTCGGCCCCGGCGTCCAGGCCCGACTCGCTGAGCTGTTTACGCAGCAGCAGGATCACCTCAACGGTCTCGGGACGGGTCGCCCCGGGACTGGTCTTCGGCGCACGCGAGAGCGGCTCGAACGCGGCCTCCCCTTCGACGCGGTAGCGGGCCATGAGCCGACTGATCCAGCCCTGCGACACCCCATAGACGCGAGCGGCCTCGGACTGGGACTGACCGGCAAGAACAGCCGTGATGACAAGACGACGTTTCGACACGCCGCAGCCTGCGTGCCACCGCCCATTCCGAAGACCTGCGACACGCTATTCCGAAGACGCGAGACACCCCATTCCGATGTCCTGAACCAGGACACTGTCATCCCGACGGCCTGCATGAGCCCGCTGGCTCCGGGTGGAAGCCCAGGTCAGCGGGCTTTCTCGTGTTCGCTTCACGTTTGCCGGATCTCGCTTGTTTCAAGATCGAACGGGTCATGAAGGAGCGAATCAGGAGTGGATCATGGTTTCGGCATCAAATGGGGTCGCGCAACGCCCCGGTGCCGGCCGCTCCTCCGGCAACGTTGGTCAATGTGCGTCAACTGCCCTGAACCCGTTCCGGGCTGACGCCGGTTGCGGCCGGAACAGCGCCGGTGCGGGCGGCTGACGTCGCCGGAGGACGATTGGGGCCGGTTCACCGTAATTCGGGGTGCCCCCAGTCGGTTCGGGGCGTGTATCGCGCTCGATGAGACGGGTGGATAGGACAGTGGCCCGCCGCTCCGGGGAGCGGCGGGCCACAGGGCGAACGTTCAGGCGGTCCGCAGCAGCGGTGGCGCGAGGGTCTGCTGGGCGCGCAGGTCGGCGAGCGCGTCGTGCCAGCGCCTCTCCAGCGCGGCGAGCAGCCGCGCCTCGACCTCGGGTGCGACGTGGGAGTAGATCTCGCGGATGGCGTCGGGGATGCGATGCCCGAGTCGGCGGGCTTGTCCGACTTCGGGTATGCCGTCGGCGATCAGCCAGGTCTTGTGGCTGTGTCGTAGGTCGTGGAAACGCAGCCCGGGCACGACCGGTTGCACCCGCACCCGCGGCAAACTGATGTGGAGGTTGCCGTCGGTGGCGGGTCGCATCGCCCGTCGGCCGAAGTTGGAGCGCCGCAGCAACTCCCGCCCCGTGGTGACGAACACGTGCGCGTGGTCGTGGTTGGCGAGATGCGCTTGCAGGAGTGGGACGAGAAAGGGTGGCAGGGTGATGGTGCGCGCCGACCACGCCGTCTTCGGCGGCCCGAGTTCGAAGCGCCCATTCACCTCATGCAAGGCACCGATGTCGGGGTCGATGACGACGGTGCCGTCGGCGAGGTGGAGGTTGTGCCGTTGCAGCCCGGCCAGCTCACCCCAGCGGGCGCCGGTCCAGGCTGCGGTGATGATCAGAACTCCGGCCCACGGCCCGACCAGTGCGATGGCCTGCGCCGCGATCGCCGCCACCTGCTCCGGGGTGGCCCACAGTTGCTCGGCGCGGGGTTGGTGGCGTCGCCGTCCCCGTCGACGGGGCACGATCGGGTTGACCGGGATGAGGCGTTCGTCGACGGCGTCGGCCAGCATCATGGTCAGCACCTTCACGATGGTCGACACCGTCGACACCGCATACCCCTGGCCGCGCAACTTCTTACCCCAGGCATGCACATTCATGCCGGAAATCCCGTTGAGACTGGTATCGCCCCAGCGAGGGAGGATGTGGTTGTCTCCTCCGCCGGGACCCCGGCTCCACGACGCTGTTCCTCCCGGGGCAGGAACTGACCTATAAGGCAGCCACCGGAGCCGTCACAGGCACCCGCTACTACGCCTTCAACGGACAAACCGTCGCCATGAGGACTGGCGGTGCCGACCCCGTCTACCTGGCAGGCGACCCCCACGGCACCATGCAGGTGGTCTACACCCCCAGCACCGGAACGGTCACCAGGCGGGCGCAAGACCCGTACGGCAACCCTCTCGGCCCGGTCACCACCACGACCAGCGCCGGAGCCACCACACCCGGAACCTGGCCCGACAACCACGGCTTCCTCGGCAAGTCAGAATCCGCTGCGACAGGCCTCACCGACGTAGGCGCTCGAGCCTACGATCTGACAACTGGGCGATTCATCTCCGTCGATCCTCTGCTGACCCTGAGCGAATCGCAAGCGGTCAACGGCTATACCTACGCTGCCGGAAACCTCGTCCTGAAGAGCGACCCCACCGGCCTCGAACCCCTTGTCCTTCCCGAGGGAATGAAGGGCATCAATTGCGATCTCAAGTGTCGTAATGGGGGGTACGGCGCATCGCCGGGAGATGGTGTGAAGTGGGCGGCAGCGAAGGCGGAGGAGGACACAAGAAATAAGTGGGTCGCGCAACATTCGCCGCCGGTCAATGATCGCACAACGTTAAAAGCCGACCTTCAGTCCGTCCTCGAAAATGGTGCGGACGACTGGTGGCAGCCGCACTACAGGGAGGAAAATGGCGAATGGATCGACTATTGCTTCGGGCAGTCGGGATGCGAAGAAGCTCTCAAATATCTCCGGCATAGCGGAGACGTCGAGGGCGCAAAGTTTATAGCAGCCACGTACTGCGTGTTCAATGAAGACTCCTGCAAACGGAAACAGTTCATCAGCGCAGCTGGCGAGTTGCTGTTGGTTACCGCAGTGGGAGCCTTCGGTGGAGGTGGTGCTGCTTCTGCCGCTGACTTGGCGGCGGGCCGTTCTGCTATAATGGGCGGCGCACGCACAGCGGTAGATAGTGCATCGACTGCCGCACGCTCGGTGGAAGGTGTGCTGAAGTCGCTCCCGAAGGGTAAGCAGTCGAATGTGCGGACGGTGCCGAATAAAGCTGAACTCGACGCTACTTTCAGGGAGTTGACCCGGAGTGGAGATCCGACGTCCTGGACGAACTATAATGGTTCGGTGTATAGACTTTCGGATGGAACCGAGATTGGAATGAGAGCTAGTTCCAAGTCTGGCGGTGAAACGATCGATATCCGCGTGCCCGGGCAGGCAATGCAAAAGATTCACATAGATGAGTAAGTTATCCAGCTTGAAGGTTTGCGGTGGCTAATCGGACTCCAAAGGAAGATCTACTCGTTGGCGGACTCGACGATTGGGTGGACCTCTCGTGGGCAAGTAATTCGGTGCGAGACCTAGTTGACATATCCAATTTGCGAACAATGACGATTGGACTCGTGACAGAGGTGCTTGTCGAAGGGCTGATGGTTCCGGGGGATGTCGATGAGGAGGGTCATCGGCCTTGGCAATGTTCCCCGGGCGTGGCAATCGAGCGAATAGCCCGAGAGTGGTTGCGCGACTGGGGTGAGGAGTTGCCTACTCCGGGAGCCATAGTCTGGTTGGCGAACACGGAAGCTGGAGATGCAATTGCAAGAATCGCTCTAAGGGGAGAAATCTGAGCTTCTACGGTTGTAATATGTTGAGGCATTAATGGCAGCGTCGTCGGAACCGTTGGAATGTCATCTCGTAGGCCATCGAGGTGATTGGCGCTCACCGACGTGTTCGTCGATGAATCGCACGATCAGCGCTGAAGCCGGTCGAGCTCGGCCGCGAAGAAACTGGAGACCCGTCAGGATCGCATTGGCGCGCTTGCGCTCGGCGTTCTCCCGCTTCAGGCGCCTGAGCCCCGCCGGCTCCTCGGACGTGACACCCGCTCGCGCACCGGCGTCGACCTCGGCCTGACTGGCACCACTTGCGCACCGTCTCCGGCGTGCCGACGCCCACCAGTTGCGCGACCTGGCTCATCGCCGCCCAGTCCGACTCGTGCTCGGCCCGGATCTCATCGACTATTTGGACCGCACGCCCACGCAACTCGCCCGGATACCGCTTCGACGTATTCCCCGACACGACTCCATCCTTCCCAAGCAACGGAGTCTCCGGACTTACCGGAGCGGTTCAGGGATGTGTAATACCATTGTTCTGTTTTGAACGGCGACGTGCCGTGTAGTTCTGCCGTGGCCGCTGGCGGTGCACGGCGACCCCCCGTGGACCAGTAACAAGGGAGCCGGGCTGTGCGACGAATGATCGACTTCAACTGATCCAAGGAGCAGCCCGTGGCCCCACGCGCCATCGTCGCGGTCATCAGTGTGGCAACAATCATGGTCGGGCTGTTCGTCTTATTTCGTGGCCTCACTGCCCAACCGGGCTTCGTCACCTCCACCGGCGCGGCCTGTGACGCAGGGGAGCAGCTGCAGAGCTACCGACTTGAAGATTGTGGTCCGGCCGAACCAGCTGGTCAGACTGTCGGCTCCGTTTTGGCCGGACTCGGCCTGCTCGGGCTGATCTATGCGCGCCTGCTCATGTCGCCGACACCGGCAAAGCGGCGCCGCCGACTGAACCCTCCTACCTAATCGCGGGCCCTGGCCGTATGACCACGCTGGTCGCTCCGGGCGGGACCGCCGTGTGACAGGTCTCCTGACCACCCTCACCCGAAACGCCCGCTTACTCGCTACTCGAACTGACGCCGAGCCATGCGCACATGCAGTCGAGGAGTCGTCGTGGCCGCGCGCCGGTTCCCTGTGTCGGCGACGCGTGAATACTGACCCCCTGGCGACGCTTGGGCGTCGCCGCCTCGGGGTCAAAATTCGAACGCTGTTGACACCCTGACCCGACGAGCCGGAGCTAATGTGGAGCCGTGGATGGGCGCGTGCTGTGTTCACTCGTCTTCAGCGGACCGCAACCGCCTCGGGTTGTGCAGGGGATTCTCTATTTCCGCAGGTCAGCCGCTCGCAGGTGCCATGCTGGGGGTCAAGGGGTCGCAGGTTCAAATCCTGTCAGCCCGACGGTCTGTTTGAGCCTGCTGGCTCTGGGTGTAAGCCCAGGTCAGCGGGCTTTTTCGTATCCGGTTCACGTTCGCCGCGCCTCTTTGATTCAAGATCAAACAGGGCGTGAAGGAGCGAATCAGGAGTGGGTCATGGTTTTGGCGTCAAATGGGGTCGCGTAACGGCCGCTTTCGACCGCTCCTCCGCCAACCTGCGTCAAGGGCTCCGAACCCGACCCGGCCAGACGCTGTTCGTGGTCGGCACACCGTCGTCGCGGGCGGCTGAAGTCGCCGCCGGACGGGTTGAGGTCGGCTCGCGGAGCTTCGGGGCATCCCGGCAGGTTGACGGCGCCTATTCGCGCTGGCCACGACGGGTGGATAGGAGCGGTGCCCTCCCACGAGGGTCGAGTTCGTCGTTGTTGTGTGGCAAGGGTGGTCCCGCTTATCCGGTTTGGTCGGGCGGGTGAGCGCTGCAGGGCGGGTTCCTCCTGTTCTGTGGGGTCTGCGAGGCCACGTGGGCGGGCCAGGACGTCGCGGCCGAGGAAGCGGCAGCCTTCGATCCATCCGTCGTGCTGCTCGCCGAGCACGGCGCCGACGAGGCGGAGGATGGAGCCGCGGTCGGGGAAGATGCCGACGACGTCGCGGCTGCCGCGGATCTGCTTGTTCAAGCGCTCCTGGGGGTTGGTCGACCAGATCTGTTTAGGGACACTCGGTGAAGGCCAGCAGGTCCGCGCGGGCGGTGTCGAGGTGGTGGGCGACCCTTCGGCGGCTTCTCGGCGAGTGTGTCGAGCATCCGATCCTAGTCATCGAGACTGGTGCCGTTGTCCTGGTTAGGGTGCGAACCAGCCGCCCCGTGGAGAGCAAGGTCGTTACTCAGCCGCCCCGGTCCCGGGCTGCCCGCGGCGTGCATGTCTACATAGGGCTAACGCCCGGCTCGAGCGGGGTCCGGGTGCAGCGGTCGACATCAACGAGCCACCGGCGCGCGGTACTGGTCATACGGTCGCGCCGAGTGAACCCCGGTCTGACTCGCCTCGTCCCGGTGGGCGTGCCAGCACGTAGTTGATCTTCTCAGCGCCTACTCGAGGACCTTGTGGGTGTGCTCTTTTTGGCTTCGTCCGCGACGGGCTATTTGCCTTGTGGCTAATAAATCGCCAGCTGTATTTTCTCGCGAATAGTCCGCTCGGCTGGCATGTGTCACCCTGGCAGCACGCTGAGTTGTTTCTGTGTGGTCGGACTCACTCTTTCAGCGGCTGAGGCTTAGCCCTTTCGGCACACGTGTAGATGGCGGTCGAGCGGTCCGTCAACGAGCCTTACGTCGGGCTGTTCACTCGCCCAACAGTCGGTTTCGTCACGGTTTTGTAACTAGTGAAACGATCGCTCGGTTGCTGCGGATAACTTCCGTGGATGTGATCGAGTACGTGCGGAGTTCGGGGACTCCGGGACGGACTCGACTGTTGTTCTTAGGCCTTTCCTCTGTTTGAGCGCCGTCTTTTCAGGCGGTTTCTTTGTGCTGCCTTTTGAGGGGTTGGGAAATGTTGCTCGGATCCGTGACTCGGGTGTCCCGGTGGCTGGGTGTGCTGCTGACGCTGGTGGTTGCCGCCGGCTTGCTGGTGGTGCTGCCTCCGTCCCGGGTTGCTGTCGCAGCTACAGGCAACATTCCCGTGCAGGAGGGGGGTTCGGCCGAGGGGCGCCCGCACGAGGTGCCGGCCGAGGCGACCAGCGGGACCGGCTCCGGTGATCACAACGCGGCACCGGCGGGGGGCTTGCCCTCCGACGAGCGGTTCCCCTCGCCCGGATTGACTGAACCTCCGGTGGGACGCACGACCGCGCAGATCGGTGAGGCCCCGGCGCCGCCTCCGGTGCGGGGGTTCGACCCGGCGACGAGTCAGGAGGATGTGTCCCGGCGGTCGGCGGACCGGCAGGTGTTCCGCAATGCTGATGGCACGATGACGCTGCGGAAGTACCAGAGTCGCGAGTTTTTCCAGAAGCCGGATGGTTCGTGGGACCGGATCGACACGACGCTCGTTCCCGATGGTGGGGATCTGCGCACCCGGGCCGATTCGAACGCCAAGCGCTTCGCGACGACGGCCAACGATCCCGAGCTGGTGTCGGTGGACGTCGGCGGGGGCCGGAGCGTGGCTTACGGTCTGGCGCAGGCGTCGTCGAGCGGCGCGCAGGTTGCCGGCGAGTCGGCCTCGTACCCCAATGTCCGGCCGAATGCGGACTTGCAGCTCGAGGCGATTCCGTCGGGGGCGAAAGAGACCATCGTCCTGAAGTCCAAGGACGCCCCCACGACGTGGGACTTTCCGCTGCAGCTGACCGGCCTGACCGCGTCCCTGGACGCTGGCGGGGCGGTGCAGTTGACCGATACGGCCGGCGTGGTGCAGGCCGTGATCCCGCCCGGGTTCATGGAAGACTCGGCGATCAACCCTCTCTCCGGGGAAGGGGTCCGCTCCACCGGTGTGACCTATGCCCTGGTTGGTGACGCGGCGCAGCCGGTCTTGCGGGTGACGGTGGACGCGGCATGGCTGGCCGATCCTGCGCGGGTGTTCCCGGTGAAGGTCGACCCCACGGTCGTGAAGAACAGCAATGGCACGACCTATGTGCAGTCGCCGTTCAACGCCGACAACTCCGGTGACCCCAACCTGAGCGTGGGCACCTACAACGGCGGGGCGAACAAGGCCGCGGCGTATCTGAAGTTCGACTCGGTGTCCTCGGATCTGGCCGGCAACTACATTCTCGGCGCGAAGCTGTGGATGTTTGAGACATACGCCTATTCGTGCCAGGTCCGCCCAGTGTCGATTTACCCGGTGACCGCGGGCTGGTCGGTCGGTGGCGCGAAGACCTACCCGGGTCCCGCGTTCGGCGGGGAGATCGCCAATGCCTCCTTCTCCCACGGGTATGACCCCGGCACCTGCGGTTCGGCCTGGGTGCCTATTGACCTGGGGAACGCGGGGCGGGATTTGGTGCATGGCTGGACTCACGGTGCGGCGAACAACGGCCTGACCGTGCGCGCGTCGGACACCGATTCGTTTGGGTGGAAGAAGTTCGCCTCCGCCGCGACGGTGAACGCACCCTATCTTGAGGTCACGTTCACCGCCTATTGGGCCACCTACGGCCTGGGTGTGATGGACCCGGTCGTGACCTCGTCGACCGATGGGGCGATGGCGGTCACGGTGACCAACGGTGGCCGGGATGTGTGGAGCCCGAACAACAACTACGCGCTGGGTTACCGGCTCTGGGACGGTAACGGCAACGAGCTGCCCGCGGATCAGACCGCGTGGACGAAGATGCCCTACGACGTGGCACCGGGGCAGACGGTCACTCTGAACGCGAAGATCAAGTCGTTGCCGCCGGGTGCGTACACGTTGCGGTGGGACATGGACAACGTCGGCTACGGGCGCTTCTCGTGGGAGAACGTGCCGATGTCGGCGCCGGTCAGTTTCCAGATCGTGAACCAGACGCCGGTGATCGATTCGATGTCGCCGCCGAGCAACTACAACTCCACGACGTTGACGCCGACGTTGGCGATGACAGGGCATGACCGGGATGTGTATCCGGCGCAGGGTTTTGGTTATCACTTCCGGATTTGTGAGGTCGCCAACGCGGCGAACTGCCAGGACACCGGATGGATTTCGTCGCCGGTGTGGTCGGTGCCTGCCGGGTGGATGACGTGGAGCAAGGACTACGTCTGGTACGGCCAGGTCGGCGACGGGGAGACGGCGAGCCCCATGAGCGCGGGCTCGTACCTGTCGACCCGGGTGCCGCAGCCGGCGATCACCAGTCACCTGTCCTCAGTGGACGGTGGGGGTGTGGACCCAGGGGTGGCGAACTTCACCACCCCGGTCACGGATGCGGCGGTGGCTGCGGTGGGGCCGGAGTTGTCGGTGGTGCGCACCTACAACAGCCTCGACCCGCGCAAGAGCAGCGCGTTCGGTGAGGGGTGGGCCACCCGCTGGGACACCCGGCTGGTGCCAGACACCGACGGCAGCGGCAACGTGGTGCTCACCTGGACCGACGGGCGGCAGTCCCGCTTCGGGAAGAATCCCGACGGCAGCTATGCGGCCCCGTCGGGCCAGTTCGCCACCCTGCTCGCCGTCGCCGGTGGGGGCTGGACGCTGCGCACGAAGGACGGCACCCGCTACGCCTTCGACGGCGGCGGGAGGCTGACCACGATCACCGACGCCGCGGGCCGCACCCAGGCCCTGGTCTACGACGGGGCGGGCAAGCTGGCGACGGCGACCGACACCACGTCGGGCCGGTCGCTGTCGTTCGCCTGGACCGGCGCGCACGTCACCACGGTGACCACGCACCCGGACCCGCAGCTGAGCTGGACCTATTCCTACGACGGGGACCGGCTCACGCAGGTGTGTGATGCGACGCAGGCATGCACCGCCTATACCTCGGCCACCGGTTCGCACTACCGCACCGTGACCATGGACGCCAACCCGCGCGGCTACTGGCGCCTGGCCGAGACGGCGGGCAGCACCGCGGTCAGCGACCAGCCCGGCTTCTCGGGCACGACCGATGCCACGGCGACCAACGTGACGTGGGGGCAGCCCGGTCCGTTGACCGGCAGCCCCACGACCGCGGCCGGGTTCAACGGCACTACCAGCGCGGTGCGGTTGCCGGACAATCTGGTGCGTAACTCGCATTACATCGGTGTCGAGTTGTGGTTCAAGACCACGAGTCCGGGTGTGTTGTTCTCGACTGGTAACGATCAGCCGGGTGCGGCGAGCCCGGGTGGGGCGATGCCGGTGCTGTATGTGGGCACGGACGGCAAGCTGTATGGGCATCTGTGGAACGGCGGCGTCAATGGCATCGTCACCCCGGCGATGGTGACCGATGGCGGCTGGCATCACGTGGTGCTTTCCGGTGCCTACAACACCCAGACTCTCTACCTCGACGGCACCGCCGTGGGCACCCTGGCCGGGCAGCTGGCCAATATCGACCCCTACAACTTCGTCGGTGTGGGTGCGGTGTCGACCCGCGCCTGGCCCGCCACGCCGGCCGGCACGTGGAGCTACTTCAACGGTTCGATCGCCGAGGTCGCGCTGTACCACCAGCCGTTGGGTGCGACGACGGTGGCGGAGCATTTTGCGGCGCGGGCGGCGAGCAACCAGCTGACCACGATCACCCGCCCGGGCGGCAGTGTCGCGGCGAACCTGGTCTACAACGCGGCCGCGGATCGGGTGGCGCAGTACACCGACACCAACGGCGGCACCACCAGCTACACCCTGCCCACGGTGGAGGGGGACGGGTTCCGCTACGCCACCAGTGTCGTGGATTCCGACCCGCACGCGAACTGGCGGCTGAGCGAAACCAGCGGCACCACCGTCGGCGGTGACCCGACCCTGTCGCAGGCGAGTTATGTGCGCGGCAGCGGTGGCGGCACCACGCCGGGGCCGTTCACCGGCAGCCAAAGCCAGTGGCTGGACGGCACCAGCAGCTATATCCGGCTGCCGGATCAGATGGTCAACGGCACCAACCAGATCTCGGTCGAGCTGCTGTTCCGCACAACCACGACCTCCGGTGGGGTGTTGTTCTCCACCGGCAACGACACCCCCGGCACGGCGAACCCGGGCGGAGCCATGCCCGTGCTCTATGTGGGCACCGATGGCAAGCTGTACGGGCATTTCTGGAACAGCTCCACCACCGGGATCGTCTCTCCGAACCCGGTGAACACCGGGGGCTGGCAGCATGTGGTCCTCACCGGTGACCACAACACCCAAACCCTGTACCTCAACGGCAACCCGGTCGGCACCCTGGCCGGGGCGATCTCCAACACCGACCCCTACGCCTTCGTCGGTGCCGGCGCGGTCAACACCATGACCTGGCCCGCCCGCCCCACCAACAACTGGGGCTACCTGCCCGGCGCGGTGAGCAACGTCGCGCTGTACTCACGCAGCATCCCGGCCAGCGAGGTCTCCGCCCACTACGCGGCCACGACCTCCAAGACCACCTACCTCAACGCGGTGCGCGCCACCGCCCCGACCACGCTGTGGGGGTTGGAGGACGCCAACAACAGCCCGGTGGCGGTCAACGACCCGGCCACCGTCACCGGCTCGGCGACCAACACCACCCCGACGACGAGCCCGGTGATGCGCGGCTCGACCGGGTTCGCGTTCAACGGCAGCAGCTCCTACACGCGGCTCGCCGACCGGCAGGCCCGCGGCCGTACCCGGCTGGCGATCGAGATGTGGTTCCAGACCAGTGCCCCGGGTGTGTTGTATTCGACGAGCGCGAACGCCCTGCCAGGCGCGGCGAACCCGTCGGGCACGATGCCGGTGCTCTATGTCGGCACTGACGGCAAGCTGTACGGGCATTTCTGGAACGGCAACGTCAACGGCATCGCCACCCCGGGGGTGGTCAACGACGGGAAGTGGCACCACGTGGTGCTTTCCGGCGACCGGGACACCCAGCTGCTGTATCTGGATGGCAACCTGGCCGGCACCACCACCGGCGGCATCGACAACCTGGACCGCTACGAGCTGATCGGCGCCGGGGCGGTGAACGGCCAGAACTGGCCCGCCAAACCGACTGGGACGTGGTCCTATTTCTCGGGCTCGATTGGTGAGGTCGCCTTCTACCACCGGCCGCTGGACTCGGCCAGCGTCAGCACGCACTACTCGGCCAAGGTCGCCGCCTACACCATCCAGGCGACCGACCCCGCCGCGAAGGTCACCACCTACACCTACGACCCCACCCGCAGCGGCCGGCTGGTCACGACCACCACCCCGACCGGCGGCACCAGGGTGTGGGGGTATGACACCGGTGGGTTCGTCAACCGGGTCATCGACGAAAACGGCCACACCACCACCTTCGCCAACAACTCCCGCGGCAATGTGCTGTCCCGCACCGTGTGCCGGGCGGCCGGGCCGAGCGACTGCTACAGCTCCTACCGCTCCTACTACCTCAACACCACCGATCCGCTGGATCCGCGCAATGACAAGGTCACCGAGGACCGCGACGCGCGGTCGGACTCCGGCTCCGACAACCGTTACCTCACCAGCTACGCCTACACCGCGACCGGGGCCGTCGCGACGGTGACGCAGCCGCCCACCAACGACGGCGCCACCCGCATCACCAGCACCGTCTACACCGACGGCACTGAAGCCGCCGCGGGTGGCGGTACCCAGCCGCCCGGGCTGGTGGAGACGGTGACCAACCCCCGGGGCGGCACCACCACCTACAGCTACCGCGCCAATGGCGACCTTGCCCAAGCCGTCGACTCCACCGGGCTGAGCACCAGTTACGGCTACGACGGGATCGGCCGCAAGACCCTGCAGCAGGTCGGGGCGACCGGGCAGAGCGGCACGGACGACACCACCTACGCCTACGACGGGAACTCCCGCCCTACGGTCCAGACCGATCCGGTCACGACCAACGCGGTCACCGGGGTGACCCACCAGCGCCGCACCACCTCGGTCTACAACCCCAATGGCACCCTGGCTTCGACCACTGTGGACGATGCGACCGGGCATGACCCTGCCCGGACGACCAGCTACACCTACGACTCGCACGCCCGGGTGGAGACCGTCACCGACCCCGCCGGCGGCGTGACCACCACTAACTACGACGCCTTCGGCGCCGTGATCCGCACGGTGGATCCGGTGGGGGTGGAGTTCACCGCGACCTACACCGACGCCCGCCACCAGCTCGCCACCCGCACCGTGAAGGGCTTCACCGGCGACGGCGCCGCGGCGCGGGATGTGGTGCTCGAGTCCCGCGCCTACGACCCCGCCGGACGGCTGGCCAGCGTCACCGACGCGATGGGCCGCACCCGCGCCTACACCTACTACGACGACAACCTGCAGGCCACCGACACCCTGCTGGGCTACACCGACCCCGCCAACAACCAGACCCGCGACGTGCAGCTCGCCCGCTACACCTACACCGGAGCCGGGCAGATAGCCGTCGCCAGCAAGGCCGAGGGCCGCTACTCCACCACCACCGACTACGACCGCGCCGGCCTCGCCGTGGGCACCACCGACCGCGACGGCACCACCGTGCTGCGCTCCACCGCACTGGCCCTGGACGCCCTGGGCAACCCGACGCGGGAGATCCACCGCAACGCCGACGGCAGCACCGTCGCCGACATCACCCACGGCTACGACACCTTCGGCCGCGAAGCAGGCCGCGCCGTGGCCACCAGCGCCACCCAGGCCCTGACCACGTGGATCAACCTCGACCCGCGCGGCAACATCACCTCCACCGTCGACCCCCGCGGCACCGTGGCCGGCGGCAACCCCGCCGCCTACACCACCAGCCACAGCTACGACGCCTACAACCGGCCCGTCACCACCACCACACCCGCGGTGCCGGTCGAAACCAACGGGCAACCGGCCACCACGGTCACCCCGGTGATCACCACCGGCTACAACACCTTCGGCGAGACCGTCGACCTGCGCGACCCCAACGGCAACACCACCCACACCGACCACGACCCCGCCGGCCGGCCCACCGCCACCACCCTGCCGCCCTACACGCCACCGGGCGCGACCGAGCCGATCATCGCGACCAGCTCCATCGGCTATGACCTCGCCGGCCAGGTCACCTCGACCACCGACGGCCGCGGGAACACCACCACCTACGGCTACGACCAGCTCGGTAACCAGCGCCGCAAAACCGACCCGCCCGCGTTGTACGGGCAGGCCGGCGGCACCTGGATCGCCACCTACGACCCGCTCGGCGAACAACTCTCCGCCAGCGAGCCCACCGGGGCCCAGACCTTCGCCACCTACGACAAGCTCGGCAACCCCATCACCCGCACCGCCGTCGAGCGCGAGCCCGCCCCCACCCGCAACCTCACCACCCACTACACCTACGACACCCTCGGCAACCCCACCTCCGTCACCAGCCCGTCCGGGGTGACCACCAGGGCCACCTACGACGATCTGGGTAACCAGGTCACCGCCGTCTCCGGCGCGGGCAAGACCACCACCAGCACCTACAACGGCGCGGGCCTGCTCACTACCGTCACCAACCCGCTGGGGGAGAAGACCACCACCGGCTACGACTGGGCCGGCCGTCCCACCACTCAGTCCGATCTGGACAGTGCCGGTACGGTGCTGCGCAGCCGCAGCGTCGGCTACGACAACGCCGGCAACCAGACCAGCAGCACCGACGCCCTCGGCAAGACCACCACCCAGGCCTTCGACGCGGGCAACCGGCTCACCTCGGTCACCCGCCCGGTATCGTCCACGCAGTCGATCACCGCTAGCTACGGCTACGACGCCAGCGGGAACGTCACCCGCTCCACCGACGGCAACAACCACACCACCGTCTACACCGTCACGCCGTGGAACCTGGCCGAATCGACCATCGAACCGGCCACCGCCCAGCAGCCGGGCGCTGCCGACCGCACCTACACCGCCGCCTACGACCGCAACGGACAACTCGCCACACTCGCCAAACCGGGTGGCGTCGTGCTCACCAACACCTACGACGCGCTGGGCAACGTCATCAAGCAGACCGGCACCGGCGCCGCTGTCGTCACCCTCGACCGAACCTTCACCTACAACGCACGCGGCGATCTGCGCACCGTCTCCGCACCCGGTGGAACCAGCACCTATAACTACGACGATCGCGGCAACGTCATCTCCTCCACGGGCGCATCCGGCGCCTCCAGCGCCAGTTTCGACAACGACAACCGCCTCGCCACCGCCGCCAGCACCGCGGGCACTACGAGCTACGGCTACGACACCGCCGGACGCCTGGCCACCGCCGCTGACCCACTCACCGGCATCACCGCCGCCTACGGCTACGACAACGCCGACCAGCTCACCAGCGTTGGCTACGGCACCGGAAACGCCACCCGCAGCTTCACCCACGACCCCCTCGGCCGCCTGACCAGCGACACGGTCAAGGCGCCGGGAGGCGCCACTACCGCCTCAACGAGCTACGGCTACGACGCCGCAGACCACCTCACCAGCAAAACGACCAGTGGTACCGCTGGCGCAGGTGGCAACACCTACAGCTACGACGACGCAGGTCGCCTGACTTCCTGGACCACCGGAAACACCACCACCACCTACGGCTGGGACGGCGCCGGCAACCTCACCCGCGACGGCCCCGACACCGCCACCTACAACGAACGCAACCAACTCCAAACCAAGGGCACCACCAGCTACACCTACACCCCCCGTGGCACCCTCGACACCCGCAGCACAAACGGGACCACCACCCAGCTGACCTTCAACGCCTACAACGAACTCACCGCCGACGGCACCACCAGCTACAGCTACGACGGCCTCAACCGACTCATCACCGCCGGCACCACCACCCTCACCTACGCCGGTACCAGTCGAAATATCACCAGCGATGGCACCACCAGCTACACCTACACACCAAACGGTGATCTGCTCGCCGCCCAGCAAGGCGCCAGCTCGTCACTGGCGCTGACCGACCTCCACACCGACCTCACCACCCTGGTCAACCCCGCCACCGGCGGTATCAACGGATCCCGCGCCTACAGCCCGTTCGGCGAGATCACCGCCACCGCGGGGACCCAGACAGCCCTTGGGTACCAGCACCAATACACCGACCCCGCCACCGGCAACACCAACATGGGCTCCCGCTGGTACGACCCAGCCATCAGCCGATTCACGTCCCGAGACACCGCCGGCGTCGACCCCCGTGACCAGGACAACGAAAACCGCTACGCCTACGTCGGCGCCGACCCACTCACCAACACCGATCCCAGCGGACACGGGATATGCAAATGGCTCCCGATTCCGCTCCCTTACAAGCTCGGCTGCGGAGCCCTGGAGGAGACGGTAAGGCCTTCCGAGACGATTCAAGGCTATTGCAAGTCCACGCTGAAGGACGAGAACGGAAACTGGTGCACACCAAGTTCATGTCTGTACTCTGCGCCCGGCTCGTGCGGGGAGGGCAGAATCGGCTGGTACGACCTTGGCCCAGTCATCCAGGACCACACTCCACCCGGCTACGGAAAGCCAAGTTCTCCGGGTAAAAAGAAGAACAATCCGTACACCAAAACGAAGGGTGGCAAGAAGAAGCCGATCGGTGGAACCCCGGGGCGGCCTGGGCCTAGCCGGGACGAGATCCGCCAGAAGCGAGTCGACGACGACGCCCGCAAACCGCACCCACGCCCCCCGACATCGCCCACCATCTCCGACTTCATCCAGAAACTCATCGACGACGCCTTCAACGACCCGGGCATCGACCTCGGCCCGCTCGACCCCACCTCCATCAACGGCGGAAACGACCCCTACCAGCCCGACATCACCGCTCCAGAGATCAACCGCCCCCAGGGCGGCATGCAGACTGTGGCGGATGAGCATCTGGACGAGGACGAGTACCTTTACCGAGGTGTCATATACATGGCTGAGGATCCGCCAACCATGTACCCTGACGCTCTGAAGGGAATCGCAAAACCGAAGGGGGGGCACGACGATCCCTTCCGGCACAATCGAGGCGATACGAACAGTGTGTTCACGTCGTGGACCACTGACTACGACTACGCGCTGTACAGGAGTAAAGAGGCTGAGTGGGGACCCGGGAAGGGGCCGGGCGTCGTGCTAAGAATTCCTAACAGGGACCGAGAAGGCTATAAGCGTGTTCCGTCCCCGGACAACTATGAGGAAGACGAAGTGCTGATCCGAGGTATTGTGGAAGGCGCTGAAATCAGTATTGATGGCGGACCTTGGATAAAGCCATGAGTGAGTCTATTGAAGTGACCGCCGGGAATCTCCATCGCGTTGTGTCACGTTCAGTACGTCAGGATGCAGCCCGTGATTGTATTCTTCGGATTCTAGGTAGCAAGCCTGAGGCTTGGCCCATTCGTGTTGATTTTAGTTTACGAGAGCACATCCTCGACCTTCACCGGTTTCGATTCTCGCGCCCGAAATTCAATCCCAAATCGTTAAAGGGCGGCGAAACACTGCTGAACGACCTAGCTAGATCTGAGGATGAGGTCCTGGCGTCGTTCGCAATAGACGACGGTGTGGAGCTCGCCTATGTGTGGTTATCGGAGGACCTAACGCAACTGGTCGGTTCCTTGATCGGGCCGCTCAAGGTTTAGTCGCGCGAGGTGCTCCCGCCGAGGTTCGGGCGGTAGGCCTGCGCATGCGGCGGGCTGCCGACGGAAATCTAGTAACTCGTGGAGGGGTCGCGGGTATGCACTGGTGGCGGCGTCGACCATGGCAGCACTAAGCTTTCCTCATCCAATGTCTCAGCTACTCAATGTCGGCCTGAGGTGCCCCTGATCTTCCGGACAGTGGATCTACTAAGGTCCATTCCGGAAAGTGAGGGAATAGGTGTCAAGGAATCGCAGGAAGTTTTCTCCCGAGTATCGGGACGAGGCCGTGAAGATGGTCCTCGACGGCCCTCGGCCTATCGCCGAGGTCGCCCGTGAACTCGGGCTCAACGAGGGCACCCTCGGGAACTGG
>Ga0081455_10001953_pt1 | contig 24767 bp, 19 predicted proteins | sample TabmetS3T2R1_FD_70207 | JGI IMG/M metagenome (GOLD analysis project Ga0081455, IMG submission 70207) | Tabebuia heterophylla rhizosphere microbial communities from the University of Puerto Rico - S3T2R1 | ecosystem: Host-associated > Plants > Roots > Rhizosphere ...
ACGATGCAGAGAGAGGCGTTGTCGATCAGGAGATTGAGGAACACCTGCGGTGAGAAGAAGCCGTCGTAGAGCACCGAACCGGCAACCGCCATCGCGACGAACAGCGAGATCGTGACCGCGAGCGGCACGAAGCGCGGGTCGATGCGTAGCACCGAGCCCTGCGCAACCATCGGAAGGCCCTCAATCGCCGGGCGGCTAGGAGCGCTCATGGTGAGCCTTGCTCCTAGCCGCCCGGCGATTGAGGGCTTCTTTGACAACCAAGGCCCGAAATTCCGGCGACTGCAGCAGCATCACCGCAAACACCAACACCGCCTTCACGACCATGTTCACTTCCGGCGGCACCCCGCTCGCATAAATGAGCGCCGTCAGCGTCTGCAGAATGAGCGCCCCGACAATCGTTCCCGCGAGACTGAATCGTCCTCCCGCCAGCGATGTCCCGCCGAGCGTCACGGCAAGAATCGCGTCCAGCTCCATGAGCTGCCCCGCGTTGTTCCCATCCGCGCTCTTCACATTCGAGCTGATGATCAGCCCGGCCAGCCCCGCAGTGAGACTGCAGAAAACGTAAGAGCACACCGTGATCAGCCGCGATCGCACGCCCGCCACACGCGCGGCCACGGGATTGGTCCCGATACTGCGAACGAACAGCCCCAACGCAGTCCGCGTGAGCGCGAGATACACGGCAACCGCGGTCAGCGCCGCGATGATCAACGCGAACGGCAACCCCCCGAGGAAGCCGTTGCCGATGTGGAAATACGGCGAGTAATACACCGTGATGATGCGCCCGTCCGTAATGAGCTGCGCGATTCCGCGCCCCGCCACCATCAAGATGAGCGTAGCGACGATCGGCTGCATACCGGCCTTGACGACCAGCAGCCCATTCCACAATCCGCAGAGCATCGCCACACCGAGCGCCCCGGCGATGGCGACACCGAGCGGCACGCGGCTCGTCTGCTCGGCCGCGTGCGGATCGAGCGAGCCGCCGATCATCACCGCCGCCACAGCAGCGGAGATCGCAACGACGGCGCCCACCGAGATGTCGAGCCCGCGGAGCGCGATGACGAGCGTCATGCCGATGGCCACCAGCATGAGCGGCGCCGCGCGATTCAACACGTCGATGAGACTGCCGTGCAGATGCCCATCGACCCAGCCGATCCGCAGAAAGCCCGGCTGGACGATTGCGGCGATGATGAGCAGGACCGCGAGCGCGGTCACCGGCCAGAACAGCGGATGCGCGGGCAGCCGCCGCAGTCCATCGCCGATTCGATCCCGACGCACGCTATCCATCAGTGCCGCGCAATCAGCTCGTACACGGCCTGCTCGCCGCATCCGCCGGGCAACTCTCCGGCTTTGCGGCGATCACGGAGCACGACGATGCGGTCCGAGAGGCGTACCACCTCTTCGATTTCCGCCGAAATGAACATCACCGCCATCCCATCGCGGGCGAGCCCGACGATCTCGTTCATGATCTCCTGCTTCGCCGCCACGTCGATGCCGCGCGTGGGCTCATCGAGAATGAGCAGCTGCGGATTCGTCGCCAGCCAACGGGCGAGCAACACTTTCTGCTGATTGCCGCCCGAGAGCTGCCCGACCGGTGTATCGATGCTCGCGGCCTTGATGCCCAACGCCGCGACGAGGCGCTCGGCAATCCTCTGCTGCGCCTCCGGGGAAAGGTGCGGCACGAGCCCCGATCGCGCCTGCAATGCGAGCACGATGTTCTCGCGCACCGAGAGATCCGCGACGAGCCCTTCGGTCTTGCGTTCTTCGGGACACAGCGCAAGGCCTTGCGCAATCGCATCCGCCGGGCTGCGCAGCAGCCCGCGTTTGCCATTCACGCCGATCTCGCCGCTGTCCGCAGGATCGAGGCCGAACAGCAGGCGCGCCAGCTCCGTGCGTCCCGAGCCCAGCAAGCCCGCGACGCCGAGGATCTCGCCGCGATTCAGCTCGATGTCGGTGGGCTGCAGCTGACCCTTGCGGCCGATCGCCTTGGCCTGCAGAACCGGCGCGGAGGTCACCTTTGCGGCCTGCCCCTGCGTCGTGACCGCGTTCGTGACCGGCGCGATCTCGCGACCGACCATCGCGGTGATCAACGCCTCGCGACTGAGCTCGCGGGCCACGTATTCGCCCACGAAGCGACCGTTCCGCAGCACCGTGACCCGGTCCGAAATCGCATACACCTGATCGAGGAAATGCGTGACGAACAGGATCGCCATGCCTTGGCGCCGCAGACGATCCAGCACGGCGAACAACTGCTGCACTTCGTCCGCATCGAGGCTGGACGTCGGCTCATCGAGGATCAGCACACGTGCCGAGATGTTCGTGGCCCGCGCGATCGCCACCATCTGCTGAATCGCCACCGGATACGTCGCTAGGAGCCGCGTGACTTCGACGTCGACTTGCAGAGCGGTCAGCACCCGCCGAGCTTCGCGATTCACTGCCGACCAGTTGATACCGCCGCCGCGCCACCAAGCCCGCCTGGGATACCGTCCGGCGAAGAGATTCTCGGCCACCGTGAGATTCGGGCAGAGGTTGACCTCCTGATACACCGTGCTGATGCCGAGCCTCTGCGCATGCAGCGGCGAGGTGGGCTGAATCGGCTGCCCCTCGAGCTCGATGGAGCCGGCTTCGGGCGCGCACACCCCGGTCAGCACCTTGATCAGCGTCGATTTACCCGCGCCGTTCTGCCCCATCAGCGCGTGGACTTCCCCGGCGCGCAGACACAGCTCGACGTCGTCCAACGCCCGCACGCCCGGAAATCCGCGACGGATGCCGCGGGCCCGCAGGACGCACTGCGCTCGCGCCGTCACTAGTATTTGCGTGTTGGAAATACTTCGCGCGCCGTTTCCATCGGGAAGATCGACTCTTCCGTGACGATGCGCTTCGCTAGCGGCTTGCCGGCGACCACATCTTTCACCGCCGCCATGAGCTGCGGGCCGAGCAACGGGCTGCACTCGACGGTGACGTTCAGCTTGCCGGCGATCATCGCTTCGAAGGCACCTTTCACGGCGTCGACGGAAATGATCAGGATGTCTTTGCCGGGCGCGAGGCCCGCCTCTTCGATCGCTTGAATGGCGCCGATCGCCATGTCGTCGTTGTGTGCGTAGAGCACGTTGATGCGCTTGCCCTCCGCCTTGAGGAAGGCCTCCATCACTTCCTTGCCGCGGGCCCGTGTGAAGTCGCCGGTCTGCGAGCGAATGATCTTGTAGCGCGGATCGGCGGCGATGATCTCCTGAAAGCCGCGCTTGCGATCGTTCGCCGGCGCCGACCCCACCGTGCCTTGCAGCTCGACGATGTTGAGGTCGCCCGGGCGATCCTTCGTATTCTCGAGCAGCCAGCGGCCCGCTTTGCGCCCCTCCTCGACGAAGTCCGAGCCCATGAACGTGACGTACAGGGAGTCGTCGGTCACATCGACCGCGCGATCCGTGAGGATCACGGGAATCTTCGCGGCCTTCGCCTCGCGCAGCACGGTTTCCCAGCCGGTCTCGACCACCGGGGAGAACGCGATGACATCCACACGCTGCGCAATGAAGGAGCGCAGCGCCTTGATCTGGTTCTCCTGCTTCTGCTGCGCGTCCGAAAACTTGAGACGAATCCCGGCCGCCTCGGCCGCGCTTCGGATCGAGGTCGTATTCGCCGTACGCCACTCGCTCTCCGCGCCGATTTGGCTGAATCCCAGAACGATCTCGCGTGGGCCGCCGCCGCTCTCACTCTTGTGACAGCCGCTCACGCCGAGCGCCACGACGACGGCGAGCGCAAACAGAATTCTCATGCTCTGAGGTACCCCCCGAACGCGGTCGTGAATTCTGACCGGCGCCGGGATACAGAACAAATCCAAAATCGGCGCGGATCGATATACCGATTGGCATATCGTTCGTTACGGGGTGCCGCTCGACGCCCCACTCGTCGCGGGTGCCTGCGCCTCCTGCAGCTTGCGGGTGATTCGATCCTGGAGCCACTTCGCGCTCCACCAATCGATCGGGGTCACCGCATGTCCGCTCAAGAGCATCGTGAAGTGGAGGTGATCGCCTCCCGCAAGCCCCGTCGAGCCGCTGCGGCCGATGACGTCGCCCTCGTTGATCATGCTGCCCACTGAGGTCGAGATCGACGACAGATGCGCGTACAGCGACTGCAATCCCATGCCGTGATCGATGACGACGCAGTTGCCATAGATGCCGAACGGTCCGGCATGCACGACCTTGCCGCGATTGGCCGCGGCAACCGGCGTCATCGCGGTCGACGCGAGATCGAAGCCGAGGTGCACCTGATGATCGACCTCCTTGCCTTGGTACACATAGGTGCGCTGATCCGCGAAGCCGCCTTCGACGGCGGAGTTCACCAGTTGCTTGAACGGACCCCGCCAGAGCACTTCCGGTGCCGTGTGCGCGGCGAGCGCTTCGAGCTCCGCGCCGTTCTGCCGGCGCAGGTCGCCGTTGATGCGCAGGAATGAGCTCAGCAGATCCGATGGATTGTCGACCTTGAAGGCGGGAGTGCTCTGCAGGATGCCCGGCACCACTTTCCCGAGAAACTTGTCGTCGAGCTGAATGCGGCTGCTGCGAAAGCTCTTGGGGATGACGCGGTAGTCGAACGAGGCGCTCGCCTCGTTGCCCACCGTATCGCGCGCAAAGAGGCCGATCGGAGTAGTCGCCTGCTGATCCCAGAGCAGCGCGAAGAATGCGACGTGCAGGCTCGGATCGGCATTGGCCACTCCGGCCGCAGATGCGGGATAGCCGCGATATTCATAGTTGCCGACGCGGACTCCCGAGGTCGCGTCCGCCGGCGACACGCGGTAGACGACCATCTCCGAGCCGCCCTGATTGATGTAATGGAACGTCGACAGTGCAGCCAAGGCTGGCGGTGTCAGGCGCACCTCGATGTCGCGGCTCGCGCTCGACTGCACGTGTCGATAGCCGAAGAGAACCGGCCGGACTGCCGTAACGGTGATGCGTGCCTTGCCGGCTTCGAGCTTCGGGTACGTGCGCTTGCCGATGGGGCGAACGATCCGCAGCTCGTCTTCGCCCGCGCGCGTCAGCGCGGCGCCATCGCTGCCGGGAAATGCAATCACGGGCAAGCGCGTCTCGTTCTGTTCCAACTGCACTTGGAGCCGATCGAGCTGACCGTGCGGAGTGCGAATGAGCACTTCGACATCGCCCGTCTGGCCGATGACCGCGGCAGGCGCCTTGATCTCGATCTGCGGACCTGCCTGGCGGCCCGCGGAGTACCACACACCACAGGCCGCGAGCGCGGCCAGCACCAATACAACGAGTAGCGTCTTCATGGCGCGCATTGTGCCGCGTCGGAGGGTCGAACGGCGAGTGTCGCGACCTGGCGCCCGCGAAATGCTCTAATCGCGCTAGCGGCAACAGAAGGGAGCGCACGGTGAACTTCCAAGTCAACACCCTATGGGGATTGATCGTCCTGGTGGCCGACATCTGGGCCATCGTGAACATCTTTCAAAGCTCGGCGACCACGGGAATGAAAGTATTGTGGACGGTGCTCGTGCTGCTGCTGCCGGTGATCGGATTCCTCATTTGGTTTTTCGCGGGACCCAAGACAGCGAAATAGCGACCCCTTAGAGCGTGCCGGTGAGGGTCACCATCACCCACCTCCCCGGCCGATAGCGCGTGTCTTCGATACTCTGCAGCGGCCGATTGCGGTCGCCGTAGTAGAGCTTGCGCACGCGCAACTCAGGGCTGGCCTGCAGTGAGCTCACGCTGAAGCGCACTTTCATGCCCCGGAGCACGTCGCGCTCGATGAAGGCATCGAGTGAGGGGCTCGCGCGCCGCAGCTCCGTCTGATCGAGCCGATAGTCCGTCTTCGCCGAGGTGCGTGAGTACTGCAGTCCCCACGCGAGCCCGAAACGCTGCACGTCCTGACGCAGGCTCGCCTTGACCTCATTGCGCACGAGTTTGGAGATGGTGCGGGACTGGCCGGTGAGCGGGTCGGTCACGGATGCGTCCTGCAGCGTCGTGTCGATGTTCAACGTGCCTCCCGGCAAGATCGGCGCGAGCGGGGCGGCGAACGTGAGCTGCACGCCGTCGAGAGTGCCGCGTCCGATGTTGCCGGGTGCCGCGATGCCTCGAGCCGGGTCGCCGAGCGCCACGAGATCGACCACGTCGTCCAGCCAGTCGTGAAAGATTCGCGCGCTCACGGCCGTCTGGGCGCTCAGACGCACATCGACGCCGAGCTCGATGCGCCACGCCGTTTGCGGCTTCAGATCGGGATTGCCGCCGTCGACGCGTGAGTCGGTCAGCGACACCACCGAGGCGAAATCGGTGAAGTCGAGCTGGCTCACGTCGCGATACACACGCATGCGAACCTGATGCTGCTCACCGAACGCGCGCGCGAGCTGCCATGAGGGTTTGAGATACGACAGATCGGTGGTCTGCTCGGCGTCGCCGGAGAAGTCCAGATGGGAAATCTCGCCAGCAAGCCGCGCTTCGGTGGACCAACGCGCGCCAGCCCACGAGTACGACACGAATGACTCGCCGCGCCTCTCGTTCACACGCATGTTGGCATTCGGAACCTCGATGTGTACCGGAACGCCGCCGTACTCGCCGCTCACATCTAGAGCCGCATCCAGCGTATTGAACGCACCCTCGACCCCGAGCTGCAGCTGCCTGCGCGGGCCGACCGGGCGCGCAAATTTCGCGCGCACGATGGACTCGCCGCGGCTGCGCGCCTGGAGTTGATGAAACATGGAGGTGACGGCGAGAGTCGCGTCGCGATCGGTCACGCGCGAGTCGCTGTCGAAGCGCGTCCGCGTAGCGATGCCCGCAAGCGTCCACTTCCACCCACCCATTGCCGTGTCGAAATTCGCGCCGAGCTCGAGCGTGCGCTTGCCTTCCGAATAGGGTGCAAGCTCGTCACCGGCCGACGTGGTCAGCCGATTCGACTGGTGGTAGTGGGAGCGAAACACCTGACCGGTGGCACGGAAACGCCCGCCGCCGAGGTCATGACTGCATTCGCCGTTCAACGCGTATTGCTCGAACGTGCGGGGCGAGGTTTCCTCGCGCAACTCTGCGAGCTCGCCGGCGGGGTTGAGCAGGCGACGCGTGCCCGGCAGCTCGCGCTTCAGGCTGTAGGTATTCGCGCCCAGCCCATAATCGAGCTTGCCGACCCGGCCCGACCACGCGACATTGCCGTTCGGTGCGGGACCGTTCCCGGGCGCGTCCTCCAGACCCACCATCCAATTGCCTGCCCCCGCCGCAGGAGTGCGCACGACGTTCACCAGCACCGCGTCGCCGTACGCCTCCGCGCGCGTTTCCGTGCCGCGGAGAACCTCGATCCAGCGCACCTGGGGCGCGGGAATGCGCCCCAGAATGTCCTCCAACGATTGGCTCTTCGCGCTCGGGCGCTCCCCGTCGATCAGCACGTTCCCGACGGCGCGTGCGTACCCGCGCTGCTCTGTGTCCGTCTCCCGGAAGGTGAAGCTCGGCACTTGGCGCACCATGTCCAACGCCGTCCGCGGCGAGAACTGCGCGAAGAACGCGGCTTCGTACCGGACCGGGCCGCCTTCGGGCACGGCCGCCATGACGTGCGCGGCAACGAATAACAAAGACAGAGGCCGTACGCGATGAGTCGGGGATAGGCGCCGCATGAATCACCTCGAGTAATGCCGATCGAGCGCGGAGACTCCGGCGGCGCACGGCGCAATCACAATGCTCTGCAGGTGACACGTGCCTCACACGCGTCTCACACGTCAGATGCCTGCTGCGACACGTTTTTTTTCGCGCGCGCCGGCCGAGCGAGCGCGCCCGATTTGCTATCGTTCCGGCATGGAAGCGGCTCCGACACGCCCTGCGCCCATTCGCTTCGGCGACTCCGGTGAGCTCGAAGCGGATCTGTACACCGAGGAGTTGCGGCGTTCCGGCCGGGCGCTGCGCTTGCCCAAGCAGTCGTTCCTCGTGCTCGCGCTGCTACTTCAGAGTCGCGGGCAGCTCGTCACTCGCGACGAGTTGCGCAAGCGGCTGTGGCCGAAAGAGACCTACATCGAGTACGACCAGGCGTTGAATGCGGCCGTGAACCGGCTGCGCGAAGCGCTGGGCGATTCGGCCGATGAACCGCGCTTCATCGAAACCTTGCCCCGCCGGGGATATCGGTTCATCGGGACGGTCGAGGCGCTCGGCGCGACTCCATCGGTCGCGACGCCCGAATCATCCGTGGCCGTGCCATTGACCAGCGCCGAGCCGCCACCTCCCCCTGCAGTTGCACAGCCGCGCGCTGGCTGGCGCTTGCCGGCGATGATCGTCGCGATCATTGCAATCGGCGCGCTCGTCGCTGCCGTGGCGCTCTTGCAGACCCGCTCCGCGCAACCGAACGCGCAGACGCGATTGACGCCTTTCACCAGCCTCCCCGACCGTGAAGTCGCGCCGACCTTCTCACCCGACGGCAATGCACTCGCTTTCGCATGGAACGGCACGGGTGAGGAGGTGCAGGGCTTCGATCTCTACGTGAAGCACGTGGACTCCGAGGACCTGCTGCGCCTCACACACCGGCCCGCCCAGTGGCTGACTCCGGCGTGGTCGCACGACGGCCGGCAGATCGCATTCGCAAGGGTGGCGGGCGCGAACGGCGGCATTTTCGTCGTTCCCGCGCTCGGCGGCGAAGAGCGCAGGCTCGCGAGTGTGCCGTTCGGCGAAACGGCGCTCATGCAACTCGCGTGGTCGGGCGACGACCAGGCGCTGGTGTATCCGGCATTCAGCGACAGCGGCAACCCGGTGCTGCTTCGCTTGCCGCTGGACTCACTCGCGCCGCAAGCGCTGACTGCCGCCCTGCCGTGCTGGGAGATGGGTAATCCCGCGTTCTCGCCGGACGGCTCGCGGCTCGCGTTCATCTGCATGAAGAGCGTCGCCGTGTATTCGATTCACGTCATGCGGCCCGATGGCGCCGAGCTCCGCAAGCTCACCGACGTGAGCGGCTATCCCGCGGGCATCGCCTGGTCCGCCGATGGCTCGCGCATCGTCTTCGCGAACGACTCCGGGGATGGCGGCGGGCTTTGGGCCGTCACGCTCGATGGTGCGGTTTCGCGTCTCCCGTTCGGAGAAAACGCCGCATCGCCTGTCGTCGCGGCGAAGAACGATCGCCTCGCCTACGTGCGAACGCGGCAGGTCGTGAACCTCTGGCGCGTCGATTTGCGAGCAGCATCGCCGGAGCAGAGTGCGACCCGACTGATCTCGTCGACCCGCGTCGAGCTGCTGCCGCAGTACTCACCGGACGGGACGCACATCGCATTCCAATCGAACCGCTCGGGCAGCTGGGAAATTTGGGTGAGCAATGCCGACGGCTCCCAGCCCGTGCGGATCAGTGCTTTCAACGGCCCGATCACCGGCGCCGTAGCGTGGTGTGCGGACGGCAAGCGGCTCGCATTCGACTCCCGTGCGTCCGGCACCTCAGCCGTCTATGTGGCCGACATCGATGAGCGACTGCCTCGGCTCGTTAAGACTTCCGTGACGAACATCGGGCTGCCCGTGTGGTCACGCGACTGCAATCGGCTCATCGTGAGCGGTGGCGGCTCCGAGTCGTATCTCGTTCCCGCCGCGGGTGGCGCAGCCGAACGATTCACGTCGAAGCCGTCGTACTACGCCTCACCGACGAGCAATCGCGTCGTCTTCAATGTGAAGGCGGCGACCCACGTGGTGCTATGGCAGAAGCAGATCGGCGCCGCCGCGGAGGCGCCGCTCGCAGGGATGCCGGCGCTCGCCTATTCGGATGAATGGGTCGCTGGTGATCGCGGCGTCTATTTCACGCTCGGTAGCGAAGATGCGCGTCTCGTGCGCTTCTACGATTTCGAGACACGCAGCGTTCGGCCGGTCGTGCGGCTGGCGAAGCCACCACCGCCGCTCGGCGGCCTGGGCCTGTCGGTCTCGCGCGATGATCGCTTTCTGCTCTATGCCCAGACGGAGGATCAAGAGAGCGACGTCATGCTCCTGTCCGGCGCCTTGCCGCGCTGAGAGTCAAAGTTCACCTTGACAAAAGACGGCGCAGAGATCGGCACGTCGACGCGCTCCGAAACTCCGACGGCACGACGCTCACGTCGAAGATGAACCTGACCGTGGCGTCGGGCGAAAAGACCAATCAAACACCGGTGTTTCACAAGGAATGAGTCAGACCAATTCGCTGATCGGTGTGCCGTCTGCAATCGGCAGCGGCACGCCGAGCGCGCTACAGAACGTCGGCGCGAAATCGAGCACCGAAACGGACCGAGCGAGCTGCGCCGCCGGCACGTGCGGCCCGACGGCGACGAACAAGCCTTCAAGGCGGTGCTCTCCGGTGCGCCCGTAGGTGTTCTGCCGCTGCACGCGCGCGAGCTTCGCGGACTCCATGACGATGTTCGCTGCGCGCCCGTGCGCGATATGCGCGCTGCCGACGGGGATCGCGTCGTTCCATTCCACGATGAGATCCGGAAGCGCATCGAGTTGCGGCCCCTCGTACAGCGCACGGGTTTGCAACACGCGACTCACGAGCGGTGCGCCCGTCGGGACATGACGGATGTCCAGCAGATCTGCAGTGAGCTGCGCCACGAATGCTTCAGCGTCGACACCCGGCTGCACGATGCCGGCGGGCTCACGACCTGCCAGATTGAGGCGAATCCCGCCGCTGCCGAGCCCGTTGCTCAGCGGGAAGCATCGCGATCGAGTGGGATCGATGCCGAGACGCGGCACCTCGTCCGGCTCGACAGCCGGCTCGGCCGCGAGCCTCCGAATCGGTGCGAGCCCCGCGCGAACGCCTGGCGGCAGTCGCCGCCAAACCGCGCCGGCGGCCGCGCGCCAGCGCGGTTCGACGTACGGCGCGGGCGGCACGGCGGCAGTGACGCCCAGCTTCAGAAGGATCTCGCGCATCAGAAACTGCGCACCGTAGAAACTCGCCATGCCGTGCGCCGAGAGCACGACGATGAGCACGTCGCCTGCGTCACGCACGATGCTGCCGATCGCCGCATCGACAGCCGCATAGACTCTGCGCAAAGGATTGCCGATCTCCGCGGCGATTGCGGCGTCGTGCCCCGGATGCTGCTCATCGTGTAAGTGCCAGCATTGATGGCCGACACAGTGCGTTTCCGTGAATACCTGCGCGAAGAAATCCCAGCGCTCCTGAGTAAGAATGTGCCGCGTGATCTGCGCCTTCTGCTCCACGCCTCGGACCAGCCGATCGACGAACTGCCGGTAGTCGGCCGCACAGGTGCGAACACCGTCGCACGATGGCCCGAGCGGATGCGTGCCGAAACGCTGTCGGATCGTGTGGGCCAGCTCGGGTGGCGTGCTCTGAAATCCGTACACCGCATCGTGACCGCCCCACTCCACCGTTTGCACGCCATTCACGTGCGAGCCGAGCTGGGTGAGCGGCACATCCAGCACGGCGACGCGCTTGCCCGCATCGCTCAGGTAGTGCCAGAACGGCGGTGTCCGCACGAGCTGGGTCCGCTCGGGCCGATACAGATCGTAGGTGCCCGGACGAAGCTGAATCTGATAGTGAAATCCGTGGCGCGCCGGTGAAGTGCCCGTATACAAGGAGGGCCACGTCGCGCCGATGAAGAAGCCGGGCAGGCTGCGGGTTTCACCGGTGAGCCCGCGCGCGAGCAATCCCGCGAGATTCGGCAGATGGCCCGCGCGCGCCCACTCGCGCAGCAGCCCCGGGTTTGCGCCGTCGATTCCGAGCATGACGATGCGACGGCCGCTCACGAGCCGGAGACTCCCCAAGGTCGCATGAGGAACAGTCGCGGTGTCAGCGTAAGGAAGCGCCATGAATCGGGGCCACCGAGCGAGCGTAGGTGCGTGCCCCATGCCGCCTGATTCCGACCTTCCGCCAAGAGCAGGCGCGCGGCTCCGTGCTGCGCCCAGGCGAGCTTCCTCCTGAAGCCACGGCGCACATCCGCAGGCAAATCAAGCTGCAGGATGCGCTGGAGCGCCGCTTCGAGCCCGAGAACATACTCACGTGACTTCGACACCGAGCCCGGCGTATCGGCGGACCACGCCACCGTCGGCTCGTCGAGAAAACACGTGCGCCCCGTCACCGCCAAGCGCACGGCGAGATATGTGCATTCCAGATAGCGCGGCATGCCCGCGAACACCTCGTCCTGAACTGCATCCGTGCGAGCCATCCACGCGCCGGGCAGCAGCCAGTTGCGATCCAGCACGCTACGCAGCGGATCGCGGCGAACGGCTTCGAACGAAGACATGTGCAGGGTGTCGCGGCGCCCCTCGCGCCGCCAACCGTTGGTGACGACGGCCACGCAATCGGCGCGCTCTTCCAGCGCCGCCTCCCGCATTCGAAGTGCATCGGGCAAGAGCACGTCATCGTCGTCCAGCGCGGTAAAGAACGGGGTATCGACATGCGCGCGGCCCAAACGCAACGCGTTCGGCAAATCGGCAGGCGCCGCCGCCTCGATGCGGAGACGGCCGTCCGCACGAAGAGCGGCGACGAGTTGCGCATCCTGATCACTGCCGTTCACGACGACGAGCGGCGTAGCTCGCACGCCGTGTTGAGCCTGCACGCTGTCGATCGCGCGCATCAGCAACTGCGCGCGCTCGGACGTAGCCAGGGTGGGTATGATGACGGTGATCGGAGAACCCCCCGTGCCGTCCGATGCTCGCCCGCTCAAGCCGCCCGCCGCACTCGAGTGCGACGTGTGCATCGTGGGTGCCGGGCCGGCGGGTTTGACGGTGGCATCCGAGCTCGTCGGCACCGGCATTAGCGTGGTTCTCCTCGAAAGCGGCGGTGCCGAGCACGACCCCGCGATTCAGGAGCTGAACGACGGGGCCATCGTGGGTGATGAATATTCCGGGCTGAGCGCCACCCGGAATCGCGCGCTGGGCGGCACGGCCCACTTGTGGAACACCGCTTACGGCTCGTGCACCGGAGCCAAATATGCGCCGCTGGATCCCTGGGACTTCGAGTCGCCCGCGGAAAATGGCGGATTACCGGGCTGGCCCCTCGACCACGCCGGCTTGGAGCCCTACTACCAGCGAGCGCAGGCGCGCTGCGGATTGGGCTCCTTCTCGTATGAGCCGAGCCGCGGAGAGGATGGGGACCGGCGCGCATGGTCATTGTCGCAAGGGTCGCTCCTGTGCTCACGACTGTATCATTTCGGGCGCGGGCAACTCTTCACGAATGACTATGTTACTGCGTTGCGCGCTGCCAGCCATGTTCGAGTGCGCGAACACGCCACCGTCGTGCGACTCGTCGCCGGCAACGGCATGCAAATCGGGCATGCCGAGGTGCGGGACACGGCGAACGCCACCTCGTTCACGGTGGCCGCGCGAGCGTTCGTACTCGCCGGCGGCGCGATCGAGAACGCTCGACTCCTCCTGGTCTCACACGCTCGAGTGCATCGTCTGATTGCGGGCTACGACTGGTTGGGCCGCTGCTTCATGGAACACCCGCGCGACTGGAGTTTGCGGCTCGTGCCCGCCTCGCCCGAATCGCTGCGGGCGTCGAGCTTCTACGACGCTCAGACGAACACGTCCGGTGCGACGGTGTGCGGCAGGCTCGCGCTCAACGCGAGCGCCGCTGGGACCCCGCGTCCTCCGAATTTCTCCGTCACGTTGCTACCCGACGTGGCTCCGGCGACGCGCCTCGTCCGCTATCTGCAGCGCTTCGGATTGGCGCAGGACCGTGGCGGCTACGGGTGGTCACAGCTCGCCGACCCTGGAAAGCTCTTCTCGCGCTTCCGCCTCGTGATCAATCTCGAGCAGCGTCCACGGCTCGAGAACCGCGTCGTGCTCGGCCGTGAGACCGATTCGCTCGGTGTGCCCCGTCCCGAGTTGCATTGGTGTTGGACCGCAGCCGAACAAACGGAATGGGTGCGCACACGCTCGCGCATCGTTGCCGCCATCGAAGACGCCGGCGTCGGGACGATCGAGACGGTGTCTGCGGGTCGGCTCGATCCGAATGCCCACCATCACGCCGGCACGACGCGCATGGCGAACGATCCGGCGTGGGGTGTCGTCGACCGCGACTGCCGCGTCCACGGAACGAGCAATCTCTACGTGACGGGCGCGTCCGTGTTTTCGACGGCCGGCTACGCGAATCCCACGCTGACGATCGTCGCCCTGGCGACACGGCTCGCCGACCATCTGCGCGCGATGCATTGAAACGCCGCGCGCGGAATCAGAGATCGAGGATGCCGCGCTTCAACGCAATCATCACCGCGTGCGTGCGATCGGACGCGTCGAGCTTCGGCAGAATGCTCTTCATGTGCGTCTTCACGGTGCCCTCGGAGATCGCGAGCTCGGCCGCGATGAGCTTGTTCGACTTCCCGGAGGCCACGCCGCGCAGCACTTCGATCTCGCGCTCGGTCAGCGCATCGTCGGCGACGTGTTCGGCAATCTCCGTGGCGATCTCCGGCGGAATGCGGCGCTTGCCCGCGTGCACGGCGCGGATCGTGTCGATGAGCTCTTTGCGCACCGAACTCTTCAGCAAATATCCGCACGCGCCCGCTTTCAATGCCGCCGCGGCTTGCGCATCCCCGGCGTAGGTTGTCAGCACGATGATGCGGGCGTTCGCGTATTCCGCGCGAATGGCGGCGATCGCTTCGAGCCCGCTCATCTCGGGCATGCGCAAATCCATCAGGGTGACGTCCGGGCGCAGCCGCCGGAAGCTCTCCACGGCCTCGCGCCCGGTGCTCGCTTCGCCCACGAGCGCCATGTCTTGCTGGCCACCCAGCACCGCGGCGATCCCTTCACGCAGTAACTGGTGATCGTCGGCCGCGAGTACGCGAATCATGGTGTCGTTCCTCAATGCAGCCGTCTGTACGCGACAGCGGCCGGCACGCGCAGGTCCACTTCGGTTCCGGCTCCAGGCTTGCTCCAGACCTCGAGCTGTGCGCCCAGTTTCTGCGCGCGCTCGCGCATGCCAATGAGACCAAAGTGCCCTTCCCTGCCCGCGTGCAGCACGGCAGTGGCGATGCCTTGCCCGTTGTCGCGAATTCTCACGTGCAGCGCCGTCTCCCCGTAGGTCACTTCGGCCTCGATGTCCGGCGCGCGCGCGTGCCGGAACGCGTTGCTCAACGCTTCGCGAGCGATCAGTAATCCTTCCTCGCGCACGATCGGGTGCAGAATGCGAGAAGCCCCCGCGACGCTCACGCGAAACTTTGCCGGGTGGAGCTGCGCAAACTGATCGCCCTCCGTCGCGAGAGCCTGCGCGAGCTCGGCCATCTTGCCGGCCGTCGGGCGCAGATCTTTGACACGCTCGCGACTCTCTGCGAGCAACTCGTCCGCGCGATCGAGCGACTGCTCCATCAATTGCCGCGCCGGCGCGCCCGGCGGAATGCGATCCGTCGCGGCCTGGAATCGCCAGATGAGTCCCTGCATGCCCTGCAAGAGCGTGTCGTGGAGCTCGCGCGCTATCCGTTCCCGCTCGGCGAGACGCGCTTCCAGGCGACCTCGCACGTGGGCAGCGAATTGCAGCATTCGCAGTCGATACAGGGCGATCAAGACCGCCGCAAGAAGGAGTCCGCACAACGCGTAGAACCACTTGGTCTGGTAGAACGCCGGCGCGATTGCGAGCTCGAATGCCGCGCCGGTCTCGTTCCAAACACCGTCGTTGTTGGCTGCGGTGACTCGGAACGTATAGCGCCCCGGTCCAAGATTCGTGTAGCGCGCTTCGCGACGTGACCCCACCTCCTGCCAGTCGGGGTCCGAGCCTTCGAGCTTGTAGCGAAAGCGTACGCGCTCGGGCACGGTCAGGCTGCCGGCGCTGTACTCGATCTGCAAATGGGTCGTGTGCACGGGCAAGCGCAGGCCCGCGCCGAGAGTCGAATACCGTTGCCTGCCGCTCGTGACGGACCAGATGGTGACGGGAGGCGGCAGGGCGTTGCGGACGAGATGCAGGGCGTCGATGGACACCATGCCCGCCGTCATCGAGAACCAGAGGCGCCCGTCGGTCGTTTCGATTGCCGAGGGCTGCGGATGGAACTGGACCGCCGCGCCCGGCACACCGTCCAGATAATCATACATTTCGCACGAGACGCGATGGCTCGGATCGCGAACGACGCGCTCCATCTCCTGCCGTGAGATATGCACGATGCCTCTCGTTCCGTTCAACCAGAAATCGCCGTTGCGCGCGCGGACGATGCCCGAGATGCCGCGAAAGAGGCCGCCCGCTGCACTTCGAATGCGCACGAAGCGCGCCCCGTCGAAGCGCTCGAAACTGAGCTCGCCGCCGACGAAGATCTCGCCGTCGTGCGCGAGGATCGCCATGACGTTTCCCACTTCGAGCCCGTGCCGCGTATCGAACAACTGCACGGTGCGATCCGTTACGCGCGCAATCCGATTGTTCGTGTAACCGAACCACAGCGCGCCCGTGCTGTCCGCCGTTGCGACGTACGCAGGCGCGCGCGGAAGGGCATCGAGGTTGCCGTACTCCGGCCACTCGCCGTCGAGCGACCGAAACAAGCCCTTGCCGATGACGGAGACCCACAGCGCGCCCCTTCGATCGCGGACTAGAGCCTGAACGCGACGGCCAGCGAGAGGGGCAGGCAAGGGTGTCGTGGCGACGCGCCCATCGGCGGCGACATGGCCGAGCGCAGTGGGCCCGCCGAACCAGATCGCTCCCTGCGAATCGCGATAGGCGACGCCGAAGACCGGTGTGATTTGCCGAGTCACGACCGCACCGTCGCGAATCTGCACGACTTGGGGAACGGAACCTTCGATGCAGGCCATCCACAACGCTCCGGCCTCCCCCGCCACGAACGCAGCCCGCTCGGGAGCAAACGCTGCCTGCGAGCACGGCAGCGCGGCATCGCGCACGACATTCGTACGGCTGAAGCGATCCAGACCGGTGCTGGTGCCTACCCAGATGTTTCGCTCGCGATCCTGCAGGACATCGAACACGGCGCCCGCGCTCAGCCCTTCCGCGTGCGTGAAGGTCTCGGGATGAACGACCACCTCGCGCTGATCGGTGCGCGTCAGCTCCCGCACCGGCACGCGCAGAAGATCGTTGGCATCCATATCCGACGCCCACAAGTATCCGGCGTCATCGAACCGCAGCGGACCGCCGGAAACCCCGCGAATCGTGACGAAGCCGCCAGATTGGGGATCGGTAGGCGAATCGATGCGGATGAGCCGGCGATCCGGCGCCGCCCAGATCGTGCCGTCAGGCGTCGCGGCGAGCACCACTCGTCCCGGAATGAAGCCGAGCTTGGCGATGCTGCGGAAACGGGTCTCGCCGGCGACGCGGGCGTAGAGCCCAGCGGCGCTCGCGACCCAGAGCGTTCCAGTGCGATCGACCAGCACGCCGTACGGGATGCCGAGCTGCGACTCATCGCCGACCTTCATCCACCGCTGGCCGGTAAAGTGAGCAAGCCCATCGCGCGTTGCGGCCCAGATCGAGCCGTCGAGGTCTAGAGCGAACTGGTCCACGCTGCCGTTGGGAAAACCGTCACGCTCGTCGTAGCTCGTGACATGTCCGGCTTTGAGGACGCTGACACCGCCCAGAAGGAACCCGATCCACAGCGATCCGTCCGGCGCGGCGAGCAGAGTCGAAATGTTCGTCGAGGGCAGCGGCGGCTCACCGATGCCCGGGTAGAGCACGAAGCGCACGCCGTCGAAGCGGATCAGTCCGGTCCCGGCACCGATCCATAGCGTGCCGTCGGCCGTCTGCGCGAGCGCCCGGATGTCGCTCGGCGCCCCCTCCACCGAAGTGAACGCGCGATGATTCAGCTGCTGCAGGGTCGCCTCCGCATCGTGCGACCAAACCCTCACAGCGAATGACCAAAGCGTCCCGAGCAACAGGAGCGGCATTACTTTCATACACGCTCGCCAACTTGAGTTGCTGCCTACGGTCGTCCTGATCCCCGATGATCTCCCGAAAGGGGTAGTGTCCGGTACCCGACTCTCGGGTACGCCTCGATCCACGGGTGGCGCACCCTCCCTCGCGTGCAGCGGCTCTTCTCCATGTTCCCTCCCGGATTACCGGGGCTCGCGTTGCTGTGTCTGCGAGCCTCGGTCGCCATTGCGCTCTTGGTGGAGCACTACGCTCATCGGGACGAGCTGTCCATCTGGGTGCACAGCGTGGGAATACTGGTTTCGTTTGCCGTGGCTATCGGCTACATGACCCCGATTGTGGCCGCGACAGGGCTCGTGTTCCACGGGCTCGTCTGGGCCAGTTTCGGAGTCGGCAGCATGGGCGTGGCGTTCGCGCTCGCACTGGATGCTTTGGCGCTCGCGTTGCTCGGCCCCGGTGCGTATTCCGTCGATTCGTATCGCTTCGGACGCCGCCTCATCGTATTACCGCCTCCCCCATAAGTGGCGTGATCGGGGTGGCGCGGCGTTGGACGATACGGCCACGCAGAAGATGTGCTCTAAAGGGGATACCACATGAACTTTCGGTACGCCTGCCCGGGATGCGGCCCATCCAAGTGCCTCGAAACACCGATCGTGTATGTCGTGGACAGCGACCCTGCCGCGCGTGATGCGTTGGAGACGCTGATTCGCTCTGCCGGCGTCACGCCCAGGTCGTCATCATCGGCCGAGGAATTTCTCGCGGGTTCGCGCACGATGACGCCGTGCTGCTTGGTCGTGGAGCTGCGTCTGCCGGGCGCAAGTGGGCTCGAGTTGCAAAGACGCGTGCGCGAGCGCGCCGAAATGCCCGTCATCTTCATGAGCCGCGAGCCGGATGTGCCGGCGACGGTGCAGGCCATGAAGGGTGGCGCGCTCGAATTCCTGACCAAGCCGCTCGTCGATGAGGTGCTGTTGAACGCCATCGGCAACGCCCTCGAACGCAGTCACGCAGCGCTGCGTCAGTTGGCTCGCATCCGCGCGCTGCACGAGCGCTACGAGTCGTTGAGCCGTCGCGAGCGCGAGGTCATGAGTCTCATCGTGTGCGGCCGCTTGAACAAGCAAGTGGGCGGCGAGCTCGGCATCTCCGAGATCACGGTGAAGGCACATCGGGGCAAGATGATGCGCAAGATGCAGGCGGCGTCGTTTGCCGAGCTCGTGAACATGGCGGCGAGCCTGCAGCCCGCGGCTCACGCGCGCGGAGCGCTGCCATGAACCTACGGTATGCCGGACTCGCCTCGTGGCACGAAGCGATCATCCCAGCGCGTCATCGTGCGCGCCGCGAGAACGACTGCATCGCCTGAGAGTGGCGCCAACAGATAGTGGCGCCGTCCATCGCAAACCCGGTCGCGGACGAGAGGTGCCGCAGGTGTCGCGAATACCGCGCCGAGCGCCTGCAAACGCTGGTAGTGACTCACGACTAGCTCTTGGAGTCTGCCTCGAACACTCGGCACTCGGTCAGCAAGGGATCGTCGAACCGAACCCTCTCACCCGCCTTCTTGTTCGGAACGGGAAAGAGCCGCGCCGACAGCGGCTTGCGCAAGCGCGCCGACAACGTACCCACGTCCCCGATGATTCGCGCGAGCGCATCGACGCTGATCTCTCCCGGGAAAGGCACGACGTCCAGTCCGGTGCCGCAGACCGTCGAATACAGCAGCAACTCCTGCAAGCCATAGCGACCCTCCGTCGCGCGCTTCGCGAGCACCGGGTCTTCGAGAACAGGCAACATCAACCCGGCATAGCCGCAAGTGCGCACGCTCAGACTCTTCAACGCGGCCGTGATCGCTGCGCAGGCTTGCAGGGTCGATGGATGACCGAAAGGCACGCGCGTCAGCGCCTCGATTGCCGCCCCGATGCTGCGATCCATGCCAGGCGCCGGGGACGGATCGATGCCGAGAAACTGAACGCGCTCGCTCTCGGCCAGCTGCGTGCCGAGAGTCTCGACGTCGCGCAGCTCCGCGTTCAGCGTTTCGCGCAAGCGCCGTTCGCCATCGTCCGCATCGGCGGCACTCGCGAACGCCGCCTGCACGAGCCCGGCGGATTCGACGCCGAGCGCGAGTGAGTCAGGTCCCTGATGATGGGCGACGGGGAAGAACGGCGTTCCCGCGGGAATCCCCGCCGCCGCGGCAAAGCGAAAATTCGCGACTCCCGATTCAGCGACGCGCGCGAGATCGGCGATGACCTGTGCCGCGGTCCGTGCTCCGGCGCGGTGAACGCCGCGCTCCGCAGAAGTGACGTTCACACTGAAGCTGATCTGCCGCGTGCGCTTCGCCAACTCCGCGCCCCAGGCACCGAGCTCCGGCGCGAATCGATCCGCCGTCAGAATCGGCCCGATGCTGAGTACCGCGCCCGCGCCCGCGGCCGCCGCGTCGATCTTTTCCAGCGCGGCAAAGGCGCTCGAGCGCTGAGCGGCATCGAGCGGCGCAATGATGGGATTGGTCGCAACGCGCACCGTCTGAACTTCAAAGCCCGCCTCGGCGACGCGCTTGCGCGCCCGAGTGATCCGCGCGAGTGCGCGTTCGACGGCGGCGAGATCCTGCACGCCGGCCAGCTCGACACCGGCCGTGATCGTGCGCACGCGCAATGGACGCAAAGTCTTCTCCTTGGGGACGACCTCGGCGGAAGCGGCAAGACCGGCGCTCAACAGGGCGAGCAGCTCACGACGCGACAGGTCGGTCATGAGCTACATAGCCTGCCCGATGAGAGGTCTCTAGAAAAGACTCGTCGCGCGCGGACTCACCGCCCGAAGCTCCGGAGCGCGCACGGTCTCGGGTCGGCGCATCAGCGTGCTCTTGCCGAACAGCGATTCGACCAAGTCCACCGCGAGCACGGCCGTCTTGTTGCGCACGTCGAAGGCGGGATTGAGCTCCATGACGTCGAGCGACGCGAGGCGGCCGGTATCGGCAATCATCTCCATGCAGAGTTGCGCCTCTCGGTAGGACGGCCCACCGGGCACAGTCGTGCCGACGCCGGGCGCGATCTCGGGGTCGAGGAAATCGACGTCGAAGCTCACGTGCAGATGGGTATCCGCATCGAGGTCGGCGAGCGCCTGCATCATCGTCTCGCGCACGCCGACCTCGTCGATATAGCGCATGTCGAACACTTCCAAGCCTTGCTCGTGCACGAAGCGCTTCTCGCCCGCGTCGACGCTGCGGATGCCGATCTGCCGAATCCATCGGGGACTGATCGCAGGCCCCTGCCCGCCCAGTTTCACGAGCGCCGGCGGACCGAATCCGCACAAGCAGGCGACGGGCATGCCGTGAAGATTGCCGCTCGGCGAGAGCTCGGGCGTGTTGAAGTCGGCGTGCGCGTCGAGCCAGAGCACACGCACCTTCTTGCCGGCCTTGCGACAGTGACGGGCGACGGCGCTGATGGAGCCCACCCCCAAGCAGTGATCGCCGCCGAGGACGATCGGCAGCCGCTCCGCATTCAGCTCCGCATACACGGCGTCATGCAGCAAGCGATTCCATTGCACCACTTCGTCGAGGTGACGATAGCCCTCCTTGGGCGGCTGCCACGGATTGGTCGGTCCATTGAGATTGCCGCCATCGCGCACGAGGAGCCCGCGGCTCATCAGCGCCTCATGAATGCCGGCCACCCGCAACGCCTCGGGTCCCATCGAGGCGCCGCGCTCACTCGCCCCGCAATCGGTGGGGACGCCGATGAGGCTCGCCTCACGCCGCGCTTGTGCCGCGCTCATACCGAGGCACTCTCGCGTACCAGACGCGTGCTCTCCGCGGCTCGTGCAGCGACCACGCGGGACGCGATTCCCGCGAACAGGTTCTTCGGATCCGGCAGCTCCGGAACGAGATCGATGCTCTCGCACTCGGCCGATTTCGCTCGATGGAGGCGGTGCAGGTAACGCAGCGTCGAGAAGTCCTCCAACGCGAATCCGACCGAGTCGAAGATCGTGACGTCGTGATCGGAGCCGCGTCCCGGTGCCTTGCCGGACAGCACGGTGCTCAGCTCGGTGACCGGGAACCCGGCTTCGAGCTGCTGAATCTCCCCTTCGATACGTGACTGCGGTTCGTATTCGACGAACACGCGCGCATCCGGGCGCCGCAGGATGTCCGCGTGCAACTCGGTCTTGCCGGGGCAATCGCCGCCGAGCGCGTTGAGGTGCATGCCGGGACGAATCATATCCGGCGTCAGGATGACGGCGTTGCGCTTGTCCGCCGTCACCGTCGTGACGATGTCCGCGCCGCGAGCGGCTTCCGCTGCCGAGCTACACCGCACGAGACGCAAGCCCGCGAGCTGCAGCAGCGCGAGATTGCGATCCAATTTGGAGGTTGCCTTGGAGTCGATGTCGTACACGCGCAGCTCGCGAATCCCGAGCAGCGCGTGGAAGGCGATCGCCTGGAACTCGCTTTGCGCGCCATTGCCGATCAGGGCCATCACACGCGAGTCGGAGCGCGCGAGCCGGCGGGCGGCAACGACGGAGGTGGCCGCAGTTCGCAGCGCCGTCGCATACGTCATCTCGGACAGCAGCAGCGGATACCCGGTATCCACGTCCGCGAGCACACCGAACGCCGTCACCGTGAGGAGCCCGGCGGCGGTGTTCTTCGGATGACCGTTGACGTATTTGAAAGAGTACTGGCGGCCATCGCACGTGGGCATGAGCTCGATGACGCCCACACTGGAATGGGTGGCGTGCCGTGCAGATTTGTCGAACTCGCTCCAGCGCTTGAAATCCGCCTCGATTTCGTCCGCGAGTCCCTGAATGAAGCGCGCCGCGCCCACCTGCGTGACCAGCTCCTGGATCCGCTCGGTGCCGATGTAGTCGATCATGATTTGCCCCTGCCAAACGGCTTCGTGGGCGTAAGTGTTTGCGCGGGCTGGGCTATTGAATAGCCACAAAAGTGTTCAGTTCGCCCGGTCCATTGATCACTTCGCCAGCGTGCGCTGACGTTTCGACTAACATACAGCCATGGATGAGATCGATCAGAAGCTCATCGCGCTGTTGCGCGAAAACGCCCGCACTCCCGTTGCCGCTCTAGCCAAGACGCTGCGGGTCGCCCGCGGAACGGTCCAAAACCGCATCGTGCGTCTCGAGCGCGAGGGCACGATCGTCGGTTACACGGTGAGGCTGCGGCCCCAGGTCGAAGAGCAACACATCCGCGCGCTCATGACCGTGGCGGTCGAGGGCAATCGCACGGAAGCCGTCATTCGCTCACTCCGCGGCGACCCCGCCGTCGGCGCGCTCCACACGACGAACGGGCGTTGGGACATCGTCGCCGAGTTGCGCGCCGAGAGTCTCGAAGCGTTCGATCGCGTGCTGGCACGGATTCGACTGGTCGAAGGCATCTCGAATACCGAAACGAGTCTGCTGCTCTCCACGCACAAGCTGTGAGTCCGTTGCCCGGCTGGCGATGCTGATTGCCGCTGCGATCTCCAGCTGGCTCGAGTCACGGCCGGCGCACCTTTCACTGCGTGCGAAGCAGCGGCGTGCGCGTGAAGTTCGGAGGTGGGAGGTGCAGGTTCAAACCCCCTCCTCGTATTTTCCTGCGTCCACGGAAGGCTGCTGAGCGCTCTGGAGCGCTGCTTGACCTATTCACTAGGTCGGCAGGTCTCGACCGGCGCCGGGCACGGGGCACTCCGCGCCCGCAAATGCCCACTTCGGAACCTTCCATTGAGAGCTGCCGAGCGCTGCAGCGTTCCGGATAACTTAACAGTTGATGTTGGATAATCCACCATGCAGTGTTAGATTATCCGGATGACCACGCTCCCAAGAGCCGCCGCCCCACTGCTTGCCCAAGCGCTGCGCGCCATGCGGGTGGTAGTCGTCACAGGCCCGCGTCAGGCCGGAAAAAGTACGTTCGTCGAGCATTACCCCGGTCTCGAAGGGCGGCCGTATGTCTCGCTCGACGATCCGGCAACTCTTCGGCGGGCACGCGCCAATCCCGAGGCCTTCGTGCGCAGCGAGCAGCGCATGACGATCGACGAGGTGCAGCGCGAGCCGGATCTCATCCTCGCGATCAAGTCAGTGGTCGATCGACAGCGGCCCCAGCTTCGCGGGCAGTTTGTCCTCACGGGCTCAGCCAATCTGCTGATGATGAAGCGAGTCGGAGACTCGCTCGCGGGGCGCGCGTACTATCTCAGGCTTTGGCCGATGACGCGGCGTGAGCAGCTCGGACTGGGGAACACGGGGAACTGGGATCGCTTCTTCGACGAGGACGTAGGCAGCTGGCTGGATGTCGCGCGCGCAGACAAGGCGCCCCGTGCGTCGTGGCAGGACCACGCCGCGCGCGGCGGCTTTCCGGAAGTAACGGTCACCGAAGGCGGACTCTCTCCCGCCGACCGCACACTGTGGTTTGACGGATACGTCACCACCTATCTCGAGCGCGACTTGCGCGATCTTGCGTCCGTCGCCGATCTCGCTGACTTTCAGCGCCTCATGCAGGCGGCGGCCCTGCGTATTGGCAATCTGTTGAACCAAAGCGAGCTGGGACGGGATGTGAAGCTTCCAGCAATGACGGTGCACAGGTACCTCAACCTGCTTGAGACGTCGTACCAGATCGTGCGCCTCGAACCGTACGCAGTGAACCGGACGAAGCGCTTGATCAAGACGCCCAAGCTCTATTGGAACGATTCCGCCTTAGCACTCCATCTCGGGCTGGATGGAGCTGACGGTGCTCCGCAGGGCGCACACTTCGAAAATCTGGTTCTTTGCGACCTGCTTGCATGGCGCGACATCCACGTGCCGCGCGCCGAGGTGACGTATTGGCGCACGGCGCACGGCCACGAAGTGGATTTCGTGCTCGAGCTGCGGCGGGAGCTGGTGGGCGTCGAGATCAAAGCCAACGGCCATCCCTCATTGGCCGACGTGCCGGGCCTGCGTACCTTCCTGACTGAACACCCGAAGAGCGCACGCGGCGGAATCGTCCTGCACGGCGGAAACGACAGTTACTGGCTGGATGAGAGGATTCTTGCCGTGCCGTGGTGGCGCGTAATGTGACATCCGGTCCAGCAAATCACATCGCGCGACGGCGAAAGCAGGGC
>Ga0081455_10001954_pt1 | contig 24756 bp, 37 predicted proteins | sample TabmetS3T2R1_FD_70207 | JGI IMG/M metagenome (GOLD analysis project Ga0081455, IMG submission 70207) | Tabebuia heterophylla rhizosphere microbial communities from the University of Puerto Rico - S3T2R1 | ecosystem: Host-associated > Plants > Roots > Rhizosphere ...
CGTCTGGCGCGCGTTGCGGGACAAAAATTCCCCCAAAGCGGTAAAATCACCGCGCTTTTCAGGTATGCAAGTATGGTGCCCTGCCTTTGCGTGTGTCGGACACCAGCGCATCGTCGTAAAGCTGCCGCATCGATCCGACACTCTTCCAGCTGAACAGGGGCACACGAATTGCGCAGACAATCTGCTGCGCATTAGTAGCAACAGCTTATGACAGACGATCCAACGCGCGCCCCGCGCGTCCTTATCATCGAGAACGACTTTCTCATTGGCGAGATGCTTCACGACATGGTCGCCGATCTCGGCTACGTCGTGACCAAGGTCGCGCATCGGTTGCCGTCAGCACTCAACGAAATCTCAAAGGACAACTTCGACGGTGCGCTGGTGAATATCGGCATCGACGAACAGAAACACGGAAACGAGATTGCGGACATCCTACTCGCGAAGGACATCCCCTTTGCATTCGTGACCGGATACGACCACCCGATGAAGGAACGGCACGCGGGCATTCCGCTGCTGCAGAAACCGTTTAACAGTGAGCAACTGCGCGTCCTGCTGGAAACGATTATTGGGCCCGGCGGCAGTCCAAACCAAAGCACCTCGCACGCGGCGTAAAAACGTTGCGCAACTCCGGCTCAGCCTTCGCCGCGCGCCCGCGATTCATAGTCGCCGGCATGGGCGCGGCAATGAAAGGTGCGCTTGAGGACCTTCTTTTTCTCCCCCTCCTTTTGCACCCTCACGACTTCGACGCCGATCGGCACCATCTTCTGGCATTCAATACAGCGAACCAGCTCGGAGAGATAAACCTCCTCGACCAGCACTTTGCCCTTGATCGCTATTTTTCCGATCAGTTGACGCATAAGTGTCGCCGCTCCTTTCTCGCATCATACGCGAGTCGGCAACGGGCGGGCATTGCCCGGACGCAGGCTTATTCCGGTTCCGTCACCGCGCGAAAGCGCACCAGTGCATGATAAGTGCGGCCGTCGGCCTCGCGCCTTACATCGGCGACAGCGAAGCGAAAATTGACCAGGCGGTGGCCGGAAAGCGCCAGCGGTGCGTCATCAAGCGCCTGCAGGAGCGCGCCCGCAATAACATGTGCCTCCCGCTGCCCGCCCTGCCGCGACCAGGCATGCAGCGTCAACTGATGCTCGAGCCCCGGCTCGCTGCCGCTGGAAAAATCCGCGACGCGCATCTCACCGAGCGTGACGTAGGGAAACGCCGCTTCGCGCGGCGGCTCGTCGTAGATTTTTGTCCCGCCGAGCGTGGCAATGAGTGCGGCATGGTTCGTCAGCGCGTCGTGCACAGCGGCACGCAACGCCGCGGAAGCGGCAATCGACATGAAGAGCCTCGTTCTGAAATCAGGAATCAGGCAGGCTGCGGATCAGCGCCTGGCGCTCAATCCTCCCGCCGTTCCGCATCGATCTCGAGGAAGCGGCGGTCGGCGCTCTCGCGCAGCGCGATAATTCGGTAAATGCGCGCGCCCTCGCGCAAGCGATGCCGCGTGCTGATGCCGCCTCGTGCACGGATGACGATGCGAAAGCGCAGTGCCGCACCTAAACTGTCTGCGGCGACATCGCTGCGGGCGGAGACCGGCGTTACCTGCGCCCAAAACGTGTTCCCTGCTTCGTAGGTGCGAACGACCCCGCCCGCGTCGTCGCCGGTCTCCACCGGCGTCTCCAGCACGAGCCGGCGCTTGAGCGCGCCGATATCCACCAACGGCGCGCTCACAGCGGGAGCATCCGGTAGGCTGCGACCAGCGCCGCAGCGTTGGGCGGCAGCGGCGCGCCTTGCATTCCCCCGACAACGCCACGGTTCTCGTACCAGTGCGCAACGAACAGGCGCACTGCCTGGCGCAGCGGCTCCGGCACGTCGGCTGCCGCATCGCCAAAACCCGCGGCGACATCGAGCTCGATGCCCGCCGCGATGCGCGTTGGCATCGGCAGCGTCCACGGCCTGAAAGAAAGTGCCGACGTGCTTGCGTCTAAAACGAAGGAACGCAGGTCGATGGCGCGCCCTTCGCCGTCGAAATCAAAAACCCGTGCAGCGATGAGCGCTCTGACCGGTGCCGGTCGCAGCGCGATGCGCCCATTTTCCGGCCAGCAGTCGAGCACAACGCGCCAGCCTTGGGTGATGAGCGCCAGGCCGGCCTGCCTCTCGACATGGATGCGGCCTGCCGCAATCAGCGCCGCGATCAGCGAATCGTCGTCCGCTGTCTCGACGCGCAGGAAGGCTTTCGCCTCGGCGAGCGACAGCGGCTCGACCGCAGGCGGCGTGAGCAGAATAGATGCCATGAAATGATTTTCCGAAAATTGCACGCGGCTGCGTCATCCGGGGCCCGGGCCTGGGCCCGCGCCCCGAAACAACGGAGGCATCGCGTTGGACTGCGTTCTTGAGTCTCGGGGGGCCCGCGCGCCTCAGGCCGGCTCGCCGCCGAAACCGCCGCCGCGACGGACGGAGCGATCGAACTCGTAGACGATGTCGGCGCGGCTGTTCTGGTCAGCCTGCTCGGCGAGCCGCACGTAGCATTGGGCCAGATTCGCCCATTGCGGCCGCAGCGCCGGGCTCGTTTCCCGGGCGGCGCGGGTACGCAGATGTGCGGCGAGCGCACGATATCGGTCGGCGGGGCTCATAGGTTACGTCGCTTACTCAAACCATGTCTTTCTACACATCAACGAAAACCAAGCAGGTGGCCACCCGTTCCCGCGCCTCACCAAAAATTCCCAACTTTTTGATCGGAAGTTCAGTGCGTTGGTTCACGCTTGCCTTTCGTCCCGGTTCCAAGGCCAACGGCGCGTTGACAAAGTTCCGCAGCCAAGGCTGATGCAGGGTCATGTCCCGCCTCTTCTCCCTTGTTGCCCTCCTGCTGTTCGTCTCGCCTGCTCTCGCCCTTACCGGTAATGCCCCGCCGGCAGCCGGTTGGGCCGCGCGCGCCATAGTGATGATCGTGGATAAGCGCGAGGATCTGTGCACCGGCACCGCTTTGACGCGCGATCTGGTCCTTACCGCCGCCCATTGCGTGGTCCGCAACGTCGACTACCAGATCAAGGCCTACCAGACCGGCGTCGACATACCGGCGCATACAATCGTTCGCCATCCGCGCTTCGACTATGCGAGCTACACCGCAAGCCGCGCCACCGCCGACGTCGCGCTCATCAAGCTTGTCGCGCCTTTGCCCGACGAGGTGATCCCGGCGTCGCTTGCCGCACCGCGGCGTGTCGCCCCCGGCGAAACGCTGACCATTGCCGGCTTCGGCGTCACGATCGCGGGAACCGCGCGCGGGCTTGGCCAGCCGCGCATGGCGACGCTCACCGTGACGGGAAAGCCCGGTTCCCTGCAGATCCGTGTTTACGATATCGCCACCCGGAACCAGCGCATCGGGCTTGGCGGCTGCACCGGGGATTCCGGCGCACCCGCTTATGACGGCGAAGGCCCGCTGGTGATCGGCGTGGTGAGCTGGTCGACAGCGCCCGGCGACGAAACTGGTTGCGGCGGCCTCACCGGCATTACGCCGCTTCTGAGCTACCGCGACTGGATCATCGACACCGCGCGCAAGCTGAACTCGCCGCTCGCGCCTTAGACCCACGAAGACGGTGCAACAACCATGAAGAAGAAGACGCGCGGCGCAAAGAAGCAAAAACGAGAAGCCTCTCCTTCCCGGTTGATCGATGCCAGAGTCAAAAAGCTGGGTGATTGGCGGGGCGAGACACTCGCCAGAATCCGGACTCTTATCAGGCAGGCGGATCCCGATGTCGTCGAAGATGTGAAATGGCGAAAGCCGTCGAACGCGATGCTGGGCGTTCCAGTGTGGGAACATGACGGAATCATCTGCACAGGTGAGACATACAAGGCTTCCGTCAAGATGACTTTTGCCAGGGGCGCTTCGTTGGATGACCCTTCGGGCCTCTTCAACGCCAGCCTCGAAGGCAACACCAGGCGCGCCATCGATTTTCACGAGGGCGACAAGATCGATGCAAAGGCGTTGAAGTCGCTCGTTCGCGCCGCCGTCGCAAAGAACACGTCGGCAAAAAAGCCGGACCTAAATAAACGGCCCCGAAGGCCGAAGCCTCCGGGGCCGAACTGACTCACTCAGATACTGACTTGTCGATTATCTTACCAGCAACGGCGAATCTTGCGGACATATCCGTTGATATTTTCCCGCACGACGCGGCACTGACGGCGATAGGTATAGCCGTCGTCATAGGCGTAACCGCGATAGCGGGGGCCATAATAACCATCGTAATAGCCATAACCCGGACCAACGCCGACTCCGACGCCGACCGGACCCGCGCCGATCCACACACCCTGAGCGTTTGCCGGCATCGACACTGCGATGCCCGCCGCAGCCAGGATTCCGATTGCAAGTTTTCTCATTGGAACCTCCTTGGTTGCACGGACGGAAACGCGCGGATACTTGGGACGTTCCGGCAAAATTGTGATTTCCGTCACAAAAAGCGTGTTTTTGGGCGGCTTTTCAGCCACTTCAGCTGCTTGTGAGTGAGGTTTCACCCAGGTTCCACGCGGCGCCGAGGTGCCGGCGGATTCGCGTTTTAAACGCGGGCTTGTGGTTCAAATTTAAATGCGTTCCTAGAGCAGGACGCCGATCGTAATTCCGATCAGCAGGTAGATCACCGCTGCGCTGGCTGGGGGCAATGCAAGTCGCCAGCCACGCGGCAAATATATCGGCACGATGCCGACAAATAGCAAAATGCAAAATACGGCTATGAAAGCCTTCAATTCCCACATTTCTCGAATCGAGCTCCGATGACTCTTGTAAAGCAAAGCAACCAGTGCTGGCAACGCGGGCTACCGGCCGCGCCAGGTCAAAACGAATCACACGACGTCGCGGTCGCGTGGCATGTTCTGTGTCGGTCGCGCGATCACAAAAGTGAGAGCAGCGATTCTTTGTGACGACCGTCACAGGCGCCGCCCATTGCGCCGCCTATCTGAACGTCACGCGGGGCAATCTTTAATGTCGAGAGACGACCATGAGTGAATATTTGCCCTACGTTTGGCGGACGACCTATCGGACCGGCCTCGTAAGAACGACCAACCACGATCTGGAAGCGGCGCATGAAAGAGCGCGCCAGTATCTTGCGACAGCGCGGACAAAGAAGCCGCGCCGCCCGACGACCGGAACGAAATGACCGCAGGACATTGCAGCGCCTGAAGGCCGCTTTTCCTCCAAGCGGCCAAGGCGCTGCTGTACGGTTATCGCGTTGAGACGAGCGCTCGAATCTTCAGTACTGCCGAGTACGGCGCTTCGCCGCGGGCTTTTCCTGCGTCGCCGGTGTCGCGTATGGGCTTGGATTGCACCATCCGCGACTGCCCGCCAGCACGACCGCGCGGCATTGCTCGATCGAGTAATACTGGCAGTCCCAGTAGATACTTTCCTCGCCGTTGCCGATCACTGCGCACCATGGGGCCTCGCGCGCCGTGACAGGCTGGGCGCTCCAGGAAAGCGAAGTTACCACGGCCACAAGCGCCAAAATCGCTGCACGGGTCATCGGAATCTCCTTCGCAGGCCCCCGCATAATAACACCAGCAAGGCCTCATTATTCTGGTGTCGGGAGCCTCTTTCCTCCGCAGTGATCTGCCGGACTAACGGGCCGCCTCATGCTCCGATTGCAGGCCGGCGCCGACCGGCGCCAGCTGCGGCTCTGCATTCGTTCCGACGAAAATTCTCATGACGGCGCCCGACGCCGCGAGCGCCGCGACGCCGATTGCAGCGCCTGCAATCATGTCCGAGACGAAGTGCGCGCCCTGCACCGGGATAGCGAGGAAGCACGCTATCTGCTGGACAAATACAAACCAGCGCGCCGGCGTCCGCCACGTCGCCCAGATCCAAAGCAGAACCGTCGCTGTGTGGAAGCTCGGGAAAGAAATCGCTCCTTCCGGAATCTGATCTGCATACACGTCGACGACACCGGCACGCAGCGCGTCATAGGCCGGCTTGAAATCGGAGAACTGGACGAACAGCCCAGGGTGGCGGTCGTGCGACATGGCATGCTGCACGTATGCGCCATATGACGGCACGAAGATGGCGATGATATACACGACCGCCAGCGATATGGCCGTCGCGATTAAAAATCGAGCCAGCCGCTCGGCCTGCCCGTAGCATGCCAATATGACGATGATGACCAGGGCCATGTAAGGCCACATCAAATAAGACAGGCGGCAGATCTCGGCAAAGACCGGATGCTCGACGTGCCACTTGAAATAAGCGACCCAATCGAAGCCGACGAAACGATCGGACATCATCAGCGCATCGTCGATGAAATCGAAATTCCGTCCGATATAGGCAGGTGCAAGATGCCCGATGATGTTGATGGTCTTGAGCGCGACGACGTTCGCGAGGGCGAAGCAAGCAATGGCGAGACGACGATAACGTCGCGCCTCCAGCACCAAGGCACATCCCGTCAGGACCGCAGCCAGCAGCAGCTCCACGGCTATCGGGCGTGAGAGCCGGAATCCTTGCGGAAGCTGAGCGATCAGACTCGCATCGAGCAGGAAAGCGCACGCGCTGACGACATAGACCGCAACGAATGTGCGGCTGATACTGCGGGCTTCCATGTCAGACATCCGGTTGCGAAAGACGAATTGACCTGCGTAATTGAAATATTCTGTAAACACCCCGCGCATAAATCCGACGCATACGAAAACGTCATGCAAATCAACGCATTAACAATTCAAAACATCAGCCAAAGGCGGTCCGATGACCTCCGACTTTGATATTTCGCTCGCGATGCCGAACGATATTCCCGGCATCCTGGCGCTGCAGGAACCAAACCTGCCCGATAGCGGCGGCAGCCTGTCGGTCCGGTTGACCGCAGACTGGTTCAAAAACGCGATACTCGCAAAGTCGGTCGTGGCGGGTCGGCGCAACAGCAAAGTAGTTGGCTATGTCTCAGGAACGTCGTTGGCAGCGAAAGCGCACGTAGGCATAATTCAGTCGATGCTACAAACCTTTCCGCCGCCGCCCGATTGCTATCTCTATGGTCCGGTCTGCGTGGCCGAAGCGGAGCGCGGAAAGGGACTCGCCGGCGCGCTGTTTGAGGTCTTGCGGACGCATATGGGTAACCGCCCTGCGATGACGTTTGTGCGGACAGATAACGCTCCATCACTACAGGCACATCGCAAAATGGGCATGCGGGACCTCGGACCTTTCGTCCACGAAGGCGTCCCCTACATTGCCTTCGAATATCCCGCGTGATCGCGTCTTATCCGCTTGCCCGATGGTCGTCTATGCTGTCTGCGGTTTCCTCGCACGCTGCCGCCAATTCCAGAAATTCGTTTTTGGCCGCCTCATTCTCCGCGCTCGCAGCAAGCAGTCGATAATAACTTGCCTGCTCTCGATAATAATCGGAGTTGTGCATGTGAGGATCGGTTGTCTCGCAAAGGTCTGCGCGATCGCCAACCAGACTAGCTACCGCGACCTCGCAGTTGGGTCAGGAATTCTGACCGACGCCGCAACCCGGCGATGGCGAATTCGCAAAAACCGGTGTGTCTTAAAAACGCGTCGGGAACGGCTTCAGTTGGGGTCTTGCCTGACTGCTGCGACCCCGAGAGCCGTTCCCGGCATGCCGTTCCCAATTTGCCGCTGCGATAGGCCCGAACGTTTGGCCCTAACGGTCGTTGCGGCCCTTCTGACCCGGTGGTGTCATCCAAACCTCCGTGCCTGGATTTCGAATCCCGCGCCGTCCCCCTGCTCGTCCGGCACTCACAAGCATACGAACAGGAAGATGGCGAACCTATAGCCGTGACGCGGAACTTTGCCGAATTGCAAACCGTGTGACACTCCGACCACACAGGTAACGAACTACTCCAGCCTGATAATGTTCGTGATTCCAAAAAAGAACTGACCCCAGACGGCAGGGGTCGCCACTGGGGTCAATCTCTGCTGGACGCTCGGGGTTGGGGGACGGAGGGGCGTCCAGCTTCCACCTCGAGATATGCCGGATCGAACGTGCTTCAAGGGGCCGCGACGCAGTGTCCGGGCCGCTTTCCAAGAGCAGACATTTGCAGGCCCCAAGCCCTTGTTTGCTAACCGGGCGCCAGCCGGTACCCTTGGTTTCGCCATGAAAATGAGGGCGCACGCACTTGGTCCTGCGAACGGCGAGCAGTATTCGCAATTGATCCGTCAAAGCGGGCTGCCTGTTACCGGATTGCTGGAGCAAACCGAGTGTTTTGAGTTTTGTGACGATCAGGATGTGATCGTCGGGTTCGCCGGACTGAAGCGGGCGGGGGTTGATGCACTATTGCGGTCGCTCATTGTCGTTCCGGAACGACGAAAAGCGGGGTTTGGATCGGCCATTGTCGAGTGGGCAACGGGCTTTGCTGCCCGCGATGGGATTTCGCAACTCTTTTTGCTGACCACCACCGCCCAGCCATTTTTCATCAAGTGCGGATTTCAGACAATCGACCGCGCCAGCGTTCCTGGGCTAATCGGCGGATTGTCAGAATTTTCGGAATCATGCTGTTCCTCGGCGCACGTCATGAAGCGAAATCTGACCGGCGGCATTTGATGTCCGCTTCGGGTCGCAAGCGGGCATCACGGAAGGCCCCATTGTGGTACAAATATCGCAATTAAATGTGGGGAGGTTGCCATGCGTAAGACTGTGCTGGTGATTGCGTTCTTGCTCGCCCTCGCCGCGCCGGCGGCCGCTCAAAAGGCGCAGATCGACGCCATCAACGCAAAATGGATGGAACTGTTCAACAAAGGGGATTTTGCAGGAATTGCCGAGTTGTACACCGTTGACGCCGTCGCATTCCCGCCTGGCTCCCCGATGGTGAGAGGGAAAGCCGCAATCGGCGCGATGTGGAAAGGCATGGCGGAGCAAGTGGGCAATCCGAGAGTCGCGGCGCTGGAGGTCAAGCGATTAGGGCCCGCAACGGCACGCGAGATCGGGACCTTCAGCCTGACGACCAAGGGATCGTCACCGAAGGAAATTTCAGGGAAATATCTTGTTCTCTGGGAGAGAGTCCGGGGCCAATGGAAACTCGCCGCTGATATCTGGAACGACGGCAAATAACAAAAAAGAACTAGCATGACGAGAAATCCGATCCTGTAGGCGGCTGACGGGCTATGGCGGGCGCTCTCGTACAAACAGTCATCATGCTCGTTTTGTACGCGCTCGTGCTGACATTTCTCGGCATGTTCGTGCTCAAGTATTTTGTTCGACAATTGCCCTTGCTCAGTCACGCGATGATTTTCTTTTGGGCTGTCTTCCGCGTGCTGCTTGCCGCCACCGCGCTTTGGGCCATTGTGTTCTTTCTCAAAATCGAGGTCCCGTCGCAATTATCCGGGCTATTTGGTGTGGCATGTGTGTGCGCCGTTGGCTGGCTTCTTTCACACGATCTCGAACATCGATACGGGGTCAGAGGCGGCAAATTCCCCGGCCCCGGCGCCAGGGTGATACTGAGCCTTATAGCCCTCACGTGCGTCTATATCGGGATTACGTATGTGGTGACTCTCCTCTAGCGTGGAAACTTGCGCGCCGCATGGCGCAAATAGAGATATCGCTAGCCCGCCGATTGCTTACAACTACCGGGTCAGCCTGCCCGTGAGAAAAATAGCGACGAGTACCGCTGCGATGACCGCAAGCGGATGACCGTCAGTTGCCATTACGATGGCAAGCAGGACCGCGAGCGCAGCAACAAAAATCACAAAGCGGAGCGGTCCGGTCATCGGTTTGATCTGCGTTGCGTCAGCGCTGCTTGATCACGCAGGGGTCCCGTGCGGTGCGTCGAGCATGCCGCTTTGAGCCAAAAGCGGACGTGTGCGGCGCAACTAGCAGGGTCCGCTAAGGGCCAAAAGCAGACATATGCGCACAATAAGCGATGTCATTGAGGGCGGCCTCGAAGGCGCCTTGCAAATGCGTCGGACCTTTCGGCGACGTATTGCTCAACGACGGCACGAACCGGGTGCGGAAGTTCTGGATTCTCCAGAATGCGTCTGATGGTCTTGATGGATAGGCGGTCAATGTTGTGTTTCTTGTTTACGATGGTCCAGGCTGTAGCCCGATGAATGCCGAGCGCTTTTGCTTGTTGGTCTAGCTTAGCGTAGCCGCAAGCGATCAGCGCCTCCCTAATGTGCTGAATTCCGACCGCATAATTGCGTCGTGAATCGCGCCGCATGAAATCCTCTGCGAAGCAACACTTCTCTGCCTCAGAACACTCTGGGGTTGTGAACAATTGATACGTGTAGAGGTAAACGAGTATGACAAATCAACGTTCCGTCGATATAACCACTCAATATTACAGGACAAAATAGTAACCTAATTCCTAGTTCGATAAACTTATTCGATCACCTCATCGGCACGCTCAAGCAGTGACAGTGGGAGGGTGAGTCCAAGCGCCTTCGCGGTCTTGTTGTTAATGACCAACTCGAACCGCGTTGCTTGTTGTATTGGCAATTCACTCGGCCGAGCGCCACGCAGAATTTTTGCCACCTGCTCGGCGGCGGTCGTATAGATTTCGGATGTGGTCGCCCCGTAGGACATGAGACCGCCCGCGTCGACGTAAAAACGGAACGCATGCACCGTGGGTAACTTGGTTTCGATCGCGAAGTCGGCGAGTTGCTGAGGCCGTGGATGGGTGCTGAGAACAACGTCGGGATATACCAACAATGCCTCAGGACGCTCCTTCGCGATCGTCTTAAGCTCCGATTGAAGCTCTTCGGTTCCTGTAAGGTGAGCTGCTTGCATTGTCATGCCCAGGCGTGGTGCGACGTCCTGGGTTAGTTTGAACGCATTGGGCGCAGCTTCGGCATCATGAACAAACATCACCCGTGAAACCGTGGGAATTGCCTCGCGCAGAAGTTCGAGGCGCTTCGGCATCATCTCCGTTGTCATGCAGGTAACACCCGTCAGATTTCCGCCGGGGCGAGCGAGGTTCTTTACGTGCAGGAACGGATCGCACGAGTAAACGACGATGGGCGTGGTCTTCACGGTTTCGGCGGTACTTCGCGCCGCTCTCGTGCCCATTGTGAATATGACATCGACCGGCGCCTGCACGAGCTCAGCAGCTAAACCCGATACCCGGTCGTATCGGCAATCCGCAAATCGCTGTTCAATGATGAGATTCTTGCCCTCGACGTAGCCTAATTCCGCCAGCCGAGCCCGGAAAATATCGAAGTGGGGGCGCTTAGGACCGGGACCACAAACCTCCAGCCAGCCAACACGCGCTATCCCGGCAGCTTTTTGCGCTTCGAGCGCAGTTGACATCGCGAAGACGCTTAGGCCGAGAGCAAGAACAACCACTCCAATCCGTATACCTGTCCCATTCACCTTCATGGCACGGTCCTCCGGCGTCTCTACTAATTCTGAACAACAGGCTGGGACTTGGCAATGTCCGCTTGGGTGATTGACCGACATTTGCGGTGGACCAACCCGTGTCCGCTTTACTCCCGATAGCGACCACGAAAGCGTGTGTGGGCGCAAACCGTCATGTCTGCTTTGGGCCAAAGAGCGGACATTGGTCAGCTACTGAGGAAGCGGTATATGCTCAGTTGATCCAGTCATTGCGTATAGGCAAGGCGCAAAAAAATTTTCGATCTGTTCTTGGCGAACATTGGGTGAGTACCTGTCATATCCGGGCACTGGAATGGAAACGTTATTAACATCCCCATCGGCTCAATTTTTCGCCTTGATACTGATGCTGCTCGCGGTAGCGTTCGGATATTACAAGGGGCGAAACGCGGCTGTCGTGAGCGGTCAGTCGCTTACCTGGACACAAATTCCTTTAATTGCACTTGCGATAATCTCGATCGGCCCAAGCATACTCGCTGTCGTCCTCTATTTTGCCTACACCTTCGGTATCATCCAACCCGGTCCGCGCGGATTTAGATTTTCACAAGTATTTATCTTTGGGTCGCCCGTCGAGTTTGCCCTAATAAACTGGCCGTTTGTAGCCTTATACCTGGTTTGCCGCATATGGCCGAACTTGGGAGGGGCGCGGCTTGCGATGTGGTTTTCCGTTGTTGCGATGACTCTCCCAAATGTAGTCTTGTTTGGATTGGCGCCGGAGATGGTTTCAAATGCTCGCGATGCTGGCCAAGGCATTGGTGTTATCGAAGCCATGCTCAGTTTTCCCGTCATCCCGATCATGATTATCTCCGCACTCACGGCGCCTATACCGCTTATCGGTTTAGCCGGTTGGTTGGTGGGCCAAAGTGTCGGGCGGTTCGTCAGCGCGACCCATCCCAAGAAAAATTACAAGAAAAATTAAATGACGCGATCCAGACGGCCATAGCGCTATGTTGAGCCAACTGCGGAGATACAAGGCAAGGACAAATTCGAGTGCAGGGGTTGAAGTCGTCATGTGGTCTCATCTACTCGTCCTCGCCTTCGCTCTGCTCGTGCTGCCCGCCCAAGCCCTGGCCGGTGCCAAGGAGAAAGTCGCGGCGCTCGCTCCGTCGGGGCTGGTGCTCGCGATCGACGAAAAGGGCAACGAGTTGGTGGTTCAGAACGCCGACAAGCCCTTCGTCCCCGCCTCCGTCACCAAGATCGTGACCGCGTGGCTGGCGATGGAGGTCCTCGGCGGCGACTATCGTTTCGAGACCCGCTTCTACCTGGACGGCAAACGGGTGCTCTACATTCGCGGCGGCGGCGATCCGTTTCTGATCTCCGAAGAGCTGGCTCAACTCGCGTCGGATCTGGTCGCCGCAATCGGGACGAAGCCGTTAAGCGGCATCGTGCTCGACTCGAGCTACTACCCCTCCGACATCCGCATCCCGGGCATCGAGGACAGCAAAGAATCCTATGATGCCCTGAACTCCGCGCTCGCGGTGAACTTCAACACGATTAACGCCGTGCGCAAGGGCGAGACCATCTCCTCCGCCGAGCCGCAGACCCCGATCACGCCGCTGGCGATCAGCCAGTTCCGGGCGCGCGGCCCAAAAGGTCGCGGCCGGATCAGTCTGAGCCAAGATCCTGCGGTGAGTCTGAAATACGCGGGCGAACTGATTGCCGCGTTCATCAAACGCGCCGGCGGTACCGTGCAGGGCAACATTTCAATCGGATCCGTGCCCAAGGGCCTGGAGCCGGTCTACGTTCATCGCCAGTCGCGCACCCTTTCCAAGGTCCTCGCCGAGTTGCTCATCGGCTCGAACAACTACATCGCCAACCAGGTCTTTCTGGAGATCGGAGGACATCGCCTGGGCGGGCCGGTCAGCCTCAAGAAGTCGCTCCAGGTCGCGAACGAGATGCTCGCCAAGCACGGCCTCGTCGAGTCCATCCATCTCGAGGAAGGCTCGGGCATAAGCCGCGGCAACCGCTTCACGGCGCGCGGCCTCGCTCAGTTGCTGCACCTCTTCGAACCCAATGCCAACCTGCTCCGGCGCGGCGAGGGCGCTCGCTTCAAGACCGGCACCTTTTCCGGCGTCCGCACTTTGGCGGGCTATGCCGACACCTCCAAGCACGGCCGCGTGCGCTTCGTGATCTCGCTCACAAGCGACGACGGCGCGATGCGCTTCCAGCTGCTCAAGGCCATGCAGTCGGAGCTATAGACGGAGGCGTGCCCGTCGAGTTGAAGTAGCGCGACTTCGGCCGCGCGGTGCGCCAGGAGGGTTCAGCAGTTGCCCTTTTTTCGCTGGCCAGGAGGGCAAAAACCTTTTCGCTCCCATTTGGTCGGAGGTCGAACCACCGATCCGTATCCCGAATAGGGATAAGCCTGGTTGTAGATGTAAGGCCGCGACGTGCGCGGTTGGCTCTGCCAGCAACGCGCAAACTCATCGCAGACCAGTTGGGCTTTTTCGACCGATGGGGCTAGATCCATGACTCTGCTGGCGCCAATCGGCGCGGCAAATGCTGGCGCGGCAATGACCGCGACAAAAATTGCTGCGCCGGCGGTTGGTCTCCAGTTGCACATTTGAACCTCCCAATCCCTAATTCCGTTGCGCAATCAAGGTTCCGGTGTCGCACCAGCCACGGTTCCCAAGTTCCAGTCGGCTGATGACCCCGATAGGCGGAAGGATCAATGACAAGCGCTCAATCGTTATTGAGCATGCGCGCGTTTTTCATCCTTGCGTGTCTGGTGCTGTTCATCGCTTCGACAGCGGAAGCTCGCCATCGGCACCGGCCCGGTGGCCACTTTCCGTATGTTTATGGGTTGGCACCTGGGGACGACCTGCGTAGTGCTCGCCGGGGTCGAGAAAAACTTAGAGCCGCGGACATTGTGCCGCCGAACTGGCAGCTTCAACCCGCCGACCCCAACTGGCACGGAAAGCGGTTTCTTTCTCCCGACGGTTTGTCCTGGCTTGCCGCTTATTCTTTTCCAGTCGCCGGTGAATCGATTGCAAAACACATGCAGTCGGTCGCGTTTGCCGAGGGCGAGACACTGACCTACCTGCGGGGACAGCCTGACTGGATCGTGGTGTCAGGAATTAAGGACGATCGAGTTTTTTATCGCAAGGCCTTCATCGCCTGCGATGGAAAAATCTGGCGCCACATTGCATTCGAATACCCAATTCGCCAGCAACAGGAGATGACTCCGTTTGTGATGCGCGCGGCAACTATCCTGGATTTTGCAAAAAACGATGGGTGCGAAGAATCTGCGGCATCTGTCACGCCTGATCGCTAAGCCATCTGGAAACTGCGTCAGAAAAGAACGAGACGCCTGGATGAAATCTCGCTAGCGCACTGAAACATAGCAGACTGCGCCGTCCGGAAGTAAAGCCCGCGTTTCCTCTTCAAGTTGGCCGGTTGCCAAGCGCGTAAAGCGCAAGCGGACTTAGCGGCCCGACAATTGCTGCGGTCCACCCCCATCCTTTGGCGGAACGCCCGCGGGCACGAGCCATATGCTCGGCGATCACCATCGAGGCGACGGTCGAAAAAATTATCAACGCCCAAATCGCCATTATGACTGCTTCGTCATTGCTTGCCGTTGTCTTTGCGGGGCAGGTCGAACTCGACCGTGAGCGCGGGCTTGCTGCCCGGATCGACCATGAGCCTGTAGCTCTCCGCCAGAGCTTCGAGGCTCGCTCGCTTGTGCGGGTCGGTCTCGCGTTCCGCTTTGGAAAGAAGATCGAGCGACATCGCGAGATAGTTGTCGGCGGAGGTCATTTTGCGTCCTCACCCGCAAAGCAGCCCCCCTGCACTTATAAAAAAATATATTCGCCCCTGCGCGTCAACTGCAAACATTTACCGCAGGAACCGCGGGTGCCGCACGCGCGTTCGCCTCCCGGGCAATTATGCCCGACATGGAGCTTGAAGATGAAACGCACATTGATGGCGGCGGGCCTGATGGCCTGCCTTGCCGGGGCGCAGGCGTTTGGCCAGACGGTCGGCGTTGGCCCCGCAGACACGATCGTCGTTGCACCCGAGCAGCGAACCGTGATCAAGGAATACGTCGTGAAAGAGAGGATTGCTCCCCTCCAGGTGCAGGAGAGGATTGCTGTGGGAACCCGGCTTCCGGCCGACGTGGAACTGAGAGCAGTTCCACCTGCATGGGGTCCGAGCTTCTCGAAATACCGCTACGTATATTCCAATGATCGCGTTTTCCTGGTCGAACCGTCAAACCGGACGGTCATTCAGGTCATCGACTAAGTTGAGCGTCACCACGAAAGAGGGCCGTGTCCTCCCCGGCCCTCTCTCGGTGGGCGGCCAAGACAGCGCCAAGACAAATGTCCGAGCAAGAAAACATCCCGCACGTCGAAGAAAATGTCGACCTTGTGCCGGAATCCCGTTCGCACGGCGGGGCTCCAGGCTTCAACAGTTTCCACCTCAACCTTGCCCTGGCGACCGCGCTGTCGGTCCTGTTGTTGCTTTCGTATTTCATATTCAGCCCGGCCTGAAGCGGTCAAAGGCCGGACTTATCTCGTGCGCGTGGGCTTGCCGGCGTCGGTCGCCTCCGGCCCGAAAAACATCTGCTCGACATTGCCGTCGGCGAGCGCCCGCTCGCAGATCACGCAGGGCCGCGAGGTCGAATAGATGATCGCGCCGGAAAGATCGCGGCGGCCCAGGCGCCGTTGCGCATCCCAAAGCGCCACGCGCTCGGCATGCGCATCCGGATTGCGCTCGCTCACCACGCGGCTCGGCCCGTATCCGACGATCGTGTCGCCCATCACCATCACGGCGCCGAACGGCTGATCGCCGCTTGCGACGGCCTCGCGCTTCATGCGCGCGGCTTCGGCGACAAACAGCTGCGCCGTCGTGGCGTCGCGTGCGGCACCCGGCCGGACTCCCTGGAAAAATGCGGCGATGCTGCCCAAAGCCGCGAGCGCAAAATGGCGGCGATCGAGATTTTTTCTGTCACCGCGTGTCATGAGGTCACACCGTCTGTTCGACCATTCATTCGATCACTTCGCCCGCGTGCGAAAACCACCCGCGCGAAACGCGGATGCGTTCGCGGTTGGATATAACGATCCTCCCCGCTTGGAAAGACTGAATGATAGCAGCCGCCGCTTGCCGCGAGGCGCCCGCAGTTACCGCCGTGACGTCACGTTGTCGTGACTGTTGACCTAGATCAACGCTGCCGAACGTTGTCAGCGCGACGCTTTCGACACAGCCAGAACGGAGGCAGTTATCATGACAGTGAAACAAATTGCGGTCGCGTCGGCTGCAGTGATTACGCTTGCGGCGGTTGTCATTCCGAACCAGGCCGAAGCCCGCTGGCGCGGGTACGGATGGGGATGGCGGGCTCCTGTCGCTGCCGGCGCCGTCGTCGGCGGGCTCGCGCTCGGAGCGGCCATCGCGTCACGGCCTTACTATGGTTACGGTGGTTACGGTTACGGCTACGCCGGGCCATACAATGGCGGCTACGTCTATGGAAATCCCTACGTCTATTATGGCGGCGTGGGTCCCTCCGATTACGAATACAACAGCAGCTACGCCTACCAGCCGGCCTACAGGTACTACAACAACACTCCCTATAGACACTGGACCGAGTTCTGATCGCGCGCGTGTAGCGTGACGTGCGGCCGCGCCGAATAATTCGGCGCGGCCAACGATTCAGCCACCATCGGGCTTGGTGAGATTCTCACCCGGCCCGTTTTGTTGGTGCAGCGTGACTGCATTACGATCGATCTGGAGATTCCTTATCCCCACGATCACGATTCTCAGAACCTCGCAAAGAACGACAACAGAAAGAAATATGAATGCGATATCCAGCATCGTTATCGAGTTGGTCGGCAGCATGCGCGTCCCCCGGGAATTTGCCGCTCAGAGTGCCCCGCGGCTACCTCGGCCGTTGCGGCACCTTGAAGGAAGCAACGTCGAGACGAACGCATCGACAAGTGTGGGTTCCCTGACTTGTTCCGTACGGAATCCGACACAAGCGCAGGTTTTTGCTGGGTAAAGTGTCGTCGTCGAGATATTGGCCAAAACTCCTGTCGGATACCCGACACAGGAACGAGCCGGACCATTGCTGGTTGTTGGCTCGTCACGAGTCCGGTTCGTCACCTCACTGAGGGCCGCTCTCGTGTCGCCTTCTCCCAGCGGCCGCACTGACACCAACCTCGGTGCGGCCAAGCCACCGATAGACCGGAGAGCTTTCCATGACTTCTTCCGACTGGAGGGCGATCGGACTGACAGCCGCGATGACATTCATTGCCATCATCATGCTCGGCTCGATTTACTGGGCCGGACAGACGGGCGACACCGATGGCAAAGTCAAAACCAGCGGCGCGCCGGCGCCGCAGACCACCGGTGCCACCGTCAACTCGCGCCCGGCGACCGGGGCGGACACGTCAAGCACCACCGGACGATAGCTGCGAGAGTCTTTCGATCGTAGTTTGCGGCAGGGCATTCCATGCGCCGGCCATGCACCAAACGGTGCACCCGTCAACTCCGCTCCATGAAACAAACCGTGAAGCTTAACCTTGGACGCAAAGCGTCATTGCCGTGAACGTAGCGGCAACGCCAATCGTTTAGTCCAAGAACTCTGTGATTTTGACAACCGCTTTCTACGCCGACGGCGAAGAAGAGAAGATTTCTGCGGCCAGTGTTCGACAAAATTGCACAATTTTTCACATTTTTTTCAGTGGGCAATCTGAAATGCTTGAGTATGCTGTCTTCAAGCGGGTTGCTGGCCTTCGGGGGATGTCGGCTAGCCTCACCAACGGAGAGGACCATGAAAAAAGTTCTCGGATTGTCCGTTGTTTTGGCCGTTGTGCAAGTTGCACACGCCGCGGATATCGAGGCCGGTAAGGAAATGGCCGCCACCCTTTGCGCGGCATGCCATGGCGCAAACGGCGTAAGCGTGAGCGACACCATTCCCAATCTCGCGGCGCAGCGGACGGGTTACCTTGAGGCGCAGCTGAAGGCGTTCAAGGACGGCACGCGCAAGCAACCGGGCGCGACGAGTCCGACCGCCATCATGAGTGCGATTGCGACCCAACTTAGCGCCGAGAATATCGCCAACGTCGCGGCGTACTTTGCCTCGCAGCCCGGCGCTGCGACGGGCGCCAGGTCCGCGTTGCTACCGAACGTTGCGAACACCCGCGTGACCTTCCCCGAAGGCTACAAAGACTCATTCACGAAGTACCACACGATCAACTTCCCCGCGACCAAGCAGGTGCGCTACTACTACGCCAACTCAGCCGCGGTGGCCGCGGCGAAGGCAGGCAAGTCGCTGCCCGATGGCTCGGTGCTGTTCGCCGAAGTGTACGCGGCGAAGCTCGACGCCGACAGCAAGCCGATCACTGGCGGCGACGGCTTCTACGTGGCGGACAAATTGCTCCTATACACGGCTATGGCCCGCGAGGAGGGCTGGGGCAAGGACATTCCGGAGAAGCTGCGGAACGAGAACTGGAACTACGCGGTTTTCACTACCGACAAGCAACACCGGCCAGGTGTGAACCAGGCCGAATGCCTCGCCTGCCACAAGCCCCTCGACAACGTAAGCTACACTTTCACGCTGAAGCAGCTCACCGAAGCGAAGTAGGAGCTGGTCCCGACAGAGTTACAGGCGACTTCGGCGGAACGCATCTAGGTGATGGCACTCTATCGGTGCCGATGCGCGGATCAACTTAGAGCTTGCCGACTACCCGTTTCGCCACCACACGCACCAACTCTCTAAGCGTCGGAGGCGCCGCTTTGAACGCCGCTGAAATTTCTGCTGCATGGTCCAGCCGACGAACGGTCTCGTTTTTAGGCCAGCCCTGAGACATCACATACAGACGAACGCCTGAGCTATCGTCCACACCAGAAAATGCCTCCCAAGCGGCGGCTTCAATCAAAACGCCACAAAGCTCAATCTGCGTTGGATCGTTATTTAACCCCTGAGATCGCAGTCCCTTCCACCACGTCCAAGCCATAACTTTCCCTCAGTCTAGGCGCGATGGCAGATATGTACGGCCTTAGTTGTGGCCCGGCTTGTGTTTTGATGCCATTCCCTTGCGTGTAGCCGCCAATGGGACGGCCGTCACATGCGGCGCGTTGTGGTGTCACCACGAAGCGGTCCTGGAAGTGTCAGCTTATCCCGATGACGTAACGGGGCCGTCATTCTGACCGCGCATGGTATGCACGCTGTGCGGCGCTATCGGTGCGGATGTCAGACTGAATTGGAATGAACGGGCGCATTCCGTCGCCATGTTCGTGAACTTGGAGAATTTCGATACTTGCCGCCCTGACGGGCGTGAACGTCAACGCTGCGCATAGTGCCGCAATCGCGGCCAATACAATTCTGAATTTCATGGCACGTGACCCACACCGCCAAGTGGTTATGATGGCATCACGCTACCGGCTGTTGTCAATTGACATACATTTGGTTGTGGGTAAGCGGAAATGTTTTCGGTCGGTGAACCCCGGAAGCCAAAGTCTAGTCATCCGACTGTGATTTACCTTGACCGCTTTTGGGGACGTCAGGTGGACCAACCAGTCGCGCTGGTGCTGCTAATTGCTTTGTGGTGTTTCGCGCTTTCCGCTGCCCTCTGGTTTGCAAAGAGGCTGTGACGACGCCTTGGCTTTTGCGTGCGGGCATCCTCGCCGTTCATCTAATGGCGCCCGTGGTGTTTATGGAAGTAACCCAAACCTAAACCGATAAATCAACCCGCTGGATTTCCAGACACGTCGGCGCTTCGTGTTTCCTCATGATTGCATGACGCGCATAGCAAAACTTGGATTTCATATTTTGCCCATTTCGGATGTGGTCCGCGCCGGATTAAATGCATAGGGCTGGCGCAAGACGGACACGCTGGCCTGTCATCGGCACCGAAAGCACGTGCGGGCCGGTGGGTCGGATCAAAATTGTGCAGTTGTGACATGGTGGCCCCCTGACAGTTACAGGCGGGAGCACGACCGCTCTCTGTCACCGACGCCTGTCGCGATTGGTCGGTGATGGCTGATGCTAGTTCTTTTGGTGCAAGGCCGTCTGTTGCTTTTCCGACTTAGCCCGAAAGACATTTCGACGGCGTTTCGTCTGATTGTGCGCTGCGGCGAAAGTCGCCACGGGTCAATGGTGTCCGGTGACAACCGTCACAGCCTCTTTGCAAACCAGAACACAGCGGCAAGCGCGCAAAACCACAACGCAATAAACAGCGCGACCGTCCCGATTTGATCCACCTGAAAAACCCCCGCGAGCGGTCAGCGTTCTGGCGGAACATGGCTCGTCTGGCTGTGATGTAGATCACAACCGAACGACTAAACTTTGGGCATGGATAGGTGTGAGTTTCGGGGTTTGTTCATCGCGCAAGCGAGTGACTTCATTTGATTGCGGTGTCTGACGCGTTGGGTTTGATTGCATGGCGCAGGAGCGGACGTCGTAGAGTTCCTTCATCGCAAAATCGTCGGCCTCCGGTCTCACAAACGGTAAAAAGCTAAATTTAAGTGGCGCTCAAGAACACAAGAGCGAGTCCACTATGCTTCCATGGAAACTGTGGCTTTTAATTTTTATCGTCGGTATGGGTATCGGATTTATTTCTGGCTACGGGGTGCGTGCATTCAGGTCGTACCGTCGACGGCTGAGAGCGGAGCGGAACCGACTCGTGTACACCTATTCAAATAATGCACCCGGCGCATTGCGCTAACATCGGACGACTGTCGTTTCTGTCCTGGTGCCGCTTCGCGGTTCGTTCGTCGTTCGCCAGCGATTCTGAATTGAACCAAATCCAGAGCAAAAGAGACTAACAAGGGTCGCTGGCTCGGGCGAAGCCACAACGCCTTAGAGCCAACGTGGCCTTAAGGCCGCTGGGCTTTGATGCTCGGCGGCCTTTTGCTGATTAATCGAAACGGTCCGCAGCATGTCCGGTGCTGCTGCTACTGCGGGCGAGCGCGCCGCTTGATTGGGTGGCTGCGTTCTGCAGCGTAGGCGCCATAGTACGGGCTCACATTACAGAAGCCTTTATTGCCCGCCAAAATATTGCCTCTGCGGTAGCAATCTTCGAACGAGTGATACTGACAGTCCCAATAGGTACTACCTGGGCCCAATTGGATCATCGCGCACCAAGGGGCCTGGTAAGCCTGGGCCGGCTGCAGCCCGAAAAACGCACCGGCAAGACCGGCGATGGCAACTAAATTCATGCGGGTCATCGTCAACCTCCGTGCTCCCCGATTCCGCCGATTTTCGCGTCAACGCGGCCCGAAATAAATTGACCTTTGGGGCACCAAGCGGACGCCGGAAACACGGCTGATGTCCGCTTTCGGCAACGAGCGAACATTTGCGGTGCAAACCGTCATGTCCGCTTTACCCCTGTAAGCGGACATGTGCAGTGCAAAAGCGAATGTCGGCCATGGGCCAATAGCGGACAGACCAGCTCGTCGCGCGTTTATCGTTTCTTTTTGGCAACCTTGCGGGACTTTTTCCTTGTGCTGGCTTTCCTCTTTGATGCAGTGCGCTTCTTAGCAGCCACCCTTTTGGCGACCTTTTTCTTAGTAGGAGATCTCGTAGTGGCCTCTTTGCTGGCAAGCGCATTGGCGCCTTTAGCGGCCCTTACCTGAATTGACGTTGCTACCGTCCCCAAGACCGCGCTGGCCGCTGCCGTAGAAGCGGCCTTTGCCGTAGCGCCGGCCGCAGCCGCAACATTGGCAACTTCGCCAGCAAGCACTTTGGTTCTTTCAGCGGCGCTTCTCCCTGCCTCGAAAGCAGTTTCCCGCGCCCTTGCTATGGTGCCCTTTCTCTTCATTTCCGAGCCTTCCATCTCGCGGTCAACGTCGGCGAGAATGTTACACTGATTTTGGTTTGCGCGTGACGCCCTCGTGATGGACTTCACTCCGCAGCCTAATTTCCCACTCATGATTTCGCCACAGTCGAGCGGACCGAACACAAATTGCCTGCTTCTCAGCGGTCAGGAATGGCGCTAGCATTTAATTTGGATCGCGAGACATCCGGGAAATCCCGGACCCAAGCCGATCTCTCACGCACTTGGATCGAAGGATGCTTCCTCGGCTGCTCGCAGCAACAGGGAGCTATTGATCATGTGCGACTACAGCCTCAATTTTGTCGCGTCGCGCCCAGCACGCGTGGGCGACAGACTAATTTCGAGCCGATTTCGTGCCTCGCTGACGCGCGGCTTTGCGGCAATCGGCGAACCCGAAGTGGCCGTTTGTCTGCTGCCGGGGACCGAAGTTGCGTTTGAGCGGGACGTGGAATGCGATGGAGCATTCCGTTTCTTTCGCGCTCGCAGTCTCAAACAGAGGGTCGCGCGTTTTCGGCAGATCAATCTAGACCGGCCGACCATGCATCACGACGCACTGGAGTTTCCCGATGGCGAAACCGTCCTGGTGACGGAGCTGCGCGAGCGACAGCACGCTACCGTGCTGCAGCTGCCGGCGCCAGTGCGGGCTGCAACCGACGTGGATCCGACCGAGCGAGCGCCGGTTGGCACGCTGGCTTGATCTGGATCGGTCGATGACCGTTGCGTCATTATGTGAGGCGCCATCAGTTGGTGGCGTTTCTTGAAATGCTCATGGCTCGTGGTCTCGGCGACTGTCCGAGTCGATTGTATGCACGGCAGGCGCCGTCGGTTGTTCAACCGAAACCGGATCGGATGCCGGAAAGGTATTCCTAAGGGCCTCATCGAGCGCCTTTTCGTCCCGCTTGCGCTCGCGCTTGCCGCGAACCGTATCGTCCTGGCGAATTTTGCGTTTTGGCTCGGCGATCATTTCGATCTCCTCGACCACATCCCGAAAATTTTCAGGCATTGATGGAAACTGACCGCGCATACGTTCTCGGAAAACAAAGTCGATTTGATGTCCATGCAAATTAAACGTCTGTGACGGGGTCGCGAATTTCAAGACGCGCTAAAAGAAAGCCGGCGGCATCAAACGCCTTCCAGCGCAATCCAGAGATTTCAATTCAGTCGCTTCCAACGCGTCTCATGATGCGGCGGCTCGATATGTCCGCTTTGGGTCAAAAGCAGACGTACGCAGTGCAAAACGTCATGTCCGCTTTTCCCGATTAGCGACCGCGAAAGCGGACTTCCGCGAAGGGCCATGTCCGCTTTGCCCCTGAAAGCGGACATGCCAGCGCCCTCATCTGACATGCACCCCTTCTATAGGGTGCGATCAGCTCACCGCGAACTTCAGCAGCTTGATCGCGTCGAAGTCCTGCACGCCTCCGCCGACGCGCTTGGTCGTATAGAACAGCACATAGGGCTTGGCGGAATAAGGATCGCGAAGGACCGTGACACCCGCACGATCGACGATGAGGTAGCCGCGATAAAAATCACCGAATGCAATAGCAAAAGAGTTTGACGTGATGTCGGGCATGTCTTCCGCTTCAATGACCGGAAAGGTCATCAGAGTGGCCCTTGCACCCAGGGCAGTTGGTGGCTGCCAAAGATAGTTCCCCGTTGTGTCTTTGAATTTTCTGATCGCCGATTGCGTCTTGCGGTTCAATACAAATACACTATTTTGACGGTAGCCTGCTTTTGTCGAATGGATCAGATCGACAAGCACATCTGTCGGATTTGATGTGGGAAATGCGCCGGACGCGCCAGTGGCGACGTACCCAATATTTCCCCAACTCCACGACCCATTGGCCACAACATTGTAAGATAGAAATCCCTTCGGTTTATTGTTTCCGTCGCCAAGAACAAATGCAGCACCTTCTTGTACAGCAAACACTTGTTCAACTTCTTGTGCTAGCCATTCATCAATATTTACAACGGAGTCCTCAAGCAGAATTGCCGTTGCAGCAGGCATGGCATATAGCTCCATCGCCGGAAAGGACAGTTCATCCAACGTCGGTGAAGTTGTCTGGGCGCGGGCATCCATTTCTCCAACCCAACCGACTGCAGGTCCAGCCGTCATAAACGGCTTCTTAAAAACATTGCCGCTTATCGCCCGCACTGACGCAATTGAACGAATCGGTGAAATAGTAACAAGTCGCTGACTGATTTTTGCTTCGATTTCTGGCGGTACAACAAATCCACCGTCTGGGTTGGATGCGCTCGAAAGTGCCTTCACTTCCAGCGATCGCAAATTTGTGCTGTCACCTGAGCGTACGTATGCCTCAAAAGCGGTCTTGTGTTCTAACGATCCCCTCCCCTGACCATTGTGCCCTATTGCAGGACGTGCGCCCTTTAGAGCGATTTCGTCAAGCCGTCGAGCGTGCCCGTCAATCGTCCTGTCAATGCGCGCAAGTTTTTCCTCGAGAAGAACATCTGCGTTGTAGCGTTCAATGCCGGCCAGGCGCGCATCATTGGCTTCCTTAAAGGCCTCAAAGGCGCGCATCATTTCACCGTGAGTCACGGCGGCCTCATGCGGAATACTCGCTTTGATTTCCAATTCATCTCGTACGTCAATTTCCATTTGAGTTTCCTGTTAGTTTCGAGTGATCACAAAACCCGTCGAGCGATGCTCGGCGGAGACGTGTTTGTCTATG